>Ga0308164_10000294_pt1 | contig 104021 bp, 93 predicted proteins | sample PhyTR2_FD_201031 | JGI IMG/M metagenome (GOLD analysis project Ga0308164, IMG submission 201031) | Phyllosphere microbial communities from UC Gill Tract Community Farm, Albany, California, United States - DLSLT.R2 | ecosystem: Host-associated > Plants > Phyllosphere > Unclassified | place... | reverse complement strand
GTTGGCCGCTTAATCTCTCAGTCATTTGGCGCCAGGCGCCGCGTTTCTTTAAGGGTCTTACCGGCTACACCTACAGTGAAGGAACCGGGCCCCTAGAAAAGAGCGCTGCTTTATACCAGAAAGCCTTTGGCACAACAACAGGCAAAGCACTTTGACCCGAATGATCACGCCTCGCGCAGCGGTATGCTCAAGCACTGCGGGGGCACAGGCAAATCGACCGCTCGTCGCGCCGAGACGATTGTTCTGCGCCAGTACATGGTCTAGGGTTAGTCCCTCACCAGACTGCGCCGGCAGATGGGGCCCTTTCTGAACAGGAAATAACGCCATGCGCCTAGCTGCACTCCCATTTCTACTCGTTCCACTCCTGCTTCCCGTCGCTGCCCAGGCATCGAACCTTGTGGTCTGCACCGAAGCCAGCCCCGAGGGCTTCGACGTTGTACAGTACAACTCGCTGACCACCACCAACGCATCGGCCGACGTGCTGATGAACCGCCTTGTGGACTTCGATGCCAAGAGCGGCAAGCTGGTGCCGAGCCTGGCAGAAAGCTGGACCGTGTCCAAAGACGGCCTGACTTACGACTTCAAGCTGCGCGCCGGAGTGAAATTCCACACCACTGACTATTTCAAGCCGACTCGCGAGCTGAGCGCGGATGACGTGCTGTTCAGCTTCCAGCGCATGCTCGACCCGCAGAACCCGTGGCACAAGATCGCCCAGAGCGGTTTTCCGCATGCGCAATCCATGCAGTTGCCCGCGCTGATCAAGAGTATCGAAGCGCCCGATGCACACACCGTGCGCTTTACGCTCAACCATGCGGACTCGACCTTCCTGGCCACGCTGAGCATGGGTTTCGCCTCGATCTATTCAGCCGAATATACCGCGCAGCTGTTGAAGGCGGGCACGCCGGAAAAACTCAACAGCCAGCCGATCGGCACCGGGCCGTTCGTGTTCAAGCGCTTCCAGAAAGACGCCGCGGTGCGCTATGAGGCGTTCGACGATTACTTCGCCGGCAAGTCTGATATCGACACGCTGGTGTATGCCATCACGCCGGACGCCAATGTGCGCCTGCAGAAAATCCGTCAGGACGAATGCCAGATAGCGCTCTCGCCCAAGCCCCTGGATATTCAGGCAGCCAGCAAGGACGACTCGCTCAAGGTCGAGAAGACTGAAGCGTTCATGACCGCGTTTGTCGCGATCAACAGCCAGCACCCGCCGTTCGACAAGCCGGAAGTTCGCCAGGCCATCAACCTGGCGTTCGACAAGGATAATTACCTGAAAGCCGTGTTCGAAGGCACCGCTGAAAAAGCCAATGGTCCTTATCCGCCCAATACCTGGAGTTACGCCAAGGACCTGCCTGGCTATCAGCACGATGTTGCCAAGGCCAAGGCGTTGCTGGCCAAGGCCGGTGTAAAGGAAGGCTTCAAGACCACCATCTGGACGCGACCTTCCGGGAGCCTGCTGAACCCGAACCCGAGCCTGGGCGCTCAATTGTTGCAGGCTGACTTGAAGCAGGTCGGCATTGATGCCGAGATCAAGATCATTGAGTGGGGCGAACTGATTCGCCGCGCCAAGGCTGGCGAGCATGACCTGCTGTTCATGGGCTGGGCGGGCGACAATGGCGACCCGGATAACTTCCTGACCCCGCAGTTCTCGTGTGCAGCCGTGCAGTCGGGCACCAATTTCGCCCGCTATTGCGACAAGACACTGGACAAGCTGATCGCAGACGGTAAATCAGTCAGTGACCAGGCCGAACGCAGCAAGCTGTATCACCAGGCCCAGCAGCAGATTCAACAGCAGGCACTGTGGATCCCCCTTGCCCACCCGACGGCTGCAGCCCTGGTACGCAAGGATGTCACTGGCTATCAGGTCAGCCCGTTCGGCAGGCAGGATTTCTATAAAGTGCAGGTCAAGTAAGTCCCCTGGCTGACCTGAGGCTCTCTGGGTGACGTCGTGCCAATGCCTGCATTGGCACGACCCTCTGGAGACCGGACGCAGAGCGTCCAGAACGGCATTACCAAGCAGAGCGTGGGAGCGATAATCCGGGTGCCCGCCCCATCGCGCACATTGCTCTGCGTCAGCTCTTTACATCAAACCGCGTTCCACCATCGACAGTGGCTCACCGTCTCCCACGATCACGTGGTCAAGCACATGAACATCCACCAGCATCAGCGCTTCCTTGAGGCGCTTGGTCAGGTCGATGTCGGAACGGCTGGGCGTGGTGATACCGGAAGGATGGTTGTGGCAGAGGATCAGACTCGCAGCGTTATGCGCCATCGCTCGTTTTACCACCTGGCGCGGGTGCACGTAGGAAGCGTTGATCGTCCCGCGAAACAATATTTCGAAGGTCATGACCCGGTGTTTGTTATCAAGAAACAGGCAGCCGAAGACTTCGTGCGGCTCATGCCGCAGGAGGGCCTTGAGATAGCTGCGAACCTGGGTCGGATTTTCCAGCGCTGACTCGCGGCGCAAGGACTCGGCCATATGCCGACGCGCCATTTCCATGACCGCCTGCAACTGAGCGAACTTGGCGGGCCCAAGCCCCAGTTGCGAGGTGAATGCCGACAGATCCGCATCCAGTAACGGTCTGAGCCCGTCAAATTGATTCAGCAGATGACGCGCAAGGTCCACGGCGCTTTTTCCAGCCACGCCGGTGCGTAAAAAGATAGCCAGCAACTCGGCGTCGGAAAGGCTTGCCGCCCCCAACTCCAACAAGCGTTCCCGGGGGCGTTCAGCCGCGGGCCAACTGCGAATACTCATAGCACCTCCATGTGATTGGGCACCGCTGTTCCGGTGCGGTCGCTGTGCTATCTTAGCCCATCTTTTTTGCACGACGATCTGGCCTGGGGAGGCGTCATGGCCGTTGTGTGTTCACTTGACCAAAAAGGCAGGTCTATGCAGCGGCTGTATCGAAAACGCATCGTTCTTGGCGTCGGCGGCGGCATCGCGGCCTACAAGGGCGCTGAGCTGGTCCGCCGCCTGCGCGATCAGGGCGCTGAAGTGCGTGTGGTCATGACCCGGGGCGGTGCAGAGTTCATCACCCCGCTGACCATGCAGGCCCTGTCCGGGCACCCGGTGCACCTGGACCTTCTCGACCCGGCCGCCGAGGCCGCGATGGGCCATATCGAACTGGCCAAGTGGGCCGATCTGATCCTCATCGCACCGGCCACCGCCGACCTCATCGCGCGCCTGGCGCAAGGCATCGCCAACGACCTGCTGACCACCATCGTGCTGGCCACCGACGCGACCGTCGCCATTGCCCCGGCGATGAACCAGGCAATGTGGCGTGACGCCTCGGTGCAGGCCAATACCCGTCTGCTCGAAGAGCGCGATTTTCGTGTGTTCGGGCCGGCGTCCGGCAGTCAGGCGTGTGGCGATGTCGGCTTCGGGCGCATGCTGGAGGCCGACGACCTGGCCCAGTGCGCGGCCGACTGCTTCCAGCGCCTGACGCTGACCGGCAAGCATGTGCTGATCACCGCAGGCCCGACCCAGGAAAACATCGACCCGGTACGCTACATCACCAACCACAGCTCGGGAAAAATGGGCTTTGCTCTGGCCGAAGCGGCCGTGGAAGCCGGCGCTCGCGTCACGCTGATCACCGGGCCGGTCAACCTGCCTACACCTGATCGCGTCTCGCGCATCGACGTGGTCAGCGCCCGCGACATGCTGGCAGCGTGCGAGGCGGCCATCCCCTGCGACCTGTTCATCGCTTCTGCAGCCGTGGCTGACTACCGTCCGGAAGTCGTTGCCCCGCACAAATTGAAGAAAGATCCTTCGAACGGTGACGGCTTGCTGCTGCAGATGGTGCGCAATCCGGATATTCTGGCGACCATCGCAACCCGCCCTGATCGCCCCTTCAGTGTCGGCTTTGCCGCCGAGACCGAACACCTGCTCGACTACGCTGCCCGCAAGCTCAAGGACAAGAACCTCGACCTGATTGTCGCCAACGATGTCGCCAACCCGAGTATCGGCTTCAACAGCGAGGAAAACGCCTGCAGCGTGATTGACCGGGCGTTGCACGCAACGCTTTTTGCCCAGACCAGCAAGGCCAAGATTGCCCGCCAGCTGGTCACTTTTATCGCCGACCGCATGAATCAGGTTTAACTACGAATGCACGCTCTACAAGCCAAGATCCTCGACCCTCGCATTGGCAACGAATTCCCGCTGCCGGCCTACGCCACTGTCGGCTCGGCTGGCCTGGACCTGCGCGCCATGCTCAAGGAGGACACGGTCCTCGAACCGGGGCAGACCCTGCTGATCCCTACCGGCCTGTCGATTTACATTGGCGATCCGGGCCTTGCTGCGCTGATCCTGCCGCGCTCCGGCCTGGGCCACAAACACGGCATCGTGCTGGGCAATCTGGTGGGCCTGATCGACTCCGATTATCAGGGCGAACTGATGGTCTCCTGCTGGAACCGCGGCCAGGCTGCCTTCAACATCGCCGTCGGCGAGCGCATCGCCCAATTAGTCCTGGTGCCGGTCGTACAAGCGCATTTCGAGCTGGTTGAAGCGTTCGACGAAAGTCAGCGTGGCGCTGGCGGCTTCGGTCATTCCGGCAGTCATTGATCGCCATTCGGCACATAATCCGGGTTCGGGACAAGACTCAGGGAGAGGTCGGTGAAAGGTAGTCAGCACAGCGCTTCACAGCACGCCATACCCGCCGATAACTCGCCTCCGGCTGCGAGCCTCAAAGGACTCGCGCCTGGCCTGGTGCCTGCCGCCATCGGCCTGCTGATTGCTGCGGCACTGGTCTGGACAGCTCTGGCCACCGGTCCGCAGCAACAGGACCAGCTTGTTCAGGCCTGGGGCGGCAGTCAGGCAGCAGCGGTGGGTCTGGCGCTGCATCAGATCAACGCGGACACCCAGTCGGCAGCCTCCGGTGCAGCGCTTGTGCAGACGCTTCAGAGTAATGACGCCGCTGCCCTGCTGGCCGCTCAGGAGCGATTTACCCGTTGGGACGGCCTTGCAGGCGCTCGGCTGTACTCCAAGGGGCTGGCCGATGTGGACACGCAAGGCGCACTGCCCGTCAGTTTCGCCACCCTGGACATGCTCAACAAGGCCGCACAAGGTGAGACGGTCGCCCCGGAGGCGCGCAAGGTCGGCGAGCGCTGGTTGATCTACAGCGCCGCACCGGTGCGTGCCACTGCCACTCAGCCGGTGATGGGTACATTGCTGCTGGCCTTTGACCTGCAGCGCTTGCTCAATGCCTTGCCGACGCTGCCTGCCGATGCCGGGCAAGTGGTGCTCAGCCAGCAATTCGGCAGCGGGCCTGCTCAGGTTTTCCTGCAGCGCGGTCAGGCCGATGACGGCAAAGCCCAGGCCTTCGATACCGGTTATCCAGGCTGGAAACTCGAGTTCACGCCCGGTCCCGGGCTGAAAACCTCTCCGTCCGTGATGCTTATGCTGCTGGCATTGATTATCGCTGCAGCGGGTGTGCTGCTTGGCTTGCACCGCAATGAACGGGCCCTGCAGAAGCGTATTTGCGCCGACGCACGGCAACTGGATCAGCTGCTCCAAGAACTCTCACGCGGAAAAGCCGTCAAACCCTTCGGTTTGAGCCTCCCGGCCCTTAGTGGTCTGGCTCAGGCACTTGCTCGTGTCTCGCTTCGTAGTCAGCCTCAGGCAGCGCCTGTCCTGGCGGCGGGCGAGCAGCGCGATGCAGATATTGCCAAAGGCAGTGCTTCGTCCACCGTGGCTGCATCACGCACCGACTGGACCGATCCGCTGTTTCAAGATACCGATATCCTTGATATCGACCTTCTCGACGAAAACCAGGACTTCCTGAGATCGGAGCATAACCTCGCTATGAACAGCCCAGCATCCGTGGCACCCAACCTTCCCGAGACTATTTTCCGTGCCTACGACATTCGTGGCGTGGTCGGGGACACCCTCAACGCTGAAACGGCTTACTGGATCGGCCGCGCCATTGGCTCCGAAAGCCTGGCGCAGAACGAACCCAACGTCAGCGTTGGCCGCGACGGTCGCCTTTCCGGCCCTGAACTGGTAGAGCAACTGATTCAAGGTCTGCACGACAGCGGCTGCCACGTCAGCGATGTGGGCCTGGTGCCAACGCCTGCGCTGTATTACGCAGCCAACGTGCTGGCCGGCAAGACCGGCGTCATGCTGACCGGCAGCCACAACCCCAAGGACTACAACGGCTTCAAGATCGTCATCGCCGGCGACACCCTCGCCAACGAGCAGATCCAGGCACTGCACGAGCGCATCAAGACCAACAACCTGACGTCGCAGAAAGGCAGCATCACCAAAGTCGACATCCTTGATCGCTACTTCCAGCAGATCAAGAATGACATCGTCATGGCGCGCAAGCTGAAGGTCGTGGTCGACTGCGGCAATGGCGCGGCAGGCGTGATCGCTCCGCAACTGATCGAAGCGCTGGGCTGTGAAGTGATCTCGCTGTTTGCGGAAGTGGACGGCAACTTCCCCAACCATCACCCGGATCCGGGCAAGCTGGAAAACCTGCAGGACCTGATTGCCAAGGTCAAGGAAACCGGTGCCGACCTGGGCCTGGCGTTCGACGGTGACGGCGACCGTGTCGGTGTCGTGACCAACGCAGGCAACGTGGTGTACCCGGACCGCCTGTTGATGCTGTTCGCGCTGGACGTGCTCAAGCGCAATCCGGGTGCCGACATCATTTTCGACGTGAAATGCACACGCCGCCTGACTCCGCTGATCAGCGAACATGGCGGTCGTCCGGTGATGTGGAAAACCGGTCACTCGCTGATCAAAAAAGAAATGAAGAAAAGCGGTGCGCTGCTGGCAGGCGAAATGAGCGGCCACATCTTCTTCAAGGAACGCTGGTTCGGTTTCGATGACGGCATCTACAGCGCAGCACGCCTGCTGGAGATCCTCAGCCAGGAAAAGGCCAATGCCGAAGACCTGTTCGAGACCTTCCCGAACGATATTTCGACGCCTGAAATCAACATCAAGGTGACGGATGTCACCAAGTTCAGCATCATCAAGGCCCTTGAAACGGATGCGCAGTGGGGCGATGCCAAACTGACCACCATCGACGGTGTCCGTGTGGACTATCCGAAGGGCTGGGGTCTGGTTCGTGCCTCCAATACCACGCCGGTACTGGTGCTGCGTTTTGAAGCCGAAACCGAGGCCGAATTGCAGCGTATCAAGGACGTGTTCCACGCAGAACTCAAGAAAGTTGCGCCGGACCTCGACCTGCCATTTTGATTGTTTTTCCTTTTGACTGGAGCCCTGAATGACCCTCGAACGCGATGCCGCCTCTAATGTAGCCAAGGTCCTTTCCGAAGCGCTGCCTTACATTCGCCGCTTTGTCGGCAAGACGCTGGTTATCAAGTACGGCGGCAACGCCATGGAGAGCGAAGAGCTGAAAACCGGCTTTGCGCGCGACATCGTGTTGATGAAGGCGGTGGGCATCAACCCGGTGGTGGTTCACGGCGGCGGGCCGCAGATCGGTGATCTGCTCAAGCGTCTGTCCATCGAGAGCCACTTCATCGACGGCATGCGGGTTACCGATGCGCAAACCATGGATGTCGTGGAGATGGTACTGGGCGGCCAGGTCAACAAGGACATCGTCAACCTGATCAACCGTCACGGCGGCAGCGCGATCGGCCTGACCGGCAAGGACGCTGAGCTGATTCGTGCGAAGAAGCTCACCGTCACGCGCCAGACGCCGGAAATGACCAAGCCCGAAATCATCGACATCGGTCAGGTCGGTGAAGTGGTCGGGGTCAACACCGGGCTGCTCAATATGCTGGTCAAAGGGGATTTCATTCCGGTCATCGCGCCTATCGGCGTGGGCCCGGACGGCGAGTCGTACAACATCAACGCCGACCTGGTCGCAGGCAAGGTTGCCGAAGCCCTCAAGGCCGAGAAGCTGATTCTGCTGACCAACATCGCCGGCCTGATGAACAAGCAGGGCGAAGTCCTGACCGGACTGACCACCGAGCAGGTCGACGGCCTGATCGCCGACGGCACCATCTACGGCGGCATGCTGCCGAAGATTCGTTGCGCGCTGGAAGCGGTTCAGGGCGGCGTCAACAGCTCGCACATCATCGACGGTCGAGTGCCCAACGCGGTCTTGCTGGAGATCTTCACCGACAGCGGTGTAGGTACTCAGATCACCAACCGCAAGCGGCACTGATTCAGACGCCACACCCAAAGGCCCCGTGAGCTAACCCTCACGGGGCCTTTTTGTTGGCTGATGATAGAGAACACCATTGTGTCCATGCTCCGCGCTCAGCGTTATACACAAGTCTGCTCTTGATTCTGGCCGCTGGCCTTGGGAGCGAGCTTGCTCGCGAAGAGGCCAGTAGAGCCCCTGAAAATGGGGCGTCTGGACCCTGCTATTCGTGAGCCATGCGGATCGCCGCCCGGTCACTCTCACGCACTTCGGGCAGAACCCTGAAAGTCACGTTTCCCGGGCTCTTCAAGACATATGTATAACGTTGAGTGCTCCGCGCGGGCACGCCGCTCTGGACGCTCTGCGTCCGGTCATTGAGTCAGTCGCTGGACGCGGGCGCGGTCGACGGCGAAGTCTGCTTCGGCCTTTACGCGTGCGGCCTGATACCCGGCGATATCGGCTTGCAGTTTCTGCTGCTGATCGCGCAAATCGTTCAGTTGATCGACAAGTGCCTGCTGGACCGGTCGTCCTGCGCGCTCAAGGTCGGCGGCCTGGCCTTGCAGACTGCGCTGCTGCGCCGCCAGCCCCTGAATGTTGCCCTGGGCAACGCCAACCAGCGCGTCCAGCTCGGCCAGTTTGCGGGCCTTCATGCGGTCCACTTCAGCAACGCTGCTGTACAGGCTCAGCAGTTGTGCATCGGCGGCGGCCTGGCGCTTGTCTGCCTCGGACTGGCGAATCTGCTCGGCCGTTGGCGCAGGCGGTACGACCTGAACCACCCGACCACGACTGTTGAGCACTTCATAGCCTTTGGCAACGTAGTCGGGCGGCACGCCTTGCGTGTCGATCACCGTCACCCCGCGGCTGTCGACGTAGCGATAAAGCCGTGGCTCAGGTGCGTCGGCCGCTTGGGCGAGCATGGGCGCAAGCATGACCACAGCCAGCAAGGCCCGAAAACCGCTCAGCGCGCCTGAAACCGATCGCCAAGACCTGCCACCGACTGCCATAGGCACGTCCTCAGATTCCGAATTGCGCGCGATAGGCTTCGACAGCAGGCAGATGCTGCTTGAGTTGCGGATCGTCGGCCAGGAACTCGAGCACCTGATTCAGCGACACGATACTCACCACCGGAATCCCGAAGTCACGCTCGACTTCCTGAATCGCCGACAGCTCGCCATTGCCACGCTCCTGGCGATTGAGCGCGATCAGCACGCCCGCAGCTGTCGCGTCCTGGTCCTTGATGATCTGCATGACCTCACGGATCGCAGTGCCCGCAGTGATCACGTCGTCGATGATCAGCACGTTACCGGTCAGCGGGGAACCCACCAGACTGCCGCCTTCGCCGTGCGCCTTGGCTTCCTTGCGGTTGAAACACCACGGCAGATCACGGTCATGATGCTCGGCCAGCGCCACAGCAGTGGCCGATGCGAGCGGAATGCCCTTGTAGGCCGGACCGAAAAGAACGTCGAAGGCAATACCGCTTTCAACCACGGCTGCCGCGTAGAAACGCCCCAGCTGTGCCAGTGCGGAGCCGGTGTTGAACAGCCCCGCATTGAAGAAGTACGGGCTGGTGCGCCCGGACTTGAGAGTGAACTCACCGAAGCGCAGAACACCGCGATCGATGGCAAAACGAATGAAATCGCGTTGATACGCTTGCATGAAAAAAGCTCCGAATACCACGGATTTAGCTAATTAGGTAGAGCTCGGGTATCATACACGCACGTGATTTTTGGGGCCATTTATGCGGATCATCAGTGTGAACGTAAATGGCATTCAGGCTGCGGTCGAGCGTGGTTTGCTCAGCTGGCTGCAAGCTCAGAATGCCGACGTCATCTGCTTACAGGACACCCGCGCCTCCACCTTTGAACTGGACGATCCAGCCTTTCAGCTGGATGGCTACTTCCTCTATGCCTGCGAAGCCGAGGTTCCCGCTCAAGGTGGTGTGGCGCTGTATTCGCGGTTGCAGCCGAAGGCGGTAATCAGCGGCCTCGGCTTCGAGACAGCCGACCGCTACGGGCGCTACCTGCAAGCAGATTTCGACAAGGTCAGTATCGCTACCCTGCTCTTTCCGTCGGGGATGAATGGCGATGAAGACCTGAATCAGAAATTCAAGCTCATGGACGATTTCGGCAAGTACATGGACAAGCAGCGCCGCAAGCGTCGCGAATACATCTACTGCGGATCGCTCTATGTGGCGCAGCAGAAGCTCGATATCAAAAACTGGCGCGACAGCCAGCAGTCGCCGGGCTTTCTCGCGCCCGAGCGCGCCTGGATGGACGAGATCGTCGGCACCATGGGCTACGTCGATGCCCTGCGTGAAGTCAGCCGTGAAGGTGACCAGTACAGCTGGTGGCCGGACAACGAGCAGGCCGAGATGCTGAATCTGGGTTGGCGCTTCGATTATCAGATCCTGACCCCAGGCCTGCGCCGCTTCGTGCGCAGCGCCCGTCTGCCACGCCAGCCGCGCTTCTCGCAGCACGCGCCGCTGATCGTGGATTACGACTGGACCCTGACTATCTGATAGCCAGGCAGACAGCGAACACGAAAAAGCCGACTTGAAGTCGGCTTTTTGCGTTGCCTGAAGTGATGCTACTTGATCAGGCGCAAGGTGAACGGATAGCGATAATCGACGCCGTCATTGGCTTTTATCCCGGCAATGATCGCAAGCACTGCGGCTCCGATCCCCACCAGCGTCAGTAACGCAAAGCCGATGATCAGCAGCACCAGCAACATGCTGACGGTGGCCGCAATGGCGACCGTGATCTGAAAGTTCAGCGCTTCCTTGCCTTGCGCGTCGATAAACGGATCGGCATCTTTCTTCAATTGCCAGATAATCAGCGGGCCCAGCAGATTGCCGAACGGAAACATCAGCCCGGCAAACGCCGACAAGTGACAGAACATCGCCCACTGGCGAGCGCTTTGCGGCGGTTTGCTGAACGGTTGCAAGCTGTCACTCATTATCGGACCCCTTCTGGCTATCAGTCGGCCAACGCGGCGCGCTGCAATTCAAACAGCTCGGTCATGCCTTTTTGCGCCAGCGCGAGCATCGCGTTCAGCTCTTCAGGCTGGAATGGCGCGCCTTCGGCAGTGCCCTGAACTTCAATGAAACCGCCTGCACTGGTCATGACCACGTTCAGGTCGGTTTCGGCAGCCGAGTCTTCGAGGTAGTCCAGGTCGAGTACTGGCTCACCCTGATACATGCCGACCGAAACGGCCGCGATCATCTGCTTGAGCGGGTCGCCGCCTTTCAGGCCGCCGCGCTTCTTGATCACCTTCAGCGCATCCGCCAGAGCAACCATCGCACCGGTAATAGAAGCCGTACGAGTGCCACCGTCAGCCTGAATGACATCGCAATCGACGTACAGGGTAACGTCGCCCAACTTGGACATGTCCAGCGCAGCGCGCAGCGAACGACCGATCAGGCGCTGGATTTCGAGTGTGCGACCACCCTGCTTGCCGCGGCTGGCTTCGCGCTGATTACGCTCGCCGGTAGCGCGTGGCAGCATGCCGTATTCGGCGGTCAGCCAACCCTGGCCCTGCCCTTTGAGAAAGCGTGGTACGCCGTTTTCGACGCTGACGGTGCAAATCACCTTGGTATCACCAAACTCGACCAGTACAGAACCCTCGGCGTGTTTGGTGTAGTTGCGGGTGATGCGGATCGAGCGGAGCTGATCGGCGGCGCGACCACTTGGACGTTTCATCTGGGATACCTGTACTGAGACGGAAAACTGCTGGGCATTATAGAGGCCACAGCTGCCGCTGGGCATCTCTAAAAGCCGCCAATGCCGATCCAGCAACAATTGAAGGCCCTGGACCAAGGCTTTCGACGCGCAGATGTCGGTTAAAACAACGCCTTGCGTCACTTGTCACACTGTCGGATTGGGAGCCTGCGCCGCACTGCGCTACAATCCTGCGCCTCTACAGCCAGCCGGCTTTCACGACGCCCATGACCGCCACTTCTGCGCGCTCATGAACCGAACCACGCTTTTGAAAGCGAACCAAGAGGTATTTCCCATGGTGCACAGTATGACTGCCTTTGCCCGAGTAGAGCGGGCCGGTGCCCAGGGCACACTGAGCTGGGAACTGCGCTCGGTCAACCACCGCTATCTTGAGCCGCACCTGCGCCTGCCGGAGTCGTTCCGCGATCTGGAAGGCGCGATTCGCGAAGCATTGCGTCAGGGCCTGTCGCGCGGCAAGGTCGAGTGCACACTGCGCTTTGTCGAGGAAACCGCCGGCAAGCCGCTGCAGGTGGATCTTGAACGCGCAGGCCAATTGATCGCCGCAGCCGAGTCGGTTGCCGGCTTGATCAAACAGCCTGCTGCATTGAACCCGCTCGAGGTGTTGGCATGGCCGGGCGTGCTGGTCGCCGATGCCAACGATCCGCAGGTGTTGAACACCGAGGCCCTGAAGCTGTTCAATGATGCGCTGACCGAATTGAAACGCGGCCGCGGGCGCGAAGGTGCAGACCTGGCGCGGCTGCTCGACGAGCGCTTGTCTTCCATCGTCGAAGAAGTCGCCACCTTGCGCACGCTGGTGCCACAGATGCTCGCAACCCAGCGTCAGAAGGTGCTGGATCGCTTTGCCGACATGAAAGCCGAACTCGACCCTCAGCGTCTGGAGCAGGAAATGGTCCTGCTGGCACAGAAAAGCGACGTCGCCGAAGAACTGGACCGCCTCAGCACACACGTCACTGAAGTGCGTCGCGTACTCAAGGCTGGCGGCCAGGCAGGACGCCGCCTTGATTTCCTGATGCAAGAGCTTAACCGCGAAGCTAATACACTGGGCTCCAAGGCCTTTGACCCACGCAGCACGCAGGCCGCCGTCAACCTTAAAGTGTTGATCGAGCAGATGCGTGAGCAAGTGCAGAATATTGAGTAAGGCTGAACCTGACATGACCCATATCACTGGCACCCTGTACATCATTTCCGCTCCGTCCGGTGCGGGCAAGACCAGTCTGGTCAAGGCGCTGATGGACGCTCAGCAAGAGCCTCAGCACGGCGCGCAGGCAAAGATTCGCGTCTCTGTCTCGCACACCACACGCGCCATGCGCCCCGGTGAAGTGGACGGCGTGAACTACAACTTCGTCGATCGTGCCACGTTCCTGAGCATGATCGAGCACGGCGACTTTCTCGAGCAGGCCGAGGTCTTCGGCAACCTGTACGGCACGTCGCAGAGCCACCTGCAGCAGACGCTGGACGAAGGCCACGACCTGATTCTGGAAATCGACTGGCAGGGTGCGCGTCAGGTTCGTGCGCAGATGCCCCAGGCCCGCTCCATCTTCATTTTGCCGCCGACTCAGCAGGCCTTGCGCCAGCGCCTGACCAATCGCGGCCAGGACAGCGACGAGATCATCGAAGCCCGGATGCGTGAAGCGGTCAGCGAAATGAGCCACTACAACGAGTATGAGTACGTCGTGGTCAATGATGACTTCGCCGGCGCACTGGAAGACCTCAAGGCGATTTTCCGCGCCAATCGCCTCACTCAACAGCATCAGCAAGAGCAATACAGCGAGCTTTTTCAGGAGTTGCTGGCTTGATCGAAACGTTTCCAGCCATCAGGCAACAGGTTAAAAGCATGCCGTTGGTGGCATGCCGCTTGATGACTGGTGCTGTCCGCTTGTAAACTACCGAGTCCGCTCGCCCATCCGGGCATCGCGCATCCGCATTTGCTACGAGGAATACCCATGGCCCGCGTAACCGTTGAAGACTGCCTAGAACACGTGGATAACCGCTTTGAGCTGGTCATGCTCTCTACCAAGCGTGCCCGTCAACTGGCAACCGGCGGCAAAGAACCAAAGCTGGCCTGGGAAAACGACAAGCCTACCGTTATGGCCCTGCGTGAAATCGCCGCTGGCGTAATGGATTACTCTGTAATCGCAGAAGCTGAAATCGTTGAAGATGAGCCATTGTTCGCAGCGTTCGAGGACGAGTCCAACGAGGCCGTCTAAGCCTATGCCAGGTCGACGTAGTACGGCGCAGGGTAAAAGCCATTGGCAAGGGGTAGCGCCTTGCCGAGCATAGACGCCCTCGCCGACAGACTGTCGGCCTACCTCGGCAAGGACCAGGTCAATCTGGTCCGCCGAGCGTATTTCTACGCCGAACAAGCCCACGATGGCCAACGCCGTCGCAGCGGTGAAGCCTACGTCACCCATCCCCTTGCGGTGGCGAACATTCTTGCCGACATGCACATGGACCATCAGAGCCTGATGGCTGCGATGCTGCATGACGTCATCGAAGACACCGGGATTGCCAAGGAAGCGCTCAGCGCCCAATTTGGCGAGACCGTCGCGGAACTGGTCGATGGGGTCAGCAAACTGACCCAGATGAATTTCGAGACCAAGGCCGAAGCCCAGGCGGAAAACTTCCAGAAAATGGCCATGGCCATGGCGCGCGACATTCGCGTCATTCTGGTCAAGCTCGCCGACCGCCTGCACAACATGCGCACGCTGGAAGTCCTGTCTGGCGAAAAGCGTCGGCGCATCGCCAAGGAAACCCTCGAAATCTATGCGCCCATCGCCAATCGGCTGGGCATGCACAGTGTGCGTATCGAATTCGAGGACCTGGGCTTCAAGGCGATGTACCCGATGCGCTCCTCGCGAATCAACCAGGCGGTCAAGCGCGCCAGGGGCAATCGCAAGGAACTGGTCAACAAGATCGAAGAGTCCCTGAGTCATTGTCTGGCCGTCGATGGCATCGAAGGCGACGTCAGTGGGCGGCAGAAACATCTGTATGGCATCTACAAGAAGATGCGCGGCAAGCGTCGCGCCTTCAACGAGATCATGGATGTCTACGCGTTCCGCATCATCGTCGACAAGGTCGACACCTGCTATCGCGTGCTTGGCGCTGTACATAATTTGTACAAGCCGCTGCCCGGCCGATTCAAGGATTACATCGCGATCCCCAAGGCCAACGGCTATCAGTCCCTGCACACGACGTTGTTCGGGATGCATGGCGTGCCTATCGAGATCCAGATTCGCACCCGCGAAATGGAAGAAATGGCCAACAACGGCATCGCGGCGCACTGGCTGTACAAGTCCAGTGACGATGAGCAGCCCAAGGGTACTCACGCTCGCGCCCGACAGTGGGTCAAGGGCGTACTGGAAATGCAGCAGCGCGCCGGCAACTCTCTGGAATTCATCGAAAGCGTCAAGATCGACCTGTTCCCGGACGAAGTCTACGTTTTCACCCCCAAAGGCCGGATCATGGAGCTGCCCAAAGGCTCTACGGCAGTGGATTTCGCCTACGCGGTACACACCGATGTCGGCAACAGCTGCATTGCCTGCCGGATCAACCGCCGCTTGGCACCGCTTTCCGAACCGCTGCAAAGCGGCTCGACGGTCGAGATTGTCAGCGCACCCGGCGCACGTCCGAATCCGGCCTGGCTGAACTTCGTCGTCACCGGCAAGGCGCGCACCCATATTCGTCACGCACTCAAGCTGCAACGCCGCTCCGAGTCGATCAATCTGGGCGAGCGACTGCTGAACAAGGTCCTCAACGGCTTTGAATGCAGCCTCGACAAGATCAGCCAGGAACGCATTCAACTGGTGCTCAACGAATACCGTGTCGAAGTGCTGGAAGACCTGCTCGAAGACATTGGCCTGGGTAACCGCATGGCTTATGTCGTTGCCCGCCGCCTGCTGGGCGAAGGCGATCAGTTGCCGAGCCCTGAAGGTCCGCTGGCGATTCGTGGCACCGAAGGCCTGGTGCTCAGCTACGCCAAGTGCTGCACACCGATCCCGGGCGACCCGATTGTCGGCCACCTGTCTGCAGGCAAGGGCATGGTTGTGCACTTGGACAACTGCCGCAACATCAGCGAAATCCGCCACAACCCGGAAAAATGCATCCAGTTGTCCTGGGCCAAGGATGTGACTGGCGAATTCAACGTCGAGCTGCGTGTCGAACTTGAGCATCAGCGCGGCCTGATCGCGCTGCTGGCCAGCAGCGTCAACGCGGCGGACGGCAATATCGAAAAAATCAGCATGGACGAACGCGATGGTCGCATCAGCGTGGTCCAACTGGTGGTCAGCGTGCACGACCGCGTGCACCTGGCTCGTGTGATCAAGAAACTGCGCGCCCTGACCGGTGTCACACGCATCACCCGGATGCGCGCGTAGGCCATCCCACTATCAGGAGTTCTCATGACCAAGACTGTCATCACCAGCGATAAAGCCCCTGCGGCCATCGGCCCTTACTCACAGGCCATCAAAGCTGGCAATACCGTCTACATGTCTGGACAGATCCCTTTGGACCCGAGCACCATGGAACTGGTTGAAGGCATCGAAGCCCAGATCACTCAGGTTTTCGAAAACCTCAAGTCGGTTGCCGAAGCGGCGGGCGGATCGTTCAAGGACATCGTCAAATTGAACATCTTTCTGACCGATCTGGGCCACTTCGCCAAGGTCAACGAGCTCATGAGCACCTATTTCACTCAGCCTTACCCGGCCCGTGCGGCCATCGGCGTTGCGGCATTGCCGCGTGGCGCCCAGGTTGAAATGGACGCGATTCTCGTCATCGAATAAATCCCCGACGGAGCGTGCCTTGCGCTCCGTTCTCCCTGAAGGAAGGAATCCGTTATGCGCTCCGCGCTCGCCATCTCGCTGCTCGCCGTCATTATGGGCGGCTGCGCCAGCCACGCCGACCGCAATCCGGACGGCACCTGGATCAACCAGACCGCCATCGACGCCGCCGTCAAGCAAGGCAACTTGCGCCAGGCCCTGCTCGCCAATGGCCCCAACCTGGAGTGGAAAATCAACTCCAAGGCCAATCAGGCCATTTACTCCAATGGCTTCGAGCTCGGCGAAGGCAAGATCGTCAGCGCTGCCGAAGGCAAGCTGCATGTCGATTTCTACGGCAACTTCTTCGAAGACCTGAGCGTCAAGGGTGACGAACTGGTCCAGGCGGCCAGCGAGTCAGGCCCTGAACAGCACTTCCAGAAACCCGAAGATCCGGCTCCGGACGGCGCTCAGCCAGGCAGCAGCTTCGAGAAAGCGCTGTATGGCGCCTACATGGGCGGCAAATGGACGGTCGTAGAGGGCGATGGCCAGGGCGGCACCGTGCAATTCATGCCTGACGGCAGTGTGCAGGGGCTTCCGGAAAACGATCGTTACGCGCTCTGCCTGGCAGGCGATTGTGCAGCCATGAGCGGCGAATACGACAGCATGTGGCTGGAGAAAGCCGAGAAAGGCAACCCGTGGATTTTCGCCCGCAAAGGCAAGCAGCTGGAGATATTCCAGGCGGTGAACAACGCTGGCGCCGACCAGATGCCCGAGCTGCGTCCCGGCCCACGTCGCTGGTTGCTCGAACAGCAGTAAGCGATTCAGGTATCAGGAGCGCTCTTCACGGCGCTCCTGATCAACCACCGTTCTAGCCCAGCAACGCCGCATAGCCCGCCCGATAATCCGGGTACATCGGCGCCCATCCCAATGCTCGCGCCCTGGCATTACTGCAACGCTTGCTGCCCACGCGCTGCACGCTGACCTCCTCCGACCACTCGGTCACCCCCAGATACTCACGTATCCACGCCACCACATCGGCCAGCGCGGCCGGATCGTCGTCGACGCCCAGATAGCAACTCTCCAGCGCAACGCCGCGTTGATCCGCCAGCAGCAGGTGCCCGAGCAGACCGGCCGCATCGTCGGCATGAATGCGATTGGCGTAGACCGGCGGATCGATCCTCACGCTGTGCCCCTGACGAACGCGGTTCGACAGGTCACTGCGGCCTGGGCCGTAAATACCGGTCAATCTCACCGCCGTGGCCGGCAGTCCGCTGTTCAGCGCGACCTGCTCGGCTTCCAGCATCACCGTGCCGGTGTAGTTGCCGGGCTCGGTGGCGGAGGTTTCATCCACCCACTCACCATTCTGCTGACCATAAACACCGCTGCTTGAAACAAAGATCAAGCGCTTTGGCCGCTGCCCGGTCTGCTCGAGCCAGCTCAATACGTTACGCAGCCCCTCGACGTAAGCCATCCGGTAACCCGCTTCGTCACGCTGCGAGGGGGTCGCGCAATACACCACATAATCCAGTGCCGCAGCTGGCCAGTGCGCAGGTTTTGGCGTCTCGAACAGATCGCCCGCCACACCGTGAACACCGGCAGGAAGCTCGGAAACAGTGCGCCGCAGCCCATGCACGGTCCAGCCGTGAGGCAGCAGGCGGTTAGCGAGTCGCGAACCAATGTCGCCACAGCCGGCGATCAGAAGTGAGGGAGCAGTCATTCGGTATCTCCAGAAAAGGCAGTGTCAGTATCGTTAAAAACGCTCATCGACAGGCAAGCGTTCGGGCGAATATGTAAAAAAAGATACTGTATTACTTTTGTTAACAAGAACGATTTGCAATAATGGCGGCCCATTCGTTCCCCGTAAGCGCCGACAGCATCACGCGACGCACTGGAACCATCCCCTTTTTCCTCTCAGGTCCGGCCAGCATGAAACGCATTCAATCAATCGCTTCGCCTACCCAGATGCCTCGCCTGCCTCGTGCATGGCGCGGTATCGCAGCCCTTGTCTTGAGCCTGATGTTCGTCCCCATGGCACTTGCGGATCAGTCGGCTCCGACCGCGGCCCCTGCGACCTCAAGCGCACCTGCGGCAACGGCACCTGCTGCACCTGACGCAGCAGCCCCGGTGCAGGCCATGGAGCCTGTCGCCGAAGACAACAGCCTGGGCATGGCGCATGACCTGTCGCCGTGGGGCATGTATCAGAATGCCGACGTCGTGGTCAAAGCGGTCATGATCGGTCTGGCCATTGCCTCGATCATTACGTGGACCATCTGGATCTCCAAGGGTTTCGAGCTGCTGGGTGCCAAGCGCCGGTTGCGCGGCGAAATCGTTAATCTGAAAAAAGCCCGCTCCCTGACTGAAGCGAGCGCCACCGCCAGCAAGGAAGGTACCCTCGCCCACCTGCTGGTGCATGACGCCCTCGAGGAGATGCGCCTTTCGGCCAACAGCCGTGAGCGTGAAGGGATCAAGGAGCGTGTCAGCTTCCGTCTCGAGCGCCTGGTCGCCGCCTGTGGCCGCAACATGAGCATGGGCACCGGCGTGCTGGCGACCATCGGTTCGACTGCGCCGTTCGTGGGCCTGTTCGGTACGGTATGGGGCATCATGAACAGCTTCATCGGCATCGCCAAGACCCAGACCACCAACCTCGCCGTGGTCGCCCCCGGCATCGCCGAAGCCCTTCTGGCCACTGCCCTGGGCCTGGTCGCCGCGATCCCTGCGGTGGTGATCTACAACGTCTTCGCCCGCTCCATCGCCGGTTACAAGGCTCAGGTGTCCGATGCCTCGGCACACGTTCTGCTGCTGGTCAGCCGCGATCTGGATCATCTGCCTGAGCCGTCCGAGCGCAATCAACAACAACCGCACATGGTCAAGGTGGGCTAACACGTGGGCCTGCATCTTAATGAAGGCGGCGACGATCTCGCCGAGAACCATGAAATCAACGTGACGCCGTTCATCGACGTCATGCTGGTGCTGTTGATCATCTTCATGGTGGCTGCGCCGCTGGCGACCGTAGACATCAAGGTTGATCTACCGGCGTCTACCGCCACACCGCAGCCCAGACCCGAGAAGCCGATCTTTCTCAGCGTGAAAACCGACAAGAGCCTGTACCTGGGCGAAGAGAAGGTTGCCCGCGAGCAGATCGGTCAGGTGCTGGACGCCCGCACCAAGGGCAAGAAAGACACCACGATCTTCTTCCAGGCCGACAAGGGCGTGGATTACGGCGATCTGATGGAGGTCATGAACACGCTTCGGGGTGCGGGTTACCTGAAGGTCGGTCTGGTAGGTCTCGAGACGGCTGGTAAGAAATGATCAGTACGCGCCAAAAACTGACGCGCTATAGCGGTAGTCTGTTGTTGGTGCTGGCCGTGCACGCCATCGCAATCATCATTGCCGTTCGCTGGCCCGCCTCTCAGGCGATCGAGCTGCCACCGGCAGCCATGATGGTCGAGCTTGCGCCTCTGCCAGAGCCCGCACCGCCGCCACCACCGAAGGTCGTTCAGCCACCCCCGCCGCCAGCACCGGAGGAGCCGACACCGGTGCCGGAAGTCGTGCAGGCACCGAAGCCGGAAATCGTGGTGCCCAAGAAGGTTGAGAAGCCCAAGCCCAAACCGCAGCCGCCAAAGCCGCAGAAGAAGCCTGAGCCGCCCAAGGAGAAGCCTGCTGACGAAAAGCCGGTCGATACACCGCCGACCACGGCGCAACCGGAAAAGCCGGCGGCTCCCAAGCCTGCTCCTGCACCTTCGCCACCCAGCAACGCATTGCCAAACTGGCAGGGCGATTTGCTCGGTCATCTGAGCAAGTACAAGAAGTACCCCGAGGATGCACGCCGTCGTGGCATGCAGGGTGTCGCTCGCTTGCGCTTTGTGGTGGACGCTGACGGCAACGTGCTTTCCTACTCGATTGCCAACAGTTCAGGCAGCCCTTCGCTGGATCGAGCGACCATGGAAATGATCCGTCGCGCTCAGCCTTTGCCCAAGCCGCCGAAGGAAATTCTCAACAACGGCACCATTGAAATCCTCGCACCGTTCGTTTATTCGCTGGATAAACGCTGAATTGTACTTTTGTTACCCATAAGTACTTCTGATAACGTGCGTCTATCGATCGCACCCGCTATGCTGGGGTCGCAACTTCATGGACGCACGTTATGACTCTTACAGAATTGCGCTACATCGTTACGCTCGCCCAGGAGCAGCACTTTGGCCATGCGGCGGAACGCTGCCATGTCAGCCAGCCAACGCTGTCGGTGGGTGTCAAAAAACTCGAAGACGAACTCGGCGTGCTCATTTTCGAGCGCAGCAAGAGCGCTGTGCGCCTGACACCCGTCGGTGAAGGCATCGTTGCGCAGGCGCAGAAAGTGCTGGAGCAGGCCCAGGGTATTCGCGAGCTGGCCCAGGCCGGCAAGAACCAGCTGACCGCCCCGCTGAAAGTCGGCGCGATCTACACCGTCGGTCCCTACCTGTTTCCTCACCTGATCCCGCAACTGCACCGGGTCGCCCCGCAGATGCCGTTGTACATCGAGGAAAACTTCACGCATGTGCTGCGCGACAAGCTGCGTAACGGTGAGCTGGATGCCGTCATCATTGCCTTGCCGTTCAACGAAGCCGACGTACTGACCCTGCCGCTTTACGACGAACCGTTCTCTGTCCTGATGCCGGCCGACCATCCCTGGACTCAGAAAGAGACCATCGATGCCTCGGCGCTCAACGACAAGAGCCTGCTATTGCTGGGCGAAGGTCACTGCTTCCGTGATCAGGTTCTGGAGGCCTGCCCGACGCTGGGCAAAGGCAACGAAGGTGCCAAGCACACGACAGTAGAGTCCAGCTCGCTGGAAACCATTCGGCACATGGTCGCCTCCGGGCTGGGCATTTCGATCCTGCCGCTGTCGGCAGTCGACAGCCATCACTACGCGCCCGGCGTGATCGAAGTGCGCCCACTGACGCCGCCCGTGCCTTTCCGCACGGTCGCCATCGCCTGGCGTGCAAGCTTCCCGAGGCCCAAAGCCATCGAAATCCTCGCTGACTCTGCACGCCTGTGCTCGGTGGCACGTCCGAAAACAGTCGCTAGCTAGGCAGAACAGAAATGAGCGAGCTTTCCAGGGTCTCGGTCACGGCGCTCAAGGGTGTCGGCGAAGCGATGGCAGAAAAGCTGGCCAAGGTCGGGCTGGAAACCCTGCAGGACGTGCTGTTCCATCTGCCGCTGCGTTATCAGGACCGCACGCGCATCGTACCGATCGGTGCGTTGCGTCCTGGTCAGGATGCCGTCATCGAAGGCGTGGTCAGCGGTGCCGATGTGGTGATGGGCAAGCGTCGCAGTCTGCTGGTACGGCTGGGCGACGGCACCGGGGTCGTCAGCCTGCGCTTCTACCACTTCAGCAACGCCCAGAAAGAAAGCATGAAGCGTGGCACGCACCTGCGTTGCTTCGGCGAAGCGCGTCCCGGTGCTTCCGGACTGGAAATCTATCACCCGGAATATCGGGCGATTACCGGTGATGAGCCCGCGCCTGTCGAACAGACCCTCACGCCGATCTACCCGACGACCGAAGGCCTGACCCAACAACGTCTGCGCCAATTGTGCCAGCAGAGCCTGGCGATGCTCGGCCCCAAAAGTCTACCGGACTGGCTGCCTGACGAACTGGCCCGCGATTATCAGCTGGCGCCGCTGGACGATGCGATCCGTTACCTGCATCACCCACCCGCCGATGCCGACGTGGAGGAGCTCGCCCTCGGGCATCACTGGGCGCAGCACCGGCTGGCGTTCGAAGAACTTCTGACTCACCAGCTTTCCCAGCAGCGCCTGCGTGAAAGCCTGCGTTCACAGCGCGCACCGGCATTACCCGTTGCGAAAAAGCTGCCGAAACAGTTTCTCGCCAACCTCGGCTTTGCCCCCACCGGCGCGCAGCAGCGTGTCGGCAAGGAAGTGGCCTATGACCTGAGTCAGCCCGAACCGATGCTGCGGCTTATTCAGGGCGATGTGGGGTCGGGCAAGACCGTGGTCGCCGCGCTGGCAGCCTTGCAAGCACTGGAAGCAGGTTATCAAGTGGCGCTGATGGCGCCCACCGAGATTCTCGCCGAGCAGCACTACATCAACTTCCAGCGCTGGCTCGAGCCCTTGGGCGTGGGCGTGGCATGGCTGGCGGGCAAGCTCAAGGGCAAGGCGCGCGTCGCGTCTCTGGAGCAGATCGCCGGTGGCACACCCATGGTGGTCGGCACCCATGCGCTGTTTCAGGACGAAGTGCAGTTCAAGAACCTGGCGCTGGTGATCATCGACGAGCAACACCGGTTCGGCGTGCAGCAACGCCTGGCGCTGCGCAAAAAAGGGGTTGGCGGTCTGATGTGCCCGCATCAGTTGATCATGACTGCCACACCGATCCCGCGCACGCTGGCCATGAGCGCCTACGCCGATCTGGACACGTCGATCCTCGACGAACTGCCGCCGGGCCGGACGCCAGTCAATACCGTGCTGGTTGCCGATAGCCGCCGCCTGGAAGTCGTTGAGCGGGTGCGCGCCGCGTGCGCAGAAGGTCGCCAGGCCTATTGGGTGTGCACGCTGATCGAAGAATCCGAAGAGCTGACCTGCAAGGCCGCTGAAACCACGTACGAAGAATTGAGCAGTGCGTTGGGTGACGTGCGCGTCGGACTGATTCACGGGCGTATGAAGCCCGCAGAAAAAGCCGCGATCATGGCCGAGTTCAAGCAGGGTGCACTGCAATTGCTGGTAGCCACGACGGTCATCGAAGTCGGTGTCGACGTGCCGAACTCCAGCCTGATGATCATCGAGAACCCCGAGCGCCTCGGCTTGGCGCAACTGCACCAGCTACGCGGCCGCGTCGGGCGCGGCAGCGCGGTGAGTCATTGTGTGCTGCTCTACCATCCGCCGCTTTCACAGATCGGACGGCAACGACTGGGCATCATGCGCGAAACCAACGATGGTTTCGTCATCGCCGAAAAAGACCTCGAACTGCGTGGCCCCGGTGAGATGCTCGGCACCCGACAAACGGGCCTTCTGCAATTCAAGGTCGCCGACCTGATGCGTGACGCGGATCTGCTGCCGGCCGTACGCGACGCGGCTCAGGCCCTGTTGGAGCGCTGGCCCCAACATGTCAGCCCCCTGCTCGACAGATGGCTGCGTCATGGCCAGCAGTATGGCCAGGTGTGATGCAGGCTACGCTTTATAAACCGCGTGCGACCCAAATCGAATAACGTGGTTATACTTCAGAAAATGTAGGAATTTGGACATAGCTCATGACAGAAGTCGCCCACGTCAATGATCCGCACCATGCGCCGCCGGTAATCCGACAGCTGCTTGAAAAATTGGCTATCAGCTACAACGAAGTCGTGGACGAAAAGACCCTCCCTCCAGCGCGCAAGGTGCAGGCCGTGCTGGTCGAGGATGCTGTCGGTGCGTTGCTTATCCTGTTTCCGCAAAGCCAGTTGCTCGACCTCTCCCGCATCACCGAGCTGACCGGCCGCCAACTGACCGCTGTGCCGCATGATCGTTTGCAGCGCATGCTCACCAAGCACAACCTGCAAGTGCTGCCGGGGGTCCCGGCACTGACTAGCTCACCGTGCCTTTACGACAAACATCTGCTGGACGAGCCCATGCTGCTGGTGGGCTCGGGCGAGCCAGGCGTGCTGCTGGAAATCAGCAATGATGCGTTCAAAGTCATGGTGAACAAGGCCAGTGCGGCGAACTTCGGCGAGCCGCTGGCGAAGATTCACCCCAATCTTGATCGTCCTCACGACGATCCGGCAGAAATCACCCAGGCCATGCATGTCTTCACGGCGCGCCGCATCCAGCAGCGCCTGGAAGCGACTCTGGAGATTCCACCGCTGGCCGGCACTGCGCAGAAAATCATCAAACTGCGTGTCGACCCTGACGCAACCATCGATGACATCACCGGCGTCGTCGAAACCGATCCTGCGCTGGCCGCTCAGGTCGTCAGCTGGGCCGCTTCGCCGTATTACGCGTCGACCGGCAAGATTCGCTCTGTCGAAGACGCAATCGTCCGTGTACTGGGCTTCGATCTGGTGATCAATCTGGCGCTGGGCCTTGCATTGGGTAAAACCCTGAGCCTGCCCAAGGATCAGCCGCAACAGACCACGCCGTACTGGCAGCAATCCATTTACACCGCTGCCGTCATCGAAGGCCTGACCCGCGCCATTCCGCGCGCCAGCCGTCCGGAGGGTGGCCTGAGCTACCTCGCCGGTTTGCTGCACAACTTCGGTTACCTGCTGCTGGCGCACGTGTTTCCACCGCACTTCACCCTGATTTGCCGCCAACTGGAAGTGAACCCGCATTTGCACCATAGCTTTATCGAGCAGCACCTGCTGGGCATCAGCCGCGAGCAGATCGGGGCGTGGCTGATGCGCTACTGGGACATGCCGGATGAGCTCGCCATCGCGCTGCGCTTCCAGCACGACCCGCACTACAAGGGTGAGCATCACGTCTATGCCAACCTGGTCTATCTGGCGGTGCGCCTGCTGCGAGCCAACGGTATCGGCTCCGGTCCCGAACAGGATATCCCGGACGAACTGTTCGAACGCCTGGGCCTGACCCGCGACAAGGCCAACGAATCGGTGAAAAAGGTGCTCGAGGCCGAGGTGCTTCTGCGCGAACTGGCGTCACAGTTCAGCAAGTAACCTGCGGATGTAACGTACGAATAGTGCCGAAGGCTCCGGCCTTGGCACTCTCCCCTCGAACCTTAGAAAGGCTCGCCTTCAACCCCCGGCAGGTGCTCATCCAGGCGTAGCCATGGAAGCCGGTTCTCTATCCAGATGTGTCGAGAGGGCGCAGCCAGCTCAGGTTGGTCAAGCGTCGCAATGGTGACGTCGATCTCGTCCGGGCTGTTGCGCGTGAACAACGCCAGCTGAGCGCCGCACTTGCCGCAGAAATAGCGGACGCAGCTGGGTGCAGAGTCATAAGCGCAGGGGCTGCCCGTCAGCCACGTGAACGACGCCAGCGGCACACTTATCCAGGTGACGACCGTTGCACCCGAGGTGCGTCGACAGATGGAGCAATGACAGTGAGCGATGTCCCGCAACGGCGCATCGAACTGATAACGCAGCCCGCCGCAATGGCAGCCACCCGAGTGTATCTCGCTCATCCGTGCTTCTCCCGGTCATGCCCATAATCCCTGTGACAATAAAATTCCGGCAACTGCCGAATGAAAGCTCGGTGAAAGCTTGGCCAATTAGCATCAGCTCACTTCCGGCAAAAAGACCGGTTAGCCAGGAACGGACTCCAAGGTGTTTCAGGCCCAATTAACAACAATAATGGTGATTCCGATGCTTGCTGACTTCTCGCTCCACACTCTCCTTGCGCCCCCACTCCACGTACCGATCTGCTGAGCTGACTCGTTCATTTCACGTTCTGTAGCCGTATGACGTCTGGAGTATTCCCATGCTGACTTTCCTTGGCTTTGCCATGGTTATTGCGTTCATGTACCTGATCATGAGCAAGCGCCTGACTGCGCTGATCGCCCTGATCCTGGTTCCGATCATCTTCGCCCTGTTCGGTGGCTTCGCGTCGCAGATCGGTCCGATGATGCTGGCAGGTATCACCAAGCTGGCGCCGACCGGCGTGATGCTGATGTTCGCCATTCTGTACTTTGCGCTGATGATCGACTCAGGCCTGTTCGACCCGGCCGTGCGCAAGATCCTGAAAATGGTCAAGGGCGACCCGATGCGCATTTCGGTCGGCACCGCCGTGCTGGCGCTGGTGGTGTCCCTCGACGGTGACGGCGCGACCACCTACATGATCTGCGTTGCCGCCATGCTGCCGCTGTACAGCCGCGTGGGCATGAGCCCGCGCATCATGGCCGGCCTGATCATTCTCGCCGGCGGCGTGATGAACATGACCCCTTGGGGCGGCCCGACCGCTCGTGCGGCCAGTGCCCTGCACGTCGATGCCTCCGACATCTTTGTACCGATGATCCCGGCCATGCTGGCAGGTGTGATCGCGATCCTGGCGATTGCCTACTTCTACGGCAAACGCGAACGTGCCCGACTGGGTGAACTGCACCTGCAGGGTGATGAGGTCGACCACAGCGAAATCAGCGTCTCGCAATTCCCTGACGCGCGCCGTCCAAAGCTGATCTGGTTCAACGCAGCCCTGACCCTGGCACTGATGGTCGCCCTGATCATGGGCCTGCTGCCGCTGCCGGTCCTGTTCATGATCGCGTTCAGTATCGCGATGATCATCAACTACCCGAACCTGCAGGACCAGAAGGACCGCGTATCGGCCCACGCCGGTAGCGTACTGGCGGTGGTCGGCCTGATCTTCGCCGCAGGTATCTTCACCGGCATCCTGTCCGGCACCGGCATGGTCGACGCGATGTCGAAAAGCCTGCTGGCCGTGATCCCGGATGCGCTGGGCCCGTACCTCGCCGTGATCACCGCGCTGGTGAGCATGCCGTTCACCTTCTTCATGTCCAACGACGCGTTCTACTACGGCGTACTGCCAGTGCTGTCCGAAGCCGCTGCCCACTACGGCATCAGCCCGGTGGAAATGGCCCGCGCCTCGATCGTCGGTCAGCCGGTCCACCTGCTCAGCCCGCTGGTGCCTTCGACCTACCTGCTGGTGGCTCTGGCTGGTATCGAGTTCGGCGACCACCAGCGCTTCACCCTGAAATGGGCGATTCTGGTGTGCATGTGCATCCTGGTTGCCGCGCTGCTGATGGGGATCTTCCCGCTTTATAGCAGCATGTAAGCTTCTTTGGCTGACCCAAGGCTCGCCGTCGACTTGATCGTTGACGGCGAGTTTTTGCGTTTGGACGGTCAATTGGTTGAGGGCCGATACTGCAACGCCTCGGCCAGATGGCTGCGGTTGATCGCATCCACCTGCTCCAGGTCCGCCAAAGTCCGCGCCACCTTCAGCAATCGATGCGCCGAACGTAATGAGAGGGTCAGACGCTCGCACGCCGTCTCCAGCCAGCTTTCATCGACACTGGACAGTGCGCAGTAATCACGCAGCCCCGGCAGATCGAGAAACGCATTCGCACAGCCCTGACGAAGTTGCTGACGGTGCCTCGCCTCAGCGACCACAGCTGCGGCACTCGCGGTGTTTTCACTGGTGGTCGGGTCAGGGTTGAGGGCGGTGGCTTCGCGGGCGACGGTCAGGTGCAGGTCGATCCGGTCCAGCAGCGGGCCGGACAACTTGTTGCGATAGCGCTGCACCTGCTCAGTGGAACAGCGGCAGCGCCCGGTCGGCTCACCAAGATATCCACAGGGGCAAGGGTTCATCGCTGCCACCAGTTGGAACCGCGCCGGAAAGCGCACGCGATCCCGCGCCCGGGAAATCACGATATGCCCGGACTCCAGCGGCTCACGCAAAACCTCCAGCACGCGGCGATCGAACTCCGGCAGTTCATCAAGAAATAAAACGCCGTGATGCGCCAACGTGATCTCGCCAGGTTGCGGACGACTGCCACCGCCCACCAATGCCGGCCCGGACGCCGAGTGATGTGGCTGGCGAAACGGCCGCTGTGGCCAACTGGTCAGCGGCACCTGACTGGCGACCGACTGAATCGCCGCCACCTCCAGCGCTTCGTGCTCGTCCAGCGGTGGCAACAAACCCGGCAGGCGACTGGCGAGCAGTGTCTTGCCGGTGCCAGGCGGCCCGCTGAACAGCAGGTTATGCGCACCGGCAGCGGCGATTACCAAGGCACGCTTCGCTGCGGTCTGGCCCTGCACTTCGCTTAAGTCCGGATATGGCTTGGGCTGATGCAGCAAGCCGCTGGACTGATACGGCGCAATCACCGTGCGCCCGTTGAAATGCGCAACCAGCTCCAGCAAGTGACTCACCGCAATCACCCGCAACCCCGACGCCAAACATGCTTCCTCGGCGTTCACCGCCGGAATGATCAGCGTCCGCTCCGCCGCACGTGCCGCCAGCGCAGCAGGCAGCACACCCTGAATCGGCCGAATCGCCCCCGACAACGCCAACTCGCCCAGGCATTCAACATCCTGCAACGCAACCAACGGCACCTGCCCGCTGGCGGCCAGCAAACCCAGCGCAATCGCCAGATCAAACCGCCCGCCATCCTTGGGCAAATCAGCCGGGGCAAGGTTGAGCGTGATCCGCCGCGCCGGAAAATCCAGCCCGGAATTGAGAATGGCGCTGCGCACCCGGTCCTTGCTCTCCTTCACCGCCCCCTCCGGCAACCCCACCAGCGTCAGGGCCGGCAGGCCGTTGGCCAGATGCGCTTCAACAGTAACCGCCGGGGCTTCCACCCCGACCTGGGCACGACTATGGACGATAGCCAGCGACATGGATCATTCCTTGATATGAGCGATGGGCGGGTATCGTGCTTTATTTGCGGGTTGGGTGGTGAGGGGGAATGGATACAGGGTGTGAGTGGGGCCACTGCACTCCCTATTCTGACAAGTGGCTGAATTTTCAGAGCATGGATGGAAACAATGCAGCCGCAGGTCACGTCACAAAGTGCCTTGGGTAAAGCGGTGAACTACCTAGCTCACAACTGGAGCCGGATAGAGCGTTATATCGAAGCTGGTTTTCTACCCATCGACAACAACGCTGCCGAAAGAGCAATCAGGCCGTTCGCCATCGGACGAAAAGCCTGGCTGTTCAGCGACACGCCCAAAGGCGCCACGGCCAGCGCCCAGATCTACAGCTTGGTCGAGACCGCCAAACTCAACGGCCAAGAGCCTTATACGTGGCTGCGCCACGTACTTGAGCGGTTGCCGCATGCTGCATCGGTAAAAGATTACGAATCCTTGCTGCCGTGGAACTGCTCGCCAGAGATGCCTCGCTAAACCCAATCCTTATTTTTTGCCAGGTGGGGTTTGTGGCGCGGATACGCTATTTCTTGCGATCACTGAAGCATTGAAGAATTGGAAAGCGGTCCATCATTGGAAGTCTGCCTTGCAGAGCTTCCAGGTGATGTTCGGCGAGGAACGTATGACTATGAAAATCCAAATTACATAGTTTCGTTGACAGCCCCCCAGCAGGATCAACTTTGCATCAGCGATACAAAATATTTATATCTCATCAACGCCACGGCACAATACTGCGACTTCCGCGCCCCAATTAGGCTCCAACACCAACAAGAATAGTTCGTTCTTAACTATAGAAAGATAATATTTTTCTAGTGCTTCTTGAGACAGATAACTAGCTGTGCCGTCAAGGCTAGACGCCCAAACTAATTTTTGTTTAATTTCATCCATCTCATAGCTACTATCCATCAAAAATAGCCGAGATGTTGAGTTTTTAACTATGTAATCACAAGCTCGAAATAACTTCGGTTCCGACAGTGCTATATAAACAGCTTCATCTCCGCCTATCATAAACTTAAGCGTTATCCTGTCACCCATAGACTCTATTCCAACTAAGCTAGAATCATGATAGATTTTTCTCATGGAGCGCCTCTCTTAATCATTCATCAGTGGTTGGGTTGAATGGCCGTCCAGTACCGCGAGCAGGTGCCCCATCCTCGCTTCTTCCCCAATCATGTACATGGGGAACACCTTGTCCATGATCATGATCCCAGTCAATATCTTTAACCGGTAGGCCATCATCTCCATACCACCGTTCTTGCCCACTTCCAGGATTTTTGTATTTCGATCCAGGCTCGCCAGAATTGGGTGTTTTACTAGGTCTTTGCCCCTTCTCTTCCGAGTAAACGCATCCGCCACCGCAATCATCCATTTGCGGCGATGCCAGCGAGTTATTTGGATATAGTAAGCACAATGCACCGGCACCAAAGCCTAAACCGACACCTCTCCCAACTTGGGGTATCAGATCTGGAATGCGATCAAACCAAGTCGGCAATGCAATTGCCGCTAATCCCATAGGGTCAACATAAGACATTGGGTTGGCGTTAACGTACGCGTAAGTATTACGTCCGCCCCCTAGCCCAATCGGATCACTCTGCGCATACCGCCCAGTGTCCGGATTGTAATCCCGATAATAGTTATAGCTCAGCTGCGTTTGTGCATCGTAAATCTGTCCCGGAAACCGCAGCGCGATGCTTGTAGCCTTGCCATCACCGTCCGCATCCTCCTCGGGTGAGCCGACACCATACGCATCGCTGTTCCATCGCCACAACAGTGCTTGGGTGCTGTCTGTCGCCAGTCTTGGCGTGTTCAGGTGATCGACATGCAGGTAAATCAGTTTGCTGCTGCTTACCTCGCCCAGCGCGGAGAAGTTGGCTGTCAACTGTGCCAGTGGCATGTTGTCCAGCCAGAACCAGTATTGGCCGCTGGTTTTCTGGCCGTTTCCGTCATAGAACGTTTGTCCGATCAGCTTGCCACTCGGGTCGTAAAGGTAGGTGGTTGTGCCAGCTACCGTTTGGCTTCCCATCGCATAGGCGCGCTTGATGATCCGTTGGCCTAATGCGTTGTACTTGTAGTCGGCAATTTTGTAGATGTTTGCTTGATAGACTTCGCTCAGACGGCCTTGGCTGTCGTAGGTAAATCGACGGCCGTTGATCTGCGTGTGGTTACCCGCAGCGTCCATAGGTAGTGTCGAGCCATTGACGCTGGTCAGCCGGTTGCTGTCGCTGGCATAGGTTAACGACTGGGTGTCAGTGGCATCGCTTGTGGTAAGGCTGGTGGTAGTACGTTGCGTCCTGTTACCTGTAGCGTCGAAGCTGTAAGCCTTTTTGAGGCTATTGGTCTGCTCCTGAGTCAAACGTCCCAGCGCGTCATATTCATACTGCACCGCACCCCACAGGCTAGTGGCTGTCTCGGCGATGTTGCTGTCAGCGTCGTAACGATAAGTCGTCTGCCAGTTACCGACCTGCTGCTGGGTCAGTTGATAATCCTGGTCATAGGTTCTCGACAGGAGGATGCCGTTGCCCCAGGTCAGCGAATTGACTGGACCAAAAGGCAGGTACGAAATGTTGCTTGCCAGTGTCGCCGTCTTGTTGCCAATGGCCAGCTTGACGCCCGTTACCTGTGCCGCGCTGTTACGCGTGTAGGTCAGGTTGATGCTCGATGGATAGCCGATCTGCACCAGATTGCGGGCAGCGTCATAACCGTAATTCAGTGTTTCGTAATAGTCACCGCTGTTGACGCCCACCGAGCGGTGCTGCCTGACCAGATTGCCCTTGGCGTCGTAGGTATACGTCAGAACACCAGCGCTGTCCTGTAGCCCTGTCAGGTGGCCAATCCCGAGATTGCCATCAGCGGTCTGGTCGTAGAGAAACTTGATATTGAGCGCAGGTGTGGCGGGATAGCTTTTGCTGGTCAGGCGATTGAGCGCGTCGTAGGCGTACTCGGTCACAACCCCACGTGCATCAGTGCTGCGAATGAGATTGTTGGCCTCGTCGTAGGCGTAGGTGCTGGTCCCACCATCAGGGCTTTTGCTACTGATCCGGTTGCCTAGACTGTCATAGGTGTACAGCGTCGTCACACCACGCGGGTCAACCACTTTTGTGACCTTGTCATCCGAGTTGTAACCCAAGGCAGTCACGCCCTGCAGAGGATCGACGATCTTGCTGACTCGATTCAGAGCATCGAACGCCTGCTGGGTTTTGTTATTACGAGGCGTGGTATCGCTCGACTGATTGTCGTTCAGGTCATAGCCGTAGCGCTGCGTCTGATCACCAGCACCCACAACCCGGATCAGACGACCTAACTCATCGAACACCCGTCGCTGAAGATGGACCACGGCTCCATCGGCGTCCTTGGTCCGCTCCGCCGTCCGGTTACCCATTGGGTCGAGGGTGTAATTGATGCTTTCACCCAGGCGGTTACGCACGCCAATAAGCCGACGTGCATCGTCATAGCTATACTTGACCCAGTTGCCATCCGCCGTCGTCACTTGCAGCAGATCACCGACTTCATTGTAAGTGTATTGGGTAGTTGATGAATCAACAGTCAGGCTGGCCAGCCAGCCTTGAGGGGTGTAGTTGAGGGTCGTCACCACCCCGTTTGGGTCAGTGACACTTTGCGGATTGCCGTAACTGTCAAAACTGGCAAGCGCATAGACCTGACCCAGCGCGTTGGTCACAGTAGTAAGGTTGCCTTGAGCATCGTATGCGTACTGAGTGACGTCATTCACGTCAGTACGTGCGCCATCAATACTTGCGACCTGCCCAAGGGCTGTATAAGTGCGGCTGATGGTGCTTGCGTGAGCGGACATTGCCAGCCAGGTGCAGGCAATACCCATCCCTACTTTACGCAAGAAAGAAACGGTCATGCTCAGATCCTTGAAATAGAAAGTGCTCATCGGGATGTGCTCTGCCGAGTGAGCTCACGTCCTTGATTGTCATAGCTATACACAGTGATGCGATTGGGTTCAACTACTCTGATCGGGAGAAAACGATCAGGGTCCCATTCCGTTGTGGTGGTGCGCGCCAACGTAGTGCCGGTGGCCTCGGTGCGGCTGATTTCCAGGCCCCTGTCGTTGTACTCATAAGTGGTAATCAAGCCTTTGGCGTCTGTTTTGGTCAAAACCTGGCCTCGGTCATTGTAGGTATATACCGAGTTGCTTGCAGGGCAATTGGCCGAGGGCTCACCTTCAATAGAGCTAATACGTTTAACGCCTGATATGCTTTTATACCGATAGACCGTTTTCTTCCCGAGCTCGTTAGTAACAGTGCTCGAACCGTCAGCATCATAGTTTATCTGTATCAGGCTGGCGCCACCGGCATGCTGGCTCAACGTAGTCCTGCCTTCTCCATCATAAGCCCAAGTCGCAAAGCGAACCCCTCTTTCGTCTGATATTCCAGTCAACCAGCCATTATTACGCTCATCTTCATAATAGTATTTTCGGCTTGAAGGTGCATTGTTTTCTGTTTTTACGACCTCAATCAAGCTGTTATATATGTTGTATTTATAGTCAATACGCAGATTATTACCGGCCACAAATCTTAATTGACGCAACGGTGTTTCCATAAGCTGAATGGATTCTCCCATCATATTACTAATCACGACACTGCGATCAAAACCAACCGCTGCGTAGGCTAGATTATACTTCCCACCATTCGTTTCGGTTATTTTAACCAGTTTTCCGTCTTCAGAAAAAAATAATATATTATTTGATGGATCAGTATAACGCCAGCCAGACTGTTGTATCTTCGTTAAAATACCTGAATCGGTAGCAGACTTATAACTGCCATTCACCATATAAAAAACGGCTTCTCGTCCATCGTCATGAGTCAGCACCACTGACTCGGAACCAAAATACAACGAAGAAGAATAACTATGCCTCCAAAGCCCATCAAAACTATTATAAAATCTATCTACCAAGATCGGACTCAGCACTCCAACACTTAAATCATGCTCGTGTTGAAATTTATTACCATTAGCTGAGTTGATAGGATTTCCTACTTCGCTAGAGGGGTTGCTACACAAAAGAGGTTCTAAAGGTTTACCTTTTTGAGCGGTTTCTTTACATTTTCCTGTAGAGTGATCTAGCGAAGAGCCCGATTTACAATCTACTACCATGTGAGCAGAGCCACCAAAAAAAATATCGCTAATTCCATCATTCCCCCCACAGGCATAAAGTTCTACATCACCTATTTTTCCATTGTACCTATTGAGCTCTGGCTTATAAATTAGATCAGGGTGCATAGAGTACGTTAGCTCGCAAACCTGTGAAGGATTATCAAAAACAACATGCCAGCTAGAAGTCCAGAATGAAAACTGTTGAGCTTGCGTGGGAGTCAGCGAGAAAAAAGACATTAGCAATAAAATAACTTCTGCTCGATTGTTTTTGACTTTCTTATTCATGTGAATTCTCCATTTTAAAACTGTAATTCTTATGAAGGAAACCGAGCTTATATACTTAGATATCGATAGGTGGCTCTCTCTGTTTTTTTCAAAGGCACTACTCACACGAAGAGTTTCCACTTAATATTATGCCTTAAACCGAGCCGCCCACTTCTCTTTCATTTGATCAAAATGCATGCCCCGAATATTTTTTGTCACTGTTTGATGACTCGTTTTTTTTCGGCACATCAATTGAATAGCCGCGCTGCCCAGCCGGTCTAGTTACGCTTCTGTCGTAACTCGTGCTACCAGAATAAACGCACCCTCTACAAGGGATTTTTTTTGATGCTCAACGCCTACACGTAGGTATTCAGACCTCCCATCCGATCATCATGCATATTCCGCCCGACGTCCAGATCGTTTTTTGAAAACAGTTATAACTATTTTTGCATTGGGCCAAGTGAGCAGAAGCAAACGCAAACGCGCTTTTCGACACCGGTATAGCCGGCATCGGCGCAGACCACGTTTTCAACACCGTGTAGCAGTTTTTCAACATGCATTATGTCCCTTCATCCGTCCTTGGCGCGGAGAACAAGGAAAGCCCTTGCGAGCCTTCGTGTCGTTGAAGTTCGTGCTGGGCGAGGCTTTTCAGTTCGATTGGAGTGATGAAGATCTGCTGATTGACGGGCTTTTCAGGCGGATTCAGGTCTCTCACATGAAGCTCTATATGTATTGGTCAACTGATCCCGGACACGACGTTAAAGTTTTCTCGTACAGAGCGGGCGCCAGTCCATCATCGAACTGGTGTGGCCGAACCCAGTTGTAGCGATGCACCAGATAATGACTGATATCCCGCTGTGCCTCTTGGGGCGTCATGTAGCCCACGGCGGGTATCCACTCGGTTTTCAAGCTGCGGAATACACGCTCCATCGGCGAGTTGTCGTAGCAATTACCTCGACGACTCATGCTCTGGCGCATGCGGTATCGCCAAAGCCGCTGACGAAACTGTCGGCTCCCGCGTCAGGCCACGCACCTTGAATCAACCGATTAGCTCGCCATCTTCCTGCATCATAGACACGATACTGCGGCCGTTGGCAGCGCTTCGACATTGTGTAAACAGCTCATTGACCCGACTACCTAGCCGCACCCGTTCGGAGTTGGTGGACCGGCGTCGCAGACAATGGTCGTAGTAGCACGAGCGAGGTATTTCGAACGTTTCGCACAGCAACTCGATCGACTCATGGGCACAGAGCTAATCAATCCGCGCATGAGCTCGTGTTCTTCCGACATCAAGAGCGCGGTAGCCTGTTTTATCACCACCCTCAGTACTTCGTTGACAAATAGAAAGTGCTCATCGGGATGTGCTCTGCCGAGTGAGCTCACGTCCTTGATTGTCATAGCTAAACACAGTAATTCGATTGGGTTCAATTACCCTGATTGGCAGAAAACGATCAGGGTCCCATTCCGTTGTAGTGGTGCGTGCCAACGTAGTACCGGTAGCCTCGGTGCGGCTGATTTCCAGGCCTCGGTCGTTGTAGGAATAGGTTGTGATCAGGCCCTTGGCATCGGTTTTGGTTAGCACGAGGCCACGGTCGTTGTAGGTGTAGGAGGAATTGCTGGCTGGACAGTCGGGGGTAGGTTGGCCTTTAACTTCGACTAGCCGCTTTACTCCGGAAATAATTTCATACCTATACGCTGTATCTTTACCAAGCTCATTTGTAACAACGCTGGATCCGTCAGATGTATAAGATATCTTAACCGCCCCCGCATTACCTGCATGCTGACTGGAAATAGCCCTACCTGCCCTGTCATAGGCCCAAGTGGCAAAGCGTACGCCTCGCTCATCTGTAATCCCCGTAAGCAAAATAGGACTAAAATCATCTTCGTAGTGATATTTTCTAATAGAGGAAATACCGCCAGAGTTAAATTTTCGCTCAGACAAATTTTGATTATCATTATATGAAAAAACAATTTCTTGCTTAGGTGCCTTGAGCGATTTTAACTGACGCTTCGCGCTCTCCACCAACACAATCGACTCGCCATAGTCATTGCTTACAATTATTTCTCGCCCGAAACCTTGCTGACTATAAGCTAGCTTGTATACCTCACCTTGTATATCACCAACCTGGATCAAATCACCGAAAGCTGAAAAAAATAATACCTGACGATTTAAACCTTCATATCGCCACAAATCGTTTTCCTTTTTTATAATTCCGACATCAGTTTCAGAAACATAACCTTCAGCACTTGGAGAAAATAGGATTTCTTGACCGTCTGCCTTTACCATAACCGCAGATCGGTCTGAAAAGTAAAGATAGGAGGAAAAATTGTGCCTCCAAAGGCCATCAGAACTATTATAGAAACGAGAAATCTTCATTGTTTTTGATTCAAAGTCGATTTCATCCTGAATCTTATTGCCATACGTGAAATTAATGGGATTTCCTACAAGTGTTGATGGGCTTGAGCAACTCAAAGAGTGATCATCTATCCCTTTAGGAGACTCCTTTGTACAAGCACTGAACCATGGATTTGGTCTTCCTCCATCAGGGCAATTTAGTGTTAACAACTGTCCACCGCCAAATGTAGGCTGACTGTAAGAGTCCATGCCACATGTGTATACGGTCGGAGATTCATATCGATTGTTTTCTGGCTTGTATAATAATGCTCCGTGCCACGACTCATATAATGCTTCGCATACTTTTTCTGGTGTTTGAAAAGAAGTTTCAGGAAAGTTGCCCGTCCTCCAAGCTTTATACACATCTGCACGAACAGACGATAAAAATGTGGCCTGAGCCAAAATAACCAAAAAAACCTGAAAAAACTTCTTACTTTTCATGAAATGCCTTTTCAATTATTCTATGTCCTGTAAGAATCAACAGCAAGCTGAAGAGTCAAGTCGCCACCGATGTCACACCTCTAATGACATTTACCAAAAAACAGCTCAGCCAGTGCTCGGTTAACTTAGCCGGTGTACCATGACTGCACACCTACTCAACTGTGACCACAACCAACTTAAGTACCTCACAGGTCAAACGTTAAAGTGATTTTCTCTAGTCGACGTCTGCGCTATCGATCCGCAGCTCAGTTCAAGCGTATTTGTATTTCATAAAATACTTTTATTTAGCTGTATACAGCTAGCGCTGTCTGTCTTTGAGCAGAACATCCACAGCGCGAAGTATGCGGCAGACTTTCTCTTTTCAACAATCATTTTTCGGCAAAAATTGCATTTCGCACATAGGCTTAGGCTGTTAGCCACGCAATCACCAGCTCACGAAGCTCCGGTATTTCAGTGAAGGGTCGGCCAATCTCAGGGGTCGTTTCCAGCAGTAGAAATTGTTGTTCGATAGCCTAGCTTCAACAGTAACCGCCGGGGCTTCCACCCCGACCTGAGCACGACTATGGACGATAGCCAGCGACATGGATCATTCCTTGATATGAGCGATGGGCGGGTATCGTGCTTTATTTGTGGGATGGGGGTGAGGGGGGAATGGATACAGGGTGTGAGTGGGGCAAGAAAGACGGATATATATTTTGGATGTGTAGAAATGCCATAAACATTGCTTTAAATGCTGAAACACACCGAGCAGGAGCATTGATATGAGCATCCGCCTTGCCCTTCCCGAGGACTCGTTGCAGATAGCGACGATTCATCTGGAGTCATGGAGAAGTGCCTATGAGGGCATCATTCCCTCTGCCTATATCAATCGGATAACGCTTGAGGCAAGGCTGTCCCACTGGACCAAGGTGATCGCTTCAGGCGAATCGGACCTGTACGTCAAAGTCGACAGGTTAGACCGGGTCTTGGGCTGGATGGCCACGGGGGCTGACAGGGAACATCCCGAAGACCGCAGCGTCGCAGAAATACAGGCCATCTATGTCAGCCCAACGCACACACGCCAGGGCATTGGGCGAGAGCTGTTCGACCATGTGATGCCTCTCTTTCAATCCGCTGGCCGCACCAGAGTTGTCGTCTGGGTGCTGGAGAGCAATGCCCCTGCCATCGATTTTTACCATCAGCGAGGGTTCGCAAAAGAGCCAATCAAAACCAAGACGATCAAACGAGACAATGTCAGGTTGGTCGAGATAAAACTTGAACTGCTCATCACGACACCGCCCTCAACGGTGCCCTGCTCACCCTAGTCAGGCCTACACCTCAATAAGCACTCCCCGTAGGCCGCACCACAATCTCACTCACATCCACCCCATCCGGCTGCTCGATCGCGTAAACAAGCGCACGTGCGATCGCATCCGGCTCCAGCGCAACCTTTCGAAATGCTTTCATCGCTTCGCGCGCGGTCTCGTCGGAAATCGAGTCGGCCAGCTCTGATTCGACCACGCCGGGGCAGACGACGGTGACGCGGATTTTGTCGGTTTCCTGCCGAAGGCCGTCGGAGATGGCGCGAACAGCGAATTTGGTGGCGCAGTACACTGCGGCGGTCGGGGAAACGGCGAGGCCACCGATGGACGAGATGTTGATGATCTGGCCGTGTCCTTGCGCTTGCATGCTCGGCAGCACGGCGGCGATGCCGTGCAGTACGCCGCGCACGTTGACGTCGAGCATCTGGTTCCACTCTGCGATGTTCAGCGCGGCGAGCGGCGACAGGGGCATGACGCCGGCGTTGTTGATGATCACGTCGATCTTGCCGAACGCGTGTGTGGCGAAGTCGGCAAAGGCTTGCATGTCGAGCGCATCGGTAACGTCCAGCGCGCGGAAGCGTGCCGAGCCGCCCTGCACTTCGATGTCTGCCGCCAGCGTCTGCAGACGCTCGATGCGCCGAGCGCCCAGCACCACGTGTGCGCCCTTGGCGGCGATGAGTCGGGCGGCAGCTTCGCCAATGCCGCTGCTGGCACCTGTGATCAGTACAACCTTGCCTTGAATGTTCGACATGACTGGCTTTCCTCGTGAGTCATCGTTGGCTCAGTTTCAGCACGCGGCTCAAACTGATTGCGATGGCCATGCTACGAGTCGCTCATCACTGCGCGCATGCCGATACCTGCGCGACACTTGCCTATTCCTGTCTGTGGGTCTGCCTTACGCTGAATCGCCGCGCAATGGCCGCTATGATGGCGTTCGATGCAAAGGAAAGGCGTGCAGCAACACTGACTTTGGGACGGGGTTCTTCATGGATACACACAATGCCGCGAGCGCTCCGGGCACCGATGTTTGCCGGGCTGAAATCATCCAGTTGCTGACGCAGCGCTTTGCGGCTCCCGGTGTTTATGAAACCGCTATTGCACCGCTGCACGTTATCCGCTGCGACGCGCCGTCCGAGCTGATTCATGCGCTGCATCGGCCAGCCCTTTGCGTGATCGTTCAAGGTCGCAAGGAGGTTGCGCTGGGCGATGAGCAGTATGTGTACGACCCGCTCAACTACCTGGTCGTCGCGGTGACTGTGCCGGTCGCCGGACGCGTGCTTGAAGCGAGTGGCGAAGCTCCCTATCTGTGTATTCGTCTGGATTTCGAGCCTGCGCACATCGCCCAGCTCATTGCGGAGGCGCCCCTGAACGGCGTTCCGGACGAGCCGCAGCGGGGCCTGTTTCTTGAGCCGATGGATCAGCCATTGCTGGAGACGGTGTTGAGGCTGGTGCGCCTGCTCGACACCCCTCGCGACATCGGCATGCTCGCGCCCCTTGCACTTAGGGAGCTCTACTACCGGCTGCTACGCGGCAACAATGGGCGGCGACTCTACGAAATCGCGGTCGGGGATTCGCAGACGCATCGCGTTACGCGGGCGGTCGACTGGCTGAACAGTCATTACACAGAGCCGCTGCGCATCGACGAGCTGGCGCGCATGGCCAACCTGGGGAATTCGACGCTGCACCACCGATTCAAGGCGTTGACGGCCATGAGCCCGTTGCAGTATCAGAAAAAGCTGCGCCTGCAAGAAGCTCGACGGCTGATCATCAATGAAGGCCTGGACGCCTCCAGCGCCTGCTATCGCGTCGGCTATGAAAGCCCTTCGCAATTCAGCAGGGAGTACAGCCGCCAGTTTGGCTGCCCGCCCTCAACAGATCTCAGTAGAGTGCGGCAGATCGGCTGACCTCCCCGTCCGGCATCAGCGACCGGGCGCGGCCAACCGCGCATATTGGTCCTGACTGATCCACCCGGTAAACGAGCGATCATTGGCACTGATGAACTCGACCTGAGCCGCGCCATCCTTGAATGCCAGAACCCCGACTACGTCATCCTTGACGATATAAGCGCCTCGGGTGGCCTTGGCATTCGGCGTTTTCTGCAGCCAGGCCTTGTCCGCGGTGACGGTCACCAGACCGACCCACTGTTTGCTGGCGGTCCGGGTCAGATCCATGCCGGTGACGATGTCCGGTACCAACACGTTCATACAGCCAGGATGCTGCTGGCCTTGCTCTATCGTCAGAACCACGCCATCAGCCGAGGCCTTTAGTGTTCCTGGGTAGACGTCATCAAGCCAGGACGACACCGCTGCGCCCTTCCCGGCCTCGACCTTGCCTTGCAGATAGAACGCACAGCTGAATGCCTCGCCGCGCGTCTCCGAGTAATAACCCTCGACTTGATGATCAGGCGTCACGGCCAGCATCAACTGCTCGTATTTGCCGGAATGCAGTGCCGAGTCCTGAGCGAAAACCGACGTGCCAACACACAGCAATAGAGTTGCGGCCAGAGACCAGCGAGTAAGGGGACGTTTGTCAGTCATGCTTCCATCCATAGAACGTTCGAGTAGCCGGGAAGAGTGGCCAGTCCATGACTGGCGCGCCGAGTCGTTAGCGTATTTCGGCGCGCAACTGTATCACTGAAATCCGCGGCGATTCATGGCTGCGACGCGAAGGCCAGTACACGTTTGAGCATCTCGTCACAGGCGTCAAGTTGCGCGACGCTGATGAACTCGTCCGGCTTGTGTCCCTGCTCCATGCTGCCCGGCCCGCAGACCACAGCCGGAATGCCTGACTGGTCGAACAACCCGCCTTCGGTTCCGAACGCCACTGTGCCAAACGCTCGGGAGCCGCAAAAACCGGCAATCAATTCCGCCGCATGGCTGTGCTGGGGAATATCCAGTCCCGGATAGCTCGACAATTCAGTGAAGCGAATCTCGCTCCGGGCACTGACCGCCTGCATGGCCGGCAACAGTTTTTGCGCGGCGTAGGCGTGCATGGCAGTGACGATCTGCTGCGGGTCCAGGGTGGGGAGCGCACGCACTTCGAAATCGAAACGACACTGTTCGGGCACGATGTTCAACGCCGTGCCGCCGCTGATCACGCCGGTCTGAATGGTCGAAAACGGCGGATCAAAGCGCTCGTCAAGGGCATCAGTTGCCCGTAACGCCTCGCCCAGGCGACCCAGTTCACCGATCAACTGCGCCGCATACTCAATGGCGTTGACGCCACTGGGCGCGTGGGCCGAGTGGCAGGCAGCACCCTGTACATCGCAGCGCACCGCGACCTTGCCTTTGTGGCCGAGTACCGGCTTCAGCTCCGTGGGTTCGCCAATCACACACAGCATCGGCTTCACCGGCCGCGACCGCAGCGATGCCAGTAACGAGCGTACGCCCAGGCAACCCACTTCCTCGTCGTAGGACAGCGCGATATGCACCGGCATGTGCAGCGATGCCTGGGTCAGCGCCGGAACCAGCGCCAGCACGCAGGCAATGTAGCCTTTCATGTCCGCAGTGCCACGGCCGTAGAGTTTGCCATCCGCTTCGCTCAGTTCGAACGGCGGGAACGTCCATGGCTGGCCGTCGACCGGCACCACATCAGTGTGGCCGGACAATACGATGCCTGGCACGTCAGCCGGGCCGATGGTGGCGAACAGATTGGCCTTGGTTTTCTGCGCGTTGTAGATCAACTCGCAGGAGACGCCGAAGCGCTCGAGGTATTCACCCACAAAATCGATCAGGGCCAGATTCGATTCGCGACTGGTGGTGTCGAAGGCCACCAGCCGCACCAACAGCTCGCGGCTGGAGCTCATCGCTCGTCTCCCGGCACGCCGTAGCCTGGTGCGCCAGCCGGGTTCAGCGCGCGGTCGAGGTAATCCTGCATTTGCGGCTGGTAGGCCTGCCAAAGACGTTTCAGCTCGCCTAGCGGGTCGTGCTCGGCCCAGTCGACGCGCAGATCGACGATGGGCCAGGACTGCTCGCCCACGACTTTCAGCGCCGCCGAATGGACCGGCCCTGCTTCGCCGCCTGCTGCCAGACCGGCCTGCATCGCCTGTAGCAGACGCTCGGCCAGGTGCCCGGTTGCCTGCTCGAAGCACTGAATCATCGCGTCGATGACGGCCTGGCTCGCCAGCATGTTGCCAGCCACCACGCACTGATCGCCGCTGCCCGCGTTGTTGATGCCCAGTGTTTCGCTGCCACTGAAATGCGCGACTCGCCCCTGATGATCAATCGCCGTGATCTGCCGATACTCGCTGAACGGGCTGGCGTTCATGACCTGGTCCAGCGCTTGAGAGGCAGACATGCCCTGCTCCATCAGGTCCAGCGTTTGCGGTCCCAGGGCCGGCAGTGTGATGTTCTGCGACGACACCGCGCCGACACCCGCACGCAGCCAAGGGCAACGCGCGCCTACGGCAATACTCGACGAGCTGATGGCAATGCCCAGCTGGCCGGTTTTGGCACAGCGGGCGGCAATGGAAAAAGTCATGGGCAACAGTCCTTATTCAGGGATCACGGCGATCACGTCGATTTCCATCAGCCATTGCGGCTGCCCCAGCGCCGACACCACCAGCCCGGTGGAGATCGGGAACACGCCTTTCAGCCACTTGCCCACTTCGTGATAGACCGGCTCGCGGTAGCGCGGGTCGGTGATGTAAGTGGTGGTCTTGACGATGTGCGACAGGTCACTGCCCGCCTCTTCGAGCAATTGTTTGACGTTTTTCATCGCCTGCTGCGCCTGTGCAGCCGGATCACCGAGGCCGACCAGATTGCCGTCGAAATCGGTGCCGACCTGGCCCCTGACGTACACGGTATTGCCCGCGCGCACCGCCTGACACAGGTCGTTGTTCAGGCTTTGATTGGGGTAGGTGTCCTTGGTGTTGAACATGCGGATACGAGTATGAGTCGGCGTAGTCATGGGTAACTCCTGTGGGCATTGAGCGCGATGATCAACCGTTGACGTTGCGCAACGGCACGACGGGGGCCGCACGTTTGCCGGCGTCATAGGAACGGTATTTGTGCTGCGTGGCGATCTGATCGGCGACGTGTTTGGCGTCGTGCCATACGCCCCAGATAAACGCGGAGCCGCGGCGTGACAGCCATGGCAGGCCGACGAAGTACAGGCCTTGCTCGCAGGACACGCCACGCTGGTGACGAGGTTTGCCTTTGCTGTCGAAGGCATCGACCTGCAGCCAGCTGTAATCCAGGGCATAGCCGGTGGCCCAGATGATCGACGTGACGCCTGACTCGATCAGGTCCAGCTCGCTGAGCGGATGGGTGATGCACGGCGCATCCGCCACGCGTTCACGGGCCGACGGCTCCAGCGGCAGGTCCAGGCCGTTGCGTGCGGCGTAGGCATCAGCGGCATCGAGCAGCGACAGGTAGTTCGCGTCGCCACTGTCGAGGTTGCTCACCAGATCATTCTGGAAGTGCACCTTGTTGCCGACGAAGCTTTCGGTCAGGCCCACGAGGTTCATTCCGGCCTGAGCCAGCCGGCGGAAGTCGACCGTGTAGCCGCCCCTTGCACCACTGACCGCGATGGTCACGTGTTCCTTGCCGGGCTGCATGGTTTCGCTGTCCCACAACCCCAGCACACCCATCCACCAGCAGAAATCCCGGCCGCGATAGGCGCGCGGCGGACGGTCGTGAGGGCCGACCGACAAGTACACTTTGCGACCCGAGAGCAGCAGCTCCTCGGCGATTTGCACACCCGAGGAACCAGCGCCGACCACCAGTACGCCGCCCTCGGGCAGTTGTTGCGGATTGAAATAGTGCGCCGAGTGGATCTGATGAAGCGCCTCGTTAACCGGCGCAATCGGCGGGATGACCGGTTTCTGGAACGGCCCTGTCGCCGAGACCAGATGATTGACCACATAGGTGCCGGCACTGGTTTCGACGGTAAAGCCTGCACGCCCGGTATTGCGGGTAACGCGCTTGACCTCGACGCCGGTCTTGATCGGCGCATTGAATTTGCGGGCATAGCGCTCGAAGTACTCGGCCACTTGCTCCTTGCCCGCGAACCCGTCCTGATCCATGGCGAATTCAAGGCCGGGAAACCGGTCATGCCAGGCCGGACCGTTGGCTACCAGCGAGTCCCAGCGGCCACTGCGCCACGCCTCGGCAACGCGGTGTTTTTCAAGCACCAGGTGCTCGATGCCAAGACGGCTCAGGTGTTCGCTGGTGGCCACTCCGGCCTGTCCTGCACCTACGACGAGCGTATCGATTTCTATGATTTTTTCTGTCATCTCGGCATCCCTCGACAGGTGGCTTACGACCTGTTGGACGTAATGAAAAGTGTTGAAACGTCGATGCGCGGGCGCAAAAAGCCCTACGCCATCCGCAGACGCGCATCCAGTCAGTAGCAGGGGCGATCAGTCGACCAAAGAGGGGTCAGCCTGAATCATCAGCAGTTTCATTTCCTCGAAGTGCTGATGAGAGAAATCCGTAATCTTCTGCCAGTCACGGGCGGTCTTCTCGGCGACATCGTCCGCCAGCACCTTGAGCGGCTGGCCGGTGGACCAGGCCGTTACCAGAATCTGGCAAGCGCGCTCCAGGGTCCAGATGTCATCGAAGGCTTCGCCAACGGTGGGCGCGGTGACGATCACGCCGTGGTTGCCCATCAATAAGCGGCTCTTGTCCTCCAGCAAACCGGCCAGTCGAGCGCCCTCGGCGGTCGTGTCGGCCATGCCGCCGTAAAGCTCGTCTACCGCGATGCGGTTGAAGTAGCGCGCAGTGTTCTGATCGATGGGCGGAATATGCGGCTTGGCCAGGCACGCCACGGCTGTGGTGTAGACCGGGTGCAAGTGCAGCACCACGCGCGCATCGGGCAGACGCTGGTGGACCTGGCCGTGAATGGACCATGCCGTCGCATCGACATCAGGGCGATGCGCCGCGTCGGCATCATCGGCGTCGAGCAGCAACAGATCGCTGGCACGTATGCGTGAAAAATGTTTCCACTTCGGGTTGAGCAAAAACTGTTTGCCATCCGCCGAAATGGCCGCGCTGAAGTGGTTGGCGACCGCTTCATGCATACCCAGATGGGCGATGATGCGGAACGTCGCGGCCAGGTCTATGCGCGTCTGCTCTTCGAAATTAAGGGCCATGCTAATTGCTCTCCGGTCGAGCGTGCCTGCCGAACCTGCCAGGCACGTCCTTTGGTTGTCAGGGCTTGGGCATCAGGGCGGCGATGTCATCGGCTGTCGATGCCTGGAACTTGTATTTCTCCAGCAACGCGGCGTATTCCGGGGTCTTGCTGTACTTCTCAAGGCCGTCTTCCAGGGCCTTGCGGACCTCGTCGTTGCCCTTCTTCACGCCAAAGCCGTTGAGCACCGGGTAAATCAGGGTTTCGGAAGAAATCACCACCCGGCTACCCAGTTTTTCGACCACGCCGCGTGCGACGGCTGCGTCAGTGATCTGCGCTTCGACGGCATGGGCCAGCATGGCCTGGGTGGTCTGTGGGTCGGTGCCGTACTCGCTGATGGCGATTGGTTGCAGGCCGTTCTTCACGCAGTAGTCGGTCGAGAGTTTCTGCAGTTGTTGCAGCCAGGAAGTGGCCGCCATGGAGCCGATCTTGTGGCCACAGAAGTCCTCTGGCGTCTTGGGCTGATAGTCGCTGCCCTTGACCGACAGAATCGCCTCGCCGCTTTTCAAGTAAGGAATCATGTCGATGACTTTCAGGCGGTCGGCTGTGATGTACATCGACGAGTTGGTGATGTCGAAACGTCCGCCCTGCAGCCCGCCGATCAGATTGGGAAAGCGCGTGTCGATGTTCTCGGCCTTGAGCCCCATGACCTTTGCCAGGCCGTCGAGAAACTCGATGTCGAAACCGGCGGGACGGTTCTTGTCCATGTATTCATAGGGGAAGAACGTCATGTCCGAGCCGGCGATGATCTTGCCGGGCTGCTGGAAAGCCGAAGCGGCAGACGAGGACATGGCAACCACCGCGCCCAGCAAAGCCAGGGCTACGGGACGAACAATCAGAGCTGACAGCTTCATAGGTATTCCTCGTGGAGTCATGGAGATCAGGCAACGGCGGCGTCTTTTCCGGCTTGCTGCACGAAAAATGAAGCACCCTTGGGTTTCTGCGGCAGGCGGATATGGTTCTCGGTGCTGCGTACCAGACCGCTCTCCTGGCCAGCGACCATCAACCCGGCATGCTCGCTGGGCAAAGGGTTCTCACCGAACGGCAATGCGTCTTCAGCCGCATAGACGCTGATGAACAGCGTGCGCGGGAACTCGGTTTCGTTGGGGCTTGAAGCATGCAGCAGGCGTGTGTGCATGAAGCACACCGAGCCCGACGGGCCATAGCAGGCGACCGGTTGCTGGCAATGCTGTTCAACCACCGCATCTTCCACGGCACCGGTGAAACGCTCGTTCTGCCAATGCGACCAAAGCGCCTGCTTATGGCTGCCAGGCGCCACGTTCAGCGGGCCGTTTTCGGGGGTCACATCGCTGATCATCAGCAACGCGGTAACCAGGTCATCGTTGCTGTGCGGTGTGAAGAGGAAGTCCTGATGCCACTTCACCTGAGTCGCGGTGTGCGGCAGCTTGGAGTTGATCTTGCTGTGATGAAAACGGGTGCCATTGCCGCCGATCAGCTGCGCCGCGATGGCTGCCATCCGTGACTGGAATGCCGCGTACTGGTAAGCCGGCGAGATCTCCGTGGGCGAAGCCACGCGGCGCAGCGACGGGTGATCCGGCCGATGATCGCTTTCGATGTCGAAGCGCGGACGCCCGTCCTGAGTCTGCCCCCAGGCCTGACTCTGACTGCGGCTGTCGTCGACCCACTGGTCGAAGTCCTGCTGAAGCGCTGCCACTTCATCGGCTGCCAGCACGCCCTCCACTACCAGAAAACCCTGCTCGTGAAACTGGTCAATCTGCCATTGCTCGATCATGTTCTTCTCCTCTTCAACAAGGCCTCAGGCCAGTGAGACATCTTTAAGAAAGGCTTCAACGCGGGGGTGCTGGCCGTCGCGTAGCGCCTGGGGTTTGTCATCGCAGATCACGCGTCCCTTCTCCATAAAGACGATGCGGTCAGAGACCTTGAAGGCGAAGTTCATTTCATGGGTCACGATGACCATCGTGATGCCTTCCTGGGCCAGGGTTTCAATGACCTGCAACACCTCGTTGACCTTCTCCGGGTCGAGCGCCGAGGTGGGCTCGTCGAACAGCATGATTTGCGGGCGCATCATCAGGGCGCGAGCGATGGCGACACGTTGCTGCTGGCCACCCGACAACTGATGCGGGTATTTCCAGGCGTGCTCCAGCATCCCGACCTTGTTCAGCAATTCGTAGGCCTGCTGCTTGAGCTCGGGGACCGGCGCCAGGCGGTGATAACGCGGGGCCAGCAGCAGGTTGTTCAACACCGTCAGGTGCGGAAACAGGTTGAAGCTCTGAAACACCATGCCGATGTTCAGGCGGTAGGCGGCGTTCTCCACGTAACGCGGCTTTTGCGCGCCCTGGCGAACCAGGTGAATGAATGGCTGGCCGTTGATCTTGATGTCGCCGTTGTCGATCTGCTCAAGGCCATTAAGCAGCCGGATCAGCGTGGTTTTGCCCGAGCCTGATGGGCCGATCACCGACACCACCTCGCCGGAATTGATCTGCAGGCTGACCGCACCGAGCACCTCGATGTCGTTGTACGCCTTGTGCAGTCGCGTCGCTTGCAGTGCCGGCCCTTCGAAGTCGATGACAGGACGAGCGACAACCGCCGATTTGCGGCTGGCCAGCTCAAGCATTTCGGCGTCCGGCGTGCGGGTCACCTTGTGCTGCGTGACGTCCAGATAGCGCTCCAGGCGTTTGAGCAGGAAGTCGAATACGGTCACGATCAGCACGTAATAGAACGCCACGGCCGCCATCGTTTCCATTACCAGAAAGTTCTGCGAATACAGGCGCTGACCGACCATCAGGATCTCGGTCAGCGAGATCACTGAAACCAGTGAACTGAGTTTGACGATGGAGATGTATTCGTTGGTCAGCGACGGCAGCGCCACACGCAGCGCCTGCGGGATCACGATCCGCCATTGCGTGCCCACGAAACGCAGGCCCAGTGCCCGGGCAGCTTCGGTCTGGCCCTTGGCGATGGACAGCAGGCCGCCGCGATGAATTTCCGCGACGTAGGCCGTTTCGCACATCACCATGGCAATCAGGCCGGCCCAGAACGGATTGGCCAGCACCGCCGAGGTAGCGGGTACTGCCTGTGGCAAGTTGTAGACAAAGATCAGCAGTACCAGTAACGGCAAACTGCGAAATAACCAGATATAGGCTTTGGCCGGCAAGTTGATCAGCGGCAACGATGATTGTTTGGCCAGCGCCAGAACAAAACCCAGAACAATACTGATAACCCAGGTCAGTACACTGAGTTGAATGACCGTCCAGGTGGCCATCCAGAATTCCGTATCGCTGAACAGGCCAAACATGTATTTCCAATCAAACGTCATTGTCGGCTCGCTCGGCAAATTGAATAGTGATGGGCGACGTCCTGTTGAAGTTGAAACGGGACGCTGTCCGTTTGCCCTTCTGAAGCCATCATGATTGATGCCAGGTCCGGCCGCCAAATAGTAAGTTTTGGCCCGCAGCATAGGAAAATCCTAAGCAGAGATGCCTGTATTCATCTCCAGGGCGGCAGCGCGTTGAAAAGGCTTAGTGATGCTTTAGTGTCACACCGAGTGGATTGCACACTTTTAGGGCGATTGAATAAAGACGCCGCGATAATCGCTCGTAATAGGTGCGCCGCCCGCATTTGCGGGCTTGTCTGGCAAGCGCCAATTATTTAGGGATGCTGCTGAATGACCATGGCCAGCGGCGGGCTCAACTAATACCGCAAGACGCAAGCGGCTGGCACGCTCCTCGCTAAGCATAGGTAAAAGCTATTCAAGTGCAGCCGTCCAGGGTCTGCTCAGCACGAGGTAACACGTGGCTCACTTCACCTTGAAACAGCTCAAGTATTTCGTGACAGCGGTCGAAATGGACAGCATTGCCGAGGCCTCGCGACAGTTGCATATTTCGCAGCCGTCTATTTCCGTCGCCATCAAAAACCTCGAAGAAGCCTTCAATCAGCCGCTGTTTGTCCGTCACCACGCTCAAGGTGTTTCGCTAACTTCCGGTGGCGGGAAAGTGTATGAGAAAGCCAAGGAGTTGCTGCGACTTTCCGAAGAGCTCGAACAAAACTCCCGGGCTGAAAACAAACATGTCTCCGGCACTATCGCCATTGGCTGTTTTGAATCGGCCGCCCCGCTTTACATGCCCAGACTGGTGGCCGGTTTCAAGCGCTTATACCCGGACGTCACCATTCAGCTCTATGACGGCGAGCAACATGAACTGATGCACGGGCTGCACCGTGGGCGCTTCGATCTGGCGTTTCTGTACGACCTGGAACTGGGAACCACGATCAACAAGGAGGAATTGAATGCACCGCACAAGCCCTATGCGCTGCTGCCGGCAGCCCACCCTCTGGCGAAGAAAAAAACCGTGACCTTGCTGGAGCTGAGCCACGAACCGATGATCCTGCTCGACGCCGTACCCAGCAGGACCTACTTCATCGATATCTTCACGGAAAAGGGCTACGCGCCGGTGGTCGCGTACAGTTCACCATCGATCGAAATGGTGCGCTGTATGGTCGGCCAGGGCCTGGGGTTTTCGGTGCTGGTCACGCGCCCAAGAACCAACATGACCTACGACGGCGAGCTGCTGGTGCAGCTCGATATCGAAGACGACATGCCCGCCTCCACCCTGGTCATGGCCTACCTGCGCAACAACCAGCCAACCCGTGCGACACGCCTGTTCATGGATTACTGCCGGACCATCGAGCTGGCACCGCCTGCAGCCTGAAGGCGCTTGCGAAGCGTGCAACGAATGCTGGCTGAACCTGCAACTGACTCACCACCTGGGCAAGACAGAAATGGAAAAGGCCGTTCAGATTCGCGAGCAGGTCAGGTGCCTGGCTCGCTGTGCATGACAATGTTCAGCGCTGCAGCGCACTGACTGCAAAACAAGGAAAGCTTATTCGGCTTTTTCAGGCCCTGCGGCCCCGGCGGCCTTTTCTTCCAACTCGGCCATCTTGGCCTCCAGCGCTTCCAGGCGGGCGCGGGTGCGGGCGAGGACGGCCATCTGGCTGTCGAACTCTTCACGGCTGACCAGATCCAGTTTGCTGAAGCCGCTTTGCAGCAGGGCCTTGAACTGGGTTTCGAATTCGCTACGCGGTACAGGCGTTTCGCCATTGAACAGGCGAGAGGCGTGGCCGCTGAGAGCGTCAAGAAAGGCTTTGGGCGCGAGCATGGTGATTTTCCTGAATCAGAGGGCGGCAGTGTAACACGCAGTGTCTATAGTCACTTCCAGGTGCGCGATGCACGCTTATGGAGCGCCATGACGGGCACATGAGCACCATTGCTGTGCATTCGCTCCTTGATGGACCCTGCAAGGTCGTGCAAAACCAGCCCAAGAGCCTGTATTCAATGAATATTCGCGAGATGGCAAGCTTTCTGCTTAGTGGCTTATGACCCATGCACTGATGCAGTCGCTGTGACGAATGCAGTGCGGCAGGCGGAGCGGGGAAGTGTTTCGTCAGAAGCGGTTTTCTGGAGTTGGTCTGGCCTGATCAGGCGGCCAGCACGTTACAAAGCCAGACACTGCGCTTAGACTTGAGTCGGGTTTGTTTTCCTGGGGCAAGTCCACCAAATTCGGGAGAAAGTTTTCATGAAGCTAGTCACTGCCATCATCAAGCCGTTCAAACTGGATGACGTGCGCGAGTCGTTGTCTGAAATCGGCGTGCAGGGCATCACCGTCACTGAAGTCAAAGGCTTCGGGCGTCAGAAGGGTCACACTGAGCTTTATCGCGGTGCTGAATACGTCGTCGACTTCCTTCCCAAAGTGAAGATCGATGTCGCCATCGATGACAAGGATCTGGATCGTGTCATCGAAGCCATAACCAAGGCTGCCAACACTGGCAAGATCGGTGACGGCAAGATTTTCGTGGTCAATCTGGAACAGGCCATCCGCATCCGTACCGGCGAGACCGATACAGACGCTATTTAAGCCGCCAAACCCAACGCCCCAGGAGAAAACAATATGACTCTGCGTCAATTCGCAGGGCTCGGTGCCCTGTTGTCCCTCGCATTACCTGGTCTTGCCCTGGCGGCTGACCCAGTGGCCGAGCCGGTGCTGAACTCTGGCGACACTGCATGGATGCTGACCTCGACCGCTCTGGTCCTGTTCATGACCATCCCCGGTCTCGCGCTGTTCTACGGCGGCATGGTTCGTTCCAAGAACATTCTGTCGGTGATGATGCAGTGCTTCGCCATCACCGGCCTGATCAGCATCCTGTGGGTCGTCTACGGCTACAGCATCGCGTTTGACACAACCGGCATGGAAGCGGGCGTCGTCAACTTCAATTCCTTCTTTGGCGGTATGGGTAAAGCGTTCCTGGCAGGCATCACGCCGGCAAGCATTACCGGTCCTGCTGCGTTGTTCCCTGAGGCGGTGTTCGTCACCTTCCAGATGACCTTCGCAATCATCACCCCCGCCCTGATTGTCGGCGCTTTCGCAGAACGCATGAAGTTCTCCGCGATGCTGGTGTTCATGGGTATCTGGTTCACTCTGGTCTACGCGCCAATCGCCCACATGGTCTGGGGCGGCGTCGGTGGTTTGCTGTGGGACTGGGGCGTTCTGGACTTCGCTGGCGGCACCGTCGTACACATCAACGCCGGTATAGCCGGTCTGGTGGCCTGCCTGGTACTGGGCAAGCGCAAAGGTTTCCCGACCACACCGATGGCACCGCACAACCTGGGTTACACCCTGATCGGCGCAGCGATGCTCTGGGTCGGCTGGTTCGGCTTCAACGCCGGCTCCGCGGCTGCAGCCAACGGCACTGCCGGTATGGCCATGCTGGTTACTCAAATCGCTACCGCGGCCGCCGCACTGGGCTGGATGTTCGCCGAGTGGCTGACTCACGGTAAGCCAAGTGCTCTGGGTATCGCTTCGGGCGTGGTTGCCGGTCTGGTTGCCATTACCCCTGCCGCCGGTACCGTTGGCCCGATGGGCGCTTTGATCATCGGTCTGGCAGCGGGCGTGATCTGCTTCTTCTGCGCAACCAGCCTCAAGCGCAAGCTGGGCTACGACGACTCCCTGGATGCGTTCGGCGTTCACGGCATCGGCGGTATCGTCGGCGCGATCCTGACCGGCGTGTTCGCAGCACCTGCACTGGGCGGTTTCGGCACCGTGACTGACATCGGTGCTCAGGTCTGGATTCAATTCAAGGGCGTTGCGTTCACCGTTGTCTACACCGCAATCGTGACCTTCATCATCCTCAAGGTGCTGGATGCGGTCATGGGGCTGCGCGTCACCGACGAGGAAGAGTCTGTCGGTCTGGACCTTGCGCAACACAACGAGCGTGGCTACAACTTGTAAGCTTCGGCCTACGCAAAAAAGAATGCCCGGTCTCCGGGCATTTTTTTGTCTGACGTTTGTGGATATACCGCCGCTTTTTGCTGTCATTGATCTTGCCCGTGTCAATGATTTCGGCACCGTGACGCAGCGCAGGTAACGAGGTTGCGACAGTCTTCGTCAACTTGCAGGGAAGCCGGTTTATTGCGCGCTTTGCTTTTTTCTCAGTCGAGTTAGAATGCGCGCCGAAGGTGCGGAGAACGGTATGTGGCATCAATCCAGGATTGCCTTGCGGGCCAGGCCCCGCGGGTTCCATCTGGTGACTGACGAGATAGTCGCGGGGTTGCCCCCGTTGCGCGGTTGTCGTGTCGGGCTTCTGCATGTATGGCTGCAACATACCTCGGCTTCGTTGACCGTCAACGAAAATGCCGATCCGGCGGTACGTCGCGACTTTGAGCGTTTTTTCAACCGTCTGGTGCCCCAGGGCGTGGACGGCTACGAACATGACGACGAAGGCCCTGATGACTTGCCAGCGCATTTCAAGGCCAGTCTGCTGGGCTGCCAGTTGCTGTTGCCGGTTACGGCTGGGCGACTGGCGCTGGGCACCTGGCAAGGTATTTACCTGGGCGAACATCGAGACGCTGGTGGATCTCGTAACGTCCTGGCCACCCTTCAGGGTGAGTAGACATCACCGCTGAGATCAGCGGTTGTTGAATTTTTCCGATCGCCTTAGCATTTCCGGGCGGTTGGGCTATAACTAATCAGCTTTCGCAAGTCATGAGGTACAACATGAGCGACGACGACGATATTAAGGATGATCTGGAAGACGATCTGGACGGCGAAGAAGACGATGGTCTCGCAGCTGCCTCCCCGGAAGACGAAGCAGCCGAACCAGACGATTCCGACGTTCCGGCGGCACCCGCAAAAGGCAAGGCCAAGGCTGCTGTCTCGGTCGATGAACTGCCCAGCGTAGAAGCCAAGAACAAGGAACGTGATGCGCTTGCACGTGCCATGGAAGAATTCCTGGCGCGTGGCGGCAAGGTGCAGGAAGTGGAGGCCAACGTGGTCGCCGATCCGCCCAAGAAGCCTGACAACAAATACGGTAGCCGCCCTATCTGAGGCTGCATGGCTGTATGAGGAAAGCCCGCCGTCGCTGCGGGCTTTTCTATGCGCGCCTGTCAGTGCGCTTTCAGGCCCAGCGCGCCAGCACCTCGGGCAGTTGCGACAGGTTGTGGATCTCGGCATCCGGCAGTCGATCCGCATCCCAGGCCTTGCCCTGCGGGTTGTACCAGATGGCGCGCATGCCAGCCTGCTGGGCGCCTGCGATATCGTCCCTGGGGTGGTCGCCGACATGCACCGCCGAGCCGGCATCGACCCTTGCCCGGCGTAGCGCCTCCACGAACGGCGCCGGGTCAGGCTTGCCGATGCCCAGGTCCTCGGCGCACAGCGCGAAGGCAAAGTAGTCTGCCAGTCCTAAACGACGCACATCGGCATTGCCATTGGTAATCACGCCCAGCGTGAAGGTCTTGGCAAGAATTTCCAGCATCGGTTGCACCTCAGGGAAAATCTGCACCTGATGGCGGCCATGCAGGAAGACCTCAAAGCCCTGGTCGGCCAGGTCCTGTGCCGCGTCAGGGTCGTAACCGGCATCTTCGAGTGCATGGAACAGCACGCGGCGGCGTAAGGCGCTGATGCGGTGCTTGAAGGACGGGTCTTCAGCCACGAGACGCGAGCGGATTTCCCACAGGTGCTCGACAGGAACCGCCCCCAGCCTGGGCGCGTGTTCGCCCAGCCAGTCACGCAATGTGACCTCGGCACCAGCAATGGCAGGAGCGGTGTCCCAGAGCGTGTCGTCAAGATCAAACGTCACCAGCTTAATCATCTGCAGCTCCTTTACGTTTGGCTCGGGGGTGGGCGCTGTCATAAACAGTAGCCAAATGCTGGAAATCCAGGTGCGTGTATATCTGCGTGGTCTTGATATCCGCATGACCCAGCAATTCCTGCACGGCGCGCAAGTCCTGTGACGATTCGAGCAGATGGCTGGCGAAGGAGTGACGCAGCATGTGCGGGTGCAGATTCTGCCCCAGCTCTCGCTCACCGGCCGCCTTGAGTCGCACCTGAATCGCGCGCGGGCCCAGGCGCCTGCCTTGCAGGCTGACAAATACCGCATCGTCCTGCGGATGGGTCAGGGCGCGTAACGGCAACCAGACTTCCAGTGCCTGGCGCGCCTTGCTGCCCACAGGCAATACGCGGGTCTTGCTGCCCTTCCCCAGCACCTGCACCAGACCGTCGCGCAGGTCCAGTTGATCGAGGTTCAAGCCGGTCAGTTCGGACAATCGCAACCCTGATGAGTAAAGCAGCTCCAGAATGGCCTGATCGCGGTGCGCCAGAAAATCATCTTCAACGCCGCCGTCCAGCAATTGTGCGGTGCGGTCGGTGTCCAGGGTCTTGGGCAGACGCCGCTCGCCCTTGGGCGGTGACAGGCCGTTTGCCGGGTCGTGCTGGCAGATGCCTTCGCGATTGAGGTACTTGTAGAAGCCGCGCACCGCCGACAGCATCCGCGCCAGGCTGCGCGAGGACTGGCCCTGCTGGTGCTGGCGGGCGGTGAAGCTGCGCAGGTGCTGGATATCGAGGTCACTCCAGCTCGACAACCGGGCCTTCTGGCAATACGCCAGAACCTTGCCCAGATCGCGCCGGTAGGCTTCCAGCGTGTGAGGCGACACCTGGCGCTCACTGCGCAGGTGCATGCAGTAGGCGTCCAGATGCTGTTCCATGGCTAGCGAACCGAGCGTAATGAGTGGGCGAAGCGCGGCAGCAGGCGGCTCAGCACGTCGGCGATATAGCTGAGAAACAGGGTGCCAACCGAGCTTTTGTAATGCTGCGGATCACGGCTGCCGATGGCCAGCACGCCATGCAGGCCCAGATGATTGAGGCTGGCGATGGCGGTCGAACCGACTTCCTTGCCCTGCTCTGCACCAAACAGAAACGCCAGTTCATGCTCACGCAGGGCGCCGCAGATGATCTTCTCGCCAATCAGGCCGCCGATGGCTTTCTGTGCTTCGGCACCGCTGACCCAGCGCCCCACGGGCATCGGGCTGTCGCTGAACAGGATCAGGCTGACGAAGGGCACCTGAAAGTCCTGACGCAGGCTGTCTTCGACGGCGATGACCAGCTCGTCCAGGCTGGTCGCATCCATCAGCGCGAGGTTCAGGCGTCGGGTCTTCTCGAACAGGCGGTCGTTGTCCCGTGCGACGTCCATCAATTGCGACAGGCGATGGCGCATTTCGATATTGCGCTCGCGCAGCAGCTTGAGCTGACGTTCGACCAGCGAAACGGTGTCGCCACGCTGGTGCGGGATGCGCATCGACACCAGCAGCTCGTCGTGCTCGGCGAAGAAGTCCGGGTGCTCGAGCAGGAAGGCGATGACCGCCTCTGCTTCAAGGTCTGGCGCTGCGCTATCGACAGGCGATTCGCAGGGGGTGCCTGTTGAAGCGGGAGGTTGATCGGTCATGGTACTTACTCACTCAAAGACGAACTTGGCCTTCATAAACCCTGACTGCGGGGCCGGTCATCATGACAGAATGTCCCGGCCCAGCCCATTCGATGGACAGGCGCCCTCCGGGCAGGTCGATCAGCAGTGGCGAATCCATCCAGCCCTGACTGATGGCAGCGACAGCCGCCGCACAGGCACCGGTTCCACACGCCTGGGTTTCCCCGGCGCCGCGTTCCCAGACACGCAACTGCGCCCGCTGACGGTCCACAACGTGGAGAAAGCCGACGTTGACCCGGGCCGGAAAGCGCGGGTGATGCTCGATCTTCGGCCCCAGCTCATGCACCGGTGCGTTATTGATGTCATCGACCCGCAGCACGGCATGCGGATTGCCCATGGACACAGCCGCCATTTCGATACTCTGTCCGTCGACGTCAACGGTGTAACAGGTGGCCTGCTCCGCTGCTTCGAAAGGTATCTCTTCGGGGACAAACCTTGGCGGTCCCATGTCGACGCTGATCTGCCCGTCGCTGCGGATATCCAGTTCGATGATGCCGCTCTTGGTCTCGACGCGGATCTGCTTCTTGGCCGTCAGACGCTTGTCGAGTACAAAACGGGCAAAGCAGCGCGCGCCGTTGCCGCATTGTTCGACTTCGGAGCCGTCTGAATTGAAGATTCGATAGCGAAAGTCCACATCCGGATTGTTCGGCGCCTCGACCAGCAAAAGCTGATCGAAACCGATACCGGTGTGGCGGTCGCCCCATTGTTTGGCGTGCTTGGGCAAGATATGCGCGTGCTGACTCACAAGGTCAAGGACCATGAAGTCGTTACCCAGCCCGTGCATCTTGGTAAAACGCAGCAGCATGGGGATTACTCCGGCAGCAGGCTTTCGCCAGCGAACAGCTCGGCCACGGTTTCGCGACGACGCACTTCAAAAGCCTGGGAACCGTCGACCAGCACCTCAGCGGCACGGCCACGGGTGTTGTAGTTCGAGCTCATGACGAAGCCATAGGCGCCGGCTGAATGAACGGCCAGCAGATCGCCCTCGGCCAGCGCCAGCTCGCGACCCTTGGCGAGGAAATCGCCGGTCTCGCAGATCGGCCCGACGATGTCGTACGCACGAGGTTCGCTGTCACGCGGACGCACCGCCGTGACATCCATCCAGGCCTGATACAGGGCAGGCCGGATCAGATCGTTCATCGCCGCATCGACGATGGCAAAATCCTTGTGCTCGGTGTGCTTGAGGTATTCGACACGGGTCAGCAGCGCGCCCGCGTTGGCGACGATGAAGCGTCCCGGCTCGAACAGCAGCCCCAGGTCGCGACCGGCCAGTCGCTCACGCACGGCCTTGATGTAGTCGGCCGCCAGCGGAGGTTCTTCGTCGCGATAACGCACGCCAAGGCCGCCACCCAGATCGATGTGGTGCAGATGAATGCCGCAGTCGCCCAGACGATCAACCAGGTCCAGCAGACGATCCAGTGCATCGATGAACGGTTCGAGCGTGGTCAGTTGCGAGCCGATATGGCAGTCGACCCCGATCACTTCGAGGTTCGGCAGTTGCGAAGCGCGAATGTACACGTCTTCAGCCGCTGCAATGGCGATGCCGAACTTGTTTTCCTTGAGGCCCGTGGAGATGTAGGGGTGAGTGCCTGCATCCACGTCCGGATTGACCCGCAGCGATATCGGCGCACGAACGTTGAGTTCGGCGGCCACTTCCTGCAGGCGCTCCAGCTCGTCGGTGGATTCGACGTTGAAGCAATGCACGCCGACTTCAAGGGCGCGACGCATGTCTTCGCGGGTCTTGCCGACACCGGAAAAGACGATCTTTTCGGCTTTGCCACCTGCCGCCAGTACACGCTCCAGCTCGCCACGCGAGACGATGTCGAAACCGGCGCCGAGGCGCGCCAGGACATTGAGCACGCCCAGGTTGGAGTTGGCTTTGACGGCGAAGCAGACCATGTGCGGCATGCCGCTCAGCGCGTCGGCGTAGGCACGGTATTGCGCTTCGATGTGAGCGCGCGAGTAGACATAGGTCGGCGTGCCGAAGCGCTCGGCAATGGCAGACAATGCTACCCCTTCCGCGAACAGCTCACCGTCGCGGTAGTTGAAGGCGTCCATTGGAGTCCCTTAAAGGTGCTTGTGCGATTGCGATTTGGCTTGTTCGTCCGGGGTCTTGGTGTCATCCGGCAGATACAGCGGGCCTTTCTGGCCACAGGCTGTAACAAGACAAGCGACCGCGACAAGCGCAGCAAGCGAAGAGATCAGGCGCTTCATGGCGAAATCCTTTGTAAAAGCATTAATTGCGCCCGAGTATACCGACCACCCGGCACCTTGCCTATGCGAGCGGCGTCCCGTCTGGCGGGCCTTTGGCGTGAAAGCCGCAGCAGAGCGGTGGTTGATCGGATTAATACGATCGTGTGTTGCCAATGATGAGTAAGCTTTGCATTTGCCTGCCTGCGTCCGTATCTTGCCCCTCTGCGCTATTTGCAGACACTTATCGAGGTTCCCGCAATGAGTTTGACCGAAGCCCGTTTTCACGACCTCGTCGATGCGACGCAGCAGGTGCTGGAAGATGTTTTCGACGAGAGCGGCCTGGATGTCGATCTGGAAAACTCGGCCGGCGTCCTCACCGTCAAGTTCGAAAACGGCTCGCAACTTATCTTCAGTCGTCAGGAGCCGCTTCGTCAGCTGTGGCTGGCAGCCCGCTCCGGCGGCTTTCATTTCGATTATGACGAAGAGAACAGCCGTTGGGCATGCGACACCAGTGATGAGCTGCTCAGCGAAATGCTTGCGCGCATCACCCTTGAGCAAGCCGGCGTCGAACTGGATTTCGACGAGATCTGATCGTGAGCCAGTCCCCCGTTCGACCGCCCAAGCCGCTTTTCAGCAACGTCAGCCCGGCAGTAGCCTCTCCGTGTATTAGCCTGTGTCGGCTCGATGAGCAGAAGGTTTGCCTGGGGTGCTTCCGTCATGTCGAAGACATCCGCGAATGGCGCTCGGCCGATGACGACCGCCGCCGCCAGATTCGCCATGAGGCCGATCAGCGTCGAGCCCGCGCCGAGGTTGATCAGGCCGCAGGCTGAAACCGCGTCGGGTTGTGTATTTATTGCGCTGTGTTAGTGTCAGGCCATGCCTCTGCAGATCAGGAGGCTCGTCAAACCCCGCCAATTGGTGGGGTTTTGTTTTATCAGGGAGAATAAAGGAGTCTGCCCAGACCATGACCACAGCACCTTCGATCATCCTCACCCGACTCGATGTACAGCGTCTTGAGAGCTTTATCGCCAGCCAGGACGAAGACACGCCGGGTATCCAGGCGTTGCAGGCCGAACTGGACCGCGCCGACCAGGTGGTTGGCCACGATGAAGTGCCTGCGGGCGTTGTGACCATGAATTCGCGTGTGCATTGCCGCGAAGAAGTCAGCGGCAAGGACTACCACCTCAAGCTGGTTTATCCACAGGATGCGGGCGCGGACGGCACCGTCTCGGTCCTGGCGCCAATGGGCTCGGCGCTGCTGGGCCTGCAAATCGGCCAACACATCGACTGGCCTGCACCGGGCGGCAAGACCCTGAAACTGACCTTGCTGGCAGTGGAGTATCAGCCGGAAGCGGCGGGCGAGTACGAGTAATCGAAGGCGCCGCATCCGTAGAGCGCGTCCGCATCCAGGATGCGGACGCAGAGCGTGCGGAACGATAGGCGCGCGCGGAAGGACAAGCGTACTTCAGGCCTGATCCATCGCCTCGTTCAGCAGCTTTTCCAGTTCGGCCTTGTGGCGCAGGAAGAGAATGCTTTGCCCGTGCTTGCCGTCCAGCAGACCGGACAGGTCCAGGTCGGTGATGTAACAGCGATAGCGCTGGGGCTCCAGGCGTTTGCCGAGGATTTGCTGCGCGACGGCGGCGTACAGTCGATCGCCGTATTCCAGCTCTGAAAACTCGCTGTTGTCGCAGTACAGGGTGGCGTTCAGTTGCCCTGGCGAGGTTTCCTCGATGATTGCCTGCACGTCGTAAAACGCCTTGTCCACTGCAATCGGCACCAGTCGATGTTCGACACGTCGTGCAGGCCCTGCACCGGAGGGCAGCATCTGATAGTAAAGGGTTTCCAGCGTAACCGGCGCGGACGGATCATCCAGCGGCAATGAAGCGCCGCGGCGATAAACCAGCGCATGAAGAAAGCGCTGCAGCGGCACCAGCAGGCTTTGTTCATCGTGATACGGCAGACGCTGGTGCCAGAGCGAATTGTGTTCGTCGAGTACATACAGGTCAGCATCCGGCTCGTTGACCCGGTAGAACACCTGAATGCACTCCGGCTGACCCAGCGGCAGGATCAGGGACAGATCGTGATCATCGAGTGCCTGCGGGTCCAAGTGCAACGGGCTGTAGGACGATAGTTCCTCACCCAGGTACTTGAACAGACCCGGCAGGCTGTTGACCACCACATGTCCGATCTGACCCGGCTTCATCTCCAGCACGTGATACTGCTGCTGCACCTGAATCAGGTAACGGTGATTGAGCCGCCTCTCCAGTAACAAACGCGCCGTGCCGATCAGCTCTTCAACACGCTGGGCAATCGCGGGCGCGCGGTTGTGGCAGAAGCAGCGCACGTGAATCTGCGGCTGCTTACCACTCTGCGGCAGGCTGCCGAGCAGTTCGCTCATGCAGTCGAGCAGGGCGTGCGGGCCGTCGTAGCGGCTGACCAGGGTTTCGTTCCAGGTATTGAGGGTGATCTGGTCCAGCGTCAGCACTAGATTTTCCCGGACACCCGCATAACTGAGCGAGTCGGTGCGCTCGGTGGTCATCAGAATATTCAGGTCGCGGTGATGCCTGAGCGGATCGACGCCGACATTGATCAACAGCAGGATCTCACTGGGCGTGCTGGGCATCAGCAACGCCTCATCGCTGACCTCGGGCAGTGGCAGTTGAATGCTCTGCTGCAAGGCGCCCATCAGGTTGAACAGCTCGAACTCGCTCAGGTCACTGGCGCCCGGGTGCAATGCCACGCGGGTGGTGCTGTCGATCACGGTATTGCGATGGCACCAGGTCAGCAGGTCAAGCAATTCACGGCTGCGTTTGATGGGTGAGAAATTCGGCCACTCATGAATGCCCAGATTGCCGTTGAACAAGGCCCACTGATGCTTGCCGGGCTCGCGCTTGTCGGGGGAATGCACCAGCGTCAGCGTATCTTCGGCAAGGTCAGGGGCGATGCCCGGGTTGATGAACTCGACCTTGCCCGCCTTGCGCTCAAAAGCCGCATAAAGGCGCCGCCCCAGAATAGTCAGGTCGCGGGCGTTGAGCGCATCGGCAGTGCTTTGCGTTTTGGCGAATCGGCTCTGAAAGCGGTAGCTGTAATTCAACTCGTTGACCAGTGCGCGGCGCTCGCCGGCCACCTGGCGGACTTTCCACTGGCTGCGGCTGTCGAGGAGCGCCAGTTGTCGCTCGTCCCAACCCCACTCCGTCGTCAGGCGTTCCAGCAGTTGACGCTGCCAACCGACGTTGCGCAGGCGGGTCGACCCGGTGAGCTTCTTGTTGACCTTCAGGTACAGACTACGCCGCACCAGCTCCAGGCGCTCCGGCTCGTTGCGTGCCTGCAGGTGCTCCTCGATGCGCCGGTACACGACCACGTAAGGGTCCAGCTCATCCGGGTCCAGTTGATTGGCGAACACCGCTTGCTTGAAACGCAGACTCAGGCACTGCACGCGAGGATGCTCGCTGGAATAGACCTCGATCAACAGCAGCTTGAGCACAGACTTGTAGGGCGACTCGATGCCTTTGAACAACTGCCACAATCCGGCACCGATGAACTCGGCCGGAGGAATGTGCGACATCGGACCGAGATCGACCACCTCGCTGGCGCGGATGAAGCGCTTGCTCAGCAGGGTATGGGTGTAATCCTCGTAATTCTGCTCCTCATAGACCGGCACCAGCCACCACATCGGGGTGCGCCCGGCGAGCCAGATCGCCGTGCGATAAAACTCGTCGAGCAACAGGTAATGCTGAGTAGTCCCGCAATCGTCCGAGCTGAGCTGCGAATCGCGCTCGCCACTCTTGAAACGCTGTGGGTCGATCAGAAAGAAATGCGCCTCTGCGCCCATCGTCGCAGCCCAGGCTTCAAGTGCCTGGCATTTCTTGCGCAGTTCGGCGATAGCCTCCGGGCCCAGCTCGCTGTCGTGGCAGACCCAGACATCCATATCGCTTTGTTCAGCCTGAGCCAGTGTGCCGAGGCTGCCCATCAGAAACAGGCCATGAATCGGCTGGGGCGGGTTGCCGTGCCGGGCCTTGTAGGAAAAGGAGCGTGTCAGCCGCTGCGCCTCGGCCAGGGCCAGCGTGTCCGGCTCGTAATGCGAAACGCCAGCAGGCGTGCTGCCGGAAACATAACCGGGCAACAGCGGATGATTGACGTGAAAGAACAGCGGCAGCAGGGTCAGAACGCTCTGCTGGCGAGTCGACATACCTTCCAGCGCACGCGCGTATCGCCCGTCGTTGAGCGACAGGAAACGGTTACGCAGCTGGCTGAGAACCTTGCGGTCGATGCCCTCATCCAGGTCGGGGCGAATTTCAGGATTACGCGTCATCGCAACTCAAGGCATCTGGCCTGTGCAGGCGTGGAATTACCGAGAAAGATGGCGGAGAAGGTTTGCAGCCGAGGGAAGCGGATCCGGTCGGATGGTTATTCTGGCGCCAACGTCCTGTATCGACTGGCGCTCGAATAAGTGAAGGGCCTGCCACGCTTTTTTGTGCGCAGGCCCTGCGCCTGTCAGGCAGCTTGTTTAGAGACGTTGAGGATGGTCAGCAATGATTGGGCATGCTGGGCGGCCTCGAGCCCGAGGCTGGTCAGATAACCGCCATCGACCTGGGTCGTCAGCCCTTTATCGAAGAGTCTTTGTGCTGCTGCGACGGCCGTGGGCGCCGCTACATGGTGGACTTTGAGGCCTTCCTGGGTGTTTCCCAGATTGAACAGTGCAAGGATTTCCAGTTCGGCAACCAACTCAGGGGTATACGACATAGGTACTCCAGACTTTTTGTAGTAGTACGACCTCACCGGCTGGTGGGTGTGCTCTGGAATCGACGTGTCCGATCTGCGCTCGTCGGTTCTGGATGACCGTTAAAGCCGGTTTGGCGTGTGGCCCCGGAGGATCAAGCGGCAGCGGGGCATTTGCAGTGTAGTCAGCGTCTGAAGTGTTTGCAGCATATATCTTGCTGGCATGCTCGGACCGCAGGATTACTTTTCCGGCGGCAGGTCGGGCAGGGCGCGCAGCGCTGCTTCATACCATTGAGTGTCGAACGGACGGTCCTGCTCCAGCAAGGCATCGATCTCGATAGCCAGCACGTGGGCCATCATCTCCAGAATATCCTCACGCTCATAGTTCACCAGGGTCAGCATGTTGAAGACCGCTCTGGCTGCAGGCGGATTACCGGCTTCGATCTGGTTTTCGATGGCTTCGATCAGGGTCGAGGCAGCAAAGTCTTCTTCGTCATTATCGATGTCGTCGGTCATGGTCACTCCTCAGGTAAGGCAGGCAGTCTAACCGGAATCCTGCAATCGGGCAGTCCTGTGCGCCCGAATGATCATGTGTAGGACGCTTCCTAAAACTACCGGGAAATGACCCAAGTCACTGAACGATAGAGTCAGCCCAGTAGCGTGCAGCCCGTCAATTACCAGGATGGAGGCTGAGGAGGCCGACGATGCTGACGCTTTATGGATTCGCCGCAAGCAACTACTTCAACATGGTCAAACTGGCGCTGCTGGAGAAGCAACTGCCCTTTCAGGTAGTGCCGCTGTTTGGCTGTCAGAGCCCTGAGGTGCTGGCCGTCAGCGCACGCGGGAAGGTGCCGGTACTCGGAACGGCGGCAGGCTTCATCAGTGAGACCGACGTAATTCTGCGCTATATCGAAGAAACCTCACCGGACCGACCATTGCTGCCCGAAAACACATTCGCACGCGCTCAGGTATGGACCATCGCCAAGGAGATTGAGCTGTACATCGAGCTGCCAGCGCGTATGTGTTATGCAGAGGTGATCTTTGGTGGCAGACCGACGCCGCCCGACCTCAAGGCCAAGGCGCGTCGCGATCTGATCAAGGGGTTCACCGCCCTGGCCCAGCGCGGCCTGTTTGCACCCTACGTCGCTGGCGAGCATTTCACCGTTGCCGATATCTACTTTCTGTACAGCGCCGATCTGGCGCAGCAGGTCGGCGAGCGACTGTTCGGGCTGGACCTGCTGGAGGACATGCCCGCTGCGCGAGCCCTGCAGGAGCAGTTGGCCTTGAGCCCGAACGTTCAGCAGGTAGCCGCTGACAGAGAGGCTGACTGGCCGGCGTTCATGGCTCGCGTGCAGCGGACAGATCGCTGAGGCAGCTCGTTCCTAACACCCACGCGTGAGGAACAATGGGCATTACTCTGCAGTAGGCTGGCGCAGTGGCACGGGCTCTTTGCTGCGCCAGTGCGGCAGGGATTCCCAGTAGCGTTCGCCCTTGGCATCGTCGTACATGCCTTCCCAGCGCGAAATGACCAGCACTGCCAGCGCATTGCCGATCACGTTCAAGGCGGTACGCGCCATGTCCATGATGCGGTCGACACCGGCGATGAATGCCAGGCCTTCCAGTGGAATACCGGCACTGCCCAGGGTCGCCAGCAGCACGACGAAGGAAACGCCTGGCACACCCGCGATGCCTTTGGAGGTGACCATCAGGGTCAGTACCAGCATCAACTGCGCGCCAATCGACAGGTCGATGCCGTACAACTGAGCGATGAAGATCGCTGCGATGCTCTGATAGAGCGTCGAGCCGTCGAGGTTGAACGAGTAGCCCGTAGGCACCACGAAGCTGCAGATCGCCTTCGGCGCGCCATACGCCTCCATCTTCTGGATCACGCGTGGCAGCACGGTTTCGGAGCTGGCGGTGGAGTAGGACAGAATCAGCTCGTCCTTGAAGATGCGCATCAGCTTGATGACCGAAAAGCCGAATGCACGAGCGATCAACCCCAGCACCACAAAGGCGAAGAAGGCGATGGCCACATAAACCAGAATCACCAGCTTGGCGAGCGGCAACAGGGAGGCGAAGCCGAAGTTGGCGACAGTCACCGCAATCAGGGCAAACACGCCGATCGGCGCGTAGTTCATGATCATGTGAGTGACCTTGAACATGGTTTCCGAGACACCCTGAAACAGTTTCACCAGCGGCTCACGGACCTCGGCCTGCAGGCTGGAAAGCCCCAAACCGAACAGCACTGAGAAGAAGATGATCGGCAGCATCTCGCCACGCGCCATGGCGGCGAAGATGTTGGACGGGATCAGGTTAAGAATGGTCGCGATAAATGCGTGATCGTGCTGAACCTCGGCCGTAGTCTGCTGATACTTGGAGATATCAACGGTGCCCAGGGTGCTCATGTCGATGCCGGTGCCCGGATGGAACACGTTAGCCAGCACCAGGCCCACCAGAATCGCGATAGTGGTGACGACTTCGAAATAGAGGATGGTCTTGAGACCGATACGCCCCAACTTCTTGGCATCGCCCACACCCGCGATGCCGACGATCAGCGAGGCAACAACGATAGGGATAACGATCATCTTGATCAGACGAATGAAGATATCGCCTGCGGGCTGCAGGATGTTGGTGATCCACCAGGCCTTTTCTGCGCTGAAATGATTGAGTAACGCCCCCACAGCGATACCCAGTACCAGTCCGATCAGAATCTGCCAGGCCAGACTCAGCTTTGCCTTCTTCATATTATTACCCTTGTTCAAAGTGGCTTGGGCACGTCCAAAACCAATGCGCCGAGCTGCTTTTTCACAGCAGTTTCGGGGCAGAAGCTCCCTTTGGAAATGTCCCGAGAAGGTCACCGCAGACGAGCATCCCAGCTCTGTAGCAGGCGAAAAAAGTCGCAACTATTCCCATGGCGTGCGTATACGTCTAATGCCGTAAACGACTACCTCATGCATGATCGGCATACAAATACGGGAGAAATGTGTTGATTTATGTCACGCGGGAGGATGGCTATTCGGCGCGAAGCTGGCTATTACGTCGCCTTAAGCTGAACAGGGGGATACGGGTACAAAGACGCGATGCAAAGACCCGGACTCGACTACCAGGCCTATTTACCTGATGTACGGTAGCTGAGAGCCCAGGCCAGTCTGTCCGCAGACAGAACGCCGGCCCGAGCAATCTGAACGGGTGCGGGACCCGTCAGCCCTTACCTTTGGTACGGGTCATGTGCGGGCCGCTGTTTTTCTCGAGGTACTCGATGATCATCCCGGCCACGTCCTTGCTGGTGGTCACTTCAATGCCTTCCAGGCCAGGCGAGGAGTTGACCTCCATCACCAGAGGGCCGTGATTGGAACGCAGGATATCCACACCCGCCACGCTCAGTCCCATGACCTTGGCTGCACGCAACGCGGTCATGCGCTCTTCAGGCGTGATCTTGATCAGGCTGGCGCTGCCACCGCGGTGCAGGTTGGAGCGAAACTCGCCCGGTTTGGCCTGACGCTTCATCGAGGCAATGACCTTGTCACCGACCACGAAGCAGCGAATGTCGGCGCCGCCCGCTTCCTTGATGTACTCCTGAACCATGATGTCCTGCTTGAGGCCCATGAAGGCTTCGATCACCGATTCGGCCGCCGTGGCCGTTTCGCACAGCACCACGCCGATCCCCTGAGTGCCTTCAAGCACCTTGATGACCAGCGGCGCGCCGTTGACCATCTGGATAAGGTCGGGAATGTCGTCGGGCGAGTGAGCGAAACCGGTGACCGGCAAGCCGATCCCCCGGCGTGACAGGAGTTGCAACGAGCGCAGCTTGTCCCGCGAACGGGCAATGGCGACCGATTCATTGAGCGGAAACACGCCCATCATTTCAAACTGACGCAACACCGCACAGCCATAGAAAGTCACCGAAGCACCGATGCGCGGGATCACCGCATCGAAGCCCTCCAGAGGTTTGCCGCGGTAGTGGATCTGCGGCTTGTGGCTGGCGATGTTCATATAGGCGCGCAGGGTGTCGATCACCACCATCTCATGGCCACGCTCGATGCCAGCTTCGACCAGGCGACGGGTGGAATACAGACGCGGATTACGCGAAAGCACAGCGATCTTCATGCAACACCTGAGGAAGTAGAGGCCGGGAACACCGGCTTGTCTTGTACGTAAGTTATGCCCGGATTGACCACCAGCTGGCCGTCGATCAGAGCCTTGGAACCCAGCAGCAGTCGATAACGCATCGACTTGCGGCAGGCCAGTGTGAATTCCACCGGCCAGATACGATCACCCAGGGCCAGCGTGGTGCGAATGACATAACGCACCTGCGCCTGACCGTTGGAGCTTTTAATGGTTTTCATGGCAACCAGTTGCGCCTCGCAGCGACGATGGCGCAACTGCACCACCGTGCCAAGATGCGCGTTGAAGCGCACCCATTTCTGGCCATCGCGTTCAAAAGGTTCGATTTCCGTGGCATGCAGACTCGACGTGCTCGCACCGGTATCGATTTTTGCCCGCAGGCCTGCCACCCCCAGATCGGGGAGCGCCACCCACTCGCGCAGGCCGATGACTGTCAGATGATCGAATGTCTTCAATGTGATTCCGTACTTCTCAAGACTTCTGCCAGGCCTCGGGACTTATCCGGGCCAGGGCTTTGAATGCAGGTTTTGCGAACAGATAACCCTGCATCAGGGAAATGCCGCAGTCGGCGAGAAAGTCTCGTTCCTCCACCTGCTCTATACCTTCGGCAATCAGCTTAATCCCCAAGTCCGAACACATTGTGACAACCCCACGAACAATGGACTGACGCGCGCGATTGCGGTGAATGTCGCGGATCAGGTTCATGTCGAGCTTTATCAGGTCGGGTTGGAAATCTGCGAGCAGCGTCAGCCCGGAATACCCGGCCCCGAAATCATCGATGGCGGTCATGAAGCCGAACTCGCGATACTCGCGCAGAATGTTGCTCAAATGACCGTTGTTGTTCACATGCTCGCTTTCGATGGTTTCGAAAATCAAACGCTCGATAGGGAAGTTGTGTTGCCTGGCGGCCTCCAGCGTACTGCGGATGCACAGCTCGGGACGATACACGGCGTTGGGCAAGAAGTTGATCGATAAACGCTCGGTCATGCCCAGTTTCGCGGCACCAGCAATGGCGGTGGTGCGACAGCTTTGATCGAATCGATAGCGGTTCTGGTCGGTGACCTGACTCAGGACTGACATTGCGCCCTCGCCATTAGGCCCGCGAACCAGCGCCTCATGAGCGAAAATCGACTGGTCGTGAAGGTTCACGATCGGCTGATAGGCGTAGTCAAACGAGAAATCCAGCTCTGGACTGCCAGTGCATCCAGCACACCCTTTTCTAGGGGCGGTCAACGAAGTTGGAAAATCGGTCACGTCGCGCTCCATTTAGGTGTGGGGCAATAAAAAGATGAATAGCTGTTTTTGACAAGTACATATCGGTTACTTCATGTTCATGGCGGCGCAGAAAAAGGGGGCGAGCGTGTGCCGTCGCTTTGTTTATCTGGCCTGGTAAAGTTCAGACTGTCACATTGATGAGGAATTCAAATGGCGCAAAAGCCAGAAGAAGACGATAAGGTCCGCCTGGATAAATGGCTCTGGGCCGCGCGCTTTTTCAAAACACGTGCGCTGGCCAAAGCGGCTATCGAAAGCGGCAAGGTGCACTGTCGCGGCGAACGTTGCAAGCCCGGCAAGGAGCCGCGTATCGGTGACGAGTTTCAGATTCGCATGGGCTTTGACGACCGCACGGTGGTGGTCGAGGCATTATCCATCGTTCGGCGTGGCGCGCCGGAGGCTCAAACGCTGTATCACGAGACGCCCGAGAGCATCGCCAGACGCGAGAACGCGGCGGCTCAGCGCAAGGCCGGCAACCTGGGTGTAACCACCGACGGAAAGCCGACCAAGAAGCAACGCCGGGAGCTTTTCGGTTTCCGCGCCAGCCAGAGCAACGACTGAAACACTGCACCGGGCAGCTCCGGCTATCAGTCCGAAGTGCCATCCAGCTTGGAAGCGCACCGGATAGCTCCTAAAATGCCGGTCAATCCGCATGGCCCACGGCGCTTTCGAGTGCCGGACGGCGTTTGCTCAGCCGCGTGCCATCCATTGTCATTACTTCAGATACCTTTCCTACCTATGCATGATTTCCCGGACATCGATTTCACCCAGCGCTTCATCTTCGACGAAAGCGACGTTCGCGGAGAACTGGTCGCTCTGGAGCGCAGTTACGCCGAAGTGCTCGCCAAGCATCCCTATCCGGAGCCGGTCGCGCAGTTGCTCGGCGAACTGATGGCGGCGGCTGCGCTGCTCGTCGGCACCCTCAAATTCGACGGCCTGTTGATCCTGCAGGCTCGCTCCAGCGGCGCAGTGCCATTGCTGATGGTCGAGTGCTCCAGCGAGCGTGAGTTGCGTGGCATCGCTCGCTACGACGAATCGCTGATCAACCCCGGCGCGGGCCTTCAGGACATGATGCCTGACGGATCGCTGGCGCTGACCGTAGACCCGCGCCAGGGCCAGCGTTATCAGGGCATCGTGGCGCTGGACGGGGTCGACTTGTCGGAAAGCCTCTCCAACTATTTCGTGATGTCCGAGCAGTTGGGTTCGCGTTTCTGGCTCAAGGCTGACAGTCACCGTGCGCGTGGCTTGCTGCTGCAACAATTGCCCGCCGCGCAGATCACCGACGCTGAAGAGCGTGATGCCAACTGGGAGCATGTCATCACCCTGGCCAACACCCTCACGGCCGAAGAAATGCTGAGTCTGGATAACCAGACCATCCTGCATCGCCTGTTTCACGAAGACCCGGTTCGCCTGTTCGATATTCAACCGATCTGCTTCCGTTGCAGTTGCTCTCGCGAACGATCTGCCAATGCGCTGGTCAGTCTCGGGCTGGAGGACGCGCAGCAATTGGTTATCGAGCACAACGGCACGATCGAGATCGACTGCCAGTTCTGCAACGAACGCTATCTGTTCGATGCCACTGACGTCGCGCAGCTGTTTGCTGGCGGCGGTGTCGATTCGCCATCTGACACGCGCCATTAATCATCGCGTAAAGGGCCTCAGAATACGGTGTGGGCCCCTGTAATGCTGTTCTGACAGGAGGGTCCTACCATTTCCGGGCATTTCTGGCATAATCCGGCCCACTTTTACGCTGTAGTAGTGGTTGTTTTTTTACTACAAAACCGTTTGGAGCACTCGGCCACAGGCCGACGGGGAACCTCATGACGCAAACCAACAACGCTGTGTACACCGATCTGAGCACCGACGAACTGGTCAAGGAAGCCCTTGCCCGCAAAGAAGGCGTACTTTCCGATACTGGCGCACTGGTTGTGGAGACAGGCCATCGTACTGGCCGTTCGCCGGTCGATCGTTTCATCGTTGAAGAGCCGAGCACTCAGGACGCCATCGCCTGGGGCCCGATCAACCGCAAGTTCCCGGCCGAGAAATTCGACGCCCTGTGGAACCGTGTCGGTGCGTACCTCGCCGAGCGCGAGCGCTTCGTTTCCCATGTTCATGTAGGCTCCGATCCTGCGCACTACCTGCCCGTCAAGATGACCACCGAGACTGCGTGGCACAATCTGTTCGGCCGTTGCCTGTTCATCAACCCTGAACAGTACAACCCGGCTGGCAAGGACGAGTGGGAAATCCAGAACGCGCCATGGTTCGTTTGCGACCCTGAGCGTGACGGCACCAACTCCGACGGCACCGTGATCATCAACTTCGCAGCCCGCAAGGTACTGATCGCAGGCATGCGTTATGCCGGCGAAATGAAGAAAGCCATGTTCTCGGTGCAGAACTTCCTGCTCCCGGCTTCCGACGTTCTGCCGATGCACTGCGCAGCCAACATGGGCGAAGAGGGCGATGTAACCCTGTTCTTCGGCCTGTCCGGCACCGGCAAAACCACCCTGTCCGCCGACGAAAGCCGTTACCTGATCGGTGACGACGAACACGGCTGGGGCGAAGGCGTGGTGTTCAACATCGAAGGCGGTTGCTATGCCAAGTGCATCGACCTGTCCGAGAAGAACGAGCCGGTCATCTGGAAAGCCATCCAGCACGGCGCGGTACTGGAAAACGTCGTACTCGACCCGGTTACCAAAAAAGCCGATTACGCCGACAGCAGCCTGACCCAGAACAGCCGTGCGGCCTACCCGCGCGAACTGATCGAAAAACGCGCACCGAAAAACCTCGGTGGCGAGCCGAACGCCGTTATCTTCCTGACCTGCGACCTGACCGGCGTACTGCCGCCTGTGTCGATCCTCAGCGAAGAACAGGCCGCCTACCACTTCCTGTCGGGTTACACCGCACTGGTCGGCTCGACTGAAATGGGTTCGGGTTCGGGCATCAAGTCCACCTTCTCCACCTGCTTCGGCGCACCGTTCTTCCCGCGTCCGGCTGGCGAATACGCAGAACTGCTGATCAAGCGCATCCGTGGCTTCAAATCCAAGGTCTACCTGGTCAACACCGGCTGGACCGGCGGTGGCTACGGCGTCGGCAAGCGCTTCAACATCCCGACCACCCGTGGCGTGATCGCAGCGATCCAGAGCGGCGCACTGATCGGTGCCGAAACCGAGCACCTCGACACCATCAACCTCGACGTACCGAAGTCGGTACCCGGCGTCGATACCGGCCTGCTCAACCCACGTAACACCTGGGCTGACAAAGCCGCCTACGACGAAGCAGCAAAAGCACTGGCTGGCCTGTTCGTGGAGAACTTCAAGAAGTTCGACGTGAGCGACGCCATCAAGGCTGCGGGTCCGAAGTTGTAATTAAACATCTTCAGGGTCACACGCCCGTGTGACCCTCGAAAATGCTCAAGCAAACGCCTCGACTTGTCGGGGCGTTTGCTTGTCTGGAATACTGATTTCCACTGAGAACGATGGCCAGGAGGTGTGTTGTGGGGGTAACCGGGATTCAGATACGGCGTTTCGTGCCGAGCGACGAGCAAGGTGTATCGGCGATGATTCTGCCCATCCAACGCGAAGAGTTCGGTATTCCCATCACCGCCGAAGACCAGCCTGACCTGAAAGCGATTCCGGACTTTTACCAGACCGGCACGGGGGATTTCTGGGTCGCGGTACAAGACGATCAGGTCATCGGCAGCATCGGCCTCAGGGACATCGGCGCAGGCCAGGCAGCACTGCGCAAGATGTTTGTCGCCGCGCCGTTTCGCGGCCGGGAATTCTCCGTTGCAGCCAGACTGCTCGAGCGCCTGATCGAGGAATCAACTCGCAAGGGCGTCACCGAAGTATTCCTGGGCACGACCGACAAGTTTCACGCTGCGCATCGCTTCTATGAAAAGCACGGCTTTAGAGAGATCACGAAGGAGGACCTGCCTGCGAGCTTTCCGTTGATCGCGGTGGACAGCAAGTTCTATGTGCTGGGCCTGAAAGAACAATGACGTGGCTACACCGCAGCGGTGTCGGCGAACCGCAATGCAGCAGAACGCGGACAGCCATAGAGGGCACGCGAACCCGCGTGCTCCGTCACAGGCGCTCAAGTCCCCTGAGTGCCTGACTGGCTTTTCAGCGTGTTAAAAATGTCCATCGCCGAGCTGTCCCCCGATGTAATGTTGGCGGCGTAATGGGCGGGGTATTGGGCTTTTTCTATGGGTGGCAGCTGATCGTAATGGGCGAGAAGCATGACCAGCGTTTGAGTACTTTTGCCGGTTTCGTTGTACTCGTCGGTATACCTTTGGCATATGGCCCTTTTCCATACTTGCTCTTGAGAGTAGTTTTCGGAGTAAGCAGCATTTCTTTCGTTTATTGTGAAGTCGCCACCCTCGTCATAAATAATCAACCTCAGTTGATCCTGAGATAAACCCGCGAATGGGTTTTTTCCTGCCCCGTTGTTGAACGAAGTCGCTTGCACGGCTCTTTCGAGCAATGCAGGGTCGTCCGTATCCGGAATCTCTGCGTCGTGCAGTTTTCTATTGGCGTAATAGCTGTTGCCTGCAACTTTATCACTAATATTTTTTGCCAAGCCCCCCAGGCTTTTGAAGTCAAGACTGCTGTCGCGAGCCTGAGCTCGTGCGGCACTACTACTTAATTGACGGGACAATGTCGAGAAGGTGGCACCGTCAATAGCAGATGCAGAATCAAGTTCTTTCAGGCTGGAGTTTAAGGTCGTGGCGGAGGTGCTTTTCTCGACAGTTGTTAGTGCAGTTTTATGGGTGAGGTGTGTGAGGGATGTTGTATCAATCATGCTGCGTCCTCGCGGCAGGGGCCAATCCATGGCTTTATATTCACTCTTTGTATCGGCCCAGCCAGACACCGCTTTAGTTTTCCGCTGAAAAGCGTGCGTATCAAAATGCGACACGCACGCTCCGGGGGCTTATTTCATGGTGAATTCAGCAGCCCACGCGTAGGTGGAGAGATTGGTGGCGCGAGACGTCGCCGCGCAGACTGCGCCGCCTTCAGAGTTTGCAGTCCGGTTCCATTTCGGCACCTTGGCCCCGCCTGCACCGGGAAGCTTTATGAAGGTGGTCGAGAATACGCAAACCTTGGAACCCATGACGTAGCGAACACTGGCGTAGCTGGTATCCGGCGAAAGAGTGCTTTGCACCGAGTAAACATTTGAATCTCCAATTTGGACTTTCGGAGCAATAGCCGTTCTGGCATTAAGCCGAGTCGACATTTCGTTGCGAGTGACCGGCTTATACTCCGCCACCTCCGTTCCAAGATTCTTGAACGTCACAGTGACCGGGGGTCCCGCTTGCGCCGTAACGCTGGTGCACAGTGTTGCAAAAGCAAGGGAAGCCAATAAGGTCTTGTTGGTTTTCATCGGGAATAATCCTTAAGTTGAATGAGTAATTTCATATTGATTTTGAATAAGGTAAACGCGAGACGAAACGGGGTAGCGGTCGTTCGTGCCCATACGGATCGTTCAGCTTATAGCGTGTCGCGGAGGGTTAGTAAGTCGTGCGCACAGTGAATGCGTCGGTCAGATAAAGTATCTCCCGTCAACATGATAGATAAAGGTTAAGCGATGCATAAAGCGCATGACTGCCTTGATGGGCCCGTCAGGAGCAATTTTTAACTTGCTGAAATTAGTTATTGTTTTTTAACACAAGCGACACGGAAGGCAAGTAGGAAACTTCTGATTCTTCGTGCGTTGGCGAAAGAAATTTTTAATTCTTGTCTTTTAGCGCTGCATTGGATTAACTGCGCTGGCGAGAGCTAAACATGTAAGTATATTGCGCCCTACAAGGCTGAAGGGCGCAATAACTTTCTTCACGTCACCGCATAAAACTTGCGCACATACCCCGTGCTGGTCCATTTGCAGGGCGCGCCCTGGGCGACGAATACGGTATCGCCGGTATTCACACTCAGGCTCGAGCCGTTTTCCAGGCTCAACACTACGCTGCCTTCGATCAGGTTCATCAGTTCATGGATCTTGTGCGGCCGCGAGATGCGCTCGTAGGGTGTGGAGTCCCAGACGCCGATGCGCAAAGTGCTTGCGGTGTCTTCAAACAGGTTGTTGCTGCGGCACTGCGGCAGCGCGCTGATCATGATCGCCGGGTCTGGCGGTGAGGACGGTGTGAGCATGGCGAGGCGGTCCAGGGCTGTGACACCGGGTTTGTCGGGGCCGCTGGCCTGAGTGGATGCGCAGAACGCCCAGAGGCTGTCCGGTTGCGCTTCGATACGTACTTGCGTGCCGCGCCCGATCACGGCACTTTCGCCGGTGCTGATGGTGATGCTGCCGGTGCCAGAGGTCAGCGTGACGCTGCCGCGATGCATCACCAGCATTTCGGTGTAGGGGTAGGCCTCTACCGAGAGCGCCGTACCCAATTCAACGATGCCAGCCGCAATACCCTGTTCATCGACAAATGCCGTGCGGCGGCCACTGTCGAACGGGTCATGCGCATCAATGGGGCCGGTGGTGAATTCGGTATCTACCGGGCTGAGGTCAGCGCGGGCCAATAGCAGGACTGTGGGGTGGGGCATTGAGTCGGGCTCCTGAAGTTGAAGAGTGGCTGATCGTTCCCACGCTCTGCGTGGTAATGCCTTTCGTGACGCTTTGCGTCACATGCTCAAGACCGGACGCAGAGCGTCCAGAACTGCATGCCAACGCAGAGCATTGGCACGATGATGTTCTTCCGGGCGATCAGCCGATCGCCTGGGTAATCAGCGCAAACTGGCGCACACCCTGACTGGCTTGCGGGACTGCGCCCATGCTCATGCAGGTCACGCTATCGACGCGCTTGAGGCCGGCGTCCTCCAGCCAGTCGGCCATGCCGCTGTCGGTCGGGATGTCGATACGTACGAAGGCATAAGGCACGCGGGCCAGCAGTTCTCCGATCATGTGTTTGGCCTGGTCGACGCTCTGGGCGACGACAGGGCCGAGGCACAGACCGCGGCCGAACGGGCGCAGCAGAGCAAAGGCCTGTAACTGGCCGTCGTGCTCGATGCCGACGGCGTGCTCAAGGTTGTTCAGCACATCGCCCAGCGTCACCGAGCGGTCCATGCCCGAACCGGCGTTGGCCAGTTCCAGCACGCGAGGGTGGTCAGCCTCGCTCAGCCCCCGGCAACGTTCCTGTGCCTTCAATTCGGTGGTGCCGGTCGGTTGTGCCTGCCCCTGACGCTGCTGGATCTCGCCAAAACTGACAAACCCCATCTTCGCGTAGAGCGGCGCACCCGCCAGTGTGGCGTTGAGGACCGCCGTGCGGGGCGCGACGCAGCCTACGGCCAGCTCCATCAACTTGCGACCAATGCCCTTGCCCTGATAGTCGTCGCTGACGATCACCAGACCAATGGTAGAAAACTCGCCCTGATGGCAGGCAAAGGCACTGCCGATCAACCGCCCGTTGTGTACCGCGACAAAGCCTTGGGCGACACGTTGCAGCATGGCCCAGTCCTCAAGCCGATGCGGCCACTTCAAGGCGATGGATAACTCGTGCGCGTTGCCGACGTCGGCTGCGGTCATGGGGCGAAATTCAAAATCGAGGCGTTGCTGAGCGAGCATGACGTGTCTCCGTCCAGAAGGATGCACAGGCAATAAAAGGATGCGTCAGGCATGTTGTATCCCACCTGCTGCGGACGGTGACAAGAGGGCTGCGCGCATTCGGCAGATTCCACGAAGTGCCGTTCGCCAGACCACAGTTACTGCTTAAATCGGCGCGGCCTCCGGCAGCAAATGCTTAGGGTTTTCACCCCGTGTTCAAGCCTTTTATATAGGGCCCGGAGTTTGTCGCCCGCCAAGCGCTAGCGCGGCGCAGTTTCTGCGGCGCAAACGCGCGGGTTTGAGCCCGAGCGCCCTGAAAAGGGTCATAAAAGCGCCGAAAACCGGGCTCTGCCCAAGGCTGGAGCGCCCCGCAAAGTCTGCTGAGCGCGCACCTCAAAACGGTGGTTTCTATCAAGCAGCCATCACTTTTAACGCCATCTGCTGATTTCACGGTGTTGTAATGAGGTTGTGCTGCAGCGTGCATCACCGCCCCTGGACATCAGGCCGGATTGCTCGTCATGCCATGACCTCAACGAACTTTCAGGACCGCACACAATGAGCTTTCTTCGACCAAAATTCATTACGTTCGACTGCTACGGCACCTTGACCAATTTCCACATGGGCACCATGACGCGCGAGCTGTTTGCCGACCGCGTTGCGGCTGAACAGATGGATCAGTTCGTCAAGGATTTTTCGGCGTATCGTCTGGATCAGGTCATGGGTGACTGGATGCCGTACGACGAAATCCTCAAGGTCGCACTGGCTCGCACCTGCAAGCGCTGGAACGTTGAATACCGCGAAGAAGGCCAACTGTATTACGACGCCGTGCCGACCTGGGGCCCGCACGCCGATGTGCCCGCCGGCCTGTCGAAAATCGCCGACAAGATCCCGCTGGTGATTTTCTCCAACGCCAGCGACAGCCAGATCATGTCCAACGTCGAAAAGCTCGGCGCGCCGTTCCACAAGGTGTTCACCGCTGAACAGGCCAAGGCCTACAAACCGCGTCTGGCTGCTTTCGAGTTCATGCTCGACAACCTGGGTTGCGGCCCGGAAGACATCTTGCATGTGTCCTCGAGCTTCCGTTACGACCTGTTCTCGGCGCATGACATGAAGATCAGGAACAAGGCATTCGTAGCGCGTGGTCATGAGCAGCCAGCCAACAGCAGCTTCGAATACCACCAGATTCCCGATATCGGCGGACTGGCCGGGCTGGTCGGCTTGTAAGCCAGGCCCGGCGCCTGACACCGGCATTTTTCAAGGTGCTCTTCGATGAGTGACAAGGGGAACGAGATGCGCAGTGAGTCTTACTGGCTCGATACGGCTCCAGGCTTTACCGGCGCGCAGGACGGCGCAGTGGAGGGGCAGGCTGACGTGGTAGTGGTCGGTGGCGGTTTCACCGGCCTTGCGGCGGCGCGTGCATTGGCCTTGAAAGGTGCCAGCGTGGTGGTTCTGGAAGCAGGCCGGGTGATCGGCGAAGCGTCGGGCCGCAATGGCGGACAGTGCAATACCGGCGTGGCCCAGGACTATGCGTCGCTGAGCGCAACCCTGGGTGCCGATCAGGCACGCGAGTATTACAAGGCTTACGAAAGTGCGGTGCAGAGCGTCGTGACCGTGATTGAGCAGGAAAACATCGCCTGCGACATCAAGCGTAACGGCAAGCTCAAGCTGGCGGCCAAGCCAGGGCATTACGAAGGACTGGCGCGCACCTGCGAGCTGATCCGCCGTGAAGTCGATGCTGACGTCGAGCTGCTGTCCGCCCAGGACGTGCGCGCCGAAATCGATTCGAACGAGTTTCACGGCGGCCTGCTGCAGCGCAACGGCATACAGATGCATGTCGGACGTTTCGGTCTGGGTCTCGCCGACGCGGCGGTGCGTCATGGCGCAAGGGTCTATCAGAACGCAACGGTAAAGGACTGGAAGGCCAACCGTGGCGGCTTTGTGGTCAACACCTCGAAGGGCTCGATCCAGGCCGGCCAGCTGCTGCTGGCGACCGGTGCCTGCCAGCATGGCGGACTGGGCTGGTATCGCCGGCGCATCGTGCCGGTCGGCAGTTTCGTCATCGTCACTGAAGTGTTGCCGCAAGCGCTGATCGACCAACTGTTCCCCCACCAGCGCGCTTACGTGACCAGCCGTTTGATCGGCAACTATTTCCGCCTCACGCCGGACAACCGCCTGCTGTTCGGCGGGCGGGCGCGCTTCGCCATGTCCAACAGCAGCTCCGACGCCAAGAGCGGCAAGGTGCTGCAGGCGGCCATGGTGCAGATGTTTCCGCAACTGGCACACGTCAAGGTCGACTACTGCTGGGGCGGACTGGTGGACATGACCTCGGACCGTCTGCCGCGTGCAGGCGAACACAACGGGGTCTTCTACTCGATGGGTTACAGCGGCCACGGTGTACAGATGTCAGTGCACATGGGGCGGATGATGGCCGAAGTCATGGAAGGCAAGGCACAGGCCAATCCGTGGAAGGACCTGAGCTGGCCAGCCATTCCCGGCCACTTCGGCAAGCCATGGTTTCTGCCGCTGGTAGGCGCGTATTACCGCTACCAGGACAGCCGCCACTGAGTGTTTGTTTGACCGTCGTCGTGTGTGTTTGAAGGACGCTCCGGCCAACCGTGAGCAATTCGGAATTTCCCCTTTTCGACAGGTAGAACTGATATGGCTGATAACAAAACCGACTCCGCGTTGATCACAGGCCAAGACAGCCTGCGGGTTTTCGAAGGTCTCAATCGTGGCCTGTCGCGGCGCGATGCGTTGCGAATGCTGGGTGTTGCAGGTGTGGTTGCGGCGGGCTCCACCAGCCTGTTCGGCGCGGCCGGCAAGGTCTTTGCCGACGACGCGGATGCCCCTGTCAAAGGCAAGCCGGGCGGCCGCATTCGCGTTGCCGGCATGTCCAGTTCTACCGCCGACACGCTGGATCCGGCCAAAGGCGCGCTGTCTACCGACTACGTGCGTCATTTCATGTTCTACAACGGCCTGACCCGTTTCGACAGCCATCTGGTGCCGCACATGGAGCTGGCCGAGAAGATCGAAAGCGACAACGCGACCGTCTGGACCGTGACCCTGCGCCAGGGCGTGACCTTCCACAACGGCAAGGCGCTGACCGCTGGCGACGTGGTGTTCTCCCTGTCGCGCCACAAGGACCCGGCCACTGGCTCGAAAGTCCTGCCACTGATGGCACAGTTTTCCGAGATCAAGGCCACCGGCCCGCTGGAAGTGCAGATCACCCTCAGTTCGCCCAACGCCGAGCTGCCGTCGATCCTCGCCGTTTCACACCTGCTGATCGTGCCCGAAGGCACCACCGACTTCAGCAAAGGCATCGGCACCGGGCCATTCACCGTCAAGGAATTCAACCCTGGCGTGCGCTCGGTCAGTGCACGCAACCCCAACTACTGGAAGCCGGGCCTGCCGTACCTGGACGAGATCGAATTCATCGCCATCAGCGACGAGCCATCGCGGGTCAACGCGCTGCTTTCCGGCGACGTACACATGATCAACGAGGTCAATCCGCGCTCCACCACACGCATTGCCGCCAGCGCCAAACACCGCGTGGTCGATGCACCGTCCGGCAACTACACCAACCTGATCATTCGTCAGGACCAGATGCCCGGCAAGAGCCCGGAATTCACCGAGGCCATGAAGTACCTGCTGGACCGTGAACAGGTCAAATCGGCGGTGTTCCGTGGCTACGCGCGCGTGGGTAATGACCATCCGATCTCGCCAGGCTCGCGCTACTTCAACGCCGACCTGCCACAGCGCGCCTACGACCCGGAAAAAGCCAAATTCCTGCTCAAGAAAGCCGGCATGGAAAAGATCACCATGGCCGTCGCGGCATCGCCTGCCGCCACGGGTTCGGTGGACATCGCCGTGCTGCTGCAACAGTCCGCCAAACAGGCCGGGCTGACCCTCAACGTCAACCGTTTGCCAAGCGACGGCTACTGGTCCAACCACTGGATGAAACACCCGCTGAGCTTCGGCAACATCAACCCGCGCCCCAACGCAGACGTGATCTTCTCGCAGTTCTTCCAGTCCACCGCGCCGTGGAATGAATCCGGCTGGAAAAACGACCAGTTCGACCAGTTGCTGTTGCTGGCCCGTGGCGAAACCGACGACGCCAAGCGCGCCAAAATGTATGGCGACATGCAGGCGCTGGTGAGCCAGAACTGCGGCATCGGCATCCCCGTGTTCATCAGCAATATCGACGGTGTGGACAAGCGTATCCAGGGCTACTCCAGCAACCCGCTGGGCGGCTTCATGGGCTACATGTTCAGCGAGCAGGTATGGCTGGACGCATAAATGCAACGCTGAACCGAGCAGGAGGATGCAGATGAATAGCAACACACTCTGGTTGATCGTGCAGCGCTTCGGCGCGGCGATCGTGACGTTGTTGATCGTTTCCATCGTGGTCTTCGCCATCACGGCGGTGTTGCCCGGAGACGCAGCGCAACAGGCCCTTGGGCAATTCGCGACGCCTGAACAGGTCGCGGCATTGCGTACCCAACTGGGCCTCGATCAGCCAGGTGTGGTGCGTTATCTGCATTGGTTGACCAACCTGCTCGGCGGCAACCTCGGCGAATCGGTCTCCAACGCGATGCCGGTTTCCGAGCTGATTGCCGGACGCTTCCCGAAAACCCTGATGCTGTCGGCCACCACCGCGCTGGTATCGGTGCCGGTCGCGCTGGCACTGGGCATCGGCGCCGCAATGGGCCGTGGCGGTCGCCTCGATGGCGCGCTGAATTTCATCACCCTGTCACTGGTCGCGGTGCCCGAGTTTCTGGTGGCGACGCTGGCGGTGCTGATTTTCGCCGTCAACCTGGGCTGGCTGTCCGCGCTGTCCTACGGCGCCGATGTCAGCTCGCCGTGGCAGTTCATGCGCACGTATGCATTGCCGGTGATGACCCTGTGCTGCGTGATCGTGGCGCAGATGGCGCGCATGACCCGCGCTGCGGTCATCGATCAGCTGGACAGCCCGTATGTGGAAATGGCGCGCCTCAAGGGCGTCAGCCCGGTGCGCATCGTCTTGCGCCATGCCTTGCCGAACGCCATCGGGCCGATCGTCAACGCCGTGGCACTGAGCCTGTCGTACCTGCTCGGCGGGGTGGTTATCGTCGAGACCATCTTCAACTATCCCGGCATCGCCAGCCTGATGGTCGATGCCGTGACCAACCGTGACATGGCCCTGGTGCAGGGCTGCACGATGCTGTTCTGCTCCGCTTACCTTGGGTTGGTGCTGATGGCCGACCTGTGTGCAATTCTTTCCAATCCGAGGCTGAGAACCCAATGACTCAATTCATTGCGAAATCGACGCCTGCGGCGCCGCAACCGGTGCTTCGCAAAAAGGTGTCCCGTCCGACCTCATGGCTTGGCCTGCTGGGCGCTACGGTGTGCTTCATCTGGTTGATGGTCGCCCTGTTCGGCCCCTGGCTCGCGCCGCATCCGGTGGGCGAAGTGGTCTCCGACAACATGTTCGAAAACATGAGCGCAGCCTACCCGTTCGGCACTGATTACCTGGGCCGCGACATGCTCAGCCGCGTGCTGGTCGGTGCGCGCTTCACCGTCGGTCTGGCATTGATTTCTGCCGTGCTGGCCAGCGGCATCGGCACCCTGTGTGCGCTGCTGTCGGTGGTCGCGCCAAAATGGCTGGACGAAATCATCAGCCGCCTGATGGACGCGTTCATCTCGATCCCCAGCAAAATGCTGGCACTGATCATGGTCTCGGCGTTCGGCTCGTCCGAAGTGTTGCTCATCTGCACGGCGGTACTGAGCTACACGCCAGGCGCGTTTCGGATCGCCCGCAGCCTGGCGGTGAACATCGAGGCGCTGGAGTACGTGCAAGTGGCGCGCACACGCGGCGAGGGCCGTATCTACATTGCCTGCCGGGAAATCCTGCCGAACATGCTCAACCCGGTCATGACCGACCTGGGCCTGCGCTTCGGCTTCATCGTCTTGCTGCTCAGCGGCATGAGCTTTCTGGGGCTCGGTGTACAACCGCCTGACGCCGACCTTGGCTCGCTGGTACGCGAGAACATCGGCGGCCTCAGCCAGGGCGCTCCGGCCATCGTGATCCCGGCACTGGCCATCGGCACGCTGACCATCGGCGTCAACCTGTTCATCGACCGGCTGGCCTCGCGGCGCGGCCGTCGTTCGGGAGGGCATTGAGATGAGCCAGTTGATTCGTGTGCAAGACCTGCGTGTGGTTGCCGAGGGCGACCATGGCGAGCTGGAGATCGTCAAAGGCGTCAGCTTCTCGCTGGAAAAAGGTGAAGTGCTGGCACTGATCGGCGAGTCGGGCTCCGGCAAGACCACCATCGCGCTGGCCCTGCTCGGTTACGCCCGACGAGGTTGCAAGCTGGCTGGCGGGGTGGTTCAAGTGGGCGAGCACGACATGCTCAGCCTGCCCGAAAGCCAATTGCAGGGCCTGCGTGGCAACCGCGTTTCCTACATTGCACAAAGCGCCGCAGCCGCCTTCAACCCGGCGAAAAAGCTGATCGATCAGGTGATCGAAGGTGCGCTGATTCATGGTCTGGGCAGCCGCGCGGAACTGGAAGCCAAGGCTGTCGAGCTATTCCGCGACCTGGCCCTGCCCAATCCGGAAAGCATCGGCCGGCGTTACCCGCATCAGGTCTCGGGTGGCCAGTTGCAGCGCGTCATGGCGGCCATGGCGCTGATCAGTGATCCGTTGCTGGTGATCCTCGACGAGCCGACCACCGCACTGGACGTCACCACGCAGATCGACGTGCTGCGCGCATTCAAGCGGGTCGTCCGCGACCGGGGTGCCACGGCAGTCTATGTCTCCCACGACCTTGCGGTGGTGGCGCAGATGGCCGATCAGATCGTGGTGCTCAATGGCGGGCGGATCATCGAACAGAGCAGCACCGCCGAGCTGCTCAAAGGCCCGGCGGATGCCTACAGCCGCAGCCTGCTGGCGGCGGCGCGTCCGGATAAAGTACTGAGTCCGGCCAGCGAAGTGGTCAAGGACAGCACGCTGCTGACCATCAAAGGCCTGACGGCGGGGTATGGCAAAAAAGACCTGCAAGGCATGCCGATGATTCGCGTGCTGGAAGACATCGACCTGACCATCCGCCGTGGTCAGGCCATCGGCGTGATCGGCGAGTCGGGCTCGGGCAAATCGACGCTGGCCCGTGTGGTCGCCGGTCTTCTGGACCCGGCGCATGGCAGCCTGACGTTCGACGGTGCCGACTTGTCCGGCACCCTGGCGGGTCGTACCGAAGAACAGTTCCGGCGCATCCAGATGGTGTTTCAGAACGCCGATACCGCGCTCAACCCCATGCACAGCATCAGCGCGATTCTGGCCCGCCCGCTGAAGATGTATTTCGGCCTGAAGGGCAAGGCCCTGCGCGAGCGCATCGATGAGCTGATGGACCTGGTGCGCCTGCCTCGCGAGCTGGCCGAGCGGCGTCCCAACGAACTCTCGGGCGGGCAGAAACAGCGCGTCAACCTGGCCCGCGCCCTGGCGGCCAAGCCGGACCTGATCCTCTGTGATGAAGTGACCTCGGCGCTGGATACCGTGGTCGGTGCATGCATCCTCGAACTGCTCGGCGAACTGCGCCGCAAGCTGGGGGTTTCCTACCTGTTCATCAGCCACGACATCTCCACCGTTCGCGCGCTGTGCGACGACATCGTGGTGATGTACAGCGGCCACAAGGTCGAAGAGGGCAGCCGCGAAGCCTTCAGCCGAGTGCCATTCCATCCTTACACCGATCTGCTGGTGCATTCGGTGCCGGAATTACGTCAGGGCTGGCTGGAAACCTGCGGTGTGACCAGCGGCAAGCTGCCGCCCATCAGCGCACCGGCCAACAATCCGGAGCTGTGCACCTTCCTCAATCGCTGCCCGGCCCGCATCGAAGGCCTGTGCAACAAGACCGCGCCGGGTCGTCGCCTGATCGCAGGTGGCAGCGAGATCCTTTGCCACCGCGACAGCGACGAGCTGCAGGCCGTGCAAGAAAACCTGAACCCTGAAACCGTCGGAGCTTACGCATGAATGGCCGTTTTGTGAGACTGGGCGAACGTGAACGCCCGGTCGTGAGCCTGATGGTCGATGGCGCGCCCATCGAGGCATTGCAGGGCGATACCCTGATGGTGGCGTTGCTGACCCGCAAGGCCACATTACGCCAGTCCGAGTTCGACACCGGGCGCCGTGCAGGTTTCTGCCTGATGGGCGCCTGCCAGGATTGCTGGGTCTGGACCCGCAGCGGCGAGCGGCTGCGCGCCTGCTCCAACGAGGTCCGCGACGGACTCGACATCGTCACCACCCAACCGGAGGCGAAATGGCCACTTCTTCACGGTTAGACGTTCGCAACCCTGGCAGCCCCAGAGTCGTCATCATCGGTGCCGGCCCGGCAGGCACCCGTTGCGCCGAAACCTTGCTGGCTGCAGGCATCAAACCGATTTTGATCGACGAAAACCGGCGTGACGGCGGGCAGATCTATCGCCGTCAGCCAGAGGGCTTCAAGCGCGATTATTCAGCGCTGTATGGCACCGAAGCGGCCAAGGCGCGTGATCTGCATGAAAGCTTCGATCGCCTGCGCACGCAGATCGACTACCGCCCCGACACGCTGGCCTGGAACCTGACCCACGGCGAACTGTGCTGCGCCAGTCAGGGCGTGCACACCGTGGTCGAATACGACGCACTGATCCTGTGTGCCGGGGCCACCGACCGCCTGATGCCGATCAAGGGCTGGCAGCTGGCAGGCACCTACAGCCTCGGCGGCTCGCAGATTGCGCTCAAGTCGCAATCGGTCTCGATTGGCAGTCGCGTGGTGTTCATGGGCAGCGGCCCGCTGCTGTACCTGGTCGCCAGCCAGTACGTCAAAGCCGGTGCCGATGTCGCTGCGGTGCTCGACACCTCACCGTTCGGCAAACGCGTCAGCGCGATGCCCAAATTGCTGGCGCGTCCCGGTCTGCTGTTCAACGGCATGAAACTGCTGGGCCAACTGTACAGCGCCGGGGTGCCGGTGCATCTGGGCGTGCAGCCCGAGGAAATCATCGGCAGCGAACAGGACGGCGTGGTCGGCGTGCGCGTGAAGCTGGCCAATGGCACCTCGCTGAACGTCGATTGCGATGCTCTGGCGCTGGGTTACCACCTGCGTCCGGAAACCCAGCTGGCTGATCTGGCCGGCTGCCAGTTACGCTTCGACGAAGCGTCCGGGCAATGGGTGCTGGCAGTTGATGAAGAGGGGCGTACTTCGGTCAAAGGTTTTTACGCCGCAGGTGACGGCGCGAAGATTCGTGGCGCCGATGCCGCCGAACAGGCCGGTCGACTGGTGGCGATGGCACTGCTGGAGGACCTCGGGCGACCTGTGGATAACTCGCGTCAGGAAGAAGTACGCAAGAGCCTGGTGGCAATGGATCGCTTTCGGGTCGGGCTGGCCGAGGCGTTTCCGTGGCCTGCGGCCCAGGCCGCTGCCTTGCCCGATGACGCCATTGTCTGCCGCTGCGAGATGATCAGCGCGGGAGAACTGCGCGGCGTCGTACGTGAAAAGGGCGCCTGCGAAGTCAATCGCGCCAAGGCTTTCAGTCGCGTCGGCATGGGCCGCTGCCAGGGCCGTTACTGCTCGCAGGCCGGGGCCGAGGTGATCGCGGCCGAAGCCGGTGTGCCGGTCGAACAGGTCGGTCGCCAGCGCGGTCAGGCGCCGGTCAAACCGTTGTCGATGCTGATCGACGAGGTGGTGTCATGAGGCAGCCGAGAGTCGATGTGCTGATTGTCGGCGGTGGCTTCATGGGCTCGGCGTCAGCCTTCTTTCTGCGCCAGCGCGGCAAGTCGGTGACGCTGCTGGAGCGCGACGTGATCGGCCAGTACGCCAGCGGCGTGAACTTCGGCAACGTGCGCCGTCAGGGGCGGCATCTTGGCCAGCTGGAACTCGCCAACCGTTCCAGAGCGTTATGGCAGCGGCTGCCGGAGCTGATCGGTGAAGACCTGGAATTCCTGCCCAGCGGCCACATGCGCGTCTGCTATCGCGAGGACGAAATCGCCGAACTGGAAGCCTACGCAGCGGCATCGGAAGCCCGTGAGCTGGACCTGAAAATCTATAGCGGGAAAGCGCTGCACGAGCGCTTTCCGTTTCTCGGGCCGGACGTGAAGGGCGGCTCCTACGCGCCACACGATGGCCACGCCAACCCGCGTCTGGCAGCACCGGCTTTCGCCCGCGCGGCGATTCGGGCCGGGGCGCGGATCGAAGAGCGTACCGAAGTGGCCCATGTGGAAAAGGTCGGTCACGAATTCGAAGTCACCACCACTGACGGGCGCATATTCACCGCCGATCAGTTGCTGATCACCGCTGGCGCCTGGGGACAGAAACTCTCCACGCAGTTTGGTGAATCCGTGCCGTTGGACACCCACGGTCCGCAGATGGCCGTGACCGAGCCGGTGCCTTATGCACTGCCGACAGTGATCGGTGTGTTCACCAAAATCCCTCACGAAGTGATCTACTTCCGGCAGATCGCACGCGGCAACATCGTCATCGGTGGTGGTTTTCGCAGCAAGCCGGACATGATCAACCGCCGCGCCTACGTCGAGCCGCGCAGCATCATCAATCAGGTGCAGCAAATGCGTCGCCTGTTGCCCGGCGTCGGCAACCTGAACATCATCCGCGTGTGGAGCGGCATCGAAGGCTACACGCCGGATTCGCTGCCGGTGATGGGTCGCAGCGGCAAGGTCGACGGCCTGTTCTATGCGTTCGGCTTCTGCGGCCACGGCTTTCAGCTCGGTCCGGGCGTGGGCGACGTGATGGCTGAGCTGATCAGCACCGGCGCGACCAGCACCTCGATCAGCCCGTTCGACATTCGCCGGTTTGATGTCAGCCTTGTGGACAACCTCACTGAACAGACGAGTAAAGCCTCATGAGCCCACGCGCACTGGAAATCCTTAAGCGCCTGATCGCCTTCGACACCGTGTCGTCGGAGCCGAACATGGCGCTGATCGAATATGTCCGTGAACTGTTGGCCAGCAAAGGCATCGAGTCGCTGATCGTCAAGGACGAGACCAGCAAGAAGGCCAACCTGTTCGCCAGCACCGGCCCGCGTGATGTACCCGGCGTGCTGCTGTCCGGCCACACCGACGTGGTTCCTGCGGCCGGTCAGGCGTGGACGATGCCGCCGTTTCAGGCCACCCTGCGTGACGGGCGCATCTACGGCCGTGGCACCTGCGACATGAAGGGCTTTATCGCCCTGGCTATCGACGCGATGCTCAATGCCGCGGACATGCCCCTGATGCGACCGCTGCAATTGGCGTTGTCCCACGACGAAGAGATCGGTTGTGTCGGTGTGCGGCGTCTGCTCGACGTCCTGCATCTGGCACCGGTACGCCCGTTCCTGTGCGTGGTTGGCGAGCCGACCCTGATGCAGTTCGCTGTCGGTCACAAGGGCAAGGCGTCCTATCGCACCTTCTGTCGAGGCCAGGAAGCGCATTCCTCGCTGGCCCCAAGAGCGGTCAACGCGATTCATCTGGCCAGCGATTTCATCGCCGAGCTGCGCAAGAGCCAGAAGCAGATCGAGCAGCAGGGCGCGCGTGACGAGGGCTACGACATTCCCTACAGCACCGTGCACATCGGCCGTATCGATGGCGGCAAGGCGCTGAACATCGTGCCCAATCTGTGCACCATGGAATTCGAGTTCCGCAACCTGCCGGGCGACGACCCCGATCTATTGCTGGAGCAGCTGCGCGAGCGTGCCGAAGTGCTGGTACGTGAAGCGCGACAGCTGTCGGGAGTGGCGGACATCGAGATCGAGGTCATGAACGAATACCCGGCGCTGGAGACTCATCCGAGCGTTGAGGCGGTGCGCATGCTGCATGCGTTTGCCGAACCGGGCACACAGCACATCAAGGTCTCTTATGGCACCGAGGGCGGCCTGTTCGCCGGGCGCCTGAATGTGCCGGTGGTGGTCTGCGGGCCAGGCTCCATCGAGCAGGCACACAAGCCGGACGAGTTTATCGACGAGAGCCAGATGGACGCGGGCGAGCGGTTTCTGCAGAGCCTGCTGGGGTCATTGAAGCAGTAGAGGCTGCCGTCCGCAGGCAAATTTCAGCATCGGACGCTGCCGTTATCCTGCTTTCAGCATCCTGGACTGTGGCGTCTGCCTAGACTGGCAGTCATCCCGGAACAGGACTCGATCATGCTCAAGAATCAGTTGAAAGACCTCAGCCTGCTGGTAGACCGCGCCTACGTCGATGGGCAATGGATCAGCGCTGACAATGGTGCAACCCTGACCATCAACAACCCGGCCACCGGCGAGACGCTGGCGCAGGTACCGGCCCTGCAGGGCGTCGAAACCCGGCGTGCCATCGAAGCGGCCGATCGCGCCTGGCCTGCCTGGCGCGCACGTCCCGCGGCCGAACGCGCGGCGCTGCTGGAGCGCTGGCATCAGGCAATGCTCGACAACGTCGAAGACCTGGCGCTGATCATGACCTTTGAGCAGGGCAAGCCGCTGAACGAGTCGCGCGGCGAGATCCGCTATGGCGCGAGCTTCGTCAAATGGTTCGCCGAGGAGGCGCGCCGCTCGTACGGTGAAACCATTCCCGCGCCCAGCGCAGACCGTCGTTTGATGACCCTCAAGCAGCCGGTGGGTGTGTGCGCCGCGATCACGCCGTGGAATTTCCCCAACGCCATGATCACCCGCAAGTGTGCGCCAGCCTTGGCCGCTGGGTGCCCGATCATCGTCAAGCCATCAGACCTCACGCCCTTGTCAGCCCTGGCGCTGGCGGTGCTGGCCGAACGCGTGGGCATTCCTGCCGGGGTGTTCAATGTCATCACTGGCATGCCCACCGGGATTGGCGAAGAACTGACCGGCAACCCGGTGGTGCGCAAGATTTCCTTCACCGGTTCGACGCCGGTCGGCCGTCTGCTGATGCGCCAGAGCGCCGAACACATCAAGCGTCTGAGCCTTGAACTGGGCGGCAACGCGCCCTTCATCGTGTTTGACGACGCGGACCTGGAACAGGCGGTGACGGGCATCATGCTCAGCAAATTCCGCAACGCCGGGCAGACCTGCGTGTGCGCCAACCGGATTCTGGTGCAAAACGGCATCTACGACCGTTTCGCTGCACGGCTGGTGGAAGAGGTCGCCAAGCTCAAGGTCGGCAACGGCCTAGAGGAGGGCGTGACCATCGGCCCGCTGATCAACCCGGCAGCGGTCAGCAAAGTCGCCCGGCATATCGACGATGCGCTGAGCCAGGGGGCGAAACTGCTGCACGGCGGCTCTCCCGACGGCACCAGCCAGTTCGTCCAGCCCACGGTACTGGGCGATACCCACGCGGGCATGCTGCTGGCCAACGAAGAAACCTTCGGCCCGGTCGCGCCGCTGATGCGCTTCACAGATGAAGCCGAAGCGCTGGCACTGGCCAACGCCACGCCTTATGGCCTGGGTGCGTATTACTTCACCCAGGACCTGCGTCGCTCATGGCGTTTCGGCGAGGCGCTGGAGTTCGGCATGGTCGGCCTCAACACCGGCATCATCTCCATGGAAGTCGCCCCGTTCGGCGGCATCAAACAATCCGGCCTGGGCCGCGAAGGCTCCAGCTACGGACTGGATGAATACCTGGAAGTGAAGGCGTTTCATGTGGGGGGGTTGTAGCGTTCAGAACGGCGTACCAACGCGGAGCGTCGGCACGATAGTTGAGATTATCGTTCCTCACGCTCCAGCGTGGGGCACGATAATCCAACGCATCAGTAACCCTGGCCGCGATCCACCTGCCCCTGCATCGCTTCACCACGCTCAAAACGGCGAATGTTATCGAGCAGGCCAGGAAAGGCGCTTTCCGGCTGGGTCATGGCCGCCACATGCGGGGTCAGCAGGATCTTCGGGTGGGTCCAGAACGGATGGTCGGCTGCCGCCGGTTCCTGCTGCAGCACATCCAGTACCGCAGCGCTGAGTTGGCCGCTGTCCAGCGCTTCCAGCAAGTCCGCTTCCACCAGATGCCCGCCACGACCCATATTGATCAGCGCGGCACCCTTGGGCAATTGTTCGAAAAGCTGACGATTGAGGATGCCTTCGGTCTGCCCGGTCAGCGGCAGTACACACAGCAAAATGTCGCACTGCCCCAGAAAGGCTTGCAGTTGCCCTTCCCCGGCATAGCACTCGACAGCGTCGATTCGATGCTCGCTGCGCGCCCAGCCCGACAGTTGGAAACCGAACGGTTTGAGGCTCGACAGAATATGCTGCGCCTGCAACCCAAGCCCCATCACGCCCACTCGACGTTGCCTTGCCGGTATCAGCGGGTGGGCTTTCCAGACGCCTTCAACCTGCTGCTGCCGATAACGCAGCATTTCCCGGTGCAGGCTCAGCACGGCAAAGGTTGCGTACTCACACATCCCGTGACTGATGCCGGGGTCCAGCAGACGCACCACCGGCAGCGATTTCGGAATACGGCTCAGGTCCAGCTGGTCCACACCTGCCGAGAGGGCGAACAGCACTTTCAGGTTGGGCAGCAGCTCCTGCAGATCATCGGGCGCCAGCCAGGCACCCAGATAGTGGATGTCGGCCGGGTCGCCGATGTCCGGCCATACCCTCCATTCAATGTCCGGCGCGTGCTCGGCAAACAGGACGCGCCATCGTTCGGCACGTGCGGGATCGGCTTTGTAGAGCAGGGCGGGCATGGGCATTTCCTGAGCATGAAAGGGGAGCCCCATCATGCCGCAAATGCAAAGCAGGATCTGTCGAAACGCCTGCTTCCTGGCCTCTCCAATGTCCGAAAAGCGCCGCTGCCCGGCAGATTGCATGGCGATTTGCGGGCATGAAGGAATCTGCCGTTTGCAAGGCGAAAAACAGTCGATATGGACATCTGAGGGGGCAAGTTCGGCGTAGATCATTTCGCTGAACGCTTAACCTGAACAGCATCGCAGCCACCCCGCCGGCTGCCTGGCCCACGACAGGTATAACCATGAACAGCAAAGTCGACGAAACCCCTCATCTGCTCCGCCAGCGCGATCAGTTCGTGCCGCGCGGGATTGTCACGGCCCACCCGCTGGTCATCGACCGGGCACAGGGTTCTGAATTGTGGGACGTCGATGGCAAGCGCTATCTGGATTTCGTCGGCGGTATCGGCGTGTTGAACATCGGCCACAACCACCCGAACGTGGTCGCGGCGATTCAGGCGCAACTGACCAAAGTCACCCACGCCTGCTTTCAGGTGGCGTCCTATCAGCCCTATCTGGACCTGGCCAAACGCCTGAGCCATCTCATCGCGGGTCAGAGCGGCATCGATCACAAGGCCGTGCTTTTCACCTCCGGTGCCGAAGCGGTCGAAAACGCGGTGAAAATCGCCCGCGCCCACACCAATCGCCCGGCAATCATCTCGTTCCGCGGCGGTTTTCATGGCCGTACGCTGCTTGGCACCACGCTGACCGGCATGAGCCAGCCGTACAAACAGAATTTCGGCCCGATGGCTCCCGAAGTGTTCCACACGCCGTACCCGAACGAGTATCGCGGCGTGACCAGCGAAGTCGCGCTGGCGGCGTTGCACGAGCTGTTGGCCACTCAGGTCGCACCGGAGCGTGTGGCGGCGATTCTGATCGAGCCGATGCAGGGCGATGGCGGCTTCCTGACTGCGCCGGTGGAGTTCATGAAGGCCTTGCGTGCGCTGACCGAGCAACACGGCATCGTGCTGATTGTCGATGAAATCCAGTCCGGTTTCGGGCGGACCGGCAAATGGTTCGGCTTCGAGCATTCGGGTATCCAGCCTGATCTGGTGACCGTGGCCAAGAGCCTCGCGGGCGGCATGCCGCTGTCGGGCGTGGTCGGGCGTGCCGAGATCATGGACGCACCGCTTCCGGGCGGCCTGGGCGGCACCTACGGCGGTAATGCGCTGTCGTGCGCCGCTGCGCTGGCGGTGATCGACACGTACGAGCAGGAAAACCTGCTGGCACGCGGCGAGCAGTTGGGCGAACGTCTGCGTGCGGGTCTGCTTGCGCTCAAAGAACGTTACGCGTGTATTGGTGACGTGCGCGGCACGGGTTTCATGCTCGCCATGGAGCTGGTCAAGAATGACGCGGCACGCAGTCCGGACGCCGATCTTAACCAGAAGGTCATCGATCAGGCGCGCATCGGCGGCCTGCTGGTGATCAAGTGCGGCGTGTACCGCAACGTGCTGCGTTTCCTGGCCCCCCTGGTGACCACCGAGCAGCAGATCGATGAAGCACTGGGCATTCTCGACGCTGCCTTGGCACGAGTATTGAAGTCCAGCTGAGCGCAAGCGTGGTCGCGGCCGTCGCGAGACGCTGCGACCACCCGCGCTGGGGATCATTGTTGAATGGAGACGTTGCCTGCCATGGGGCTTATTGATTACCGCGCACTGCTGATCGATTGTGATGAAGTACTGGTGGACCGTGATTCAGGTGTCTGGGCGGCGTTGCAGCCGTTGCTGGAAAACGGCCTGAATACGCCGGAGAAAGATCAGGTGCTGACCGAGTTCAATGACGTGGTCCGCACCTTGTACCCGCGCTTCGACGAACTGGGTTTCAGCGGGCTGCTGTGCTTTGCGCATCGACAGCTGGCCGAACGACTGGGGATCAAGGCGAGTTGGGAAGAGGGCATGACCTTCGCCCGCTCGGTGCCGAACTGGACGCTGTTCGAGGATGCGCCCGGCGCGATGCTCTACCTGCGCAAGTTCTATCGATTGCTGGTGTACGCCGACCGCGACCTGCAGGATCGCGGTGTGCTGTGCGAACGACTGGGGCTCGAGCCCGACAGCCTGCTGTCACTGACCACCCACCCGCTGGACGACACGGCGTGGCTTGCCGACATGGATCTGGAGCCGCGTGACACCCTGATAGTGTCACGCCCACCGGCCTCGGCGCTGAGCACTGGCGGGCTGTGCCTGATCCGCCGCAGCCGTGAGCAACACCGTCAGCCATGCACCGCCGACCTGTGCATCAACAGCATGGCCGATCTGGTCGCTCAGCATCAGCTGTCTTTACGGCGCTGATTTTGCTAGAAGGTAGGCACCGTGAATGGCAATACAAGAGGTAGGTAATGGAAGGCTTGGTCAAACTGGATCGGATTGATATCAATATTTTGGTAGAACTCCAGAAAGACGGGCGCATGACCAACGTCAGCCTGGCCGATGCCGTCGGACTTTCCGCGAGCCCTTGCCTGCAACGCGTCAAACGTCTGGAGTCGGCAGGTTACATTTCCAGCTACAAGGCGCACCTCAATCTGGCCAAGATCACCGAATCGGTCACCGTGTTCACGGAAATCTCCCTCAGCGACCACAAGCGCGAAGACTTCGCCAAATTCGAAGCCAACATCCGTCACGTCGACGAAGTGCTGGAATGCCACCTGATCAGCGGCGGCTACGATTACCTGGTGCGCTTCATGACCCGCAGCATTCAGCATTACCAGGAAGTGATCGAAGAGCTGCTGGACAAGAACATCGGCATCTCCAAGTACTTCAGCTACATCGTCATCAAATCCCCGGTCATGAAAGACGGCGTACCGCTGCGCAAACTGTTGCGCCACTGAAGCTCCAGCCAAGAGGACGCGGAGCGTCCGGAACGGCATACCCACTTCAGAGCATGGGCAAGAGGGCCATGTGGATTGTGGGAGTGGCCGGGACGGCGATCTGCATTGCTTCGAAGGCGGTGGTTAAAGCGACCTGATATCAAGGCTGACTGGCCTCTTCGCGAGCAAGCTCGCTCGCACAGGATGGGTGTATCGCGCTGAGCCACGATAGCGTTCGCCCGAACACCTCGCGCGCCACCCGCTCCGCGATCTCCCTGACACCTATCGTTCCTCACGCTCCAGCGTGGGAATGCCTTGCGTGACGCTCCGCGTCACAGACCTGCGCAGCACCGCATACGCAGCCGTGAATACCGGGCAAAGAATATGTATTTCTGAAATTCTGGCATAGGGCTACTATCCGGACGGCACTTTGGCCGGGCTTTTGCTCATGCAGATTTGAAAACCGGCAGGAGCCCCTGTCGCCATGGATTTCAAAAGGATGTGTTCGATGCCCGTAGCCCCTCGTTTCCTTGACCATTACCGCAAGGCCGACCGGATCATGCTGGGTCTGATCTGGCTGTTGTTCATCTACGCGCTCGGGTTGGCGTTCTGGTTCGACACCTTCACCCAGGCAGTCGTCGTCGGTGGCGGCACCGCGGTGGTGCTGACCGGGCTGTACCGGGCCATCAGCGGCACCCGATTGATGCGTTGCTGCTTCGGTGTGGGCCTGATGGTCATGACTGCGCTGCACATCAATCAGACCCACGGGCAGGTCGAGATACATTTCGGCATCTTCGTCCTGCTGGCAGTGCTGACCTTCTACCGCGACTGGCTGCCGATTCTGGTCGCTGCCGTCACCATCGCTCTCCACCACATCGTTTTCCATGCCTTGCAGCACTCCGGCTTCCCGGTGTACGTCATGCACCACGGCTTCGGCTGGAGCATGGTCCTTGTGCATGCGGTGTATGTAGTCGTTGAAAGCGCGATTCTGGTTTACCTGGCCGTGCAGAATCAGGCCGAGGCGGTCGAGAATCAGGACATGCTGGACCGGATGCTGGCCACCACCAACCAGTTCTCTACCGATAGCCAGTCCAGCGAGCGCTCGGGCAAACATGTCTCGCTGGCGCAACGTTTCGAGCAGTTTCTGGCGCAGATCACCAGCCTGGTCGACGGTGTGGTACGTGACACTCGCGGGCTGGGCGAACTGGGTCATGACCTCGCCAAGGCCAGTGGTACGCTGGAAACCGGTGCGCAGCATCAGCTCAGTGAAATCGCCCGCATGACCAGCGCCATGCAGCGCATGGGCGAAGCCATGAACGATATCTCCAGCCACGTCGCGCAAGCTGTGCAGCGGGCCGGTGACGCCAGCGATCAGGTCGCCCACGGGCGCGACAGTGTCGACCGTGCGCAGAGCGAAATCACCCAGCTTGCCGCACGCATCACGACCACCGATGAAACCGTACAGGCCCTGGCCAACCAGTCAGAACAGATCGGCAAAGTGCTGGACGTAATCGGCAGCATTGCCGAGCAGACCAACCTGCTGGCCCTCAATGCTGCAATCGAAGCCGCACGCGCCGGTGAGCAGGGCCGAGGCTTTGCGGTGGTGGCGGACGAGGTGCGCAACCTCGCGCAGCGCACAGCGTCGTCGACCAAGGAAATCCAGACCATCATCGAAGACCTGCAAAAAGGCAGTCGTCAGGCCGCTACGGCCATGAACGACAGCCTGCAGGGCGTCGGGCGTTGTGTCGAGGACAGCCAGCGCGCTTCGGAATCCTTGCGCGCGGTCGGCGAAGGCATCGGCCATATCACCCAGCTCAACGGCCTGATTGCCACGACGACCGAACAACAGTCCGCCGTCAGCCGGGAAATTGCCGATCAGCTGCGCTCGGTACAGACCATCGCCGAGCACACCGCTGCCAATATCGGTGTGTTGGCGACCAGCAGCCAGAGCCTGTCGCCGCTGGCCATTCGCCTGGAAGCGCTGGGCCAGAGCTTTCACGCGTAGCTTTCGGGCTCAGGCAAACACCAGCCCCGACGAGCGCAGCAGTTCCTGAGTGTAGGCCTGCTGCGGTGCGGCGAAGATCTCGCGGGACGGGCCCTGCTCGACCACCTTGCCGTCCTTGATCACGATCAGATCATGGGCCAGGGCGTGAACCACCGCCAGGTCATGGCTGATGAACAGGTACGTCAGACCGCGACGGATTTGCAGGTCACGCAGCAGGGCGACGATTTGCTTTTGCACGGTCCGGTCGAGCGCCGAGGTCGGCTCGTCGAGCAGGATCAGATCCGGTTCAAGCACCAACGCCCGTGCGATGGAAATACGCTGACGCTGACCGCCGGAAAACTCGTGCGGGTAACGATGCCGGGTGGCCGGGTCCAGGCCGACTTCCTGCAACACGCGGATCACCGTCTGTTCCCGCTCTTTCGGCGTACCGATGTTGTGCGTCACCAGGCCCTCGGCAATGATCTGTTCCACGGTCATGCGCGGGCTGAGGCTGCCGAACGGGTCCTGAAACACCACCTGCAACTGGCGCCGCAACGGGCGCATCAGGTGCTGACTGTGCAGGCTCAGTTCCTTGGTGCCGAAGCGTATGCTGCCCTCTGAATCGACCAGGCGCAAAATCGCCTGACCCAAAGTCGATTTACCCGAACCCGACTCGCCGACAATGCCCAGCGTCTTGCCCTTGAGCAGCTCGAAACTCACCCCGTCCACCGCCTTCACATACTGCGGCTCACGTTTGAACCAGGCCTTGCCCAGCGGGAACCAGACCTTCAGGTCCTGCACCGACAGCAGCGTGTTGCTGTGCGTGGACGGCACCGGTTCGCCATCCGGCTCGGCATTGATCAGCAGGCGGCTGTAAGGGTGCTGCGGACTGTCGAACAGGGTCTGGCAATCGGCCTGCTCGACAATCTCGCCCTCACGCATCACGCAGACCCGCTGAGCGATGCGCCGCACCAGATTGAGGTCGTGGCTGATCAGCAGCAGCGACATGTTCAGCCGCTGTTGCAGGGACTTGAGCAATTCCAGGATCTTCACCTGCACGGTCACGTCCAGCGCGGTGGTCGGCTCGTCGGCGATCAGCAGATCCGGCTCGTTGGCCAGCGCCATGGCAATCATGATGCGCTGCCGCTGCCCACCCGACAGTTGATGCGGATACGCCTTGAGACGTGACAGCGGGTCACGAATGCCGACCAGTTCCAGCAGTTCCAGGGTTCGGCTCAGCGCGGCCTTGCCCTTGAGGCCCTTGTGGGTCACGAGGATTTCGCCGATCTGTTTTTCGACCGTGTGCAGCGGGTTCAGCGAACTCATGGGCTCCTGAAAAATCATCGCCACGCGGTTGCCGCGCAGACTGCGCAACTGCTTGTCGCTGGCGCTGACCAGATCCAGCCCGTCGTAACGAATCGAGCCTTGGGTGCTGACGGTTTTCGCCGGCAACAGACGCAGAATCGAATGCGCCGTGACCGACTTGCCCGAGCCGGATTCGCCCACCAGCGCCAGGCATTCGCCACGGCGGATGTCGAGGCTGACGCCATGCACCACTTCGCGGCCGTTGAAGGCGACCCGCAGGTCGCGAATTTCAATCAGGATGTCTTGCATGTCAGCTCCGAGGATCGAACGCATCGCGGCAGGCTTCGCCGATGAACACCAGCAGAGAAAGGATCAAGGCCAGCACCACGAACGCGGTCAGCCCCAACCAGGGCGCCTGCAGATTACGCTTGGCCTCGCCGATCAGCTCGCCCAGCGACGCACTGCCCGCCGGCATGCCGAAGCCGAGAAAATCCAGCGCAGTGAGGGTGGCGATGGCGCCGGTGATGATGAACGGCAGGTAGGTCAGGGTGCTGGTCATCGCGTTGGGCAGGATGTGCCGCCACATCAGCGCAGCGTCGGTCAGGCCCAGTGCGCGGGCGGCTTTGACGTATTCCAGATTGCGCCCGCGCAGGAACTCGGCACGCACCACGTCAACCAGCGACAGCCAGGAGAACAGCGCCATGATCCCCAGCAGCCACCAGAAACTGGGGGACACGAAGCCGGACAGAATGATCAGCAGGTACAGCACCGGCAGCCCCGACCAGATCTCCTGAATGCGCTGGCCGATCAGGTCGGTCATGCCGCCGTAGTACCCCTGAATCGCCCCGGCACACACGCCGATCACCGTGCTGATCGCGGTCAGCAGTAACGCGAACAGAATGGAAATCCGCGCGCCGAACAACACCCGCGCCAGCACATCACGGGCCTGTTCATCCGTGCCCAGCCAGTTGATGTGGTCCGGCGGGCTGGGCGATGGCGCGTCCAGGTCGTAGTTGATGGTGTCGTAGCTGAACGGGATCGGCGCGAACAGCATCCAGCCGTTTTTTGCCGCGATCAGCTTGCGCACATAATCGCTGGCATAGTCCGGCTCGAAAGGCAGCTCGCCGCCGAAATCGGTTTCCATGTAGGTGTGCAACACCGGGTAATACATCTGCCCGTCGTAGCTGACCAGCAGCGGCTTGTCGTTGGCGATCAGTTCGCCGCACAGGCACACCAGCATCAGGCCGATGAAGATCCACAGCGACCACCAACCGCGACGGTTGGCCTTGAACAGGTCGAAGCGACGCCGGGTCTGGGGAGAGAACTCGAACATCAGGCGCTCCTCGCGGAAAAGTCGATGCGTGGGTCGACCAGCGTGTAACACAGGTCACCGATCAGTTTGATCAGCAGGCCGAACAGCGTGAACAGAAACAGCGTGCCGAATACGATGGGGTAGTCGCGCGAGACGGCAGCTTCGTAACTCATGCGCCCCAAACCATCGAGGCCGAAGATGGTTTCGATCAGCAGCGAGCCGGCGAAGAACACCTCGATCAAGGCCTGCGGAATACCGGCGATCACCAGCAACATGGCGTTGCGAAACACGTGGCCGTACAGCACGCGATGCTCGGTCAGGCCCTTGGCGCGCGCCGTGACTACGTACTGGCGGCTGATCTCGTTGAGAAAGCTGTTCTTGGTGAGGATGGTCAGCGTGGCGAAGCCGCCGACTACCAGCGAGCTGACTGGCAACACCAGGTGCCACAGATAGTCCTTCACCTTGCCCCAGGTGCTCAGGTTGTCGAAGTTGTCCGAGAACAGCCCTTGCGCCGGAAACCAGCTCAGGTAACTGCCTCCGGCAAACACCACGATCAGCAGAATGGCGAACAGAAACGCGGGCGTGGCGTAACCGATGATCACCAGCGTGCTGCTCCAGACATCGAACGCGCTGCCGTGCCGCACCGCCTTGCGAATGCCCAGCGGGATGGAAATCAGGTAGGTGATCAGCGTCGCCCAAAGCCCGAGGGACAGCGACACCGGGAGCTTTTGTGCAATCAGTTCGGTGACCGGCGCACCACGAAAGAAGCTGGTGCCGAAGTCCAGCTGTGCGTAATTCTTGAGCATCAGCCAGAGTCGTTCGTGCATCGGTTTGTCGAAACCGTAATGTTCCTTGATCTGCTCGATCAGCACCGGGTCCAGCCCGCGCGTACTGCGGCTGGCGGTGCCGCTTGCGGCTACTTCGCCCCCGCCGCCGCCCACACCGTTGGGGCTGAAGCCCTGAATGCGCGCGATGGCCTGCTCGACCGGTCCGCCGGGAGCGGCCTGCACGATCAGGAAATTCACAATCAGAATGGCCAGCAGCGTGGGAATGATCAGCAGCAGGCGTCGAATCACATAAGCCAGCATCTCAGTACTCCTTGGCGGCGGCAGGCTTGCCGGTCAGCGCAGCGGCCTGAGCATTGGTCAGCGGCGTCGGGCTGATCTGCCACCAGGTTTCCAGACCAACGTCATAGGTCGGTGCCACATCCGGCATGCCGAAACGGTTGGCGAACACCAGTGGCGTGCCCTTGGAGTAGTAGTTGGGAATCATGTAGTAACCCCATTGCAGGACCCGGTCCAGGGACCGTGCGTAGAGCACCATGTCATTGCGCGTATTGGCGCTGACCAGCCCGTCGATCAGCGTGTCCACCGCAGGATTGCGCAGCACCATGGCGTTGGAGCTACCCACTTCGGTGGCGCTTTGCGAGCCGTACAGGTTGTACAGCTCACGGCCAGGGGAAATGATCGGATTACCGTTTTTCGGCAGGCTGACCACGATCATGTCGTAGTCCCGCGCATTGAGCCGGTTGATGTACTGCGCCGAATCGATGCGCAGGAAATCCAGGGTGATGCCGATCTGCGCCAGCGTGCGCTTGAACGGCAGAATCAGCCGGTCGAAACCGCCTTGACCGTCGATGAAGCTGAACACCATCGGCTCGCCCGCCGCGTTGACCAGCTTGTTGTCCTTCGGATGCCAACCGGCTTCGGCCAGCAGCTTGAGGGCTTGCAACTGCTTGTCACGGATGTAGCCGCTGCCGTCGGTTTTCGGTGGCTGATAGACCTTACTGAACACCTCTTCCGGCACTTGGCCGCGCAAGGGCTCGAGAATTTTCAGCTCGGCCGGGGTCGGCAGCTCGGTGGCGGCCATGTCGCTTTTCGGGAAATAGCTTTGTTCGCGCACGTAGAAATTGCGCATGACCCGACGATTGATCCAGTCGAAATCCCACAGCAACGACAGCGCCTCGCGGACGCGGCGGTCCTTGAACATGGGTTTGTCCAGATTGAACACAAAGCCCTGCGCGGCGACCGGACGTTGCGGTGCGAGGATGCGCTTTTGCAGGCGCCCGTCGTCAATCGCCGGGCCGCTGTAGCCGACCACGAAGCCTGAAGAGGAGAACTCGCGGTTGTAGTCGAACGTCCCGGCCTGCAGCAGCTGGCGGGCGATTTCGGTGTCGCCGTAGTAGTTCACGGTGAGCGTGTCGAAGTTGTACAGGCCACGGCTGACCGGCAGGTCCTTGCCCCACCAGTCCTTGACCCGTTCAAAGACCACGCTGCGTCCGGCATCGACCTTGGCGACCCGGTAGGGCCCGTTGCCCAGCGGCGGCTCGAAACCGCCGCCGTTGGCGAAGTCGCGGGTCTTCCACCAGTGCTCGGGCAGAATGTGCAGGCTGGCAATATCCAGCGCCAGCATGCGGTTGAGGTTGTTCTTGAAGTCGAAGCGAATCTGCAGCGGCCCTTCGATGGTCACCTCTTTGACGTCGGCGAACATGGGTCGATAACTGAAGCTGGCCTTGGTGGTTATCAGCTCGAAGGTGTAGCGCACGTCTTCGGCGGTGACGGGCTTGCCGTCCTCGAAGCGCGCCTTGGGGTTGAGGAAAAAACGAATCCACAGACCGTCCGGGTCCATCTCCATCTTTTCCGCGATCAGGCCATACACCGTGTACGGCTCATCCAGCGAGCGATAGGCCAGTGGCGAGTACACCCAGCTGTCGACCTCGCGCACATTGATGCCCTGATCGACGTAGGGATTGAGGTAATTGAACTGGCCGATTTCTTCCGCCGACCGGGTCAGCGAACCACCCTTGGGAGCGTTCGGGTTGACGTAATCGAAGTGCTGGAAACCGGCCGGGTATTTCGGTGCCTCGCCATAGACGGTCAAGGCGTGGGTCGGCGTCGCCAGCACAGTCTGCCAGCCACTGCACAGTGCAACACCCAGAAGCAGGCGCCGCAGAAAACGGTTAAGACGCGACATGGTGGGGCTTTCCTCGTACGCACTGAATGACGGAACACTGCGAAAAAGCCCCCGGCCGGGGAAGGCGGATGAAACCTGGGCCGGAGGGGGCGAGCTCGCAATCTGACGTGGCCCACGGAGCGTTATGGGCCACGTCGTCACACTCAGAAGTGGTAAGTCGCGCGGGCGAACAGGGTGCGGCCCAGCGGGTCGGCGTAACGAGGGTCGTAGCCGGACTGGAAGTTGTAGGCCTGGTTGGAGAACGGCGGGTTGCGGTCGAACATGTTGCGCACACCGGCGTCGATATCCAGCACTTTGTCGAAGGTATGACCCACCGACATGTCCCACAGCGCATACGACGCGACCCGCGCATTGGTGGTGCGGTCGTAGTCGTTGTAGCCGCTGGTGAAGCGGTTGGTGATGGAGGCGCGGGTATCGCCCAGTGCCCAGGTACCGGTCAGCACGTGTTTCCAACGCGAAATCACGCCGTCGCCCTGGAAGTCGCCGACCTTGTCGGTGTACGGGCCGTCGATGATGTTCTGGAAGTCATAACGCGTCACATAGGTGCCGGTCATGCCCAGACCGAACTGACCATAAGGCGTGTTCGGGAAGCGATAGTCGAGGGTTACGTCGACACCGCTGGTCTTGACGATGCCCAGGTTGGCGTTGCCGGTGACGATATTGGCGATCGAACCGTCGGCAGCGCGCACGTAGCGGTCGGCGTAGGTGTTGGGGTCATCGAACACGGTCGACTCGGGGAACGCCTGAATCTGGTTGGAGATGTGAATCCACCAGAAATCCAGGCCCATCGACAGGTTGTTGACCGGCTGATAGACGAAGCCCAGCGTCATGTTGCGGGCTTTTTCCGGGGCCAGCTCGGTGTTGCCTCCACCATTGTTGAGGAACTGCTGCTGGCAATCACGACCGGCGTTACCACCCGGCTGGACGACGCCACCGGCACACAGAACCGGGTCGTTGTAATAGCCCTGGGTGAAAGTCGTACTGCGCGGGGCATACAGCTCGTAAAGCGACGGCGCGCGGAAACCTTCGCTGTAGGCACCACGGACAACCAGTTGCTTGAACGGCTGGTAGCGGAACGAGTATTTCGGGTTGGTGGTGCTGCCGAAGTCGCTGTATTTGTCGTGACGGACGGCGGCGGTCAGTTCAAGGCTGTCCAGCACGGGCACGTTCAGTTCGGCGTATTCCGCCTTGACGCTCCTGTCGCCTTCGACGCTACCGGCGGCATCTGCGCCCAGGCTGCTGATGTCGTTGACGTAGGCTTCGTACTGCTGATGCATTTTCTCTTTGCGGTATTCGCCGCCCAACGCCAGACCCGCAGGGCCTGCACCGAACCAGTCACCGATTTCCCGGCTGATGCGCGCATCGAGCCCGGCCACCCGGCCCACAGCACTGGAGTACTGGCCGTGATATTCGTTGGCATCGATCAGTGCCTGACCGGCAGCGGTTTGCGGGCCGAACGGGTTAAGGGTGCCATTGGCCAGGCCGTTGAGCATTGCAGCGTCACTGACATAACCGTTGGTGAGCGATGACAGGACTTTGTTCTGGTTGTAAGAAGCACCTACGTTGTAGTCCCAGCCGCCCACCAGGCCGTCGAAGTTCAGCAGGAAACGCTGGCTGGTGTTCTGGTCGCTGGACCCGCGTGGCCCGGCTGCGGTTTCTCGCCAGGCTGTGCTGATCGGTTGGGTCGGGTCGAGAGTAAAGTCGGTCGGTGCCGGAGTGATGCCGTTGCCGGGATAAAAAGGCGACGATGAGTCCAGAGACAGGCCGGTAAGGGGCGCAGGCCCGATATCGGTATGGTTGTTGTTACGAGCCCAGAAGTATTCGAGGCTGACGTTATGATCGTCTGCCAACTTGCCGGTGGCCTTGCCAAAAAACGAGGTCTTTTCGGTTTGCGGGATCAGGTCGATGTATTCACGGGTGCTGAACCGGCAGATGCCGTTGCTGGCGATCAGGTTAGGGCCGCCGCAGTTTCTGCCCAGCGGGTTCGCAGAGTTGTCACCCTGGAAGTAATTGCCGGGATAGGCCGTACCGGAGGTCTGATTGAGCCCGCGTCCTGGCACGTAATCTCTGGCAAACGAGCGGTCGTTGGCGTCCAGGTTTTGCTGCTTGTTGTAGTTGAATACACCCATGACGTTGAAGCGGTCTTGCTCCAGATCGCCAAAGCCCCAACTGGCGCTCATGTCCTTGGTGGCACCGCCGCCGCTGGCGGTCGGGGTTTCTCCACCCAGGGTCAGGCTGCCGTCGGTCAGGGATTTTTTGGTGATGAAGTTGATCACACCGCCAATGGCGTCAGTGCCGTACAACGCCGAGGCACCGTCACGCAACACTTCCACACGGTCGATGGCGGCAAAAGGGATCATGTTCAGGTCGATGGCGCTGCCGTTGGGCGTGCCCACACCCGACAGTGCGTTATTGGCCAGACGGCGGCCGTTGAGCAGCACCAGCGTCTTGTTGGCGCCGATGCCGCGCATATCGGCAAACGAGGCACCACCTGTTCCGGCGCCGACCGAGCCTGCGCTGTTGTTGATCGACTGGCTGCCGGTGATGCGCTGGACCATTTCCTGGGTGGTGGTCACGCCCTGTTTCTTCAGGTCGTCGGCGCGCAGGATGGTTATCGGCACGGCGGTTTCGGCATCGACCCGGCGGATTGCCGAACCGGTGACTTCTACACGTTGCAGTTGGGTTGTGGCAGGCACAACCGCTGCACTGGTGGACACGGCCGAGCCGCTGGTGTCCGCATCGACGGCGTCTGCCGCCTGGGCACCGCTCATGCCCATGGCCAATGCACAGAGCAGGGCACGTGGATGACGCC
>Ga0308164_10000293_pt1 | contig 104223 bp, 106 predicted proteins | sample PhyTR2_FD_201031 | JGI IMG/M metagenome (GOLD analysis project Ga0308164, IMG submission 201031) | Phyllosphere microbial communities from UC Gill Tract Community Farm, Albany, California, United States - DLSLT.R2 | ecosystem: Host-associated > Plants > Phyllosphere > Unclassified | place... | reverse complement strand
CGGAATTAGAAATGATGACAGCAAGAGCTATGGAGCCCCAGGCATTTTCCCTGATACAGCCACCTGTTGATCAACCATTTGGAGGCGGTGGAATTATTTTAGTTCTTAAAAACCCTGATTTACAATTCTTTCCTACTGGTGAAGGATTTTATGATTATCAAAAAAATCAGTACATTTATCAATATAAAGATCACTTGGGAAATACAAGGATAAGTTTCGCAAGAAATACGGGTACGGGAGGTCTAGAAATAACAGATGCTAATGATTACTACCCATTTGGGATGAGTCATTTAAAGACAGGAAATACTTATTTTGGTGCGGGTAAATACCAGAACTATAAGTACAACGGGAAGGAACTTCAGGAGACCGGAATGTACGATTATGGCGCAAGAATGTATATGCCAGATTTAGGAAGATGGGGGGTCGTGGATCCCTTGGCGGAAACTTCAAGAAGATGGTCGACCTATGCTTATGCATTTAATAATCCCTTAAGGTTTATTGATCCGGATGGAATGCAGAACTATGATATTACATTTGGGAAAAGTGTTTCTGCTGATACACAAAATAAAATTGTAAGTGATTTAGAAAAAGAAACAGGATTGCAATTATCTGTTGGTGATAATGGGAAGCTGAGTTATAAAGAATCTTCTGATTTGGGAGGAAGTAAAACAGCTCGTGATATGTTGAAAGGTGCTATTGATAATCATAGAGCTGACTATCAGATTAATTCAGACAACACTAGAGGATCTTCAATCGAACCCACAGGAGCACGAGGTGAAACAATAGATGGCCTGTATGGTTCAACAGTAACATATGACTTAAATATTAATACTGACCAAGTAAATAAATTTATAGCAGGAACAAGTGAGGCATTAAATCCTCTAACGATGGGATATGGAATGACTACTCTTCATGAAGTAAGCCATATATATAATAATCTTAACGATCAGAATGTGATTTATGGTGCGCCAGGTCCAAACGAAAAAATTATAAATACAATTAGAAGAGAATTAGATGCTTCTGGACAATTTACTCAACCATTTGGTCAAAGAGAATCATATAGCCCGGCAGATATTCTACGTAATGGTAAGCCATATAATTTTACGCCTTTTGAAAGAAGTATCATTGATGGTAATTTTAAAAAAATAGATGTAAAGAAAAACCTTTTTATGCTAACTCCAAAAATCAAATAATGAAATATTTAATTATTTTATCTGTATGTATTAGTTTTTCAGTGTACGGACAATGTGCATGTGAAAGATATGAAAAAGGGCTTAAATATATAGAACAGGATTTTATAAATAATGGTACAGAAAAGTATTATAAAGATCTTTTAAATCCTGGAGCTTATGGAATCTCTACTTATGAAAGTTTTTTTCCTTTATATAAGTCTGATAGTTATTTTAACTGGTTAAATATTGAAAAAACTAACCCATATAAAAAAAGTAAGTGTCTATCTAAAGTAAATAAAAAAAAATGGGGAAAATTTTGGAAGTCACAAGACTACTATAAAAGCCAAAATGTTTTTACAAAAGATAAATTTAAAGGTCCATCTCATATAGCAGTTTTTACTAAATTGAGAAATGATTCTTTAAGAATTGATGTCATATCCAACTCACATAATGGCTTAAAGTATTGTGGTAGTGTTAATAAATATTTATTGATTTTTGATAAACAAGATAGTATTAAAGAAGCTAAAACATGGACAGCTCATTATGAATGTTTGTAATGATTTTAATTGTAAACCACTGCAATTGCAGTGGTTTACAATTAAAATAACATTTAGAAAATACAAGGATAAGTTTCGCAATAAATACGGGTACGGGAGGTTTCGAAATAACAGATGCTAATGATTACTATCCATTTGGGATGAGTCATTTAAAGACAGGAAATACTTATTTTGGTGCGGGTAAATACCAGAACTATAAGTACAATGGCAAGGAACTTCAGGAAACCGGAATGTATGATTATGGGGCGAGAATGTACATGGCAGACTTAGGACGTTGGGGCGTTGTGGATGAACTTGCTGAGAAATCAAGGAGGTTCTCACCTTATACTTATGCTTTAGATAACCCGATAATGTTTGTTGATCCGGATGGTAGAGAAGCTCAGGGATGTTGTGGTAATTTATGGAATCTTGCTAAAACTTATTATTCTGGAATGTACCAAGGTGCAAAAAGTGTTGCAACAGAAACATATCATGGTGCTAAACAAATTGTTACTGATCCAGGAGGAACAGCAAAATCAATATACAATAACCCAGGGGGGATCCTGAAAGCGGGTATTAACAAAGGTGTAGGTGCTGTAGTAGGTGTAGTAGCAGCTCCTGCAATTGCTAGAGCTAGTTTACAATCAGGAGACGGTACAGTAGCAGGAAAGATGGCAGGAAAAACTTTAGCTGAAATGGCAATTATTGGAGGTACAGAAGGTGCAGGCAGCGCTATTAAAGGTGGTATCACGGCTGCTAGAACAGCTCGAACGATAGGAAAATTAAGTACGGAAGTAAATGCTACTGCAGCTGAAATGTTTAATGCCGGAAAAGCCCCAGCAGCTATAGTTGGAGCAGAGTTAAATGGAAAAACAGCTATGGGTGTAAGCGGGGCTCCACCATCTACTATTGCTCCACATTTGGAAGGTGTTGTAAATGAATTAGGAGGTCTTGGAACAAGGACGGCTTCTGGAAATCCAGTTGGATGCTGTGCTGAATTTAATGCAGGAAATGAATTATTATTAAATAATCCTTCAGCTACAGCATCACAAGTTAATTTTACTGAGGCAATAAGGCCAAGAACTGGAAAAAGTTGTACCAATGTGTGATAATTGCAAAGCAACTTTTGGAAAATAAAAATATTATTATTTATGTACACAGAAATAGAACAACAAACCTTAGATATAGATTGGTTTTTTACAGACGGTAAGTATATAGGGTTTACAGCCTCTGGAGCAGGGAAATTGCCTGAATCAGTTGCTAGATCATCAGAAAATAATGAAAAACTAGTGTCATATTTTAGAAATCTACCAGAAATATCAGAAGTAATAGTGAACCCAAAACTGAATGATTTATTGATCGGAATATTTGGTACAGGTGCTGATGAAAGATATTTACACGATTTTGTTTCCATGACCAAAAAAGGATTTTACTCTTTTGATAAAACCAATTTAAATAATTTTCTTGATTATGATTATCATTTAGTAACAAGTCCTATGAATCCTTTGACCATAAATGATCTACCTCAAGATATATTAAATATTATTCTGCAAACTAAATATCCGGATGATATGAGCAATGTTATAAATATTGGTAAAATAAAATAACTATTATATTCCTCAGCAGCACAAAGTCTGTGGCTTTAAGCAGATAAAATAACCCATTGCAATTGCAGTGGGTTTTGTTGTTTATAGCACTGCAGAATTTTTAGCAAAAAACATTTAGACTTTTTATTGGTAAATATCATAATGACAATGGTGATGGAAATGGAAATATGACCAGGAATTTTAGACAAAGGAATTTCATCTATTCAATATTTTATTTAAATTTACCCAAGCAGATTATCCAGAACGCTACAGTGACAAATACCACTTACAGGGCAGACGGAGTAAAAGTAAAGAAGCTCTTTGGAGATATAGAAACCGATTATCTGGATGGATTTCAGTATAAAGCAATGTATGAACACGAAGTAGGAATTGTTGTAGGTGGAGGAGACATAATATCTTTACCGGAACCTAATAAGGCTCCTGAATTAAAGTTAAGAATTATCACTACTGCAGAAGGATATTATGATGCCACACGTAAAAATTATTCTGTATCACAAACTATAGATTCTGTAGATGCAACTATAGGCGGTACGAGATTTGGAACAGTAACAACATATATTAATAAATCGGTAACTAAACCAATGATTAAAAGTAATGGAGAACCTCACAAAAGAAAAACAACAACTAGCGTTGTTAAAGTTCCCGTATCAACAGCAAAAGATATAAGATTAAGATGAGAAAATTAGCTTTATTTATATTATTAATATTTTCTTTCGTTTGTAATGCTCAGCAAACATCTGAAATTAAAATAAAGAAAATATTAGAACTTGAAAAGTCTTTTGTTTTTAAGTTTAAGAATTTAAAAACAAAAAAAATAGACTATATTTTTTCTTATAAAAAAGATGTTTGTAAGGAAGGAATAGAGATTAAAAAAAATAAAAAATATAATTTAGCCTTGTCCGAAATTAATATTTCACATCAAAACGACGATAATGAATATTTAATGGGAGTTGATAATTTTAACATACCTAAAAATCATAAATTATATTATTCTGATCATATTAAAGGTACATATATGTGTGAATAACTATATCTCGCTACGCAAAGTTTATGATTATGGTGCTAGAATGTATATGCCTTTTTTACGGATGCTAGAATCCATGCTGAACAATGGGCTGATAAATTAGGTTCCGGATTTTACAATACAACTGTTAATAAAGGTAATAATAGTACTTGGAATGTAACATCTCATACTATAAACTTTACTTATAAAGACACTTTCAATTCAAACGGATTAGTTAATACTGTTTCGGTTGGTAGTGCTGATGGTGGAGGCATAGGTACTCCACCATCATCTGGTAATCCTTGGGGAATTACAATTGGATCTGTTCCTGAATCACGTGGGAAAACGGATATTCAAATGTTAGTTTCTGAAAATCCATTTGTACAAGACGCTGCTGTTTGTGTATTTACTGGGGGAATAGGAGGTATAGCCTCAAAATCAGGAAAAATTGCTTCAAGTTCAAAAGAAATAACAGTTACACAAGAAACAGTCACGCAGGCATTGCAGGATTCAAATTTGCAGACAGCTCAAGGTGTAGTCTCAGGGCCAATGGTTGAAAGATATGTTCAAAGATTAAAAAATGGAGAAATAGCTCCTCCAATAAAGGTTACAAGTGAGGGTGTAATAGTAGAGGGAAACCATAGATATGTTGCAGGTAAGTTATTTGGAAATGAACCAGCTCAAGTTTCTGGAACTTTATCCCCAAGTCAACAATCTAGGGTCGGACCAATTCAAAATACAACGGTTGATCCAAATGATTGGGGAAGGCATTAATTAAAATAAAATTATTATGATAATATATTGTGAAAATGATAATAAAATAGAGCTTCCATTTGATAAGTTAGATGGAAGCTTAGTGGAGAATTTAGATTTACATAGAGCAAAACTTGAAAATATGAATTTAAATAATATAAGCTTTTCTAGATCAAATCTTAGAGGTGCATTTTTATTTAATTCTAGCTTGATAAAAGCAAATCTATCTTTTACGGGATTAATAACTACGGATTTACGAGATACTATTTTATTAAAAGCTAATTTATCTAAAAGTATAGCTTCCCATTGTGACTTTAGTCACGCAAAATTGCAAGGTGCTAATTTAGAAGATACAAAAATTGACTTTGCAAACTTTACAAACGCTAATTTATCCGATGCTAATATGCTTTGTATTGATATTGAGAAAGCAATATTTAAAGGCGCCATATATAATAGTAAAACCATTTGGCCTAAAGGTTTTGATCCTTTAGCTAGTGGTTGTATGCTATTATAAAAAATAATGTGATTAAAAGAAAAATAAAGAATAGCAATGGTGATAAAGAAACTAAAACTTGCATAGATCTCATGTTGAGAAAAGTTTTGAGATATCAATACCATTAACCCCCTGTTGCCACACGATTGTATCTAATGGTAGATAATAAAATAACCTCGCAAAATGTGAGGTTAGTTATCAATATAAGTACAACGGAATGGAACTGCAAGAGACAGGATTTTATGATTATGGAGAATGTATATGCCCGATCTGGGAAGGTTTGGGACAAGATAGAGAAGCAAAAAAGGTGATCGAAATAGAAACAATATAAATTAATTATGGAGCAATATTTTTTTAAAAATAAAAAACTGAGTATTAATGGCATCTGTTTTAAAGAAGAAAAAGCTCTAACAGGTATAATTTTTAATCCCGTTGATTATGTAATAGATGGTATGAAATTTATCAATTCAGGAAAGATTAAAAAAGTAGTTGTTGAAACAGATGAGTTTAAGAATAAAATCATGACGAAGAAGTTCCAAAAATACTTTGATGATGCAAATAAAAAAATATTTAAAACTACCGAAATTCAGAATTTTCAAAATTTGTTCACTCTTATTAATTCTATGGATGTTTTGTGTGAGCTATCTTTAAGTAAAGAAGATGTTGTATATATTGGAAAAGTTATAAATGTATATGATGATTCTATTGATATCGATTTTTTCAATACTGAATGTAAGCTTATCGACAATGCTTTTGTTGAGTTTAAAGATATAACAACTGTATCCGTTTTTTCTGATTATTTAGATACACTATCTGAAGTAATGAAAGATGATGCTAATAAATAATAGTTTATAACGTAGCTACCCCAAGCTGCCGCAAAAATCCTTTCGTGTGGCATTTTATAGCTTTTACAATAAACAAACTTCTCCAATCTGAAATTTAAATGGTAAATTTAAATAACCAATTTTTAAAAAGATAATGATGAGGATAAGAAGCGAATCCTTTACAGTAGATTTTTCGGCTAGTCCTTTATTTCCTGACGATTTTGACATCACGAAATCACCTTATTATATTCATTTAAAAAGCTTTCTTCAGGAAGATCTTGCGGCTCTTCATCCGGAGCTTGAAGAAGAATATGCAAAGGCAAAAGATTTTGAATTGGAGGAACAGTTATTAGCCGAAGCATTCCTTTATCTGTACGAAAAGGATCATACCATTTTAGACGAGAATAAAGATTCAGCTTCCATGGATACCAACTTACTAAATGAGGGCTTTATCTATATCGTAGAAAGTTTAACAGACCCGGATGAAATGCCTTTTTTTGAATAGGAAAGGTATTTATGAATAATGCGGGAACCAACAACATCCATTCTGGTAAAACCAAATAAAACAATGCGTATGAGCACACCTATTATTGTTCAGTATAAAATCAATGCTCCGGTGGAAACCATCTGGAAAGCATTAACCGATAAAAACGAAATGAAATCCTGGTATTTCGATATTCCTGATTTTGATCTGGAAATAGGAAAAGAATTCAATTTCTATGAACCGGGAGAAGAAAAGAAATATCATCATCAGGGAAAATTATTAGAAATTATTCCCAATGAAAGATTAAAATACAGCTGGTCTTATCCTGACTTTTCCAAAGAAAAAACATTCGTTACCTGGGAACTTCATCAGGAAGAAGGAGTAACGTTCATTACGCTCATCCACGAAGATATTGATAACTTCAAAGACCTGGGGGAAGGCTTTTCCAGAAAAAATTTTACAGAAGGCTGGAATGCAATTGTTGGGCAAAGCCTGAAATTGTATGCAGAAAATTAATGTGTATGATTGAATTGCTTCCATTTGATATCTACGATGCTCCAGAGTTGATTTCCAAAATAAAAGATGAAAAAATGCTCCTCCAGTTTGCAGGACCGGCCTATCATTTTCCTTTGACAAAAGAACAGCTTGCCCAGGATCTATCCGATGAAAAAAGAACATTATTCAGAGTGGTGGAAACAGTTAGCTCTACAACCATTGGTCATGCCCAGATTTTAGTGAAAGAAAAAACCTTTTTGCTCGGAAGAATACTCATTTGGGATGAAAATAACAGAGGAAAAGGGTATGGCAAAAAGCTCGTCCGGCTGTTGGCAGACTACGGATTCAGACATTTTGATAAAGATACTGCTGAACTGAATGTCTACAACTGGAATACCGGTGCCATTGAGTGCTATAAAAAAGTAGGTTTTGAAATAGATCCTACCGTCATGAGTGAAGTTCATTTCGAAGGCGAGAGATGGCTTTCCATTAATATGAAAATGAATGTGAAAAATTGTGAATTTCCAATATCATGATGAAATGTATCAACCTGTAGACGAAATTAGTAAAGCGGAATAAATTTTGCTATTTTTGGGGAATATTTAGAAAATCAATGAAAAAAAATATAATAGCAGGGTTTGCAGCCATTTTGTTGCTGGCTTCTTGTAACAAAGACGAAAAAATTCTGAACAGCTTAAACGATTATAATAACTCAATGACTGCAAAAGGATATCACTTCGGCGATAAGCTGGCGCTTCCAAGCGATGTGGCTGACAATGCAGAAAGTGTAACCATCAGTTTTGGAGACAAAGAAACCTCAAACCTTGTCATCGATCCTAAATTTTTCACATTAGGAGATAACGCGGTAACGTTCAACATAAAAACAAAAGGAGGAGAAACCCTGAATCAGGATGCTACCATCAATGTTTTTGCTAAAAATCCTGAGAAAAAAATCGCTTACGAAATCATAGCAGAATATCCTCACGATCCTAAGAATTTTGTACAGGGATTCCAGGTGGAAGGAAATACCATCTATGAAAGTGACGGACAGAACGGAGCATCACAAATCTTAAAATATACATTGGGAACAACAACGCCGCTCGCTTCTACCAAACAGGCACAGGAAGATTTCTCGGAAGGAAGTACCATTGTAGGAGATAAAGTATACCAATTAACATGGCAGAGCAAAAAAGGATACATTTACGACAAAAATTCGTTGAAACTCCTTTCTGATTTTGCCTATCCAAACGTATTGGGCGAAGGCTGGGGATTAACGTACGACGGTAAAAACCTTATCGCATCAGACGGAAGCAAATTACTCTACTTCCTTGATCCTAACAATCCATCCAAACTGATTAAATATATTGCGGTAGCAGGAAGTACGCAGGCGTACGATCAGCTGAATGAACTGGAATATCATAACGGATTTATCTATGCCAACGTTTGGCAGAAACCGATTATCTTAAAAATCAATCCGGCAACCGGAGAAGTGGTAGGAACATTTGATTTTACAGATATTGCCAAAAAGAACACTACAGGAAGCGATGATGTATTAAACGGAATTGCCTTTAAAGGAGAAAATATGCTCGTTACCGGTAAAAACTGGTCTAAAATTTATGAAGTAGCCATTAAATAATACCAAAACGAAGCTTATAAAATTTGAAATACTTGAAAATTCAGTAAAAAAATATGATTGCAGTGATTGTATCAGTGTTTCTGCTGATTTCTTGTCATCACAAAAATGGTAAAGACTTGCATCAGGATGCCACGATCAATGTATTCACAGAAAATCAGGAGAAGAATATTCCCTACCAGATCATAGCAGAATATCCGCACGATCCTGAAAATTTTGTACAGGGTTTTCAGATGGAAGGAAATATAATCTACGAAAGTGACGGTCAGAACGGATCCTCCAAGATTGTAAAATATACATTGGGAACAACAGTTCCGCTGGCTTCAACACCGCAGTCGGATGAAGATTTTTCTGAAGGATGCACTATTGTAGGCTCCAAAGTATATCAGCTAACCTGGAAAAGCAGAAAAGGATATATTTACGATAAGAATTCACTGAAGTTACTCTCAGAATTTACTTATCCGAAAGGAATGGCTGAAGGTTGGGGACTGACGTATGACGGAAAAAACCTGATTGCATCGGATGGAAGCAAAATGTTACACTTCCTCGATCCCAATAATCCTTCCCGGTTGATTAAATCCATTGCAGTAGCGGGAAGCGATCAAACATACAAAAAACTGAATGAGCTGGAATATCACAACGGATTTATCTACGCCAACGTTTGGGGAAAACCATTTGTTTTAAAAATCAATCCGGATAGCGGAGAGGTTGTTGGGATATTCGATTTTACCTATTTTGCTAAAAAGAACACCAAAGAAGACAATGATGTACTGAACGGAATTGCCTTTAAAGGGGATAATATGCTGATTACCGGCAAAAATTGGAAGAAAATTTATGAAATTGCTTTTAAATAAAACAATTAACAATTTCTATTTCAATAAAATAAAGTAAATTGGTAGCGTTCCTTAGGAGCGCTATCTTTAGTAAAGAGAATTTTGAGAATACTACCATTAATATTCATTTTTATTTTCTGTGCAGCCGCTGCACAGAAGTCCCTTCCATTAGATACCCTAAAGCTGAAAGAAGCAAAAGATATGCTTGCAGACGATTATGGAAGCATCTACATCTATAAAAATAAGGATTTCAGTTTTACAAAATATGATTCGCTGGGAAAACAGATCGGACAGCTTATGTTTACCGTTCCCTATAAAGTGCAGAGCGTACAAAACCCGTTAACTGTTCCTTTGTTTTCGGAAAATGCACAGGAAATGAAGTTTGTAGATCAAAATATGAATGAAATCCAGCGATTGGATTTTAAACAGAAATTTGGTTTTATCCGGATGGCTTACGCGGAAGATCTGCAGCAACTATGGCTGCTGGATGACAGTACAAAACGTCTAATACAGTATAATTTCAGAAATGAGACCACCATCAATTCCTATCCCTTTGATGCCAGTTTTGATGATCTGATGGATCTGTTAGTATTTGAAAATAAAGTCTATATTTTAACGAGAAAACACATCAGAATATACACCCTTAAGTTTGAAAAACTCTTTGAAGCACCCATTGAAAACGGAAAACGCTTCAGAAGAGAAAATGAATTTATTTTAGTGATCACCAATAATTCTATTTTTAAATATATTCCTGAAAAAGAGATGGTGAAGGTTTTTGAAGATCCTGATGCTAAAATTGTGGATAAAAACACATCATCTTTTTTTGAAATCAAAGGGAACAAGCTTTATCTTTACAGCCTCGAAAAAAGTAAAGAAACTAAACTAAGAACAGAACCCGAACCGAAAGAAAAAACTACAGAACAGACGACTGATCATTCCACGGAAAAAGCAACGGAAGATTCTTCAGAAAAGCCTGTAGAAAAAATAAAGGAAAAGCCAAAAGGCGATCATGTTTTAGAAAAGCTGATTGAGGAAACTTCTGAAGTTCGGGCTGTAGGTGTTTAGTGGTAAGCAATTAATCAGTAAAATACGAAGGAAAATATGCATATTGCAGTTACAGGAAATATCGGAGCAGGAAAAACTACATTAACGACTATGCTCTCAAAGCATTATGGATGGGATGCACAATTTGAAGATGTAGATCATAATCCTTATTTGGAGGATTTTTATGCAGATATGAGCAAATGGAGTTTTGCTTTACAGGTGTATTTCCTGGGAAGCAGATTCCGTCAGGTAAAGGAAATCAGAGAAAGCGGGAAAAATATTATTCAGGATCGTACGATCTATGAAGATGCCCATATTTTTGCAGAAAATTTAAATGATATGAAGCTGCTTTCAGATAGAGATTTCAATAATTATGCTTCGGTTTTTAATTTGATGAAATCCTTTGTTTCTGCACCCGATTTATTAATTTATCTAAAATCTGACGTTCCTAATCTGGTCAAAAAGATATATAAAAGAGGCAGAGAATACGAAGCCTCCATCAGCATTGAATATCTTTCAAAACTGAACCAGAAATATGAAAAATGGATCTCAGAATATACCGAAGGAAAATTGCTGGTTATTGAAGTGGATGATTTGGATTTTGTAGAAAAGCCTGAAGATTTCGGATTTATTTTAGAAAAGATAGAAGCAGAGCTGAACGGGTTGTTTTAACAATTATTTAGGATATATTAAGGTGTTTGTAGCCTTATTCTCTCTACCTTTGTATAGAGTAAGTTTAATTTTTTAAATAATCAAAAATGTTAGTTAAGGTTTTACATAACGGTCACTGTTCAAAATCAAATGCTGTTTTAGAGTATTTGGACGAGAATGGGGTACCATTTGAGATTATTAATATGATCGAGGATCCATTGAGTATTCTGGAGATTAAAACCGTATTGAAAAAGCTTAATCAAAGCGTATTTCATATCATCCGGAAAACAGAAAAACTGTATCAGGAAAAATTTGCCGATAAAAATTATTCTGAAGATGAATGGATAGAAATTTTATCTGCCAATCCGTCCTTAATACAAAGGCCAATCTTAATAAAAGGTTCAGTGGCCATGTTAGGAAGACCCATTGAAAACGTAAAATTCTTTATTGAAAAATAATAGAGATAACGACAAGACATAAAAAAAACCAGCTGTACAGCTGGTTTTGCTTTTTATAGTAGAATAACTCCTTCTATTTTTCCGACTTCTTTATAAATACGAACTACTTGCTCAGCATCCAAAACAAATGCATTGATATTGCACGCTGTATATTTTCCATTTTTACTCTCGCGGTTTCCCAGAGTAAACTTGATACCGTCAAAAACCCGGTAGATTTCGGTAAGTTTCGACTGATCTGTTGGAATGATAAATTTGAATAAATAGTCCTCCGGAAAATCATGATGATCGTCCAGTTTTTCCTTCAAAGAATTGTAAAAATCTTCAGGGTTTGCATGCTGATTTCCTTGTAATATATCCATCTCCAAATATTAATTATATATAAATTTAATGAATTTTTTTCTATTTTCCAAGAGGTCCCAGCAGAGCTTTGGAGTTTTGATGCTCGTAATCTTCAATAATATTGAAAAGACCGTTCACTAACTGTTCTGAAGCCAGTTTACTGATGCTTCCCGTATTGGCATTGCTGCTGCCTCCACCAAGAAGACTTCCTAATAAATTATTACCGGATAACGCAGTGTTAAGCGTTTTAGCGATTCCATATTCATTTAATTTTTCATCAACCTTCGGTGCAATGGCAGCTACCAGGCGCTGGGATGTTTTCTCTTTAAGGATTTGTGTTGCTGTAGTTCCCTGAGCAATTCTGGTGACATCCTGTGCGTTTAAACTGTTAACGGCATCGTCTAAGATAGGTCTCGAAATATTAACCGTGTAAGAAGCTGCTTCGGCGATAAAATCTTTTTCTTTGGCAACTAAAGAAGGAGATATTTTTTCCAGTGTAGAATTAATATCACGTAATTCTTTGGGAAGAGCTTTATCGATCAGATTATTTTGGAGGAATGCTTCCTTGTTTCCATAGATGCCCATTCCTTTATCAATTCCGTTTCTCAGAATTTTTCTTATAACAGATAATCCCAGGTCAGTGGTAGCTAGGGTAGTGCATGAATGCGGAACTGTTAGAATAACTGCACCGGCTCCAATAAATAGAGCTCCTGCAATGATGTATTTTTTCATTACTCTTTTTACTTATTTTCTCAATTATTACGCCAAAGGTAAATACTATTATCTTTTTAACAAAATATTAATTTATCGTTACTGTTTGGGTGTTTTTTTAGGGAAATTATATTTTTTTTGATTAAAAATTTGATTAAAATTTAACATTGATATTGATTAAACCCTAATGAAACATACTGATACTCGCGATTTGTGTAATAATATGGGCGTATTTGAAAATTTTTAAGATAAATTAACAACGTTAAATATTTTTATATAATTTTGGCTAATGTCTTTTTTTGAGAATTAAAATAATTCACTAAACAGATGCAGATATAAAAGGCTCAATCCTTTTGTATTAAAAATTGATTGTACGAATAAAATTAAACTATATGAAACAACGTGATTTAAAGTATTCATGTCTCATTGCTGTTCTATACTTTGGTATGAATGTCAATGCACAGGTTACGCCAAAAGATTCTGCAGTGAAAGAGCAGAAGATTGAGGAAGTAGTCCTAATTGGATATGGATCTCAGAAAAAAGAAAATGTGACTGGAAGTATCGGGACCGTATCTGCAAAAGACCTTGCAGACAAACCCAATGCTAATCCTCTTAGTTCTATTCAGGGTAAACTTGCCGGGGTAAATATTACCAATTCGGGAACTCCCGGAGGTTCTCCAAAAGTAGACATCAGAGGGGTAGGTTCATTATCAGGAAATACTGTTTTTATTGTAGACGGTATGATTACTACCGATATCTCATATCTTAGTTCTCAGGATATAGAATCGATGAGTGTTTTGAAAGATCCATCGAGTTTGGCAATTTTTGGAGCACAGGCAGCGAATGGTGCCGTTATCATCAAAACAAAAACCGGAAAAGGAAAACCTGTTTATAATTTCAATTCCTATTTAGGAATTAAAAAGGTAACCAATATTCCTAAAATGGTTAATGCTGATCAGTATATAGAATTATATAATGAAAAACTAATCAATGACACTGGTTCTAGCACAGGATCTATTAATAGAAGTCAGTTTCCTGCAGATACAGACTGGTATAAAGAGATCTTCAGAACAAGCATCATCAATTCTAATGATTTTTCCGCAACAGGAAGCCTGGGGAAACTTAACTATTATGCCAGTTTAGGATATCTTCAGGATGAAGGTAACCTTGCAGCAGGAAGAGGAATTAACTCCGGAAGTGGTTTTAACAGATTTAACAGCAAATTAAACCTTAGTTATAAAATAACGGATAATATTACGATTGGAGATAACTTCAGTTTTTCCAAAATGCGTACTGATGTAGCACAAAACCCGGTATTAACCTCTTTTATTGCTCCGCCAATATTTGCACCCATGAACCCAAGTACAGGAGATTATCAGTACTTCAATGGATATTCTATTGCCAACCCAAGAGCAATGCTTGATCTTTATCGTTCTCAGATAAGACAAGAGAGATTGCTTAATAATGTCTGGGGAGAGTTGAAATTCTTAAAAGATTTCACATTCAGAATCAGTTATTCTAATGATAACTATAGCCCTAGCCAATATGAGTATACCCCAACTTTTACCTACGCTCCTATAGCGAATCAGGTAGCCTCTACGTTGATAACAAGAAACTTTAGAAACAGAAATTACGTTTGGGACAATACCATTAACTGGAAAAAAAGCTTAGGAAATCACAATTTTGATGTACTTGCTGGTTTTTCCAGAACAAGAACATCTTTATCTCAGGATTATGTGTCTGCCAAAAATGTTCACTATGACGGAACCAATGGTTCTCTGAATGTGGCAAACGGAACAGATATTATTTATGTAAGCGGTATTGATAAAGATGATAATATTGCATCTGCTGTTTTTCAGGATCAGCAAAGAATTCAATCTTTCTTCGGAAGAATAAACTATGATTATAAAGGCAAATACCTAGTAAATGCTTCTATACGTAGAGATGCCAGCTCCCAGGTGAGTGTAGACAGATCAAGAACGTTTCCTGCTATTAGTGCGGGTTGGGTAATATCTAAAGAAGATTTTATGAGCAATCAGAATGTCTTCAATTTATTAAAACTAAGAGCCAGCTACGGAGAATTAGGAAACCCTAATATTGGAAGAGGATATACTGCCAATACATCTCTTATAGCAGGTGGTGCTTATTTTGGAAATACAGGATATCCTGCTCAGACGATTGATAAATTCATCGATCCGGAGATTGGTTGGGAGACTACAACAGGAAGAGATATCGGGTTGGAAATGGCATTGTTCAATAATAAGCTTAAAATTGATGCTGCCTATTATGATAAAGATTCTAAGAACGTAGTGTACGGTGTAAACCAGGGAACTGTATCTGGTGCCAGTAACTGGAATAATTTTGTAACCAATGCGTATTCTTTTAACAACAGAGGTTTTGAAGTATCGGTTAATTACAATACTAAAATCAATGATAATATCGGTTTAGGAGTATATGGTAACTTTACTTCCCTTAAAAACGAAATTACCTCAGTGTACGGTGGATCTTACTTGGAAACAGGAGCTAGTTTATTTGGAAACTCAATTGTAAGGCTACAGTCTGGTCAGTCAGTAGGTTCTTATTATGGCTATCAGGTTACCGGTGTTTTCCAAACCGATGCAGAAGCGGCTGCCTCAGGACAGCCTGGTGCAAAAGCGGGATGGTTTAAGTTTGAAGACCAGGATGGTAACGGTGTTATCGATACAAGAGATAAAAAATTCTTAGGAAGTCCGATTCCAAAGGGAACCTATGGTTTTGGAGTTAATTTAAATGTATATGATTTTGATATTGCAGTAGATTTCCAGGGAGTATTTGGTAATAAAATATACAATTACAACCGTGAACAGCGTTATGGAAATGAGACTTGGGACCTAGATATGTATAATAACAGATGGCATGGAGCAGGTACTTCTAATACCAATGCAATGATTACTTCTAATCAATCTATTATTTTACCGAGCAGTTTCTATGTAGAAGATGGCAGCTATATCAGACTTAGAAATGTTCAGGTGGGATACAATTTGCCAAAAGAATTTGCCAAAGCGCTTTCTATCACAAAATTGAGATTGTATTTAAGTGCGCAGAACCCATGGACAAGTTTCAAATACAGCGGTTTCTCTCCGGAGATTACAAACTCGGATAGAGTGCAGATGGGAATTGATAATAATGTGTATCCAATCTCTGCAATTTATACAATAGGTATGAATCTAACATTTTAATTAAAAGAATCATGAAAAAAATATTTTTAACAATTTCTATACTTTCATTAATGACAAGTTGTAATAATGATTTTGTAGATATTAAAGATGAAGGGCAGACTGAAGCGAAAAATTTCTTCACAACACAGGATGATGCAATGCAAGGCACAAATGCTGTTTACAGCTTTTTAAGAAGCTGGGAGAATTCAGCTTTCCCTGCACAGTTTGTCTTTGGGGTGCCGGGTGATGATGTGGAAAAAGGATCGAATCCAGGAGATGCATCATTCATCAATGCATATGACAACTTTACATTTACAGTAAGTGATGATGGAATAAGAGGATATTGGATTGGGCAATGGCAGGCTGTTAACAGAGCTAACCAGGTGATTACAAACGTTCCAAAAATAGACATGGATGCTACCCTTAAAAATAGGTTGATTGCTGAGGCAAGAATGCTAAGAGCTTATTTCTATTTTAACCTGGTAAGAATATATGGCGGAGTTCCTATCTATGACGGATTGCCGGCAGATGGTAATTATCTGAAAGCAAGAAACTCTACGGCAGAAGTATATAACTTCATCGTTGCTGATCTTACTGCTGCTGCAGCAGTTTTACCTCAAACCTATCCTGCATCGGATCTTGGAAGAGTTACCAAAGGCGGTGCCTTAGGATTGCTTTCAAAAGTATATCTTTATATGAAAGATTACCAAAAAGCATATGACGCATCTAACCAGGTGATCTCAATGGGATACGCATTGGATCCTGATTTCAATCATTTGTTCAGACCGGCAGGAGAATTTGGTTCAGAATCTGTTTTTGAAGTAAATTGTGATTGTTCTGCAGCATTTGGAGGAAGCCAGTATGCAGAAGTTCAAGGGGTAAGAAACCAGTATGGATGGGGATTCTTTACACCTACACCAGCATTGGAAAGTGCATTCGAACCGGGAGATATCAGAAAAGAATTATCTATTCTGAGAGAAGGAGAAACTACGCTTGAAGGAGATTTAATTAAGAAGGGAGATCCTCAGGCAGGAAATGTATGGAATCAAAAAGTATATGTACCATCATCTCTGAATAATAATGCATGTGGTTACGGTTCTATACAGAATATAAGAATTTTAAGATTTGCTGATATTCTTTTAATCAATGCAGAAGCAGCCAATGAATTAGGAAATACGGCTGCTGCAGTTACCAATATCAATAAAGTAAGAACCAGAGCTCATCTTGCTAATACAACAGCTTCAACTCAGGCTGCTCTTAGAACAGCTATCTGGCAGGAAAGAAGAGTAGAATTAGCAATGGAGAATGATAGATTCCCAGACCTTGTAAGAACGGGACAGGCTGCTACAGTCTTAGCTTCTAAAGGATTTAAAGTTGGAAAAAATGAACTTTTTCCTATTCCTTTGGATGCCATGAACCAAAGTAACGGACTTTTCGTTCAAAACCCAGGTTATTAATCTATAACTATATAGAATAGCCAAAGTTTATCTTTGGCTATTTTTTATGTAATCTATATAAATGTATATCATATGAAGTTAGGTATTGTTTCTATTTTTGCACTGTCACTGATGGTTTCATGCAAAAATGCTCAGGTAAAAAAAGAGGAAACCGCTCAAAATAAAATGGTAAATCAAACCATTACCGATGAGCAGTTAATGGATAAAGTTCAGAAAGAATCACTAAAATATTTTTGGGACTATGCAGAACCCCACTCAATGTTAGGACGTGAGCGTTACCATGAAGACAATATTTATCCGGATAATGATAAACATGTAGTGACTACAGGCGGTTCCGGATTCGGATTGGCAACAGTATTAGTCGGAGTGGAAAGAGGTTTTGTTCCCAGAAAAGAAGCTGTGAAAAGGCTTACCAATATGATGGATTTTCTGGCAAAAGCAGACCGTCATAAAGGAGCATGGTCACATTGGATCAATGGAGAAACAGGGAAAACCGTTCCTTTCGGCAAAAAAGACAATGGCGGAGATTTGGTAGAAACCGCATTCTTGACTTCAGGGATTCTCATGGTTCGTGAATATTTCAAAAACGGAAATGCCGAAGAAAAAGCCCTGGCAAAAAAATGTGACGATCTATGGAAAGGAATTCAATGGAACTGGTATACCAAAGGAGGAGAGAAGGTACTTTACTGGCATTGGTCACCGGATTATCAATGGGAGATGAATTTTCCACTGGAAGGATACAACGAATGTCTGATCACTTATATTTTGGCAGCATCTTCACCCACGTATTCTATCGATGCTGAAACCTATTACAAAGGCTGGACAAGAAATGGAACTTACCTTACAGACAAAACAAAATACGGACTTCCTCTGTATGTAAAACACAACTATGCCGAAGAATACGGCGGACCTTTATTCTGGTCCCAATATTCATATATCGGTCTCGATCCTACAGGATTGTCTGATAAACTGGTTAAAAATTACTTTGACCTAAACAAAAATCAAGTCTTAATCGACTACAAATACTGTGTTGAAAACCCAAAACAATGGAAAGGTTACGGACCAGACTATTGGGGATTAACAGCAGGTTACACAAGAAATGAGAATGGCAGTACGGGCTACACAGCACACATGCCTACCAATGATAACGGAGTCATTACTCCTACGGCTGCGCTAAGCAGTTTCCCTTACACACCAAAAGAATCAATGGATTTTTTGAGGTTTATCTATACTCAAAAGCCTCAGTTTATAGGTTCAGCAGGACCTTACGATGCTACTTCAATCAACTACAACAACTGGTTTACGCCTAGATATCTGGCGATTGATCAGGGAACGATTGCTCCAATGATTGAAAATTACAGAACCGGATTTTTATGGAAATTATTTATGAATGCTCCGGAAATCCAGCAGGGACTTAAGAAATTAAGCTTCCAGTCTACAAAATATGGAATAAAATAATTGAATTTTAGAATAACATTTAAAATCAATGGAAACGGGTTTTAACCCGTTTGAAAAAAATAAAAAATCAAACGGCTTTAGCCAAAACCTATATATTAAAATGAAAATCAAATTAAAGCACCTTCCAATTTTACTTCTCCCATTTTCATTCACTCTTAACGCTCAGGAAATTAAAGGAGAATTAAACAAAGAATTCAAAAGACAGGAGAAAATATCCTACGTTCTAGATTACCCTCAGAAAGTAAAAGGAAATGTACCTTTGATCGTATTTCTCCATGGTTCCGGGGAAAGAGGAAATAATCTTGAAATGGTAAAAGCCCACAGCCCGTTCACGTATAAAAATCTGATCAAGGAGCCGGTCGCCATTTTAGCACCGCAATGTCCTGCAGATTCATGGTGGGATACCGTTACGCTTTATAATTTGATAAAAGAAATTCAGAAAAAATATAAAATTGATGCCTCAAGAATTTACCTTACAGGACTTTCGATGGGAGGTTGGGGAACCTGGAAATTAGCCATGGAACATCCGGAAATGTTTGCGGCAATAGCTCCCGTATGCGCTCCAGCAGATAGAATAATGGGGGCCAATATTGACCAGTTTAAACAGTTGCCCATAAAAATTTTTCACGGGGGAAATGATGATGTCGTTTCTCCAATGAATTCTATAGAAATGTACCAGGCTTTAAAAAAAGTAAATCCAACGGTTAAATTAACTATTTTTCCTGATGATAACCATAATTCCTGGGATTCTACCTATTCTGACCCCAAGTTTTACGAATGGATGCTGTCACAGAAAAAAGAAAATATGCCCAAATAACAGGTAAAGAGAGATGAGTGTTATCATCAAAAAGAATAGCATTGATACTACTAGAAATCTTAGTAAAGTAAAACAGCTTACTTATAACTAAACAAAACTATAATTTAAGAAGATAGATTTATGAAAAAGTTAATTGTAATCGCCACATTAGCACTGGCGCCTGTGTTTTCTGCACAGGAAATGGTCAATAAGCCCGTTCAGTCTTATCAGACGGCTCAATATCAGGCTAAAAAGAAAGCTTTTATAGACAATCTTTTGTCAAAGATGACACTGGATGAAAAAATCGGACAGCTGAATTTGCCAAGCTCAGGAGACTTTACCACAGGATTGGCTCAGAGTTCCGATATCGGAAAAAAAATTGAACAAGGATTAGTCGGTGGATTATTCAACATAAAAGGAGCGGATAAAATCAAAGCAGTTCAAAAAGTAGCTATTGAAAAAAGCCGTCTGAAAATTCCTTTGATTTTCGGAATGGACGTTATCCATGGTTACGAAACCACTTTTCCTATTCCTTTAGGTCTGGCGGCTTCATGGGATATGAATTTGGTTCAGCAGTCTGCAAGAGTTGCAGCAAAAGAAGCGGCAGCCGATGGAATCAACTGGACATTCTCGCCAATGGTGGACATCTCTAGAGAGCCAAGATGGGGGAGAGTATCCGAAGGTTCCGGGGAAGACCCGTATTTAGGAAGTGAAATTGCTAAAAACATGGTATACGGATATCAGGGGAAAGATTTAGCCAATGGAACCAATATTTTAGCTTGTGTTAAACACTTTGCACTATATGGAGCTGGTGAGTCCGGTAGAGATTACAATACCGTTGATATGAGCCACATAAGAATGTTCAATGAATATTTCCCGCCTTACAAAGCAGCTGTAGACGCAGGAGTAGCCTCTGTAATGGCTTCTTTTAATGAAGTGGATGGCGTTCCGGCAACAGGAAACAGATGGCTGCAAACCGAAGTATTAAGAAACCAGTGGAATTTTAAAGGTTTTGTGGTAACCGATTATACGGGAATCAACGAAATGGTTGACCACGGAATGGGAGATCTTCAGCAGGTTTCTGCTTTAGCATTAAAAGCCGGTGTTGATATGGATATGGTAGGAGAAGGATTCTTAACAACATTAAAAAAATCTTTATCTGAAGGAAAAGTAACTCAGGCTGAAATTGATATGGCAGCAAGAAGAGTTCTTGAATCCAAATACGATTTAGGATTGTTTGATAATCCTTACAAACACGGAGATGCTAAATTAGCAGCGAAAGAGGTGTACAGCATGGAAAACCGTAATATCGCGAGAAACGCAGCAGCTCAGTCAATGGTTTTGATGAAAAATGACAACCAGGTGCTTCCTTTGAAAAAATCAGGAACAGTAGCCGTGATAGGACCATTGGTTAACAATTCACTAAACATGGCCGGAACCTGGAGTGTGGCAGCGCAGCATGACAAGTCGGTTAACTTAATGCAGGGTCTTCAGGCGAATGCAGGAAAAGACGTAAAATTCATTTCTGCTAAAGGTGCCAACATCGATTACGATGCCAAATTAGAAGATATCTATGCAGCCCACGGAAAGAAAACCGACAGAGACAGCCGTTCTAAAGAAGCTCTTTTAAAAGAAGCAGTAGACGTAGCCAATAAAGCAGATGTAATTGTTTTAGCAATCGGAGAATCTGCCGAAATGAGCGGAGAATCTTCTTCAAGAACTGAAATTACCATTCCTCAGTCTCAGGTAGATTTATTAAACGAATTAAAAAAGACAGGAAAGCCTATTGCAATGGTACTTTTCACGGGCCGTCCGTTAGCACTGACGAATGTAAAAGATACTCCTGATGCCATTCTTAATGTATGGTTTGCCGGTTCTGAAGCTGGAAATGCAATTTCTGACGTTCTATTCGGAAAAGTAAACCCTTCAGGAAAGCTGCCAATGACCTTCCCTAGAAGTTTAGGACAGGTTCCAATTTATTACAATGCTAAAAATACTGGTCGCCCGTTAGATCAAAAGTTAGTTGATAAATGTGAATACCAGAGATTCCGTTCCAACTATATGGATGAATGTAACACACCATTGTATCCGTTTGGATATGGATTAAGCTATACCAAATTCAATTATTCTGATCTTGCAGTATCCAACGCCAATCCAAAAGGAAACCAAACCGTTCAGGCTTCGGTTACCGTAACCAACACGGGGAATTATGACGGAGCAGAAGTAGTACAGCTGTACATCAGAGACATGGTAGGAAGCATTACCAGACCTGTAAAAGAACTGAAAGGATTCCAGAAAGTCTTCCTGAAAAAAGGAGAATCGAAGAAAGTTACCTTTGATATTACTCCGGAAAGTCTGAAATTCTACAACGGAGCTTTAAAATTCGATTGGGAACCGGGAGAATTTGATATCATGGTCGGAACCAATTCCGAAGAAGTGAAACATTCAAAAATCAACTGGACAAAATAATTTTTATATAAGCCGCTCAATACGAGCGGCTTTTTTTGTATCTTGGAATGACCATAAACTAATAGCCTATTTTGGCACAATTTTAACCCAATTGAAAACATTTAAAATTAACATATGAAAAAAACAATTGTACTCAGCGCTATGTTCCTCGGTTCATTATTTTTCGCACAGAAAGTTGGCGGAGACAGAGATGTTCACGGATGCATAGGATCAGCAGGATATACCTATTCCCAAATCAACAATAAGTGTGTAAGAACTTTTGAGCAGAAAATCAAGTTGAAAGACGTGAGTTCAGATAAAAGTTACACTTCAATGACCGCTGTTATTTTCAGTAAGGATATGAAAAGAGCTGAAATTTTCATTCCGGATGGAAATGCAAAAAGTATCATTCTCGACAGACAAGGCAAAGGCAAAATCTGGAAAAGTGGAAGTCATATTAAAGAAAGCTACGTTTTAGTTCCTTACAAAAAAGCGGGGTATCAAATTAAAAAAGATGATGTTGTCATCTATCAATAAAGAAAAATTTCCTCTAAATAGAGTGTATCCAAAAGTCTAAATAATCTTTTGATAATAAAAGTTTGATCATTTGTCAAAAAACATCTTCCGGTACTATCAGACATGGATTAGCTTCATAACACGTTGATCAAAGATGAATACTTGATAGTATCAGATGATATTCTAAAAAACAACAAAGCCATTCAGAAGAATGGCTTTGTTTTAGTTCTTTTTAGTAGCATTTATCGGCATCATAAGTTCTGCATGGTCCAAACTCAGTATACTGGCATGTTCCTTCAGGACATCTGCCTCCTGGTGGCGGTACCCAGCCTCCGGAAACCATTTTTAACTCAGATTTTGATAACTTCTTTAGATTTTTCATAATAAGTTTGGTTTTGATTTGTTTTTATTCGAATCTTTATCGCTTCGTTTTACTAAATTAGAAATTAAATTGAAATAAAATCACCTTTCGTTAAAAATTAAATAAATACGCAATAAAAAACAAAATCTACTCTTATGAATGACCTTTTAGAGATAGAAAACTATACCAGAGCAGTTTCTTCCGCATATACAAGACCTTCATAACAAGCATTGTAAATGATTTTCAGATCTTCCAGCGTAGGTACTCTCGGATTAAATCCTGTACACGGGTCTATCAGGGCATTGTTGGCAATATAGTCTAGGTTCTTTTCCCAGTCTTCTTTTGAAATACCAAATTCTTTGATTGAGGATTGATTGTTAACTTCAGAACGAAGGGTCTCAATAGCCTGCGCCAGTTCTTCAGCAGTTTCTTTACCAATTACTTTCGCCAGATCAGGATAACGGTCAGTTACCTGAGCATTAAAACGGATAACATTAGGTAAGAAAATAGCATTAGAAGCTCCATGAGGAATTCCATACAAAGCACCAACCTGATGAGACAGAGAATGAACAATTCCTAACCATGCATTATTAAAGGCCAATCCTCCCATAAAAGAAGCATCATGCATATTCTGACGGGCTTTGATGTTGGTAGGATTTTCTACAACTTCTTTCAAATTGTCAAAAACAAGTTCCAATCCACCTTTAGAAAGAGCATCAGCGATATTATTATCAATATTTGAAACATAAGCTTCCACACAGTGGGTTAACACATCAAGACCTGTATTTGAAGTAACGTGAGCCGGCATTGAAGCACAGATTTCACCATCAATAATAGCAATATCAGGAGTCAGTTCATAAGAAACAATAGGATATTTTACTCCCTTTTCACGGTCAGTAATTACTGCAAGACCTGTAGTCTCCGTTCCTGTTCCGCTGGTAGAAGGAATCGCAATAAATTGAGCTTTATTTCTTAAGACAGGTACAGTAAAAGGTTTGATCATTGCATCGAAATCAGCATCAGGATACTCATAAAATACCCACATGATTTTTGCAGCGTCAATAGCAGAGCAGCCTCCCAAACCGATAATCCAGTCCGGTTGGAAATTTTGGATAAATGCTGCACCTTTAGCACAGGTTGCAGAAGAAGGATCCTCTTCCACACCATCAAAAATCTGGGTTTCTATACCGGCTTCCTGTAGAAAGGCAACTGCTTTGTCTAGTGTTCCGCTTTTTCTCATCGAGCTGCCACCTGTTACGATAACCGCTTTTTTACCGTTGATATTTTTTAATTCTTCAAGACTTCCCGCACCATGGAATACCTCTCCGGCAATAAATAATTTACTCATTTTTTTTCTTTAATTTAATGAGACAAAATTAGCCAGACGAGAATATCTGATGTTATACAAATAAGACTATCCGATATACTTTTGCGCCAGTTCCTGCTGTAATTCCGTTGGAGTTTCCTGAAGCTTGGCCTTTACAAACTTATTAAGGGCCGATGGCGAGTTAAAACCAAGATCAAAAGCAATCTCTTTATGCGTAAGGTCTGAAAACAAAAGCTGACGTTTGATTTCGATCAGAATACGGTTGTGGATCGCCTGAATCGCCGTTTCTCCACAATGTTTTTTAGTAACCGCATTAAGTTTCTTAGCCGTTACCGCCAGCTTTCCGGCATAATATTGAACCGTACGTTCCTGTTTATAATGTTGGTTGAGGAGTTTTTTAAAACGAACGTAAATTGGCTTGTCTACCGTTTCCATATGCAGGATTGGATGCAGCCCGTGGACAGATTCTATCAGACCTAAAAGGAAAATTTTAATATGAAACCGGGCCTGTTCTTTTTTGATAAGACTGGGTTTTAAATAAATTTCCTGGATGATATCAATTGTATAAAGGCTTTGCTTACAGTCTTCAGGAGAAAGCATCGTACAGTTCAGTTGCGTAGAAAGGTTAACATTGTATGTGCTGAGTTCATTCTTTAAAATATCTGAACAGAAAAGGATTTCTTCAAATAAAATAATTTTGCCTTTCAGATCTGCGCTGGGACCTGATATAAAATGAACCTGTTCAGGAAATAGTACAGAAATTTTCCCGGAGGTCAGCAGGTGAACTTTCTCTTCAATATGAATCCGGATTTTACCGCTTTCAATGACAAGAATGAAAAAATGATCTTTTTTGTGGGGTTGCAGGTATGTTTCAAGATTGTCGGTATTCAGGTCAAAAACACGGAATGACAGATTTCTATCCTCCTCTTTCTGAATATTTTTTTTGATCTCCAGTTTCATCATACCCTCCATAAATAATGTTTCAAAACGAAGCACAAAGGTAGAGCAAAACATACATACTTCCAATATTTAGAACATTTACAACAACAAAATAGATATAAGAAGCTCATCCCGCTATCCACTCATACTCCTCGTGCAGAGGCTTTTCCCTTTGCATACTGCGGGGTAACCGTTTCTATCGGGGCTAGGGTTGATGGCGTTTCTAAAGAAAATGAAGCAATCCCATAAAACCTCACAGTTTTTTAAAACAAGTTAGGTTTGCTTAAGCACGAAAATAAGAAACAGTTTCTCAGGCAAAAAATCAGTAAGACAGGATTTTTATCTCTCACCGAAAAACCTTATTTTTGTACATCTAAAAAGTAATAAGAAAGAATGAATTCCTACAAAAATCCATTGGAAGAGCGGTACTCCAGTGAAGAAATGTTATTTAATTTCTCACATAATAATAAATTCCGTACTTGGAGAAAGCTTTGGATCGCTCTTGCTGAAATCGAAAAAGACTTAGGTCTTGAAATTTCTGACGAGCAGATTGCTGAGCTTAAAGCAAACGCTGAAAATATCGATTATGATAAAGCGGCAGAGTATGAGAAAAAATTCCGTCATGATGTAATGGCTCACGTTCATACCTATGGTGATGTGGCGCCTTCAGCAAAAGGAATTATACATTTAGGAGCTACTTCGGCTTTTGTAGGAGATAATACAGACCTTATTCAGATCCGTGACGGACTTTTAATCCTAAAAAAGAAATTGGTCAACGTGATGAAAAACCTTGCCGATTTCTCTATCCAATACAAAGACCTTCCTACATTAGGATTCACGCACTTTCAGCCGGCTCAGTTAACGACAGTTGGAAAAAGAGCAACCCTTTGGTTACAAAGTTTGGTTCTTGATATTGAAGAACTAGATTTCTTCCTTGAAACACTGCGTTTCAGAGGAGTAAAAGGAACCACAGGAACGGCAGCAAGTTTCTTGGAGCTTTTCAACGGAGATTACTCTAAAGTAAAACACTTGGATAAGGAGCTTTCAAAAAGATTTGGTTTCGACAGAGTATTTGGAGTTTCAGGACAAACTTACGACAGAAAAATTGATGCTAAAGTAGTAGCATTATTATCAAATATTGCTCAGTCTGCCCATAAATTCTCTAATGACCTACGTCTTCTTCAAAACCTTAAAGAAGTGGAAGAGCCATTTGAGAAAAACCAGATCGGTTCCTCAGCAATGGCTTACAAACGTAATCCAATGAGAAGCGAAAGAATCGGTGCTTTGGCTAAATATGTAATGTCATTAACGACAAGTTCTGCTATGGTAGCGTCTACACAGTGGTTTGAAAGAACACTGGATGATTCTGCCAACAAAAGATTAACGATTCCTCAGGCGTTTTTAGCGGTTGATGCCATCTTATTGATCTGGAACAATATCATGAACGGAATTGTAGTATATCCAAACAGAATCAACAAACATATCGAAGAAGAACTTCCTTTCATGGCAACAGAATATATCATCATGGAAGAAGTGAAAGCAGGGGGAGACCGTCAGGAGATCCACGAGGTGATCAGAGTTCACTCCATGGAAGCTTCTAAAAAGGTAAAAGAAGAAGGAAAAGAAAATGATCTGATTGAGAGAATCTTAAATGACGAATCTTTAAAATTAGATAAATCAAAACTAAAAGAAGTATTAGATCCTAAAAACTTTATAGGTTTTGCTCCGATTCAGACGGAAGAATTCATCAAGAATGAAGTTCAGCCGATTCTGGACCAGAACAAAGACCTGATAGGATTGGAGGCTGATCTTAAAGTATAAAACAATATGCAGTCTTTTCGGCTGCATATTTTATTTTTACCCGAACCATGAGAAAAATACTTGTACTGGTTTCATTAATACCCATGATTTCCTTTTCGCAAAATAAGGAGGTTTTACAGTATTTTATTTCGAAAGATTCTTTGGTAGGAGTAAAAAATGAAAAAGGGAAGATTATTGTTCCAGCACAGTTTAAAATTTTTTCAATCATTGAAAATGGGGACTTGGTCAAAGAAGAAACGATTTACTTTGACGGTTTTAAAAAAGATGAGGATAAGGAAAAAAATGCATGGGGATATGTGTATGACCGAAAAGGTAATTTTCTGTACAGACCTTTTCTATATGACAACGGAGCTGATTATTTCCAGGAGGGTGTAAGAAGATTCGTTAAAAACGGAAAAGTAGGATTTGCAGACAGAAATGGAAAAACGGCTATCGAACCCATTCATGATTTTGTGTCGCCCTTTAATTTTGGATATGCAGCATTCTGTGACGGATGCGACTGGGAAAAAACAAACGATGAGCATAAAGCAATCGTAGGTGGAACCTGGGGCGTTATAAATAATAGAGGAGAAATGGTGCAGCCTGCAGCAAAGCAATCCGAAAAAGATGTGGAGATGAACGGAGCAGTATATCCATATCCATTTCAATACAGTGAAAAAGAGAAGAAGATTCTTCAGTTTTTCGAAAAACAAAATAAACAGCTTTCCGGTATCTATTATGTAAATTATTATAATAAACTGGCTGAAAATGAAAAAAAACTATTCTTTGAAATCGTTGAAAGACCAAAAGAAAATTTCCCTTATTTTCACGTGAATACCTATGATACGGGAAAAATAAATTCAGGATCATCACGTTTTAATTTCTTAGTTTCTGAAGACGGGAAAAATTTTTATGCTCAGGACTATGAAGTTGAAAAGCTTCCTTTTGAGAAATGGCTTAAGAAAGAAATGAAAGAAGCTGAAAAATTTCAAAAAGAGCATCCGGATCATCCGAATAAGTTAAAAAAATAAAGTCTAATAATATTTAATATCTGGCATCTAATGTCTAATAACAAAAGAATTTTCGTAGAAAAAAGGGGAGTTTTCGATGTAGAAAGTCCAAAAATTTTTGATGAGGTAAAAGCAGTAGCTCCATCAGTCAAAAATATAAAAGTATACAATGTGTATGACATTTTCGGATTGCAGGAAGGTCAATTCGAGAAAGTCGTAAACAGCACATTCGTAGACCCTGTTACCGATATTTTACATACAGAAAACCCTGCACAATCGATCCATTTTGCAATGGAGTTTTTGCCGGGCCAATATGATCAGCGTGCCGATTCTGCACAACAGTGTATCGCCTTGCTTACCGGAAATGAAAAATCCAAAGTAAGAAGTGGAAGACTGATCCAGCTGGAAGGCGTTTCAGACCCTGACCTTGTCAAAATCAAAGAACTGCTGATCAATAAAGTAGAATCTCAGGAAAAAGACCTTTCTGTATTGAATATTCCTGCAGATGAAATTCCATCTGAGGTTCTGATTCATGAAAATTTCATTACGTTCAATGATGCTGAGCTGGAAGACTTCTATAACAGTCATGGTTTTGCATTAGAATTAGACGATTTAAAATTCATTCAGGAATATTTTAAAACTGAAAAAAGAAATCCTACAGAAACAGAATTAAAAGTTTTAGATACCTACTGGAGCGACCACTGTCGTCACACAACATTTGAAACTGAACTATCCAATATTCAGTTTGAAGGACAGTTCAAACATACATTAGATACTATTTTCAACGATTACATTGAGAAAAGAAAATTCTTAGGTCGCGAATTGAAGCCTATTTCCTTAATGGATTTGGCAACCGTATGCGCAAGATACTTCCATAAAACAGGAAACCTTGAAAATCTTGTGGTTTCTGACGAGATCAATGCATGTACCATCCAGATTGAAGCAGAATACGATGGAAAAAAAGAACCATGGTATCTTTTATTCAAAAACGAAACCCATAATCACCCTACGGAAATTGAACCTTTCGGAGGCGCTTCCACATGTTTAGGAGGAGCGATCAGAGATCCATTGTCCGGAAGATCATTTGTATTTCAGGCGATGAGGTTGACAGGAGCTGCAGACGTACTCGAAGCCGTGGATCAAACCTTACCAGGGAAATTACCACAGAAAACAATTACCAAACAGGCTGCCAACGGATATTCTTCGTACGGTAACCAGATCGGGCTGGCCACTACAATGGTTTCCGAGATCTATGACGAAGGCTACAAAGCCAAAAGAATGGAAGTTGGATTTGTTGCCGGCGCGGTTCCTATTAACTGGGTAAGACGTGAAAAACCTGAAAATGGTGACTCTGTAATTATTTTAGGAGGTGCAACAGGAAGAGACGGTGTTGGTGGAGCAAGCGGAAGTTCTAAAGTACAGGATGAAAACAGTATCCATACGATGTCTACGGAAGTTCAGAAAGGAAATGCCGTTGAAGAACGTAAAATCCAGAGATTATTCAGAAATCCGGAAGTAACCAGACTGATCAAAAAATCCAATGACTTCGGCGCAGGAGGTGTTTCTGTGGCGATCGGTGAAATTGCCGATTCATTAGACGTTAATTTGGATGTATTACCATTAAAATATGAAGGTTTGAATGGAACCGAGCTTGCTATTTCTGAATCTCAGGAAAGAATGGCGGTTGTCGTGGAGCCCAAAGATAAAGAACAGTTCATTAAATTCTGTGAAGACGAAAACATTGTTGCCGTAGAAGTCGCAAAAGTAACGGATTCAGGAAGAATGCAGATGTTCTGGAAAGGAAATAAGATTGTAGATCTTTCAAGAGCATTTTTAGATACCAATGGATGTTCTAAAAATCAGGAGGTGAAAATTACCCATCTTGAAGAACTGAAATCAGAGAAAATTGCATTCTCAGAAGAAGAATTCTTAAAGATTTTAGGCGATAAAAACGTTGCATCCCAAAAAGGACTGTTGGAAATGTTCGATGGTTCAGTGGGAGGAACTACCGTTGCAATGCCTTTAGGAGGTAAATACCAGCAAACCCTGATGGAAGGAAGTGTGCAGACGCTGCCGATATTGGGAGCTAAGGATATAGAAACTGTTTCCCTGGCAAGTTGGGGATTTGATGCCGGCATTTCTAAGCAAAACTCATTATTGGGTGCATCTTACGCAGTAGTGGAAAGTGTGGCTAAAATCGCTGCAATGGGTGGTGATTACAAAAACATACGCTTAAGCTTCCAGGAGTATTTTGAGAAATTGGGCCAGAACCCTGAAAAATGGGGAAAACCATTAGCATCGTTGTTAGGAGCTTATGATGCTCAAATCAATCTTGGATTGGCTGCGATTGGAGGTAAAGATTCCATGAGTGGAACCTACCAGGATCTTAACGTTCCGCCAACCTTGATTTCATTTGCATGCGCAGACGGACAGAAGAAGAATATCATTTCTCCGGAATTTAAGAAAGCCGGGAATAAATTATACTTCTTTAATCACATTCCACAGGAAAACGGACTTCCCAACTACCAAGCTTTAAAAGCGATTTTCGACAGTATTTTCGACAATATTAAAGCGGGAAAAGTGGTTTCTGTGAAGACCGTAAAAGAAGGTGGAGTAGCCGTTGCTTTAGCAAAAATGAGTTTTGGAAATAGATTGGGAGCAACAGTAATCCTCGCTGATGAGACCATTATACTAGCTAAAAATATAGGAAGCTTGCTCATAGAATCTACAGAAGAATTAAATATTTCTGATCTTCAATTGATTGGTGAAGTTGGTAATTCTAATATTTTGAAAATCAATAGTTTTGAGTTTAATATTGAAAAATTACTTGAAGCCAATACCAAAACATTTGAAACCCTCTTCCCAACGGTTGAAACAGAAAAATTAACGGTTGAGCTGGATGAAAAATTAAACTCAGTTAACCCAAGAAATATCATTATTAAGAAACATGGTATTGCCCAGCCAAGAGTTTTCGCTCCGGTTTTCCCGGGTACCAACTGTGAATATGAAACGCTGAATGCATTCCAGAAAGAAGGAGCTGTAGTCAGCAGTCTTCCACTTAAAAATATCAGCCATCAGTTGCTTGATGAAAGCATCGATGCGTGGGTGAAAGAAATCGGACAGTCTCAGATTCTGGCATTCTCGGGTGGATTCTCTGCAGGAGACGAGCCGGATGGTTCAGCGAAATTCATCGTCAATGTTCTGAAGAACGAAAAAATGAAAAACGCCGTTCACGAATTATTGGAAAGAGACGGAATGATCATCGGAATCTGTAACGGATTCCAGGCTTTAGTTAAATCTGGACTGTTGCCTTACGGACAGATCAGAGATCTGGATGAAAATTCTCCAACCCTTGCCCATAATGCGATCAGAAGACATATCTCTCAAATGGTGAATGTAAAAGTAATCAATGATGACAGTCCATGGTTAAAAGGAATGAAAGATCAGGTATTCACTATTCCTATTTCTCATGGAGAAGGTCGCTTCATGGCTTCACAGGAAGAACTTGAAAGATTGTATAAAAACGGACAGATTGCCACGCAATACATCGATTTCGATGGAAACATTGCTCACGGCATGCCGTTTAATCCAAACAATTCACTGTTCGGAATAGAAGGAATCACTAGCACATGTGGGAAAATTTATGGAAGAATGGGACACCCTGAACGTTTTGCAGAAGGGTTGATGAAAAATATCCCAACTGCCAATTACCATAACATCTTTAAAAACGGTGTCGAATATTTCAAATAAACATCATAAAAAAACGGCCGTCATTAATGGCGGCCATTTTTCTACCCTTTCAGAATTCTATAACGAAATTTCAAGTGTCCTGATGAAGGATACCGATTGGAAAGTAGGAACTCTGGACGGGTTTAATGATATTCTATACGGCGGATTTGGAGTCTTTGAAAATAAAGACGAAGTGGAATTGACCTGGAAAGGCGCTGAGAAATCAAAAAACGAATTAGGTTTTGAAGCAACCCGTGATTTTTATCAACACAAAATCAATCAGGGAAAACCTTTCAATATAGAATTAATTCAGCAAAAACTGGATGAATTGATGGCCGGAAACGGAAAAACCTTATTTGATATTCTGATCGAAATTATAGAATCACATAAAAATATTACCCTTATTTTAGAGTAATAGATTTTTATTACAAACATAAAAATACACAATACAAATGAAAAAAATAAGATACGGACTGTTTTTCGGAGACAGTATCACGTACGGTGAATATGACGGTGTTTTTGGAGGCTGGGTAGACATTCTGAAAAGATATGCTCTGCAGAAATTCCATGAAGGAAAGGATGAATTGATACTTTTTAATTTAGGAATCGGTGGAGAAACAACAGAAGGTCTTCTCAAAAGAATGCCCCATGAATTGGCCGCACGTAATGCTGCTGACGGAAATATTGTTTTTATAGGATATGGGGCTAATGATCTGGCAGTAAAAGACGGAAAACAGATCGTTGATCCGGAACAGTTCAGAAATAATATGAAAACGGCTGTAGAACATGCAAAACAGTATTCCAGTGACATTTATCTCGTAAGCATTTTACCTTTTTCTCAAAAAGTAGATGGAGTAGTAACCGCTTCAGGAAAGCTACGGATTAACGAGGATGTAATAAAATATAATCAGCTGATACAGGAGATTGCGGATGAAAACGGATTGATCTATATCGATTTTTATACCGCATTTCTTCAAGACAGAGAAATTCTTCTTTTTGAAGACGGCGTACATCCCAACGAAAAAGGATACGGAATGATGGCTGAAATTGCCATTCCAATCATTGAAAAATATCTATAATGCCTAATTTATTTTCTTACGGAACCCTGCAGAAAGAGCAGGTGCAGCTTGAAACATTTGGAAGAATTCTTAAGGGAAAAAAGGATTTCTTATCAGGCTACAGGATCAGAATGCTTGAAATTACCGATCCCGAAGTCTTACGCAAAAGTGGTGAGAAATACCATCCGATGCTGGAATTTTCCGGAAATCATGACGATGAAGTGGAAGGTGTTCTTTTGGAAGTTACAGAAGAAGAAATTCTGCAGGCGGATGCATATGAAGTAGACGATTATAAAAGAATTGAAATCACTTTTAAATCTGGAAATAACGGATTTATATACGTGGCAAAATAGTTTTGCGGTTATAAAGAGTATATTTCAATATAGTAATAAAAATCAGCTCAATAGATCTGCAATATACTTCCAATACACGATGATCCCAACCATAAGAGACGCAGTCATCATCAAAACAACAGCTCCTGCCGAAATATCTTTGATAAATCCAATTCTTTTATCAAATTCAGGTTGAACGATATCACAGATCTTTTCTATAGCGGTATTGAATATTTCAGCACTCAGAACACCGAAAGAAACCATAAGAATAAGAATTGTATCGAGACCCGAAAGCGGCAAATAAAAAATTAAAAACAGATTGATAAGGAAAGCCAAAAATTCAATCTTGAAATTCCTCTCTGATTGCAGCATATAAAAAACACCTCGTAAAGCATTAACGAAACTTCTATGGATAGGCGGCTTTCGCATGAATTCTTTTTAGCAAATATAAGATATGTATTTGATTGCCGGTGAGGTCAGGGCAATAAATAAGTATTAATGAGTACATGAAGTTATTTTACCTTTTTTAGAATGAGTAAATTAGATCTACACCTGTTCAAAAAAAGAATCAGTTTTTGTAAATAAAAAATAGCAGTCGGTGATTGTAGAGTGAATATTTTTAATTATAAAGTGAATAAAAGTTAAAATTTGAATGTAATATCAGGTCTTAAAACAAATTAATGATCTTTGTTAAAAACTACTATACATTATTTTTTTCATTCTTACATCTATTTGTTATATTTGTACAAACTTATTTTATAAATCTATGAAATTTATTATTTCAAGTGGTGAACTGCAGAAGGCTTTGCAAACTGTAAGTGGCGTAATATCAAGCTCTCAATCGAGACCGATTTTAGAAAACTATCTTTTTGAGTTAAACGAAACTCAAGTTACCATTACAGCATCTGATGGCGAAACAACCCTTGTAACTTCATTGGATGTTAAATCCGATGATGCCGGGAAATTTGCTGTTCCTGCTAAAATTTTTCAGGATTTTATCAAGACATACGGCGAACAGCCTCTGACATTAGCCGTAAAGGATAATGCAGAAGGAACGGGAAGTCAGCTTGAGATATTAGATGAGAAAGATAATTTCGCAGTGGCATTGGATAATGCTGATGATTACCCGGAATTACCGGAATTCGATGCATCACAAAGTGTAACGATGACCGCCGGAGTATTGTCTGAAGCCCTTACCAATACCCTTTTCGCTACCAGTAACGACTCTCTTCGTCCAGTAATGACAGGTGTTCTTTTCCAGTTTGGTGAGAATGAAACGAATTTTGTTTCTACAGACTCACACAGATTGGTAGTATACAAAAGAATGGATCTGATGAATACCGAACCCATGGAATTCATCATGCCTAAAAAACCGTTAAACATTTTTAAAAATATTTTAGCAAGTTCAAATGAAGACGTGAAAATCGACTTCAACGAGAATATGGCTAAATTTACTTTTGGGAAACATATCTGGATCTGCCGATTGATTGACGGGAAATATCCTAACTATACAGCGGTAATTCCAAAAGAAAACCCGAATGTGCTGACTATCAATAGAAATCTTTTATTAGGAGCCATTAAAAGAGCTTCTATCATGTCTAATAAATCTACCAACCAGGTGAGATTTAAATTGTCTGCCAACATTCTTCACCTTCATGCTGAAGATACTGAATACGCAAACAAGGCAGATATGCAGATTCCTTGCGACTATAACGGAGAAGATATCAATATCGGATTCAGCTCTAAATTCTTAACAGAAATGCTGACTATTTTGAGTTCTGATGATATCACCATGAAAATGTCCCAGCCGAACAGACCGGGAATCATTGAACCTTTAGATGGTCTTGAAGACAACGAAAACATCCTGATGCTATCAATGCCGGTAATCGGATTGTAATCATTAAGGAATAAATAATAAAAAAGAGATTTTGATTTTTCAAGATCTCTTTTTTATGATAAGAATAAATATGTTATGCATTGAGCTGCATATATGATTATCAGAAGTCTCATGTTTATCTTCAAATACCTGTGGTATCATGTGATTCTGCAGGATAAATGAAAATATACGCTGATAAAAGTATTATTTTAAAGTTCCTTCTAAATTTCTCTATTTCTCAAAAAAACACGACATTTGTAGGGACAAAAATTCAAATAAAATTTTCAAAATAAACGGATGAAGATATCAAATAACTGGCTGAAAGATTACATAAAAACGGAATTGAAACCTGAAAGAATCGGTGAGTTCCTTACTGATATTGGTCTTGAGGTTGAAGGAATAGATAAATTTGAAAGCATAAAAGGAAGTTTGGAAGGTATTGTAGTAGGGAAAGTAGTAACCTGCGAGAAACATCCGAATGCAGATAAGCTAAAGAAAACAACAGTAGAGGTAGGTAACGGAAAGATACTGAACATCGTTTGTGGTGCTCCCAATGTGGAGGCTGGACAGACGGTTCCTGTCGCAGTTGTTGGAACAAAAATCTATGACAAAACCGGAAGTTTTTTTGAGATCAAAGAAGCGAAAATCAGAGGCGAAGTTTCACAGGGAATGATCTGTGCTGAAGACGAATTAGGTCTTAGTGAAGATCATGGAGGAATTATGGTACTGGATGAAACTAAGTATGAAGTAGGAAAGAATTTTGCAGACTATTTTGAATTAACAAATGACGATGTTTTCGAGATCGGTTTAACGCCAAACAGAACGGATGCGATGTCTCATTACGGGGTGGCAAGAGACCTGTTTGCTTATCTTTCAACCAATAAGCAGAAATCGGAATTTGAGAAAATCTCTTCTGTAGTATTGAATAACGAAGGTTCTCACAGCTTTACACTGGAAGTAGAAGATAAAGAATTGGCTCCAAGATATATCGGTGCTGTTATTGAAGATGTACAGGTAGCGGAATCGCCAGCTTGGTTAAAAAACAGATTAAAAGCAATTGGATTAAACCCAATTAACAATATTGTAGATATTACAAACTATATTCTTCATGGATTGGGACAGCCGCTTCATGCTTTTGATGCAGATAAAATTGCTGACAAAAAAGTAAAAGTAGGGACCGTAAAAGAAGGAACTAAATTCACGACTTTAGATGGAGTTGAAAGAACATTAAACGGTTCTGAAATCATGATCAAAGACGGAAAAGATAATCCAATGTGTATTGCAGGGGTTTTTGGTGGTGCTCATTCTGGAGTGTCTGGAGAAACCAAAACTATTTTCCTTGAGAGTGCTTATTTCAACGCGATAGCCATACGAAAAGCTGCCAAAGCCCATGGATTGAATACAGATGCTTCTTTTAGATTTGAAAGAGGTGTTGATCCTAATATCACCAGAACAGCTATTACGCATGCTGTAAAAATGATTCAGGAGTTAGCCGGCGGAAAACTGGTAGGAGAGCTTCTGGAAGAATATCCTAAGAAAATAGAAGATCATTATGTGATCATCAGATTCTCTAAAATTGAACAGATTTTAGGAACAAAAATTCATAGAGAAAAAGTAAAAGAAATTTTAAAAGCCCTTGAAATTCAGGTGTTGAATGAAATTCAGAATGGATTGGAAATTTCTGTCCCTGCATACAGAGCAGATGTAACCAGAGAAATCGACGTTATTGAAGAGATTCTAAGAATTTACGGCTATAATAAGATTGAAGCTCCTCAGAAAATTTCGTTTACCCCTGTTAAACAGAATGCCAACGATCAGGATGAGCTGGAAAGCAATTGGGCAAGAACCCTACAGAGCCTTGGTTTCAATGAAGTGATGAACAACTCACTGACTTCTGTAAAAGATGAAAAAGATGCGGTAAAGCTATTGAATCCTTTAAGCGGTGACCTGGCTTTTATGAGAAAATCTTTATTGGAAGGTCTTCTTCAAAATGCAATCTACAATATCAACAGAAAGAATCAGGATATTAAATTCTTCGAATTCGGGAAAATTTATCATAAAAGAGAACGATACGAAGAAAGAAAACAGCTGGGCATATTAGTTTCAGGAAGAGAAGCGGCAGAAAACTGGCAGCAGCCAAAATCAGCTACAGATTTTTACCGACTGAAAGCGTATGTAAAAGTTTTATTGGAAAGACTGTCAATCGATTATAAAGAAACAGCTTTGACAGATGATAGATTCTCTGATGCAGTATCTTATGAAGCAGACGGAAAGGTATTGGTGAGAATAGGAAAAGTGGCTCCTGCGATGTTGAAAGATTTTGATATCGATCAGGATTGTTTCTACGCAGAAATCGAACTGGAATTTGCTCAGGAATTACGTTCAGGAAATGAACTGAAGTTTAGAGATATTCCTAAATTCAACAAAATAAGAAGAGATTTAGCATTGCTTATTGATAAAAATATTAATTATCAGGAGCTGTATCAGACTGCTAAAAAGAATAAATCGCCATTCATTAAGAGCATTAACTTATTTGACGTTTACGAAGGCAAAAACCTACCGGAAGGCAAGAAGTCCTACGCTATGAGTTTTGAGCTTTTAAATGAAGAAAAAACGTTGGAAGAGAAGGAGATTTCAGAAGTAATGGATTCTCTGATCAAATCTTTCCAAAAAGAGTTTAACGCAGAACTGCGTTCTTAAAAAGAATTACAATATATCAATATAAACGGGCTTTAGCCCGTTTTTTTATTTCTAGCAGATAAATGATTTAGCAAATTATTGGCTTCTTATTGTTAAGAAAACCCATTGTTTTAAGAGGTAATTCTGCTGTTCCACTGACTGAATAAATTACCAAAATATGGATTACTAAACATAATAAAATCCTTTGAAAGCCGTTTAGATAATATAATTTCCGTAAATTTGAGTAAATCAAAAAAGAAAAAAATGAAAAATCTTTTTTTAAGTATATGTGCAGCTGCAATGTTGGCATCGTGTGGTACCATGTCGAGCCCTTCTGCTTCGAAAGTAGGAAAGGCCCAACCTTCATTAACCAATACAAAATGGACATTAGCAGACAATGTAAAAGGTAAGGTTCCTACTTTAAGTATTGAAGGGGAAAAAATTAACGGAAATGCAGGATGTAATAACTATTTCGGAACAATAAAACTGGATGCTGCTACAGGGAACTTCACTGCAGGACAGATGGGTTCTACAAGAATGATGTGTGATAATATGACAGTAGAGCAAAACTTCATGGATATGATCGGAAAAGCTAATAAATATGTAGTTTCCGGGAATACCTTAGAATTATACAAAGACAATCTTTTATTATTGAAATTCAATAAAGCTGAATAAAACAAAAGGAACTCAATTGAGTTCCTTTTTTATGTTTAGAGAAGTTATATATTATTCTTCCTCTTCCTCGTCGTACTTAGCCAACTCTTCGTCACACCATTTGAAAGCAGCTTCTACTACTTTAGTAGCCTCATCTGCCATGGTCTCTTCATCATCACCTTCTAAATCATCCAGCCACTCAACTTCTTCTTCCTCAACGTTTAAAATAAATCTTGGATATTCTGTGTGTACTACGAATAAATCTTCTGGAAATTCTGAATTATCTGCTAATAAAAACTTAGGTAATTTCATTTTTTTAATGTTTTAACTTTGACCAAAGATAATAAAATTATTGGTATTTGTTCTTGTCGATTTTAATTTTTTGAAAAACTTTATACGGGGTAAGAGTCGTTCTCTTTAGTGTATCTTTTGGTTTGAAAGTAAGCGTAATACAGGGATTTACAGTGCTGATAAGTTCAGCAACTCGTATTTCTTCCAGATTGTCGTCTTTTACCACAAAAAACTGGATGGGTACCTGATCCAGTTTTTCACTTTTTAAATAAGTGGATATTTCTTTTCTGTTTTCCAGATAATTTCCTTTGGAAAGCCACGTAAAGGCCATTCCGGATAATAAGCTTAATGCCCCGATCACATATACTTTGGTATTGAAAAGTTCAAAAAGTCTTCTGAAATACAAAAGCCATAGAGGAAGAATAAATGGAGCAAGAATTCTGTAATCTATGGGATTTACAGAATAAAAATACTGGATAAAATACGAACAGACAATACCGGTAATTCCAATTACTATAAAAAAAGATTCTGTCTCTGTAAGCTTTTTTCTGGTGAACAGATAGATCATGAATGCAATATTCAGCAGCCCGATCCCATAAATAGCATAATTTATTAATCCTCCACCCGGATTGGCAATATGCACAAACGGATTGAAAGAAGTCGTAAGTCCCTGGAAAAGCTCAACCAATAGTTTTGATGTTGGATGCAGGCCCATTTCAAGGAATTGCTTCACATAATTTTCATTAAAATAGTCGATAAACAAAAACTTGTACAGCACGATGAAAACCAGTCCCACAGCGCCAGAAATAATAAAGACAGGTGAATACTTTCGTTTCCAGAAAATCAGACCGAAAAGCCCTGTAGCCCCTATAATAAATAAAGCGCTGTATCTGATATTATAAAGAGCAATCAAAGATAAAGAAAGGTATAAAATGGCTTTTCCTTTTTCAAGTTTGCCCGTAATCACAAGATGTGCAGTATATAAAAAGAGGAAAACAAAAGGGAGAATTAGGGCCTCACTCATCGTATAGGCGTAGGTAGACACAAAACTAAATAATGCGCTTATAACAACCGATTCCCTCTGATAGAATTTCTTTTTCCAGCAAAAATATATGATGAATAAAAATGCAGCAATTCCCACTGCTTTGCTGCCCCAGAATTCATCCAGACCAAATAAAGTGAAGAATTTAATGCTTAAAGGATAGCCTAACGGAGTTGTCGTATTATCAATAGTCGGAAAGACATGAGCGAATCTCATATACCGGATGGAGTCCGGGTTTACGCGGCCTTTCTCATTGAATAAAAAACGCAAAATGGTCATCACTAAAGTAATGATGACCATGGTTATTTGAATATTTTTTTCTTTTATTTTCATGGAAGAAACTGAATTTTGTCTTGTCTGCTTATATGCTACAAAGCTAATAATTCTCAACTTTTACCATTGATCATTCATGTGCGGAGTAACATCGGGCATAGACAATACATTCATCAAAATCCGGTTATTTAGAAAACATTTTAGCTACTTTTTCAGCCTTTTTGCTTTCAGAATAATCATAGAAGCCTTCTCCGGATTTTACTCCCAATTTTCCAGCCATTACCATGTTTACCAGCAATGGATTAGGAGCGTATTTAGGATTTTTAAAGCCATCATACATTACATTTAATATCGCAAGACAAACATCAAGACCAATGAAATCTGCCAGCTGTAAAGGTCCCATAGGATGAGCCATTCCCAATTTCATTACCGTGTCGATCTCTTCCACACCAGCCACACCGTTGTAAAGGGTTTCGATGGATTCATTAATCATTGGCATTAAAATTCTGTTGGCCACAAAACCTGGGTAATCGTTAACTTCTACAGGCACTTTTCCTAATGCCTTGCTCATTTCATAGATCACATCAAAAGTTTCTTTCGAAGTAGAGTAGCCTTTGATGATTTCTACCAGTTTCATAATAGGAACCGGGTTCATAAAGTGCATACCGATTACTTTATCCGGTCTTTTGGTAGCTGCAGCAATTTTAGTGATAGAAATAGAAGAGGTATTAGTTGCAAGGATACAGTTTTCCGGTGCAAATTCATCCATCTGTCCGAAAATTTTCAATTTTAAATCCTGGTTTTCAGTGGCTGCTTCTACAATAAGGTCAGCAGTTCCTACAGCGTCCTGAAGAGCGGTGAAAGTGGTGATGTTTCCTAAAGTTTCTGCTTTTTGTTCCTCTGTAAGGTTTCCCTTTGCAATTATTCTGTCAAGGTTGGTAGTAATGGTTTTTAAGCCTTTGTCCAAAGCATCCTGAGATACATCTACCAGGTTTACGATAAAGCCGCTTTGTGCAAAAGTATGTGCAATACCATTTCCCATGGTTCCTGCTCCAATAACTACAATGTTTTTGATCATTTTTCTTTTATTTTTTATAGATAGTTAAATTTCTTGAATTTGCCAGATCAGCCTTTGTGACTACTTTCTGATCATCAAAACTTACATGCCCGTCACGGCTTTTATCCCGCTGGTTGTTTTGTAAATCAACGACTGCTTCCAATCCTTTAATAAAGCTGCTTCTTTGTTTTTTTGTAAGGCTGTCGATGCCAATATAAAGTCTGAATTCACCTTCTCTTCCCAAACCGCTTTGGCTGTAAACTTCAAAACTTTTTTTCTTATTCTTTTTGGCAAACTTTTCCAGATAACTGATCACAGGATCTGGTGACGGAGTACCGCAGCAGATACTTCCATAGCTTACCTGTACATAATTTTGACTCTTTTGAGCAAAAAATAAAGTACAGCACAACAGACCGAATAATAATGCTATTTTTTTCATATGTACATTGTTTTTTTAAAGATGAATACTTGTATGGAAATATCGTGCTAAAGACCATATTTTTGCGAGGTCTGAAGTGTATTTTCCCAGACTCTAAAAGTAAGCTTTAAAAATTACTTGTTAAAATAATCCCAGACGGCTTTTGAAATGTCTGATATTATTTTACAATTTACAGACTCTGTTTCAGTGGAATTACTTACAAAAACGGCAATTGCATAATGCTTTCCATTTGAAAGAGTAACAATTCCGATATCATTTTCTGCAACGGTAAGAATGTGATCAGGTTTGCCGGAAGATCCCGTTTTATGAGCGACCGGAGTACCTTTTGGGAGTTGCTCTACTATTTTATTGGTTCCTGTTTTGGTTCCCAGCATAATCTGCGTTAAATAATCTGTAGATTTTTTGGAAAGTAATTTTCCATCATAGAGCTTTTTCAGAACCTCTACTGCAGAATTTGTAGTAGTGTAATTTTCATATAGGAATTTCCAGTCATTAAGAGCCATTTCATGTTCTGTATATTTAATCTGGAAATCTTTTACTCCTTTAGAATCTATAGATTTCTGAATAGCTTGAGTACCTCCGGCAAGTTTTATCAGAATGTCACAAAGATTATTATCGCTCAGTGCCACTGTATAATCAATGATTTCACTCAGAGTAACTTCAATATTTCCATTAGGGTACTTCTCGCGGAATGGAGACCATGTATTTTCATGAAGATCAGATTTTTTAATAAGGATTTTCTGGTCCAGTGAAAACTTTCCTTGATCCACAAGATCCAAAACAGCACAGGCAATATGAAACTTGAAAACACTCATTGTAGGGAGTTTTTTGTTTCCATTTTTATTGTATTTAAAGCCATCCTCAAAACCTGAGACAGACACCCCTACAGTAGCCTTTTTATCTTTAGTAAGAGAATTGATTTTCTGTTCAAGTTCTGAGTGTTGAGAAAAAGCAAAACCTGAAACCAATAATAAAAGAAACCCTATTTTATTCATAGTTTCAAAGATAAAAAAAATCCCTTTTACATCTAAAAGGGATTTGTATTTTAAGGCAATTATTATTTTACTTCCAAATAATTGAGGTTTACTCCATCATTTTCAAAATAGATCCTGATTTTGTTTTCTCCTTTTTTAAAGATAATGCCTTTAACGGAAGCAGTCTGCCATTTCTCATTTCCTCCTGTAGAAGGCAGTGAAACGGTCTTTATATCCTTCACCGAACCGTTTTCTATTCTGATTTTTGCGTCATTGGTACTGGCATATCTTATATCAAAAGTATAGGCTTTATCCATTTTGCTGGTAATCGTATACTGAATCCATTCCCCGGATTCGGTTTTGCCTACGTAGTATTGATTGGTAACGGCATCGTTGCACAGGTAAATATCCACTGCATCATTTCTCATTTGATGACCGGCATTCCATTCTGATCTTTTATTAGGATCACTCACCCAAAGATTGATGAAATCTTTATCCAGATAAGCAGCTCCCATTCTTCCGAGATCATAATCAGATGCAAAAATCCTTCCCGGAGCCTGATGGTTTTTGAAAGGCTTTGTAGAGCCATCCGTTACCTGTCTGAACATCGCATCAATTACATCATACTGTATTTCTGTGTTGCTGAATTTATAATTGTCAGCAATCTTCATCAGTGCTTTGGTGGCAAATTCTTTTGAAGGTTTTTCACCGCCGTTTTTCCAGTAATCCAATAACTTCTGATATTCAGGAGTTATTTTCACATTAGCAATTCCTGCTCTGTTGTCTATTTTTTTCATAGGCCAGAAAGCATATCCAATATTGTGTTTGTTCAGTAATTGAATAAGCTCAGTAAACCAGACATTTGAATTTTCTCCTGTTTCTCCAAGCCAGATCGGTATATTATACTTTTCCCGAAGATCCAGTATTCCCTTCAATGTTGCATCGTCGTTATTATTCCAGTATTTATGGAAGCTGAAAACCATATTATCATCCCAGATAGGAATCAGGCCGTTGTAATTATTTCCCCAGCCGTTTCCTTCGATAATAATGATGTGTTTCTTATCCACCCCACGAATGGCTGTAGTAATATCTTTCTGAAATTTCCATAGCGGAGCATTTGACATTTCATCAGTTCCATTTGGGTTTTTACCTGTGAAATTGATATTCGGTTCATTAATCAGGTCGTACCCGCCAATCCAGGGCTCGTCTTTATACCGTTCTGCTATTTTTTTCCAGAAAGCAATGGTTTTTTTCTGATTCTCTTCACTGTCCCAAAGCGATGGTTTGGATTTGTCGTTATCAGAAATATTTACATCATTTCCCTGTCCTCCCGGAAGTGCATGCAAATCAAGAATCAGGTACATTTTATTGGCGGCGCACCATTTCAGTAAATCATCTGTCATTTTAAAACCTTCTTCCAGCCAGGTATTCTGTCCTTTTACAGTTTCTTTTTCAATCGGCAGTGTATATAAATTATAGTGCATTGGCAGCCGTATAGAATTGAATCCTGCTTTCGCCAGAAAATCAATATCCTGTTTGGTAATACCGTTTTTCAGATACGCTTTATAAAAATCATTCATCCCGTCTTCACCGATCAGTTCTGCAATTTTTTCCTTTATTTTATACTGAGGACCTGCAAAATCAGCAGTTTTTAGCATATAACCTTCTTGTAACATCCATCCCCCTAAACCGAGACCTTTCAGTTGAACGTTTTCACCTTTATCATTAATGATTTTTTGGCCATTTGTCTTAAGTAATTGAGATGTCCCAAATTGAGACAATAAAAAAGCGGATAATAGAAGGGTTCTTTTCATAGGTTTAATTTTTATACAATATCAGGAGATTTTAGTATGGATGGCTGCTTGCACAATATTCTACATAGAAGTCTACATAGATATTGTTAATCTGAGCCGGATGCCAGTGTGTATGCAAAATGATTTTTTTTCAATAGTATATTGAATTTTTTTTTCAAATATATTATTTTTTTGTTTTCAAAATCATTTTCTTTTGGTAAATCTTTAATAAACTTTCATTATCCCTGTGAAGATTTTACATCCTGACAAGGATAATGAAAATTAGGTCTTATAATTAATGTAAATAATAAGAAATTACCGTTAAAAATAAACTTACAAGAATTGGACTAGTCAATTTTTTAATTTCAGCATGTTTAAAATAAAAAAAGCTGAGAATGATAAATAAAATGGCTGATACAATAATCCCTGTATTGTTAATATAGCTTGAAGAAACTTTAAAAACTAAGAAATGTAAAGAAGCCACTATGATGAGTTCAAACATATTCATCAGTAAAAATAATGAAGTAAAATAATTAATTTTTTTACCCTTCGATAAAAAAATACCAAATCCTATAACTCCGGCAAGGCCTTTCATAATAGTAATAATCACATTATTGTAATGGGTAGATGATAGTTGAACAAAGCTTTTATACGGCTGATAAATACTTTTGGTTGCATTATAATCTTTAGTAATATACGAGTAGCTCACATATAAACACACCAACGATAAATATAAAAATATAGTAGGCAGGAGATAGGTTTCAGCTTTTTTCATTACTTGCTGATCAGTTTCATAATTTCCAAAGCCACTTTCAAAGCTTCCGTTCCATCTTCAAGGGAAACTTCCACATTTTTATTTTCTGTAATGGCATCTGCAAAAGAGTTCAGCTCATCCAAAATAGCATTATTAGGCTGAATATTTGGGTATTCAAAAAGAATCTGATTTTTTTCTCCCTCTGCATTTTCAATAATCATATCAAACGGAGTAGGAACCTCAGGAGCATCCTGCATTTTGATTACTTCGGCTTTTTTCTCCAGGAAATCAACAGAAATATAGGCGTCTTTCTGAAAAAATCGGCTTTTTCTCATCGCTTTCATCGATATTCTTGAAGTCGTAAGATTGGCTACACATCCATTTTCAAATTCTATTCTTGCATTGGCAATATCCGGAGTTTTGCTTACCACACAAACACCGCTTGCATGGATAATTTTAACTTTAGATTTCACCATACTCAATAAAATATCCAGATCATGAATCATTAAATCCAGCACCACAGAAACATCAGTTCCACGCGGATTAAATTCAGCCAGCCTGTGGATCTCGATAAACATCGGATCTTTAATATAATCCTTGGTGGCCATAAAAGCAGGGTTATATCTTTCAACATGGCCTACCTGAGCTTTTATCCCATTCTCACGGCATTTATAAAGAATTTCCTCTGCCTGTTCAAGCGTATGGGTAACAGGCTTTTCGATGAAGAAATGAAGTCCTTTAGCAATTGCTTTTAAGGCATAATCATAATGGTAGAGGGTAGGAGTTACAATATCCAGCATCTCAATCTGATCCAGAAGATCATCAAAATTTTCAAAATATTTATATCCGAATTCGGCTTCTATTTTTTTTCCGTTTTCTACATCTTTATCATGGAAGCCTACAAATTCATACTTATCAGATTGATTAAGAAGTCTTAAATGTATTTTTCCTAAATGTCCAGCACCTACCAAACCTGCTTTCAACATAGCTTTTTAATTTTTGTAAAGATATAAATTAGATGCGATATTTCAGATATAAGACTTTAGGCTTAATCATCAAAATGTGCCTGCAGATTCTGAAATCTGAAATCTAATCCTTATTTTTGTGAGAAACTAAACCCTGATACCTAATAATTACCATCTAATGACGCAAGATTCGTTTGTACATAAAGGAAAAAGAAAGATTTTAGTCGATTACCTTCGACAGAGAATTGGAATTTCGGATGAAAATGTACTTTCGGCAATGAATGAGGTTCCGAGACACCTTTTTATCGAAAGTATCTTTGAAGACTTTGCTTATGAAGACCGGGCTTTCCCGATTCTGGCACATCAGACCATTTCACACCCTTCAACCGTTGCCGAGCAGTCGGAACTTCTTAAGGTGATGCCTGGAGATAAAGTCCTTGAAATAGGAACCGGATGTGGATATCAGACTGCCGTATTACTCGCTATGAAAGCTTTGGTATATACCGTTGAAAGACAAAAAGACCTTTTTGACTTTTCAAAGAAGAAATTCCGGGAACTTCATCTGTATCCTAAATTTCAGAGCTTTGGGGATGGTTTTGCAGGTCTTCCTACTTTTGCACCTTTTGACCGGATTATCGTTACCTGTGGTGCTTCAATATTGCCCACTGAATTATTAAAACAGCTAAAAGTTGGCGGTAAAATGGTGATTCCCTTAGGCCCGACAGACGAACAGGTTCTATTCAGGTTTACAAAAGTATCACCTACAGAATTCGAAAAAGAAGAATTTGGCGCCTATAAATTCGTTCCCATGTTAGGAAAAACCAATCAATAGGCGTTAGCTTTCTAGTTTTCAATTTTATTTATATCACAATTAAATATCACCTTTTTCTATTCAATAGAAACGGGCTTTATCCCGTTCATAAGAGATTGAAAATCATCTGGCTTCAGCCAAACAATAATTATGTATAACATAGAAAGCGAAATTTTCTGGAAATTGTTAAAGCATTTCGGAATGAAAATTGTTTTTTGAATAGTAGAGCAGTTGTTTAAATTATAATACAATTTGAATAATAGTTAGAAAAAATTACAATAAAAGCTATGTAAAAGTCTATTTTAATTTAGAAATAGGCAATTCATCAGACAAGAAAGTAATTTTTAAATAGTTAAGTTCAGCAGCCTTGCTTTTCTTGCGGAAGCAAGGCTTTTTATCTATTTCACGCATCACAAAATAAAAATAATGAAAGTATTCATCAATAAAAGAATTCCGGAAATAGGAATCAATCTGCTAAAAGAAGCCGGGTTAGACATCAATATCCCTGAAAATGAAAATTTGTCTCAGGAAGAATGGCTAAGCCACTGTAAAGATGCCGATGCAATTCTCAACGTTGGACATCATACCTTTGATAAAAATTTTTTTGAAGAATGCCCCAATGTAAAGGCAATCGCTTTATATTCTGTAGGGTTTGACCACGTTGATATACAGGCTGCCAGCCAGGCACATGTAGCAGTTGGAAATACCCCCGATGTATTGAGCAAAGCGACTTCAGATGTTGCTTTTCTTCTGATGCAGTCGGTGGCAAGAAGAGCTTCCTATAACTTTCAGAAGGTTAAAGAGGGAAACTGGGGCGATTTTGATCCATTACATGCATTAGGACAGGAATTATACGGTAAAACCTTAGGTATTTTCGGGTTGGGCAGAATTGGTTTCGAGATGGCCAAAAAATCGCATAAAGCTTTTGATATGAATATTATCTACCATAACAGGCATCGTAACGAAGAGGCGGAAAATGAGCTTAATGCAACCTATGTCTCTTTTGATGAGCTTGTAGAACAGTCTGATGTTTTAAGTATTCATGCTAATTTTACTCCCGATCATAAAGATCTTTTCAACCGTTCGGTTTTTGAAAAAATGAAACCTAATGCAATCTTTATCAATACGGCAAGAGGAGGCTTTCATCAACAGACAGATCTGTATGAAGCCTTAGTGGCAAGAGAACTTTGGGGAGCAGGGCTGGACGTTACCAATCCGGAGCCGATGTTCAAAGATGATCCTATTTTAGGGCTTTCCAATGTCTGTGTATTGCCGCATATCGGTTCAGCTACCATGGAAGCCCGGGACGGAATGGCTACAATTGCCGCAGAAAATATTATTGCTTTCTCAAAAGGTGAAAAAATGCCTAATTGTGTAAATCCAGATGTGTTTAATAAGTAGAAAATTATCTGTCATAGGATTCACAACTTAAGAGAATAGATTTTGTAATCATACACCAGCTTGGAATTATTTTTGTTCTATACCTCACAACACCAATCCTAAAAACCAACAACCAACAACCAAACACTAACAACTAAATATACCAAACCCCAAAACCCCATTATTATGATACCAGAAGATAATACCAACGAGCAAGACAGAAAACTGAAAGAGATGAATTACAGTCCCAGTGAAGATCTGTTTAACAGGGAAAAACATATTCCTTTAGATGGCGATGGAAATCCTATCACCAATGAACAGGATGAAGAAAACGAATTAGAAATGGATCTCGATGTTCCGGGATCAGATGAAGACAATGATATGGAAGAAATTGGCTCTGAAGATGAAGAAAATAACTATTGGAGTACCAGTGATAATAATGATGATCACGAAGAACAAAACGATGATGTTCTCACCTAAAATATAACCTTACTCACTGAGTAAGGTTTTTTGTTACAGGAACATAAGCTTTTATTCTCTATCTTAGAGAATGGAAGTTTTTCTTTTTTAGAGGAATTCTGAACCATACAGAAACTCCGCGTATCCCGATAAAACACAAGCATGAGCAAAATTATCACCTACATCAGAGACATTCCCATCGCCAGCCAATTTGCTGAAGAACTCCCTTATAATCCAAAAATAAAAGTGCTTCTGAAAAATAAACAGAAGACAGGAATCCTTAGTGAAATGCTATTCTGGATACGGGTGAGGGCAAAAGCATTTCATAAAATTGATTTTGACAGACAGGTGATTATCGGAGATCATATCATCGATTTTTATGCAGCAAAATTAGGGCTGGCCATAGAAATTGACCGCCCGGGAAATGATCTGAAACTATCTGATGACAAAATCCGGCAGGATTTTCTTGAATCTTTAGGCATCAGAGTTTTTAAAAAAACAGCTGTTGAGGTTAAACAGGATCTCTCTGCCGTAATGAGTGATCTGGAAGAATTTATCATTTTGCACTACACAGCAGCCCCGGATCCTGAAACGGTATAAAATTCCCCTCCTGTGGAGGGGTGCATTCGGCGAAAGCCGAAGACGGGGTGGTTCATAATAACAAAGCATGTAATCACAAAACATGAAAGAAATTCTAACCTACATTAATAACATTCCCATCCACAGAAACTTTGTGGAAAATTTAACTTTTAACCCTCATTTAATTCCATTACTGAAAGAAAAACGGAAAGCAGGCATCTTAAGTGAAGTCCTTTTTTGGAAAGAAGTAAGAGCGAAGACATTTCATGCGATAGATTTTGACCGTCAAAGAATTATCGGAAATTATATTGTTGATTTTTATGTGAAAACATTAGGATTAGTCATTGAAATTGACGTATCAAGTCATGATGAAAAACAGGTGTACGATGGTCACAGACAGGAATACCTGGAATCTTTAGGACTAAAAATATTTAGAATAACAGATTTTGATGTAAAGAACAATTTAAGAGCTGTCATGAAAAATTTGGAGAAATTTATTACTGAAAACTACAGTTCATAAAATTCCCCTCCTGTGGAGGGGTGGATTCGACTGAAAGTCGAAGACGGGGTGGTTAATAATACCAGTACAGCATTACGAAGATTTTGAAGATTACTTTTTTCAGCATTTTGGAACCACCCCGTCTTCCAAAATTCCATGAATTTTGAAATCCACCCCTCCATGGGAGTGGAATTTTTCCTGTTAGGCCACTGAGTTCCGTGCTTTTTTAGTTGCTTATATTTTCTAATTTGAATATCTTTAAAACCTAGAAATATATTTTAATAGTTAAACGTAGAAAACCTCATATATAATGACTTTCCAGGAACAGATACAACAGGGTATACCTCAGCAGCTGCCTCAGCCCAAACCATACGAAACCAATATCAATCACGCTCCGAAACGTAAAGAAATTTTAGGGGAAGAAGAGAAAAAATTAGCGTTAAAAAATGCCTTGCGTTATTTTGAACCTCAGTTTCATGCGGAACTACTGCCGGAATTTAAAGAGGAATTGGAAAAATACGGAAGAATTTATATGTATCGTTTCCGTCCCGATTATGAAATGAAGGCGAGACCGATTGCCGATTATCCAGGAAAATCGGAGCAGGCAAAATCCATTATGCTGATGATTCAGAATAACCTGGATTATGCCGTGGCGCAGCATCCACATGAATTAATTACGTATGGTGGAAACGGCGCGGTGTTTCAAAACTGGGCGCAGTATCTTTTGACGATGAAATATTTGTCTGAAATGACTGATGAACAAACATTAACTATGTACTCAGGGCATCCGATGGGGCTTTTCCCGTCTCATAAAGACGCACCCAGAGTCGTGGTGACGAATGGAATGGTGATTCCTAATTATTCCAAACCGGATGACTGGGAGAAATTCAATGCATTGGGCGTTTCCCAATACGGACAGATGACGGCGGGAAGTTATATGTATATTGGTCCGCAGGGAATTGTTCACGGAACAACCATCACCGTTTTAAATGCATTCAGAAAAATCAATAAAGAACCTCAGGGTGGACTTTTCGTAACTTCAGGATTGGGAGGAATGAGTGGTGCGCAGCCAAAAGCAGGAAATATTGCAGGCTGTGTTACCGTATGTGCAGAAGTAAATCCCAAGATCACCAAGATCCGTCATGAGCAGAAATGGGTAAATGAAATCCATGAAAACCTCGATGAACTGGTAGAAAGAGTAAGAAAAGCTCAGGCAGATAAAGAAACTGTTTCTTTGGCTTATCTTGGAAATATTGTAGAAGTTTGGGAGAAATTCGACCAGGAAAATGTAAGAATTGATATCGGTTCAGATCAGACTTCACTTCACAATCCATGGGCAGGAGGATATTATCCTACCGGACAGAGCTTCGAAGAATCCAATACCATGATGGCGGAAGACCCTGAATTATTCAAAGAAAAAGTTCAGGAAACCTTAAGAAGGCACGCCGCAGCAATTAATAAACATACACAAAAAGGAACGTACTTCTTCGATTACGGAAATGCTTTCCTGCTGGAGGCTTCAAGGGCCGGAGCTGATGTGATGGCAGAAAATCCAACGTTGGGAAGAGAATTTAAATTCCCAAGTTATGTGCAGGATATTATGGGGCCGATGTGTTTCGATTACGGTTTCGGACCTTTCCGTTGGGTATGTACCAGCGGAAACCCGGAAGATCTGCAAAAAACGGATGACATAGCGTGTGCCGTGTTGGAAGAAATGGTAAAAAACTCTCCCGAAGAGATCCAACAGCAGATGAAAGACAATATCCAGTGGATCAAAGGAGCACAGGAAAATAAACTGGTTGTAGGTTCTCAGGCAAGAATCCTGTATGCAGATGCAGAAGGAAGAATGAAGATTGCAGAAGCATTCAACAAAGCGATTAAAAATGGAGAAATCGGACCGGTGGTACTGGGAAGAGACCACCATGATGTTTCCGGGACAGATTCTCCGTACAGAGAGACCTCCAATATTTATGACGGATCAAGATTTACAGCCGATATGGCGATTCAGAATGTGATTGGTGACAGTTTCCGTGGGGCGACCTGGGTGTCCATCCATAACGGTGGTGGAGTAGGCTGGGGAGAAGTAATCAACGGTGGTTTCGGAATGCTGCTTGACGGTTCTGATGATGCCGACCGAAGATTAAAATCCATGCTGTTCTGGGACGTGAACAACGGAATCTCAAGACGAAGCTGGGCCAGAAATGAAGGCGCTGTTTTCGCCATTAAAAGAGCAATGGAAGCAGAACCCAATCTGAAAGTAACACTTCCGAATTTTGTGGATGAGAGTTTGTTTTAAAACTTTTTAGATATAGAAAAACCTGCTGTTAGGCAGGTTTTTTATTTAATATGATTTTTTTCTTTTTTCTTTTTCTTCATTGAACATGAGACCTAAATCTCTTCGTAGTTGCTTTCTAAAGTTATTCTTTAAATTGGTAATTTTCTCGATTTGTTCTGAAGAATAATTGTTATTATTCGCTGGTTGTTTCATTAACATATCTTTTAATAAGTAATAACTTTTTAAGGCTTCTGAAGAAATAATTAAATTTAACTTTCCTGATTTCCATTCATTCAGCTCAATTAAACATATTTTAAGTTTTTCATTATCAATATTTCCTCCTTTTTCTTTATAAATTTTATCTGTTATTTCAAATGCCTTTGGGTATAAATCAATTCTCAAATCATACAACTTAGTTGTTAAATTCCTATTGATGGTTTTATTAAATTGGTCTTTTTGAAACTTCTGATTTTTGTAAAACTGATATAATGCTACTAAAGAAATAATTAAAGAAGTCAATGCTGTAATTAAAGAAGGTGTTAAAAAATTAGCCATATTTACTTCAAGTTTTTATTAATTGTTTGAAATAATTTTTTCCAATTTGCTATTTCTTGTGGCTTTAGATCTTTAGTTTCTTTATCCTTACTCCATTTTATATACTTTTTTGCTAATTTATACTTTGAAAAATCTGGAACATCAGCAGAAAAAATATCAATTATTGGACGATTGGGTTGACTATCCGATGTTGCTTTTGTATCTACACCATATTCTTCTTTCACAATTTCAATAAGAGTTTCTCTTAAAAGGTCTTCTATTTCAGCCTTAGGAACATTATCTACAAAATCTTTTGTTCTTAAGATATTCTTGTTTCCAAGAGTATGAACTAAATTCTCTTGTTGAGCAGCTTGGTCGCCTGCTGAATCTGAATCTAATAATGCTGCAACTTTTAAATTGTGAGCATGTAAGATAGTTGCATAGTAAACTACTTTACCTGCTGAATTTGCAAAAACTAAAGCGATTTTATCATTTAGATTTTCATCTTTGGATTCTCTTAATAAATTAGCAGTAGTGTCAAGATACCAATAATCAGTAATTCCTTCCAATATTAAATTTCTTTGTTGAGAAAAAAGGCTTTGTGCCAAATCATATCCTAAAGCTTCTTGCAAGGGTAACAGACCTGCGGGATCACTTGACGAAATTGTTGTATGAACTTTCGTGCCTTCCTTTCTATTTTTCATCTCCACTACTTTTACAATGTCTAACTCATCAGGGCCTACTAAAAATGGTGAATGAGTAGTATAAATGGTTTGATTCGTTTCAGCAAGTCGTGAAATGGTTTCTCTAAAGTCTCTTTGTTTTAAACCATGTAAACTCATTCCTGGTTCATCTAATAACAAAATCGCATTTTTGTGCTTGTCCATAGCTTCAGCAAAGAAAACTACAAAAAAAGACACAAGCCATTGAAAGCCTTCCGAACGTTGATCTAATTCAATATCAACACCAATATCGTCTTCTACAACAACTTTTAAATATTGACCATCAGCTGTAACTTTTAGTTTATCGGCTTCTGGTCTTTCCGGATTTGGTCTCCAAACTTTTCTAATTTCATCTGTTAGTCTAACACTTGCGGCGTTTAGTTGATAACTTCTACTATCTAACTTATCCTTGTACTTTTGAAGAGCTTCACGATCAGTCTGATTGGGACTGACTGTGTTACCTAAATCAGATAATTCTCTTGCAGTAAATCCCAAAAGCTTTAATAAACAAAGATTACCATAATCATAATATTCATCATCTAATAGGTTTTTTTCTATTCTTGTAGCCAGATGCTCTAAATGTACTGATGGCTTTACTTTAAAATAGTTGTTAAAAAGAATAAAAACAGGTTTTCTATTCTGTAAAATTCCTAAAACTTCATCTATTTTAGAATTGAAATTTATTTTTTTTATTAATGTCGAATATCTATCCTCTTCCTTAGAATTATCCTCATCTATGAGAGAATATTTATCTTCCAAAAAATTTGTAAGTTTTAAGGCATTATCTTTAGATAAACTGGTGTAATCTAACCAATTATTTACAATTAATTTAATTAATATGCTTGGTAATTTAGTTTCGTCTTCTGGATTTTCAATTTTGTATTGTTTATCTAAATGTGATAGTAATCTGGTTAAGTCATTTTTAATATCTTTGTAGTATACTGTATCTGGAGCATTTTCAAGAGTATGATATATTTTATTATCTATGTTTTTGTAACATTTGTAAATACATTCTTTAAATTCTTCAGGCAATAATTCTTTGTCAGCATTTTCAAGTGCAAAATATCCTGTAACAACAGTTACATCTGTAGGATTTATTTTTTTTGTCGATATATTATTATATAAAGATCTAGGGTAGTCTCTGAGTGCATCAAAATCTGGAATATCGTCAGGTTTATTTAATTGTTGTAGCGCTTTTAAAATGACTGTTTTACCTGCTTCATTAGGTCCAACAATAATAGTTTTAAGTTCTTCTATTTCAAATTCACCAGTATCTATAATACTGCGATAATTTTGAATTCTGGCTTTAATTAATTTCATTGATTAAAAAGTTTATATTTAATCAAATATAAAAAACTAACATTACAAAAATCCCCGTATTTTTACGGAAATTATTATTAAAAAACTTCCAATTCTTCCTACAACCTCCTCAACCCCTCCGTAACTCACACCCACTAGTAAAACAATCCACCGGAGTGCTCCGGAGCTTTAAAACAAGTGTGTTTGTAACCTCCGGAGGGCTCCGGAAGTCTCGCGCAACGTGCAGGAAACCAAAGAAGTGCTCCGGAGATTACGCGCAAGTGTGTTTGTAACCTAACAACTTTTTAATATATTTGATTCTGAAAATTTGTATCAATTCACTAACAAAAACACAAAAACGTATGGAAATTGCACTCACAAAGCTGAGTACTAAAGATCTTGCGACTTTAGCTCAGAGAACCATTTCAAATGCCCTGTCCGGGAAATATCCTGTCATTGCCAACCATCCTCTGCTTGCAGATTTGCAGGCCTCTTACACCGAATACGATAAGGTATACACTAAGCAGGTCTACAGCGGAAAAGGAAAAGACGTTGCCGCACTGGATGAAGAAAGGGATGCCGCATACAACAGCATGAAAGCATTCCTGAACGGATACCGGAAGCTTTCTTCTGCAGCCTATTATCAGCTGGCGGAAGACCTCTATCAGGTATTTAAAAATTTTGGACTCAAGCTCGACCGGATGAGCTATTCTTCCCAGACGGCCCAAATGAAAAAACTGATCGAAACTTTAGAAACCCCTGAAAATGCACAGAAGATCACAGCTCTTTCTCTGGACACCGCATTGGCCGATATGAAAACCAAATATGAAGCTTTTGAAATACTGTTTTCTGAACAGGCAGGGATTAATTCAGACCTGCGCCAGATGCAAAGCGCATCGGCCATCCGAAAGAGTCTGGAAAAAAATCTGAAATCCTATATCAGATTATTAACGCTGATGAAAGGGGTGTCGGGCTGGGAACTGTTCCATAATGATGTGAACGAACTGGTGAAGGCTGCAAAAAATTCTACGGTGACTGCTGCCAAAGAGAATGGTTCAGCAGGAAAAGGCTCGTAGGCTAAACCCAATGAATAGGGTATTAAGAGACAGCATAGCAAAAATAAAGCAATAAAAAACCCCTCTGAAAAGAGGGGTTATATGATTAAGGGTGAACCACAACCGGTCTGCATCCGCATAAGCAGTCATCCTGACCTGTCAAATCATCACATACGCCATAGGACTCACATTTGTAAATGTATCCAACTTTACAGTTAGGAACACCTCCAGCTCCCTTTACTTGTCTTAATTGTTCTCTCGAAATCTTTTTTAGATTTTTCATAGTAATTGTTTTATTTGTTGAATTCCAAATATAATAATATTCCCTATACGAAGACTTATTTTTATATTTTTTAATAAAACCTTAACTTTTTAAGAAACTGGTGGCTATTTTATTGTTTTATTGGTGAAAAATATTTAAAATATTTACGTTGATTTTTTGAATCATTAAGTTGAATATAAGGGATTAAGATCATTAAGAAAAACATCTTTGATGTTTTATAAAACACAACACTTAGTCCTTACTATTCTTAAAAACTTAAACTTTCTTATTGGTTTAAAATAAATAAGTGTAAGAATTTTACTTTTTATACTTTTTCAGAAATTTGTTGCTGTTTTATTGTCCGGAATCACTCTATTTTGTTTCAGATAAAGGTGGTGGGGATGAAAGCTGGAGCGGAATATCCTTGTCAAGGTTTTAAACCTTGACAAGGATATTAAGGATGAAAAATTTCAAAAGTTTGATTATTTTTACATCGTGATTTTTCAAACCACTAATAACCATGAAGAAATACCTGTTTAGCTTATTATTCGGTTTTTTGTGTTCTCTTCCTGTATCGGCTTGTCTGAACGGAGAAACAAAAACCCTGAAAGATGGAACCCTATTTTATGAAGATTTTGAAGGTTTTGTTCCCCGCGGTCATTTTTTTGGAGGAATAGAGGATCATGAAAAACTTCTGCACTCCCTTGAAAAACAGTATCAGGAAACAAAAGATATAGATTATTTATCGGATAAAGGATATGTGCTCATTACGTTGGGCAAATATCAGGAAGCCATTGATTTGTATAAGAAAATTGAAGCTATTCAACCTAACCGATATTCTACCGCTTCCAATATGGGAACCGCTTATGAGCTGATTGGAAATGACGCTGAAGCGTTACACTGGATTGAAAAATCGGTTGCCATCAATTCTAAATCCCATGAGCATTCAGAATGGATACATGTGAATATTTTAAAGGCCAAAATAAAAGGAAAGAACGCTTATACTTCAAAATTTTTGATAGGAACAGATTTTGGAAATGGAAAATTACCAGTAAGCAGTTTGTCCAAGAAAGAATTATATACTCTTCGGGAGCAGCTTTATTACCAATTGAATGAAAGGATATCTTTTGTTACGCCCAAAGATGTTGTGGTTGCACAGCTGCTATTTGATTTGGGAAATATATCATACCTGTATGGCGATAAAGATGATGCAATGGAAGATTATAAACTGGCTAAGGAATATGGTTTTGATACTCCTGTTTTAAAGGAAAGGATGACACTGCATTCTACGTCAGCTATTAGAAGGACAGAGAAAAAATTAATCAGTGAAGCTAAATTTCAAACAAAACCAATAAGGATATTTCAGTTTATAGAAACTTTAATATCTGTTTTTGCACTTATTTTTTCAGCCGTTCTTATTCTTATCTTTAGAAAGAAAATATTCTTAATACTTCGATAATTTTCTGTTATATCTTCCAACCTTTTCTCATAATCACGCATCTTTATATAAAAAGAGGCTATGAAAATCACCATACCAAAACCGTGTCACGAAAACTGGGAAACCATGACTCCCGAAGAGAAAGGAAGATTTTGTTCCGTTTGTTCACAAACTGTCCGGGATTTTACCCTTGCTTCTGATCAGGAAATCATAGAGATTTTATCTCATTCTTCAGAGGATATTTGTGGAAATTTTTATGAATCTCAACTCAATAGACATTTGCATTATTCCTATATCAATTCAGTTTTTATGAAATTCGCAGTAGGTTTTATTTTAACGGCGGGAGGGTTGGTTTCTGTAAATGCACAGCAAAACAAACCCCATGACACTTTACAAACAGAAGAAATAAAAGATATCGTACTCTCTGGAGTTTATGCTCACAAAAATGAAAAGAAAATACTTGGATCAATAACAGTAATACCGGGAAATCTTTTAGTAAATAATCAACAGAATGATGTACAGAAACAGTCAATAGGCAAGGTAGTAGTTCCTTCAGTTCAGAAGGAGATTACGGCACCTCGTACGATGATGCGTGGAGCAATGTCGTCAGTCTATCGTGGAAATGGTGAGCCGGTGTATGTTTTAGATGGGAAAGTAGTTGATCATGCAGCATTTGTTAATCTGGATCAGAATGTAATTAAAGACATTAAAGTTTTAAATGCGAGCCAGGCATCTAAATTTTTTAATGGAAAAGCTCAAAACGGAATCATCTTTATTAAAACAAAAAAGAAATCTAAAGACAGCAAAATTAAGCGTTAACGCGCTAGATTTTAAATAGAATTGGGTTCAGCATACAGGAGATTGCAGGGAAAGTTGAACTCTCTTTACCGGTTAAAAAAAATATTCATACCTTCAAGACGGGCTTTGTAAAAAGTTCGTCCTTTTTATGTGATATTCTATGAAAAACATTAACCATATTGTTCTGCTGATTATAAGCTGCTTTTTAGTATCCTGCATCCGGCCGGAACTTCCCAATGCCGAAGCAGATATACTGTCCTGTACGGTAGATCCGCTTATTCTGAGAAAAGATCCTATCATCCAGAATAACCGCATCCAGATCTTGGTGAAATCCAGTACAGACCTTACGAAACAGGCGCCTGTTTTCACATTAACTCCCGGAGCAACCATCTTTCCCGAAAGCGGAACTGTACTCAATTTTACGAAACCTCAGATCTATACGGTAACCTCGGAAGATCATCAGTCTACAAAGAAATATGAGGTCTCCTATATCATTTCAACGATCGGTTCTAAGTTTAGCTTTGAACATGTACGTCTTGAAAATAATAAATATGATGTATTTTTTGAAACCGATCAGAATAATCAGAACATCATGGATTGGGCCAGCGGAAATGCCGGTTTTGGTTTAACGGGAGCATCATCCAACCCGGAAGGATATCCTACGGCCCGTTTAGCTGAAGGAAAAGTAGGACAGGGAGTGAAATTAACCACCCAATCTACAGGAAGTTTAGGAGCTATTATGGGAAAACCTATTGCAGCAGGAAACCTGTTTATGGGTGAGTTTGATTTGGCGGCTTCGGTGAGCAACCCTTTAAAAAGTTTACACCTCGGGATACCCGTAGATCTTGTTCCTGCAGGAGTAAAAGGCTTTTTCAAATATAAAGCCGGGCCGGTGTATAAAGCCGGTGGAGTAGTACAGCCGGATAAGAAGGATACCTGGGATGTGTACGCTGTTTTTTTTGAAACCGATGATGCCTTAAAGTACCTTGACGGAACCAATAAATTTACCCATCCCAATATTTATTCTATTGCCCGTATTACCGATGTCCAGCGCATTGAAGCTTCTGAATGGACTGAATTTTACATTCCTTTTGAAGTGATCAATAACCATACGATCGACCAGCAGAAATTAAAAGACGGAAAATACAGCCTGTCTCTGGTGTTCACCTCAAGTATTGATGGGGATACTTTTGCCGGTGCCGAAGGAAGTATATTATTAATCGATGAAATTGAACTAACCCATTAGCATGAAGAATCATCTGCACCTTATCACATCCACTTTTTTGATGGTATTTTTCGGAGGACGTTCACTCGTTTGCGCCCAGGATATGGATCCGGTGAAAAAAGAACCCGGGGTAATCGTATATCAATTGCGCGTAGGAGTGAATATAGGCGGATTTACTCCAATTCCGCTGCCTGCTGAAATCCGGGCACTGAAAAGTTTTAATCCAATGCTGAATATCAGTATAGAAGGAAATGTAATTTACTGGCTGAAACAGTCTCCGCATTCCTGGGGATTTCGTACGGGAATCCGTTTGGAAAACAAAGGAATGAAAGCCGATTCCAGAGTTAAGAATTATGGAATGGAAATTATAGGCGGAGAAGGGGAAAAGGTAGCCGGAAACTGGACGGGTGGTGTTTCGACGCATGCAGCCAATTCGTATATAACCGTTCCGACTTTAGTGGCGTATAAAGTGAATGACAGATGGTCTTTTTCCGGAGGTTTTTTCTGGTCTCTGCTGGTCGATAAGAATTTTTCGGGGTATGTATTTGATGGCTATTTACGGGAAGGAGGTCCTACCGGAGATAAAGTAGTTTTCGAAGACGGGAAAACAGCTTCTTATGATTTCTCCAATGATCTGAGGCATTTTTCCTACGGTATTCAGGCGGGGACAGCATGGCAGATTTCCAAACACATCAATGTTTTCGGCGATCTCAGTTTTGGACTCAATGATATGTTTAAACCGGAATTTAAGACCATATCTTTCAAGATGCAGCCTGTGTATGTAAATCTGGGTGCCGGGTATAGTTTTTAAACCTGCTAGCGTAATTAATAATAGATATTCAATAAAAAAACCTCCATCAATGTTCATTGAAGGAGGTTTTAAAATTATGGTAGGATAAATCTATTTCACTGCTTTAATCGCTGCCTCATAATTAGGCTCCTGCGAAATATCCGCTACCTGCTCTTCGTACACAATTTTTCCTGAAGGATCAATGACTACAACGGCTCTGCTTAAAAGACCTTTCATCACAGAATCTGTAAGTTCTACACCATACACTTTCCCGAAATCAGAACGGAAGTCTGAAAGCATCACCACGTTTTTAATGCCTTCGGCACCGCAGAATCTTTTTTGCGCAAACGGTAAATCTTTGGAGATACAAAGTACCACGGTGTTCGGAAGATTAGCCGCATCTTCATTGAAGTGGCGAACGGAAGCCGAACAAACTCCTGTATCTACACTTGGAAAGATATTAAGGATCATAAATTTCCCTTTATAAGAATCCAGCGTCTGGTCTTTCATACTGACGTCGGTAAGGGTGAACTTAGGTGCTGCTTTGTTTACAGAAGGCAGTTTTGCATAGGTATGTACAGGTTTTCCTCCCATTAAAACAGTGTTGGCTGTTTTAGCATTCTGAGCGAAAGATAATGTTGAGAAAAAAAGTGCTGTACTGAAAATTATTTTTGAAAACATGAATTTTATTTTTAACAAAATTATTCTTTTTTTTGGACCCGACATTAACTTTAATTCAAATACCGCCTAATAGAGCAAATCTATTAATCACCTCTTTTTAAAATCAATTTTTACGGTTACCTTTAATATCACAAAAAAATTGATACTTACATTATTAAAAGCAAATAGATTTATGGATTCAGTACATACACCGTCATTTCAAGACATTTTTAAAAGTGAAAACGAAATCCCAGAAGAATATAAAGTTCAGGAAATCCATCAGAGAACGTACCTGCTGAATGGCGAGCTGATCGAATGGAAAGGAGAAGTTACCAATATATATTCACCCATCTGTATTCCTACAGAAAACGGCCTGGAAAGAAAGCTGTTGGGAAGCATCCCCAATATTGGCCAGAAAGAAGCGATGGAAGTACTGGAGGCCTGTCTTAAAGCCTATGATAACGGGCTGGGTGAGTGGCCCACGATGTCTGTAGAAGGACGAATTAAATGTATGCAGAAATTCGTATATCTGATGATTCAGCAAAGAGATCTGGTGATCAAACTGCTGATGTGGGAAATCGGAAAAACGCTGCCGGATTCTACCAAAGAATTTGACCGTACGGTAGATTATATCAATCAAACTATCGATGCTTTAAAAGATTTAGACAGAGAATCATCCCGATTCCAGCAATCTGAAGGAACGATTGCCCAGATCAGAAGAGCCCCGCTGGGAGTGGTATTGAGCATGGGACCTTTTAATTATCCGTTAAATGAAATATTTACCACACTGATACCTGCCCTGATCATGGGAAATACGATTTTGTTCAAACTTCCCAAGCATGGCGTTCTGGCACATTATCCTTTGTTGAATGCCTTTAAGGAAGCGTTTCCAAAAGGAACGGTGAATACATTATATGGCAAAGGTTCGGAGATCATTACTCCCATCATGGAAAGCGGAAAAGTAAATGTGCTGGCTTTCATCGGATCAAGCAAAGTAGCTAACGGACTTAAAAAACTGCATCCAAAGGTTAACCGTTTAAGGGCTATTCTCAGTTTAGATGCTAAAAATGCAGCGATTGTGACTAAAAATGCCAACCTTGATGTAGCTGTTAGTGAATGTATTCTTGGTGCGCTTTCATTCAACGGACAACGGTGTACAGCCCTTAAACTGATCTTTGTACAGAAGGAAGTAGCCGCGGAGTTTACTGAGAAACTGAATAAAGCAGTTTCTGCACTGAAACCCGGATTGCCATGGGAAAAAGACGTGAAGATAACACCGCTTCCTGAAATGAATAAACCGGATTATCTTAAAGAATGCATTAATGATGCAATTACTCATGGAGCAGCTGTTCTCAATGAAAATGGCGGATATAATGAGGCTTCATTTGTTTTTCCGGCCATCGTTTATCCGGTAAATAGTGAGATGAAATTATATCACGAAGAACAGTTTGGTCCGATAATACCCGTAGTTCCTTTTGAACATATTGATGAGCCTATCGATTATCAGGTTAATGCCTCGCATGGAATGCAGGTGAGTATTTTCAGTGAGGATGCATTGGAAGTTGCCCAACTGATTGACCCTTTTGTGAATCTGGTAAGCCGTGTGAATATCAACTGCCAGGCACAGCGTGGCCCGGATGTATTTCCTTTTACGGGAAGAAAAGACAGCGCAGAAGGAACACTTTCTGTTTTCGATGCGCTTCGTTCATTCTCTATCCGGTCTTTAGTGGCTGCGAAATTAACAGATTCTAATAAAACTTTATTGAATACCATTGTAAGGGAACATGATTCCAACTTCCTGAGTACAGATTATATTTTCTAGTTTGAATTGAATATATAAATCCAATAAAAATAAGTATCGGCGGCTGAAAGCCCGCCGATACTTATTGCGTATAATAGGCCGGAAATTCTCTCAGAATCGAATAGAAGTCTCTCCATTCAAAATAGTAAGGACTTACACTGCTTATATTGCTGAAACCTTTATCCTTAAATAACTTTTTAGTTCGCGTAACATGAAAATACTGCGACACTACAATGGCACTGTTGAAGGGATATTTTTCCTTTAATTTCATGGTATTGTCAACGGTTGCCCTTGTCGTATTCCCTTTATTATCTACAATGATCACGGAATCCGGAATGTTTTGATGTATCAGGTATTCTTTCATTTTGTCTCCTTCATAAAATCCTTCTTTTCCAAGGCCGCCACTTACAAGTATCTTTTTTACGCGATGTTCTCTATACAGAAAAACTCCGCTTTCCAGACGCTTGGTGAGCCGTTCGGATAATGTTCCGTCTTCATTTACTTTGTTTCCTAAAATAATGGCAATATCAGCCCTCTCACCATCATCAGAAAGCCCGTCAATAATAATATAGAGGGAATGTGCCAACAGCCATAACACAAGTAAAGAACCGGCAATTTTTAAAAATTTAATTATGGGTTTTGACATTGATGCTTTTATCTCGCGGTATTTTCTTTTTCTTTTGCAATTTCATGTTGAACCCACTCTAATTGCGGATCTTTTTTATCAATAATATCCTGCATGGTTTGCGGAACGGTTACATCAGGAATTACTCCTCTTTTATCATTTAAAAAATTGATGTTAGGCTGCACCAGAAGAAGTCCGATCGGAAGTTTTATGTGTGAATTGGGGAGTTTTTGATAAGAATAAAACCCTGCCACCGTTCCATCATTGGCACCTCCGGTTTCCTCGCCAACCAGTATGGCTCTCTTATCATTTTTTAATTTTGCGGAGATAATGGAAGATGCCGAAAAACTGCCTCCGTTGATGAGAACAAAAACTTTTCCGTGGAATGCGTTTTTATTGGGGCTCGTAGGCTTGTCGGCTTTCATTTTGTAAAAGATTTTACCGTCTTTTTTATAAGTGCTGAAGGCCTGTGCAAAAAAGTAAGTAGGATAGGTAAAGCTTTTCAAAGCATATTCCAGCGGGCTGCTTGTTCTGAAATAATTGGTCTTCAATGGGGTAACCCTTGAAGTAACCTGTGAAGGCTTTATCAATACAAAAGGCTCAGAAGCCAGATAAGAATAGAGCTTATTGATCTCGTACAGCGATCCTCCGTAATTATTGCGAATGTCTATAATGAGATAAGAAGATTTTGCTTCTTTAATCTTAGCAAAAGTGTTCTTATAGAATTCATCAGAATAATCTTTTGAAAAACTTTTCACCTTTACATAAGCAGTCGTACTGTCTTTGTCCAGAAATTTGAAATTCCGGTTATAAGAATTACTGAACACTACATAATCATTTACTTTTTTCTCCGGAGTTCTTTTTTCCAGTTCTTTATCATTTTCCAGATCATTTTTGGATTTGGCTTCCCTGGTCAGTGTATAGGTGTGTTTTTCGTTGTTATAAAGTGTTTCAATAGTTGCACTGTCGGTAAATCCGTTTTCTGCAGTATAAAAATTGAAGAATACATCCTTTAAAAAGTAAGACTGAAAGGTCGTATTATACCCATCACTGCTGATCAGGCTGCGGTATTTTTTGATATACTCATCAACAGGAACATGATTGATCGCCAGAATTTCAGTTCCCGGTTGTATATTTTGAATGGCATCCTTATTTTCAATAATATAAAGATGGTCTTTTTCAATATAGTATTCAAAACGGCTGAACATTGCCTTTTTATGATCTAATTCTTTGACTTCTTTCTTAGTGAACTTTTTTCTGGGAATTCGCAATGCCAGATGGCCTTCCCGGATATCTGCAATAACGGGCTGCAGTTTAAAATAAAATTGAAGGGGCGTTAATGGTTCATTGATCGTCTGCTTCAGACTGTCTATTTTATGATCCAATTCCGGTTTTGAGATATACCAATAAAGCTGCGGATGCATTTCCTGAAGCTTTTTATAGGCATAATCTATATCTTCTTTAAGCTTTTCCGGAGCTACATATGCAGCTCTTTGATCATTATGCTTTCGTACGGATGCACAAGATGAAATGGCAACATAAAGCAATATGAATAAATAATTTTTCAATGTGTTTGTCTTTTTTCAATCTGCTAAATTAAAAAGTTTAAATATATCTATTAAATTATTAATTATAAATTATTCTGAATGCCTTATAAATTTAGTTAAAAAGATAATAGTTGCTGATGTAATTTTTAAATAAAGACAAAAGTAAATATATTTGATGCTTATTTACTATCAATGATTTATTCAATTATTACAATTAGTATTGTATTGATCGCTGCTTATTTTATTATTACCAGCCAACAGGTTTTTGGTGCAGCGCCTAAAGGTAAAAGGCTCGAAAGGATGAAGCAGTCAAAATTATATAAGAACAGCCAGTTTCAGAATACGAGTTATACACCGTCGATTACCGAAGGATATGGGGTGAGCAAAGTAATGTACGATTTCTTTTTTGCTAAAAAAGATCCTTTGCTGAAGCCTCTGAAAAGCATTCCTTCCATTCATACCGATTTAAAAAACATTTCAAAAGATGAAGATGTGTTCATCTGGTTGGGGCATTCTTCTTATTATATTCAGACAGATGGGGTTTCTTTGCTGATAGATCCCGTGCTGAGTCTGTATGGTTCACCTTTTAAATATTTTAATAAAGCTTTTAAAGGAGCTGATATTTTTAAACCTGAAGATATTCCCCATATCGATTATCTTATTATCACTCACGATCATTATGACCACTTGGATTATCCAACTGTAAAAGCAATAAAAGACAGAGTGGGAATGGTTATTTTACCGTTAGGCGTGGGGGCTCATTTTGAAAGATGGGGATATGGAGAAAATCAACTTATTGAGGAAGAATGGGGTGGTGAGGCACGTCTAAAGAATAATTTGAAAATTACTTTTACGCCTGCAAGACATTTTTCCGGAAGAAAAGTGAAGCGTAACGTGACACTCTGGACTTCTTATGTACTGGAAACCCCAACTAAGAAAATCTTTTTAGGAGGCGACAGCGGTTATGATTCCCATTTTAAAATGATTGGTGAAAAATATGGACCTTTTGATTATGCCGTAATTGAAAACGGACAGTATAATGAAGCCTGGAAGTATATTCATGCATTACCGGAAGATGTAATTCAGGCTTGTATTGATATCAGGGCTAAGAATATTATCCCTGTTCACTCTTCAAAATTTGCACTGGCGCTTCATCCGTGGAATGAGCCTTTGAAAAAAGTGGCAGGCCTGGGTAAAGAAAAAGGCCTGCATGTGCTTACCCCGCTCATCGGTGAAACAGTTGATCTGAATAAAACAGACAATCAGTTCAAAATATGGTGGGAGGATTAAGTTAGGCGTGCCAGATATCTTTGTATCGTTCCGGATGGTTCTCAAACTGCTGTCTTACAAAATCACATTCAGGATCTACCAGCAGATCTTTTTCTTCTGCGTAATTAACCAATTCGTCCAGAAGCATTTTAGCATATCCTTTACCTTCGCGCTCTTCGTCTAATTTGGTATAATAGACAATTAATAATCTTCCATCAATTTTTATGGACATATAGCCGGCTTTCTTATCATCAATTAACAGCTGCAGTTCGTCCTGGTATGGAGATATTTCAATTTTTAAATTTTCCATAAGTATTGAGATTTGATTGATTTAAAATGATAATGAAACCCTTTTATGAATTCCTTTTCTTAAAATTACAAATTAAAAATGATAATGAAATACATTTTAAATATTTTTAATAGGGATTTTATTTTTGATGATAATCGTTTGTCATAATCATTGTTTTTGTTGAAATATTTTTAACAATTTCTGTTCTTCTTTAGCTCTTGTGATTTTCTTAACAAAGATTATGAGTGTGTGTTGTGAATTTGGCATTTTAATTGAAATAGTATCGACAGATTAAATTTAAAATAAAATGAAAAAAATATTTATAACAGCATTATTGGTCGGAACATTTAGTTTGAGCTATGCGCAGTCAGAGTATTATAATGATTATAGAAGAAGTATTTCAGATGTGAACTGGCAAACCGTTGCAGCAGATCTGCTTCTTTCAACAGTACAAACTAAGGAGTTATATAGCCTTAATGATAGGTATAACGACTACAATTCATGGAATAAAGTGTATGTACACAACCCGGACAGATGGAGGGATGACCGATATTCTGAAATCGAAAGGATTATGGGAAGGGATAAATACATGAAGTTCAAAACAAAATATTATAAAGGACAAAATCCTACTGCCGTATACAACAGAAATAAGAATAATGACAAAAGATATAAGCATATGGAAAAAAAGTCTAAATCTTATAAGTCTAATCATGGTAAAGGACATAAGCATTAATCACTATTCACTCTACATTCAATTATTTATTAGTGGCCGGTCGAAAGACCGGTCATTTTTTTATGGATCAAATTATTGGAAATTTTTAATGAAGTTTTGTTTGAATTTTATAATTTTGATCTATGGAATCTACAGAATCTTTACAGCAGTTTTATACAAGGACACAAGTCCCTGTTTCTCCTTCCGGTCTCGCTAATGCTCATGCGGGATTGGGACATTTTAATGTTTTTTCCAGAGATGATTGCGCTTTAGTTACACCATACAGCAGACGGGATTATTATAAAATTTCTTTAATTATTGGTAAAGGAAAGCTTCACTATGCGGATAAATGGATCTATGTAGACCGGCCTGCATTACTTTTTTCTAATCCTATGATTCCCTATTCTTGGGAAGGAGAGGATGAAAATCAAACAGGATGGTTTTGCTTGTTTACCGATCAGTTTCTGCAGAATGGTAACCGTTTGGGACATATTCAGGATTCCCAGCTGTTTAAAATAGGAGGAACTCCCATCTTTTTTGTTGATGAACTTCAGCAAAAATCTGTTTCAGAAATTTTTATTAAAATGATGACTGAAATTCAGTCTGATTATTTGCATAAATATGATATGCTTCGTGCTTATCTTCATCTTTTGATTCATGAAACAATGAAAATGAATCCTGCAGAAAGTTTCGAACCTTACCAGAATGCTTCCCAGAGAGTAGCTTCTTTATTTATGGAACTGCTTGAAAGGCAGTTTCCTATTGACAGTCCTGAAGCTTTTCTGAAATTGAAGACACCCAATGATTACGCCGAAAGTCTTTCAGTTCACGTAAATTCTCTAAACCGCTCTGTAAAAGAAATTACTGGGAAGACTACAACCCAGCAGATTACCTCAAGAATTATACAGGAAGCAAATGCTTTGCTGATACACACTGATTGGAATATCTCTGAAATCGCTTACGGATTAGGATTTGAAGAGCCTGCCTATTTTACCAATTATTTTAAAAAACAAACCGGATCTACGCCAAATGCATTAAGAGCCAGTCTTGTTTGAATTTTATAATTCTTAGTTTGAATTCTATATCAACAATAGAAAACTCTTGTTCTAATTTTGCTTTATAAATGTAAATCACAGAATATCATGAAATTTAAAAAATTAGGAAACACAGGAGAGCAGCTATCTGCTATCGGATTGGGATGTATGGGAATGAGCTTTGCTTATGGACCTGCAGATGAACAGGAAAGCATTAATACATTACACAAAGCCCTTGATCTGGGAGTCAATTTTTGGGATACTGCAGATATGTATGCCAATGGAGAAAATGAAAAACTTATTTCTAAAGTTCTGGTGCCCAACCGCGACAAAATTTTTATTGCAACGAAATTTGGGTTTAGGTTCAAAGACGGTAAAGCAAGTCACAGTGCAGCTCCGGGAACTTATTTTGATGGCTCTCCGGAATGGATCAAGCAGGCAGTGGATCTGAGTCTTCAAAGATTGAAGATTGATACCATAGATCTTTATTATGCACATAGAGTAGACCCGAATATTCCTGTTGAGGAAACCGTAGGAGCAATGGCAGAGCTCGTAAAAGCAGGTAAAGTTAAATATCTTGGTTTATCAGAAGCATCGCCTGAATCCATTAGAAAAGCTAATGCAATTCATCCTATTGCTGCCTTGCAGTCTGAATATTCTATCCTGACTAAAGATGTTGAAAAAGAAATTCTGCCGACGATCAGAGAACTTGGAATTACTTTGGTGCCTTATTCACCGTTAGCAAGAGGACTTTTCGCTAATATCAACGAAGCTGAAAAATTTGGAGATGATGATTTCAGAAAATCTCTGCCACGTTATCAGAATGAAAGCTTGGAAAACAACAGAAATCTGGCGAAAGAATTTAATGATTTTGCAGCTTCTAAAGGAGTGAAAGGAACACAGCTGGCCCTTGCGTGGGTATTGAATCAGGGAGATGATATTATTCCGATTCCGGGAACAAAACGCATTAAGTATTTAGAAGAAAATATTGCAGCAGTGAATATTGATCTTTCTAAGGACGATTTACAAACCATTGATGCCATCCTGAAAAAGTATCCCAATATTGGAGAAAGATACAGCGAAGGCTCTATGAAGTTAGTTAATAACTAAAAATAGTAAAATTCAGATTCCCGATCATTGATATTGGGAATCTGGATTTCTATACCTTTATTATATTTGAAATAGTTATTTTTATAGTAACCTTAGATTCTAACAAACAAATACTTATTGTAAATACGGAATCTGGTGATTATAATGATCCTAAAAATAAAAAACACATACATTCATGAATAGAAGAGAACTTTTAAAAACCGGATTGCTCGCTGGAGCATTCAGTATCATTCCATTTTCAAATACTTTTGCCGAAACCAAAGAATTTTCATCCTCTTCCGAAGATGATCTTTCAGGATATAAAAAGGTTAAATTAGGCGATTTAGAGTTGTTTATCCTTACTGATGGTTATATCCATGAGAAAAATTTAAAATCTTTTGCACCCAGAGGAAATCTCTCTGCATTAAAGGCGCTTCTCAAAGATAGCTTCCGTTCCGAAGATTATATTGACATGGCCATGAATGTACTTCTTGTCAAAACAAAAAACCGCCTGATTCTTATGGATTCAGGGATGGGTATTTTTGCGGATGAAAGAACGGGTTTTTTGCTGAAAAGCTTGAAAAAAGCAGGCTTTTCACCCCAAGAAATTACAGACGTATTTATTTCCCATGCGCATCCGGACCATATTGGCGGAGTTGTAGATAAGCAGGATAAACTGGTTTTTCCCAATGCCAATCTTTTCATTTCAAAAATTGAATATGATTTTTGGCTGCAGGCAACGGCTAAAGATTTTAAAAATAGTGAGCTGAGTAAATATCCGGAAGTGCTCCAGCAGATTGTCCCTTCCATTCAGAAAGTGTTAAAACTCATAAAGCCGAAACTAAAGTTTTATGAACTGGATAAGACTCTGTATGAAAATTTCAGTTTTCAGTTGGCGCCGGGCCATACTCCGGGATTAACAACGGTTGCTATTACATCCGGGACTGAAAAGCTCCTGTATATTGCAGATTTAATACATTCTGATGTAATCTTATTTCCACATCCGGAATGGGGCTATTTTGGAGATACCGATTTGGATATTGCCATAGCTTCCCGCAAAAAGCTGCTTAAGCAGTTGGCAGACACAAAAACAAGGGCTTTATCATACCATTTGCCATGGCCGGGGCTTGGCTTTACAAAAAATAAGAATAATGAGTTTGAATGGATCGCAGAAAGTTTCATGAATTAATCAGCATAAACTATTACAGAATCCATCAAGAATATTCAATAGAAACGAACTTTAGTCCGTTCTGTTTTTATAAATTCCAATGGCTTTAGCCAAATCTATAGTAAAAACAAAAGCACCTGAAAAGGTGCTTTTTTGTTTATGTGAAAGTGACGATTAAATTCCGTCAACAATTTCATTTAAAACTGTACTTGGTCTCATGGCTTCATACGTTTTGTATGTGTCAGTTTTGTAATAACCGTCAATATTTTGAGGTTTACCTTGAGCGCTAATTAATTCAGAATTAATAACTTCTTCATTTTCCTGCATTGCTTCAGCAACAGCAGCAAATTGAGCCGCTAATTCAGCATCAGCAGTTTGGTTTGCAAGCGCTTCAGCCCAGTACATTGCTAAATAGAAGTGAGAACCTCTGTTATCAATTTGTCCAACTTTTCTTGCCGGAGATTTATCTGTAGCCAGGAATTTAGCGTTGGCCTCGTCTAATGCATCTGCTAACACCTGAGCTTTTGTATTCCCCTGAGTTTGTGCCAAATGCTCTAAAGATGCCTGTAATGCTAAGAATTCTCCTAATGAATCCCATCTTAAGTATCCTTCTTCAAGGAATTGTTCAACATGTTTTGGAGCAGAACCACCGGCTCCGGTTTCAAATAAACCACCTCCGTTCATCAATGGAACAATAGAAAGCATTTTCGCAGAAGTTCCAAGCTCTAAAATTGGGAAAAGATCGGTTAAGTAATCTCTCAATACATTTCCTGAAACAGAAATAGTATCTTTTCCTTCTCTTGCTCTTTTCAATGTTTCAGTCATTGCATCTTTTACATCAAGAATTTTGATGTCTAATCCTACAGTATCGTAATCTTTAAGATATTTTTCAACTTTTTTGATGATCTCTCTGTCGTGAGCTCTTCCTTTGTCTAACCAGAAAATAGCCGGAGTATCAGATAATCTTGATCTGTTCACTGCTAATTTTACCCAGTCCTGGATAGGAGCATCTTTAGTCTGACACATTCTGAAGATATCGTTTTTTTCTACTTTTTGAGAAAGAAGAATGTTTCCGGCTTCATCCTGAACTTCAATCGTTCCGTCTGCAGCAGCCTGGAATGTTTTATCGTGAGATCCGTATTCCTCAGCTTTTTGAGCCATTAAACCAACGTTAGGAACAGATCCCATAGTCGTAGGGTCTAGCTTACCGTGAGCTTTCATATCATCAATTACAGACTGATAGAAACCTGCATAAGAACGGTCCGGAATAATACAAACCGTGTCTTCCTCTTTTCCTTCTTTGTTCCACATTTTACCTCCACCTCTTACTAAGGCAGCCATAGATGCATCAACAATGATATCAGAAGGAACGTGGAAATTGGTAATTCCTTTGTCAGAATTTACCATAGCTACTCTTGGTCCGTTTGCTAAAGCCGTTTCAATGTCTGCTTTAATATCAGCTTCCTGAGCATTTCCTTTGATTTTATCAAAAAGATCGGCAAGACCGTTGTTAGGATTAACATCTAAAGACTTAAATGTCTCAGCATACTTAGTAAATACATCTTTAAAGAATGTTTCTACGATAGCTCCGAAAATAATAGGATCAGAGATCTTCATCATCGTCGCTTTTAAATGTGCAGAAAGAAGTACATTTTTGCTTTTAGCTTCCTCGATGGCTTCCTGTACGAAAGCTCTTAAAGCATTTAGGTTCATTACAGAAGAATCAATTACTTCTCCAGCCTGAAGACCTGCAAAATCTTTTAATAAAGTTTCAGCACCGTCGTTTCCTTTGAAAACAATTTTATATTTCGTAGCGTTCTCAAGAGTCGTGGAAGTTTCAGTACCATAGAAATCTCCGGTATTCATGTGGGCAACATCTGTTTTGCTGTCAGAAGCCCAGTCACCCATTCTGTGAGGATTTGCTTTTGCGTAGTTTTTAACTGCTTTTGGAGCACGTCTGTCAGAATTTCCTTCTCTTAACACAGGGTTTACAGCACTTCCTAATACTTTAGCATATTTAGCTTTAATTGCTTTTTCTTCGTCATTCTTAGGTTCTGCAGGATAGTTTGGAACTGCGAAACCTTTAGATTGTAATTCAGCGATGGCTGCATCCAATTGAGGAGCAGAAGCTGAAATATTGGGTAATTTAATAATATTGGCATCAGGCTGTGTAGCAAGCTCGCCCAGTTGAGCTAATGCATCATCGATTTTTTGATCGTCTTTTAAAAATTCAGGAAAGTTGGCTAAAATTCTTCCTGCCAAAGAAATATCCGGAACTGCGATCTCAATATTTGCTGATTTTGTAAATGCCTTTACGATAGGTAAAAATGAGTGTGTTGCCAGCATTGGCGCTTCATCTGTAAGTGTGTAATAGATTTTTGATTTGTCTGACATTATACTGTTATTTATTATTTGATTTTTAAAGTATCACAAATTTACTAAATATGATTGTTTTAAAAGGTATTTCCATAAAAAAAGAGGCATAAGCCTTTTTAAATTTATATCTGCGTGATTGTATACGCTCCGACACCGTCAAAATTTATACTGAACCCAATTTTATATTTTTTTTTGGTATTGGTAAGATTGGAAAAAGTAATATTAATATAAAATAGCTGTCATTAAGGCTGCCCCTAAAATTTCCTCAACATTACTTTTTAAGCTAAGGAAGCATATGTTTTATTTTACTTTAAGAATTATTTAACCTTTACTTCAATAGAAAAAATATCTAATTTGAGTAAATTTGAAAAACTTAAAAAGATAATTATGTCAAATATTACATTAAAAGGAAACGAAGTACACACAATAGGAACATTACCGTCTGTAGGCTCTACGATTAACGATTTTGCGCTGGTAGATTCAGGATTAAATGTCAAAACACTTTCAAATTTTGATGGAAAGAAAAAAGTATTCAATATTTTTCCAAGTATTGATACTCCAACTTGTGCGGCGTCTACAAGAAAATTCAATGAAGAGGCTTCCAGCTTAGAAAATACAGTAGTAATCAATGTTTCTAAAGATTTACCATTCGCATTAGGTAGATTTTGTGCAGCAGAAGGCCTGAACAACGTAGAAACTCTTTCAGATTTCAGAAGTAGTTTCGGAGATGATTATCAGGTAACGATTACCGATTCTCCCTTGCAGGGATTATTGAGCCGTGCAGTAATTGTAACGGATGCAGATAACAAAGTGGTATACACAGAACAGGTTTCTGAAATTGCTGATGAACCTAATTACAGTGCAGCTATTGAAGCTTTGAAATAAATAAGCTATAAAATTTCATAAAGCCCTGTGAAAATTTCATTTTACAGGGCTTTTTCAGCAGTAAGAATTTCTAAATTTTTCGAAATGGTAAAAAGAATTGTAGCCAATATACAGACAGACGACCTGTCAAAAGCTGATGAATTTTATCACCGGATACTTGGACTTGAACTCCTGATGGACCACGGATGGATCAGAACATTTGGAAATGATGAAACGGCAAAGGTTCAGATTAGCTTTGCGGTTCAGGGTGGAAATGACACCGAAGTTCCGGATCTTTCCATTGAGGTTGACGAAGTGGATGAGGTGTACGAACAAATGAAGACTTCCAGCTTTGAAATAACATATGACATTACCGATGAAGACTGGGGAGTCCGGAGATTTTTTGTCCGTGACCCGTTCGGAAAAATAGTGAATGTCCTTTCTCATTAAAATAGGTAAAATCCAATGAAAGCTGAACAGATTATCCCGGTGCTCAGAATTTTTGATTATCAAAAAACAATTGAATTCTATATCGATTGGTTAGGTTTTGAAATCATATGGGAACACCGTTTCGAAGATCATACGCCCGTTTATATGGAAGTGAAAAAAGACAATATTATCTTTCATTTAAGCGAACATCACGGGGATTCAACTCCCGGAAGCAGTGTGTTTATCTGGGGCGAAGGCGTAGCAGATTATCACCGGAAACTGATTGATAAAAACTACAAATACAACCGTCCCGGACTTGAAAAAACATTTTATGATGCGATCTCCTTTACCGTATATGATCCATTCGGAAATAAAATTATTTTCAATGAAAAGTTTGATGCCGTTAAACACCAGGATTTGAAATTGTATTCCCCGGAATAAGGAATCGCATGTGCATTCTATATATTATATTCAATAGTAACGGTTTTAACCCGTTACTTATTATTTCAAATTTCATTGAGTAAGGTCATCAAAACTTTACCCTATTAAAGCTAACTTTACAATCGAAAATGAAACGATCAGGAACAGCAGATTTACCCCTTCACTATGGCAAAGTGCCGCCATGGCTGTACGAACGGATGTCTATTCTCGGACTTTCAATGATTGAGGCGATCTTAATGGATTATGGTAAAGATGAGGTTCTAAGGCGGTTGGCAGATCCATTTTGGTTTCAGTGTTTTGGTGCTGTAATGGGGATGGACTGGCATTCCTCGGGAATTACAACCTCGGTGATGGGCGCCTTGAAACGTTCTATCAATCCCAATTCACAATCATTGGGAATTTATATCTGTGGCGGAAAGGGCAAATTCTCAAGAGAAACCCCGTCAGAACTGATTCAGATTGCTGATAAAACAGGATTAAATGGAACAGAACTCGTAAAAGCCAGTAAACTTTCAGCAAAAGTAGATAATACAGCCATTCAGGATGGATATCAATTGTACCTGCATAATTTTATTCTGTCCGATAACGGAAACTGGAGTGTTGTTCAACAGGGAATGCACGAATCAGATGGTACGGCAAGACGTTACCATTGGCACTCAGGAAATATAAAATCTTTCATTGAAGAGCCTCATACAGGGATTAACGGGATTTCCCGAGGTCGAATTCTTAATCTTACCGATGCGCAGGCCTCCGACAACCGTAAAGGTATTCTGGATATTTCTCACACCGATTCTGCAGAAATCATGAATGATTTTTCAAGATTGATTTTGCCGGCGCATCATGATGTCCGGGCTTCGGATGTTGATCTGAAAAGACTGGGAGCCTTGTTGTATGTTACCCGCGAGCAGCAGCCTCAAAACTTTGAGGATCTGTTGTTATTGGAAGGAGTAGGACCCAGAACCATGCAGTCGCTGGCGTTGGTAAGTGAAGTGATACACGGAGCTCCCTCAAGATTTAATGATCCTGCACGGTTTTCTTTTGCCCATGGTGGAAAAGACGGACACCCGTTTCCGGTTCCGACGAATGTATATGATGAAAGTATTCAAATTCTCAGAACAGGGATTGAAAAATCGAAATTGGGAAATTCTGACAAATTAAAAACTTTGAACAAACTCCATCAGATTGTTGCTGAAACAGAAAAAGATTTCACTCCGGATTTCGATATTCAGCAAGTGATCGAAGAAGAAAGGCAAAACTCATGGAAATTTGGGGGTAAAACCGTGTTCGGCGATGCAGTAAAACCCAACAAACCGAATGATATTCAGCTTTCTTTATTTTAATCTCATCTGTGTAAATGTAAACCACAAAAGTCTCAAAAGTTTTGAACACTTTAATTTTTAAAGTTTAAATGAGATTGTGTACAGTAAGTTCACATAAGGTGAAAATTCTGCCAAACTATAAAGAAAGGTACAAGATTTAAAATAAAAAGCCTTGCAAATAAAGATTCACAAGGCTTATATTATTATTATTATTATTATTATTTCAACTCCAGCACAGACCGTGCATGGCTAAAGGTCTCAAAGCTGTACTTCCCGTGGTATTTCCCCATTCCTGAAGTACCTACACCGCCAAACGGCAGAAAATGTACTCCAACATGAATCAGTGTACTGTTAATCTCAGCATCTCCGCTTGTAGTTCTGTTCAAAACGTCAGCTGCAAAATTGCTGTCTTCTGAAAACACATATAAAGCCAATGGCTTTGGTCTGGAATTAATTTCATCCAGAACGGTATCAATATCAGTGTACGTTAAAAACGGCAGGATAGGACCGAAGATTTCCTGCTGCATAACAGCATCATCCCAGGTTACATGATCCATGATCGTAGCTTCAAAATGACGGGTTTCAAGATCATAATTTCCTCCATAGACTACTTTATCCGGGGCTGCAGTTAAATAACCTGCAAGATTTTTAACCTGCTGCTGAGAAACAATTTTACCAATTTTTCCTAACGAAGTATCCGGATAGGTCTTATCTAAATGAGCCTTAAGTCTTTGAATAAGTTCATCTTTTATAGATTCATGTACATAAATATAATCCGGAGCTACACAGGTCTGTCCACAGTTCATCCATTTACCTCTGGCAATTCTTTCGACTGTTTTATTAAGATCTGCATCTTTATGAACAATCGTTGGTGATTTCCCACCCAGCTCAAGTGTTAACGGAATAAGTTTTTCAGCCGCGGCTTTCATAACGATTTTTCCTACATTTGGACTGCCTGTAAAGAAAATATAATCAAAGTCCAGGCTTAGCAGCAATGTATTTTCTTCAATGGCACCCTGAACGACCGAGACATATTCAGGAGTAAAAGCTTCTTTTACGATCTTTTCAATAACACTGGCTACATTCGGCGTGTTTTCCGAAGGTTTAATAATTGCTGTATTTCCTGCCATTAAAGCACCTACCAAAGGACTGAATGTCAATTGTACCGGATAATTAAAAGGCCCTACAATGTATACCACGCCATATGGCTGATGGATAATTTTGCTCAGCATTTCATTTCCTGAAGAATGTTTCACCGTAGGCATTTCAATAGGTTTCGACCACGCTTCAAGATTGGCAATACAGTAATCTAATTCATCAACTACTAATTTTATCTCAGCGTATTCAGCTTCCTGCCTACTTTTTCCAAGATCGGTATATAAGGCATCGCAAATTTCATCCGTATACTCAGAGAAAACCTTTTTAAAACGTTCCAGCTGTTTGATTCTAAAGTCAATAGATTGTGTTTGACGGGATGCGAAAAATTTCTTCTGATTTTTAAAAAGATCGGTTATATGTTGGGTTTGTTCAGGGTTCATTCTAGATTTCTATTTTTTTAAAAGGGAAATTATTTTTTCTGCTACCGCTTCTGAGGAAGCTGGATTCTGACCGGTAATCAACATGCCGTCTTCAACAACGTGTACTCCCCAGTCAGCGCCCTTCGTATAATGGCCACCCAATTTTTGTAATTCATCTTCTACCAGAAAAGGAACAACTTCAGTAAGCTGTACTGCTTCTTCTTCGGAATTTGAAAAACCGGTTACATTTTTTCCCTTAACGAAAGGATCTCCATTTTCAAATGTTACATTCTTAAATACCCCCGGAGCGTGACAAACGGCTCCTACAGGTTTCCCGCTGTTGTAAAAATCTAAAATAAGCTTTGCCGAATCTTGATCATTGGCCAGATCCCAAAGCGGGCCATGACCTCCCGGATAGAAAACAGCATCAAAATCAGAAGCTTTCATTTCAGATAATGAATGAGTATTGGCAATAAGATTTTGCGTTTCCTGGTCTTTGTAATACCGTTCGGTAGCTGCTGTCTGAGCTGATTCTGCTTCACTGCTGGGGTCTATGGGAGCCTGTCCACCTTTTGGTGTTGCGATGGTGATGCTGTGTCCATGATCTTTAAAGGTATAATAGGGAGCGGCGAATTCTTCCACCCAGAAACCTGTTTTACGTCCCGTGTTTCCAAGTTGATCGTGGGAAGTAATGACAAATAATATATTCATAGTCTTTATTTTTTTTAATTAACGTTATATTTATTAGACACAGATGATAAGCAAATACAGTGCACTTCTCTTTATTAAAATTAATTATTTGATTGAAAAGTTTTATAAGAAGTATAGAGAAATAAAGTCATAAGATTTTTCAGATAATTAAACCAGACAAAAGGCCAGATCTGCTGTTCCGGTTGTTTTTAGGGGAAGTGTAAAATGTATGATAAGCTAAAAAGTGTGCTAGTGATGTTATCATCCCGGATTGCTTATCCACGTCAGTAGTGATTTATTAATTTATTCATGATTTTTCTCCCCAATTCCAATAAAAATGATAATTTTAAAACTGTATAAAATACTCGCCTGATGAATAGTAAAGCCTTAGATATATGTTATGATTTTCCATTTTTTATGCATGATGAGCTTGAGGAAATATTCCAGGCTCATGAAAAGGTAACCTTTCAAAAAGGAGAGTATATTCTTGAAGAAGGAAAAACCGCCAACGAGTATTATATTCTGGAAAAAGGGCTGGCCAGATCTTTTGTCAATGATTTTAACGGAAATGAAGTAACCACCCATTTCTTTGCAGACAATGAGATTATTATTGAGGTGCTATCACTTTTCCAGAGAATTCCGTCTCAGGAAAATATCGTTTGTATTACCGATTGTGAATGTTATCGGTTAGACTATGATACTTTTCAGAACTTATTCCATAAAATCCCTAACCTAAGAGAATGGGGAAGATCATGGATGTCCAAAGAACTATTTACTTACAAACAGCGATCCGTAGAAATGTTTACTCTTTCTGCTACTAAACGATATCTAAGTCTTTTGGAAGAAAAAGTTCAGGTCATACAATATGCTCCTTTAAAACAGATTGCGTCTTACTTAGGCATTACAGACACTTCTTTAAGCAGAATTCGCAAAGAATTGGTCTCCCATCCAAAGAAAAATTAAATCTTGCCTTATGGCAAGTTGATATCCGTAACGATTTGATAATTTTGGTTTAAAGTTTAACACTAAAAAATATAAAATGAAAATCAATCAAATCTATGTCAATCTTCCTGTGAAAGACATTCAGAAAACAAAAGAATTCTGGACAAAACTGGGGTTTAGTATCAACGAACAATTTTCAGACGAAAAAGCAGTTTGTGTAGTGATGAATGACAATATTTATGTCATGTTTTTGACTGAAGAATATTTTCAGACTTTTTCTGAAAGACCTGTTCCTAAAGGAGATACCACTCAGGTATTGGTAGCGATCGGACTCAACAGCCGTGAAGAGGTTGACCAGGTCGTAAATGCTGCGGTCGAAAACGGAGCTCATCAACACGAAGAACCACAGGACTATGGATGGATGTATCAAAATTCTTTTTGGGACATCAACGGACATGGCTGGAACGTGACGTTTGCAGATCTTTCTCAACTTCCTAAAGAACAATAAATGGAAGCGCAATCAAATGATATTACCATTATACAATATCTGATATCGAGTAATTACAAAGTAATTTCAATGAATATTAATGATATTTCAAACGAAGAATCTATGATTTTTCCTAATGGTGATGCCAATTGCATGAATTGGATCTTAGGACATTTAATTTATATAAGAAACGCTTTTCTGAATGTTTTAGGGGAAGAATCTGTTTGGAATAACGACCAATTCTCATGCTACAACAGGGGAGAAATTCCTTTGAATAGAAAAGATGAATTTATAAGTTTTGAAGATTTGAAATTGTATCTGAAAAAATCCCAGGATAGATTGGAAGCAAAACTGAGCAGTCTTAAAAGCATTGATCCTGCAATAATTAATGATGTATCAGGATTATCGTTTCACGAAATCTACCACAGTGGACAATTCGGTTATCTCAGAAGAATCCTCGGAAAATCTGGAGCGATAAAATAAAAATTACTTTCAAGATTAATCGGGATTAGGTTCAAAAAATCTACTTAGTCTGTATAATCAACCAAATCAAAAAAAATGGACACACCAACTTCAAAAAAATTAGACATTATTATCCCTGCTTTTCGTGGCCACAGCCAAAGTTTTCTGATGGTTCTTGACGGAATTTCTGATGAAAATGCACTCAAAAGAATCGAAGGCAGAACCAATCATATCATATGGATGGCCGGGAATTTTCTCGATATGCGCTATGCACTCGGAAATGTACTCGGGCTGAATGCAGAATTTGAGTATAAAGATTTTTTCTTTCAGGGAAAAGCCCTGGATGAAAGTTTTACATATCCTTCGTTGCAGCAGCTTAAAGATGAATTTCATAAAATCTCACCTCTTGTGTATCAGAAATTACTCGCTGCTACCGACGAAGAGCTGGAACAAGCCTTCCCCATGGGAATGAATATAGATTTTTTCCCGGAAAACATCTTAAACTTCGTAGGAATGTGTATTGGCCGTGAAGACTATCTGTGCGGACAAATCGGATTGATGCGCAGGATTCTTGGGTACGAAGGGATGAAATATGATTTTGATAAAAACCTTAAGTACTAAATTATGAATCCTCTGGAAAAAGGATACAAAAAGGTCAATGGTATCCAGATGTATTATGAGATGTATGGTTACGGAAAACCATTGGTATTAATTCATGGCGGCGGTTCTTCGATGCTGTTTGATTTTAAAGAAGTGATAGAACAGTTGCAGAACAAGTTCCAGCTCATTGGAATTGATCTCCAGAATCATGGAATGACAGAACACCGCGATATCCCGGAAACTTTTGAACAGGATGCTCATGATATTGCTGCCCTTTTAAAAGAGCTCGAAATTGACAAAGCCTCATTTTGGGGATTCAGCAATGGTGGGAATACGGTAATGCAGGTTGCGCATCTTTATCCTGAAAAGGTTGAAAAACTCATTATTGCTTCTTCATTTTATAAAAAAAGCGGAATGATAGACGGTTTTTTTGAAAGTATGGAAAACGCTACATTCGAATCAATGCCTGAAGCTCTAAAAATCAATTTTTTAAACCAAAACCCGGACTTTTCAAAACTGGAAAATCTTTTCGAAAAAGACTGCAAAAGGATGCAGAGTTTTGAAGACTGGGACAACAGTATTTTAACGTCGATAGAAGTACCAACATTACTGATTTCAGGAGATAAAGATGTAATGAAACCAGAGCATACAGTTGAGATGTGGCGCCTGATTCCCGATGCCCAACTCATGATTTTGCCCGCTACCCATGGCTCTTATATGATGGCGAATTTCGAAGGAAATGTTGACCGGAATTTAATAGATCTAACGATTTCCGAAATAGAGAAATTTTTAAACAAGTAAAAGAATTCTCATGAACTCTTACAGCATATCATACAAGCTGTCGCAAGAATTTTCCACAGGGGTAAATATCCATTAATACAAACTTTAAAAAATAAATAACATGGCTAAATTAAATCCGTACCTTAATTTTGATGGTACAGCAGAAGAGGCATTCACTTTTTACAAATCTGTTTTTGGAGGTGAATTCCTTGGGGAAGTACATAAAATGGGAAATGCTCCCGGCACCGAAAACTTATCTGATGAGGCAAAAAACAGAGTTATGCACATTGCTCTTCCTATTGGGGGAGACTTATTAATGGCATCTGATATTGTACCGGAATTCGGACAAAGTTTAACCGTTGGAAACAATAACTACGTCTCTATTTTCCCTGAATCCAAAGAAGAAGCAGACAGACTCTTTAAAGGACTATCTGAAGGTGGAAATGTAGAAATGCCGATTGAAGACCAGTTTTGGGGTGACTATTTTGGAAGCTTTCAGGATAAATACGGGGTTCATTGGATGGTGAACTATAATGAAGGATATACAAAATAATCTTATATTTATCTAAATTATTAAAGAAGGGTAGCTGCTTTCAGTTACCCTTCACTGAACAATTAAAATAAAGAACGATGGATCCAATTACAATAGACATTACGATTTTAGCCCCTGTGGAAAAGGTTTGGAGTTATTTTAACGAGCCAAAACATATCACTAAATGGAATTTTGCCCATGAAAGCTGGCAGTGCCCAAGTTCTGAAAATGATCTGAGGGTCGGCGGAAAATTCAAAAACAGAATGGAGGCGAAAGACGGCAGCTTTGGATTTGATTTTGAAGGAATTTACGATGAAGTCATTCGCCACGAGAAAATACGATATCATCTTGAAGACGGGAGAAAAGTAGAAGTAATTTTTGATGCCATAGACGCAAATACAACGAAAGTGACCGAGATTTTCGATCCTGAAAAACAAAACTCCGTGGAAATGCAGCGGGAAGGCTGGTATGCCATTCTCAACAATTTCCATAAATACGTTGAAAACCACTAAAAAACTCTGCAACAGTCATGATAAATTTAATCATAATGGCAAAATGTTTAAGCTCCATGTATGCTGTTGATCATGTTGTTAGAGGAAATTTTTTGCAGGGAATTATTGCATCTCCTGCAAGAAGGGCTTTAGAAACAGAAAAAATTGATTCTTTGGAAAAATTATCAGATTATTCTGAAGAAGAAATCATGCAGTTTCATGGCTTCGGAAAGAATGCTATGGAAAAACTGAAAAACCACATGAAGGAAAATCAGCTTTCCTTTAAAAAGAATGAAAAAATAAAATAACACCAGTTATTTTGAGAGAAAATCATCCCTTAAATTTTAAAAATTATGAATAACGATATTTTTCCATGTCTCTGGCATGATGGAGATGCAGGAGAAGCTGCTGCATTGTACTGCAGAATATTTGGAGGAACAATTACTGCCGATACCCCGGTAGTAATGAATATTGATCTTTTTGGCCAGAAACTGATGCTCTTGAACGGCGGACCCCACTTTGAAAAAAATGCATCCGTTTCTTTTATGGTCATTTGTGATACGGAGAATGAGCTTCAGCAATACTGGGATCAGTTATTAGAAGGCGGAATGGCTTTAATGCCTCTGGATTCTTATCCATGGAGCAAAAAATACGGCTGGGTAAGAGATCGCTTTGGAACCACATGGCAGTTGTTTTTAGGAGAAAAAGCGGATGAACAAAAATTAGTGCCGACACTCATGTTCATCCATCAGAATAATGGTAAAGCCAGGGAAGCCATGGAATTTTATACCCAAACCTTTCCGAATTCTAAAATAGGAAATATATTACATTATAAAGACGGCGGTGAGCCTAACGAAGTTCCTGAAAATGTACAGCATGCCCATTTTGTGATCGACGGATACAGTTTATTCTGCATGGATAATTCTTATGATCACCCTTTTGATTTTAACGAAGGAATTTCAATGGTAATCATGACAGACGATCAGGAAGAAACCGATCATTTGTGGAATACCCTGATTTCAGGCGGCGGAAGAGAAAGTATGTGCGGCTGGTTAAAAGATAAATACGGGTTCAGCTGGCAGATCGTTCCTAAAAAACTGATTCAACTGATGAATGATGCTGATCAGGGAAAAGCCCAGCAAGTTGTTCAGGCAATGATGAAAATGCAGAAAATTATCATTAAAGATTTAGAAGAAGCTTATAACGCTTAATATAGTTCGGCTTGCTGTTTGATGTTTCTTTAGAAAATAGATTTGCCTATGAAGACACAGAACAAGTCACAATCTAAATCAAAAGTACCCAAAGACGGCTTATTTCCGGAAATTATCCGTGAAAACTATCGGGGAAGTCAAAAACTAGCCCATAAAAAAGCACTTATTTCCGGAGGTGACAGCGGGATAGGGCAAGCCGTAGCCGTTCACTTTGCGAGAGAAGGAGCAGATGTCACTATTGTATATAAAGAAAGCGATAAAGACGCTAAAGAAACACTAAAGCTTGTAGAAAAAGAAGGAAGAAAATGCATTCTGATAAAAGGTGATATTTCAAAACCTGCTTTCCGTACGAAATGTGTACAGAAAATAAAAAAAGAATGGAAAACACTGGATATTTTAGTTAATAATGCCGGCATTCAGTTTCCAAAGAATGATATTGAAAATATATCAGATCATCAGATACAGGAAACCTTTAATGTCAATATCATTTCCATGATTTCCTTTACGAGAAACTTCCTTCCCCTTATGAATAAAGGCGGAAGAATTATATGTACGACTTCTGTTACGGCCTATCGGGGAAGTGATCATTTGCTTGATTATTCCGCTACAAAGGGAGCAATTGCAACCTTTATCCGTTCTCTGGCTGTAAACCTTGCAGAAAAGAAAATCTTGGTTAATGGAGTAGCTCCGGGACCGATCTGGACTCCTTTGGTAAAGGAAACATTTGATACACTTTCTACATTTGGCAAAGATACCCCGCTGAAACGGGCTGGGCAGCCTTCTGAAGTTGCTCCGGCTTATGTTTTTCTGGCTTCTGATGATGCCACTTATATTACAGGTGAAATTATTCACATCAATGGCGGAGATTTTGTCGGCGGTTAATTTTAAAATAAATCACAAACAGGAATACTATTGATCTTTTTAATAATTTTAACCTATTAATTCTTTTAAAACATTCATTTAAATAATAAACAGACAACATGGAAACATTATCTTATGAAATTGAAATAGAGGCAGCACCGGAAAGGGTATGGGGTGTACTTTGGGGGGATATTACATACAGACAATGGACAACTGCTTTTACGGAAGGCTCTTTTTATGAAGGAACTCTGGAAGAAGGAAGTATTGTGAAGTTTTTTGATCCCAATAACAATGGAATGTACAGTAGGGTTGAGAAAAACGAACCCGGTAAAGAGATAAAATTCCTGCATCTGGGTGAAATCTATGATGGAGTGGAAGCTCCCCAGGAATGGGGTGAAGCTACTGAAGCCTATATTTTAGAGGAAACCGAAACCGGAACCACTTTAACCTGTAAAATCCAGACACCTGCAGAATTTAAGGATTTTTTCGAAGAAAACTTTCCAAAAGCATTGGGAATTGTTAAAAATCTTTCAGAAAATCAGCTTTAAACTGTAGATAAAATTTTTCTTTTTTCGATAAAGGCATACAAAAAAAAATGATTGCTTATTAAATCACCAAATTAAAACTATGGAAACATTATCTTATGAAATCGTAATCAATGCTCCTGCACAAAAAGTATGGGACATTCTTTGGGGACCGGAAACATACAGCGAATGGACCCAGTTTTTCGGGGCTGGATCTACTGTTATGAAATCCGACTGGAAAGTGGATGGGAAAACCTATTTTGTTGATGGAAAAGGAAATGGTATGGTTTCTACTATTGACAATCTGGATGAACCGAATCAGGTTATTTTTAAACATTTGGGAATGGTGCAAGATGGAGTAGAAGATACAGAGAGCATGGAGGTTAAGCAATGGAGCGGAGCTTTCGAGAAGTATATTCTGATTGATTTTGATGGTAAAACCAAGCTTCATGTTGAAGTCCAGATCGAAAAAGACTGGCAGGAATTTATAAATACAGGCTTTACAAAAGGTCTGGAAGTTGTAAAAAGACTTGCTGAAGAATCCAGATAGTATGGGTACCATTGGAATTTACGGGTTGGGAAGTCTGATTTTAATTAACTTTACTCTTTAATTAAAAATCATCTTAATATTCACTTACCCTGAAATAATCAATACACTATGAAATTATTAACTATTCTGTTCGGTACTTTTCTTCTGGCCTTGCTAGGAACAACTATTATTCAGGGAAACTGGAATTTTTTATTTTCCGGAAATCTTGGGATGGCGGTTTTTATTATTTTCACAGGCCTTTCTCATTTTAAATTTCAGAAAGGAATGGCGATGATGATTCCGGATTTTATGCCTGCAAAAATGTTTTGGGTATATGCTACAGGTTTTATAGAAATTGCAGCAGGGATTGGGCTGATGATTCCCTCGATCCGCGAAATAACGGCTGTACTGCTGATTATTTTTTATGTATTGGTTTTTGTGGCCAATATTAATTCATCAAAGAAAAATATCAATATTTTCAAAGGAGATTATACCGGTCCCGGGATGGCTTACCTTTATAAAGAAAGAATTCCGATGCAGATTATTTTAATTGCATGGACCTGGTACTTTGGAATTTATTTAAGCTAAATAATACATTACGGAATATAATAATAACTGAAGCGGGAAGTACTTACTTTCCGTTTTTTTTTGATGGTTGATGGTTACCTGTTGATAGTTTTTAGTTTTTAGTTTTTGGTTTTCAGATCTTTACTCTTTACTCTTTACTCTTTATTCTTTATTCTTTATTCTTTGTTCTTACTCTTATTATCTCCCTAGCCCTGATAGCAGCGGTTACCCCACAGCAGGCGAAGGAAAAAGCGCTGGGCGAGGAGTATGAGCGAATAGCAGGAAATAGCTTCTTAAAAACAAAATAATCGTTAATATCCTCTAAATAAAAGAAAAATTGACTATTGTAAAAAAATACTTTACATTTATTAAAGTAAAACCAAAAGACCGATCGTCATAGCAATATGGAGGTTGTCGAAAAAATAACAATGCCACAGAAGGAGAAAGAAAGTATCATCTCACAAACCGTTTCAAAGTACGGCGGAAAGCTGATGTCCTATATTCGTCCAAAAGTGAAAAACACAGAGGATGCGGAAGATATTCTGCAGGAAGTGTGGTACCAGTTCAGCAGTCTTACCAATCTTTCCGAGATCGTAAATGTTGGCGGCTGGTTATATAGAGTTACTGCCAATAAAATTACGGACAAGTATCGTAAAAAGAAGACGGAAAACCTTGAAGATTTTGTATATGAGGACGAAGATGGCAGCTTTTCTATAAAAGATATTCTTTTGCTGGATGAAAGTGCAGGCCCGGAAGTGAAAATGTTTCAGGATGAAATCTGGAAAAAGCTTTTTGAAGCACTGGATGAACTGCCGGAAAAACAAAGACTGGTATATGTAGAAAACGAACTGAATGACAGAACGCTTCAGGAAATAGCCGATGAACAGGGCGAAAACATCAAAACGATCATCAGCAGAAAAAATTATGCAGTGAAGCATTTAAGAAACAGGCTGAGAAAATTATACGAAGATTTAAATAGTTAGTAAAAAGAAAGATATGAATCATAATAAACACAAAAAAGGCTGGATTTTTTTATTCTTATGTCCGCCGTTAATCTTACTGGGAGTTACATGGATCGTTATGACCCTTTGGAACTGTCTGCTTCCCGATATTTTAGGGGTGAAATCGATCACCTACTGGCAGGCCATGGGTATATTGATTTTAAGTAAAATTCTTTTTGGAGGTTTCCATTTTGGAAAAGGAATGAGAGATTTTAAAGAGAAAAAAATGATGCGGGAAAAAATGATGAGTTTATCTCCTGAAGAGAGGGAAAAATTCAAAGAAGTCTGGAAAGATAGATGCTCAGGCGGATTCTTTAACAGAAACAACAGAACTAACGAATAAATAAAAATTTTAGAGAAGTAGTAAAGTAAAATTAAAAGGTATTCGTCTATATAAAAAACAAGAAGTAGTAAAATTTAAAATTCGAAAAAAATGAAAAATTCAGTATTAAAAGGTGCTCTAGGAGCATTAGCCGTAGTAGGTGTAGCCTTGGTTGCTAAAAAAATGGTAGAAAGAAAAAGATTTATAAAAGGTATTTTTAACGAATACGGAATTAAAGAAAGATCTCCTTTCGGACTTGCAGATAAGATCAGAGAAATGAATGATGAGGAATATCAGGATCTGAAAGGAAAATTCAAAAAAGAATTTGCTTCGAAATGCTGCAGAAAAGATAATACCTGCGAAGCCTAATTCGTAAAACTAAATTGAAATTGTTTAATTCAGGCTCGGGAAGCAAAGCTTCCCGAGCCTGAATTTTTTTATGCCGTTGTGAAATTGAAGCAAAGGGCATATATTTAATTCATCGCACTAAAAACCACCAACTATCATCCAACAACCGATAACAATTTTCCCAGTATAAAAACATTTCGGAAAATATTTTCTTATTTTTGTACCGTTACACATGAAGGACTATTACTACTTTCTCGGGATTTCTCACGATGCTTCGGAAGAAGACATCAAAAAAGTATATAGAAAACTCTCTTTAAAATACCATCCGGACAAAAATGATAACGATGATTTCTTTGCAGACCGTTTCCGTGAAATTCAGGAAGCATATGAAACGCTGAGTGATAAGGCAAGAAGAAATACGTATGATCAGAATTTGGAGAGCCATCAGAAAAGTTTCAGATACAATATTCCGCCTGCTATTAAAACTTTTACAGTCAATAAAATTCACGCAAAAAAAGGGGAGGAAATTATCATCAACTGGCAGACAAGTAATGCTGATGTGGTGAAAGTATTGCCTTTCGGACTTGAAAAGGCTTATGGAGAAAGGATTTTTAAAATCACAGAATTTAAAGACGGAAAATTTCAGCTTTTGCTTCATGCCACCAACTCATTACTGCACAAAACAGTGGTCCAGGGAATCACCATCACGGAAGTGTTTGAAAATGACACAGAAAAATTCAAAAGCAGTGTAGAAGAATTTTTTAAACCTCAGCCACGAACAAGAATAAACAGAATGGGCCAGCCTAAAATTGTGGCACTCATCTGGGCGGTAATCATTCTGGCAGCTGTTATCTATTTTATTGTAAAAAGCTCTTAACTAAGCCAACTTTTTTCTTCCCGGGCATTTTTTACATCTTTTTCCTTTTTTGAATTTCTTGCAGCAGGATTTTTTTTCACAGTACATTTCTTCATTACTAAAAGAATATACAGGAGTTAAAGGCGGTACTTTAAAAGGGACAATCATATTCATGATGCAAATATATTAATTTAGAATAAATATAATTAATAAATTTTCATAAATCATGTTTTTCTCTCTACAAGCTGGTTTATAGCTATATAAATAAGTCTAAGATTCCCTTTAAAATATTTTCTTATTCCAAAATTGATATCAAAAAATGGATTTTGAGTGATTTTTACACCTTAATAAATTGATAAAGATCCTGTAAACGTTTATCTATTACCGGATGTTTTTTTCTTAATGGATTTTTCCCCGATACATTTTTCGGATTGATATAAAATTTTAATTAAGAAATCTTCAATCTTAAAATAAAGAAATAGTGTTGGAAAATTACAGACATACGATTCACAGGCTTATTTAAACTCACTATGAAAGACTTATGGAACTATACGGGTTTTTAATTAAACAGTGGTAGAAAATAAGTGTAAAAAACAGTTTTAATAAGGATATATTAACAAACTAGTTAGTTATCAATTTTTTCCTACACTTAATAATATATTGAACTGAATATTAAATGAGCAGAAAAGCGGATGAATGGAAAATATTTCTTTTTAATTTGAATTTCAATGTTTTAAATGAATATAATTCCAGCATCTTGATATTTAGAAAAGGAATCAATTGATCTGTTGTTGACATTGGAATACTGAAATAATATACCTGAATTCTAAAAATTAAACACGGTAAATCAGGATGAACTTTTAAACAATAAAAATGGTGCTGACGAAACGATGATTTATTCTTTTGCTGATGAATGTTTTAAAAACATGCGTTTTTAGAATTCATATTAAGGTTTTGTTAATTTATCATCAATTCTAAGCTATTGCATAATTCTTTGAAAAATTGTAATTTTACGAATCTTTTTTACAAACAAAATCTAATATAAAAAATGAATACAGAACAGTTTGTGAGCCGTCACATTTCCCTTAATGAAGCCGATAAACAGGCCATGTTGGAAAGAGTGGGCGTTTCAAGTATCGAAGAGTTAATTTCTCAAACCATCCCTTCTTCTATCCGTTTAGAAAAAGATCTTGAAATCTCAGAACCGCTTTCAGAGTATGAGATGCTAAATCATTCGAAAGAATTGGCATCAAAAAACACTGATTTTACAAGCTATATCGGTTTTGGATATCATAATACTCTTTTACCATCGGCTATTCAGAGAAATATTTTCGAGAACCCGAGTTGGTATACAGCGTATACTCCTTACCAGGCGGAAATTGCACAGGGAAGATTGGAAGCTCTTCTTAATTTTCAGACTGTTGTATGTGATCTGACAGGTTTTACTTTGGCAAATGCTTCATTATTGGATGAATCTACAGCAGCTGCCGAGGCAATGCATATGTTCTTCAACAACAGAACAAAAGATCAGAAAAAGGCAAATTCGAACAAATTCTTTGTTTCGGACCTTGTGTTACCTCAAACCGTTTCTGTATTGAAAACTAAAGCGGAAGGACTGGCCATCGAAATTGTTGTAGGTGATCACAAAACCCACCAGCTTGACGAAACTTATTACGGAGTTTTATTACAATATCCAGGTAAGAATGGAATCGTTTTAGATTATACGGAAGATATTGTTGGATATAAAAAATTAGACCTTCAGGTAGTAGTTGCATGTGACCCAATGGCATTGGTGAAATTGAAATCACCGGCATCTATGGGTGCTGACTGTGCGGTTGGAACTTCACAGCGTTTTGGAATTCCATTAGGATATGGAGGTCCTCACGCCGCATTTTTCTCTTGTAAGGATGATTATAAAAGAGATATTCCCGGAAGAATTATCGGGGTTTCTCAGGATATGTACGGAAAACGTGCATTAAGAATGGCTTTGCAGACCAGAGAGCAGCACATTAAAAGAGAAAGAGCAACGTCAAATATCTGTACAGCTCAGGTTTTGTTAGCAGTAATGGCTGGAATGTATGCTGTATATCACGGTCCTAAAGGATTAAACTATATCGCTGACCAGATTCACTTTAAAGCAAACGCTTTGAAAAACGGTCTTAAAGCATTAGGATATGAAGCGGTTGAAGAACCGATCTTTGATACGGTAAAAATCGTGATGAACGAAGATGAGAAAGGAAGATTATCAAGAATGATGCTTGATCACCGATTGAATCTAAACTACTTCACAGAAGGGGTAGTAAGCATTGCCATCAATGAAAGTACAACATTAGATAAACTTAATTATTTAATGGCTTCATTTGCTCAGTTTAAAGACAAGCAAACATTTAAATTAGAAATAAAAGAAGGATACAGTATTCCTGAGGAGAATTTAAGAAAAGACGAAATTCTTACAGAAGAAGTATTCAACAAATACCATACAGAAACGGAATTGATGCGTTACATCAAACGTTTGGAAAGAAAAGACTTATCATTAACCCATTCGATGATTTCTCTAGGTTCTTGTACCATGAAGCTGAATGCTGCTACTCAAATGCTGCCACTTTCTTGGGCAGATTGGGGAAGTGTTCACCCATTTGTACCGGTTGACCAGGCTGGAGGGTATCAGGAAATGATTAAAGAATTGGAGAAAGATTTGGCAGAGATTACTGGCTTTGCAGGAACATCTCTTCAACCGAACTCCGGAGCTCAGGGAGAATATGCAGGATTAATGGTAATCAGAGAATACCATATCTCAAGAGGGGAAGGTCACAGAAATATCGTTTTGATTCCTCAGTCCGCACACGGAACCAACCCGGCTTCTGCAGCAATGGCTGGTATGAAAATCGTGGTAGTTAAAAATCTTGAAAGCGGAGAAATCGATTTCGAAGATTTAAAAGCTAAAACAGAACAGCATTCAGAGAATTTATCTTGTGTGATGATCACTTATCCGTCTACTTACGGATTCTTTGATGCTAACATTATAGAAATTACAGACTTGATCCACGAGCACGGCGGACAGGTGTATATGGATGGAGCGAATATGAACGCTCAGGTAGGGTACACAAGCCCGGGGAATATTGGAGCAGACGTTTGCCACTTAAACCTTCATAAGACTTTCGCTATTCCTCACGGAGGTGGAGGTCCTGGAGTTGGGCCGATCTGTGTTGCCAAACACTTAGTACCATTCCTTCCTACCAATGCAAACATTCAGGTAGGAACTAAAGAAGCTATTGACGGAATTTCTGCTGCACCTTACGGTTCAGGATTGATCCTGAATATTTCTTACGCTTATATTAAAATGCTGGGAACTTCAGGTTTGAAAAAAGCAACTGAACATGCGATCTTAAATGCTAACTATCTAAAAGAAATTTTAGCAGAGCATTTCCCGATCTTATATTCAAACAAAAACGGAAAAGTTGCTCACGAGTGTATCGTAGACTTCCGTCAGTTCAAATCATTAGGAATTGAAGTAGCTGATGTTGCCAAGAGATTGATGGATTATGGATTCCATGCTCCAACTGTTTCTTTCCCGGTAGCTGGAACATTAATGATCGAGCCTACAGAATCAGAAAGTAAAGCTGAGATCGACCGTTTTGCAGAGGCTTTAATCTCCATTAAAAATGAAATTGATGAGATTGCCAATGGTGAAGCAGATGCGACCAACAACGTATTGAAAAATGCTCCTCATACAGAACAGCTTGTGATCTCTGATAACTGGGATAAACCTTATGGAAGAGAGAAAGCGGCATATCCGTTAGAGTGGGTAAGAGACCATAAATTCTTTGCAACGGTTGCAAGAGTGGATGAAGCTTATGGAGACAGAAACTTAGTGTGTACTTGTGAGCCGATTGAAGCTTATATGTAATACAATACAATATCATATAAATGCCCCGTTTAGAATTTCTAGACGGGGCATTTTTTAATTATTCTACGCTGCTATCTTCTTCGATAGCTATAAGCTACGACAAGTGCTATACCCATCGTAACAAAAGTGACCATAGAAACGGTTTTAATGGATATGTCACTTTCCTGTGTCTGTGATGCATTGATAGATTTATCACATGAGGACAAGAAAACTACTGTCATAAACAGACAGCCCAAAAGTAATTTTTTAATCATAAATATAATTGTTTGGTTTTTACTGTTTTATGATCAAAAAAGATACCGAAACGTCTGTTTTTATGAAGATTCTGTATGTGATGAATAAGAAATGATTAGAATAATGTAATGGTAGTTTTTAAGCAATAGAGAATAAAAGTGATTAATCTCGTTCCATTATCCGATACCAGTTTTCTTCTAACTTCCAATTAGATTCAGGTTTTATTTTTATTTGCCTTTCATATTGTTTTTTTATTTCATTATCATTTGTGAATATAAAATAAGTCTGTGGTGATTCAAAAAATCCACGGGAAATCCAAAACTTAATAGTTTTTGTATTTTCTATTTTATTTTTATAAATCCAAATGTCATTTCCTCCGTTTGAAATAATTGGAAAAGCAAATGAAAGTTTACAAATAACATTATTCATTTTCGTATTAGGCCTCAATTTTTCAATTATTGATTTTAGCTTTTTGTTGAGCTTCCAGTTTCTCAATCAAACGCCCTTTCACCACCGTAAATGCATAATCCTTTGCTTCAGCAAAAGAAAGGTCATACTTACGCTCAATATTCCTCAGATCATATGGAAATTTAGACAACAGGTTATCATAATAGGTGTTTAAAAATTCCTGAGAAGGCATGTCGTAATTGATCTTCAGTTGAAAACGTCTTATTAATGCTGTATCAATGATCTCGGGGTGGTTGGTAGCACACAGTAAGAGCGCGTTTTCAGGGTAATAATCGATCAGCTGGATCAACGTATTCACCAGCCTTCTCATTTCTCCCACATCCTTATCATCGCTGCCTCTGGCTTTCCCGATCTGGTCGAGCTCATCCAGAAATAAAACTGACCTTTCCCTGCCGGCTTTATCAAAAATCATTTTGATGTTCTGTGATGTTTCTCCGATACGCGAAGAAACGATATTACTAAGGTTAAGGATGATGATATTTCTACCTAAAGCATTCGCAAGCGCTTTTGCGGTCATAGTTTTCCCGCATCCTGAACTTCCCTGAAGCAATATTTTGTTATTGACCGGAAGCCCGTATTCCTGAAGTTCTTTGAGGTAAGTGTGTTCTTTGATAAGCTGTACAAATTGCTCCCTGTTGCTGTCATTAAGGAATACGTCCTTTAGTGTAACTTGTTCTTTGTCCTGGATAATAAGATTGTACAGATTCATGAGTAAAAGAAATTCGCTTTATTAATCACAAAGATAAAACTTTCTTAAAGCTGAAGCCTGCATTTTGAAAAAAGAAAAGCCGAACTGGGAGTCCGGCCAAACTATATATATTAAAATTTGTTTTGAAATAAGGTATTTTATGTTTGCAGCTCTTTTACTCCGGTTGAGTAAAAGAGCGACTCTGGTGACCAGATATAAACATAAACAATACAATTTATCTTCCTATTGAAGAAGATAGAGTTTAGAAATTCTTAGTTGTTTTCTCTCTTTACAGTCATAAAGTAAGAAGCAAATACTACTAAACATGTTGCGATTCCGATGTAAGTGATCATTTTATTTTATTTTTAATTATTTGACTTTATTTTATCAATCTTTCAATTGCAATATTACTACTTTCAAATCATGTGCCAAAGCAAATGATTATGATGTATATCAGTATGTTATGAGTGTGTAATGTTGGTTTTTGTTCAATATTTGTTTACGTAAAATTAATACGTTATTGAGGGTTTATTAATATTTTTATTGTATTATCTGTAAAATTTTGAAAATTTGACAATCAATTGAACGCTTATATATTGGACTTGATAAAACAAAAAAGAAGGAATGGTATGCATAATATTGCTGGAAGGCATCATTTTTCAGCATGAATTTTTTTCGTGAAATGAATTTCTATGTTAAGAAAATTTATTTTTTAGTCTGAATTTTTATCGTTGAATTTATTTTCAATCTGTCATGTTTTATGACAATAATGATGGCGCTGTTGTCACTATTTGTTGAAATAATGACACATTTTTAAAATGAGCTGTCCATTTTTATAGATAAAGAAGAATGAGTATATGTAAATGTGTTTTTGTTAACTGTTATCATTACAGTTAGTTATGTTGATTTTAAAATGCAGCCTTGTCAAATTATTATAAAGTAATAGAGTGGGAAAACGAAAAAAAGAATACTATTAGGTTAAATATATCTAAATGTAATGAGTTATTTTGATAAGAAACTGAACTGAAAATCAGTTCAGTTATTCAAAAAAGTTTCACAAATTCTAATCAATCGACAGAAGAATTTTTAAAAATATAGATAAAAATAAAGGAGAGATTATTATGCATAGAAAAATAAAAATCAATAGTGTTTTATCAGATCTATAGCTCTCTTTTAACTAAAAAGAGAGCTATTTTTGTTATTTTTGTGTAAAAATCAAACTATGGGGCGCAGTTATATTTTTCTTGCTTTAGCGATTACATTTGAAATTATCGCTACTACTTTTTTGAAAAAATCTGAAGAATTTTCGAAGCTCTGGCCTTCAATAATTACCATCATTGGATATTCGGCAGCTTTCTATTTTCTGAGTCTGACTCTTCGGCAAATCCCTGTAGGAATTACCTACGCTATTTGGTCCGGAGTAGGAATTGTTTTTATTACACTCATCGGAATTGTTGCTTTTAAACAGGTTCCGGATCTTCCCGCCATTATTGGAATTGCCCTGATCGTTATTGGGGTCATCATTATTAATGTTTTTTCTAAAATGGGAACACATTGATGAATGGAGTATTTTAGGTGCCAAATTATACAGTAAACACCAAACTAAATCAAAAAGCCCGACGCTGCTATTAATCCTCAAATAGTTGCCCTGCAAACGGATTGTCTACAAGCCATAGCCAGATTCCTGCTTCATTTTTTTTCATCATGCATGTTGTTGCTCCGTTCATTTCAATAGGGTTTCCATCCGGTGCATGAGCTTTCAGAATCCATTTATCAGCCCATACCGCAAGGTTACCCACAACAGTAGCTTTATGTTTAATCCCCTGAATATTGGGTTTCCAGCCACAGAGGTGTTTTAATGGTTTTCTGATGTTTTCCAGTCCTTTTATTTCCTCTCCATCTCTTTCAATATAGATAGCTTCTTCATCAAAACAGCTTAAAGCACCCTCTAAATTACCTGTCAGGATGCAGTGTCTGAAGAATTTTACAGCATCAGCGGGTTGGGTTCTGTCAAAATTTTGTGGCATTGTTTTTTTATTTTGTGATTATCTTTTTTGAGCGAGACATCGTATTACAGAACCGGTTCCATTATGAAAAAGTCCTTCGTTAAGTTCAATTTCAGTTTCTTCCAGGACTAAAAAATCATAATCCGGAAAATCTGCTTTAATCTCTTCGATGGAAAATAAAGATCCGATGTCTTTCGGACCGCCGACTTTTTCGTTTTTCAGCACATAATCCAGGTGGCTTTTACTGAACGCTTCGAAGATTATCATTCCTCCCTTACGTAAATATTGATCAAGCATTTGGTGGATAGATGATTTGATCTCCGCAGGAAAATGAGCATAGATTAATGCTATAACATCGAATTGTTCGGTTTTGAAAGAAAGGTTCTGAAGTTCTCCCACCTGATAATCGATGGTGACTCCATTACTTTCAGCAAGTTGTAAAGCTTTGTTTTTTCCTTCAGCGCTGATATCAAATGCGGAAACTTCCCAGCCTGATTTTGCTGCAAAAACGGCATTACGTCCTTCTCCTTCAGCCGGAAAAAGGATGGTTCCGGGACTGATTTTTTCCAGTTGTTCTTTTAAATAAGTATTGGGTGCTGTGCCGTATGCAAATTCATTGCTGCTGTATCGCTCGTCCCATCGCTGGGTCCAACTATCTGTCATGGTTATGTTTTAAATAATATGATGTTGAAAAATCTTCTTTTTCTGAGCGTTAAATTACGAAAAAACGAATGACAAAGGCTTATGCATGACAAAAAATATACAATTTACCAGTGAAAAAGTACTTTGTCTTTTTATCGTAGATTATTTGCTTTCTAATACAGTTTCTGATCTTTTTCACAATAAAAACTACTTCTCTTTCCAAGTCCTGTATTTTTCTTAATCACCTTTTGCCCACAGATCGGACATGCTTTTTTATGGTAAATGAGCCAGTGTTTCTTAAGTACAAATGCTCTTTTCCATTCCAGAAAATCGAAACTGTAATTTCTGGCTTCGGCGATGAGTTCTTTTAATTTTTTAGCGGGTAGTTTTCCGATCAGGCTTTCCGGGTGAACGCCGATCCTGAACAAAACTTCGTTTTTAATAATATTGCCCACTCCGGAGAAGATATCCTGATCCATTAATGCATCACACACCATCATTTCCGGTTTGGCTTTCAGTTTCTTTTTAGCTTTTTCAGGATTCCAGTTATCGCTTAAAATATCAGCTTCCCAATCGATGGCTGATAAAAATTCAGAATCAACAAGTTTTACAGAACAGGTATAGAAATACATTCCGCCCGTTGGAAATAATAAAGCCAGCCGGAGGTTTTTATCTGGTTTGGTTTGTTCGTCAACACTGTAAGATCCAAACATTAAAAGATGAATCCTCACACTTACCCCATCAAAGACAAGGTAGGTTTGCTTTCCAAAGGTTCGGATTTCAAGCAGTGTTTTTCCCTTCAGCAGGTCGGTATCAATAGAAGCGTTTCCTGATACTTCCAACACTTTTTTACCTGCAAATTTTTGCAGGTCTTCTTTCATGAGTAGTATAGAGGGTCCTTCAGGCATTAGATGATGTAGGTTTGGTGTTCAGTGATGGTCCATTGTCCGTTTTCATATACAGCAATAATTTCGCCACCACTTGATATGGTGTGGTATGGGATGCGAAATATGTTATCTTTTGGGTCCCTGATTATTCTATTATAGATGATCGGATAAAGATATCTTTTGTAATGCTTATCAAAGTTTTCTCTAGAATTGACTTGTTGGAAATATTCGCAATCTGAACGGTACCAAAAGTTTTCCAAATGATTTCCAAGTGCTGTCACCAAAACAGGGATTTGAAGTGTTGCTATTTTGAGAGAAAAAATAAACAGGAAGAAGGAATAAAAGGATATTTTTCATACAGTTTCTTTCGAATTTTAAATTTAAAACTTAATTTTGAAAAATGATGAACTTAAACCAGATTTTCACGAATCAGCGTACGGGAAATAATCCGCATACAAAGGCTTCAAGAACCGATTTTCAAAGAGATTTCGACAGAATTATTTTCTCATCCGCATTCAGGAGGCTTCAAAACAAGACTCAGGTTTTTCCTCTTCCCGGAAGTGTTTTTGTTCACAACAGGCTGACCCATTCACTGGAAGTTTCATCGGTGGGAAGAAGTCTGGGAAGCATCATTGGAGAGTTTATTTCTGAAAATTTCAGGAATGAACTTACGGAGGATTCCAGCAGTTTTTATCTTCATAATCTGGGAAATGTAATTGCGGCAGCATGTCTGTGCCATGATGTTGGAAACCCAGCTTTTGGACATTCCGGAGAGGATGCCATTGCCAGTTATTTTGAAAGAAATGAAAATGATCTGAAACCTAAATTCAATGATAAAGAATGGGCAGATCTCGTTAACTTTGAAGGAAATGCCAATGCCATACGGGTATTAGCGCATCAGCAGCAGGGTAAAGATGCAGGTGGGCTCCAGCTTACCTTTGCAACCCTGGCAAGCATTGCAAAATACCCATGTGAAGCCATTGCTAAGAAAAAAGGAATTATTCACAGAAAGAAATTCGGGTTTTTTCAAAATGAGAAGGAGACTTTTCTTGAAATTGCAAAAGCGACTCATTTGATTTCAGAGAGTGAAGAACCCCATATTTTTAAAAGACATCCATTTGTCTGGCTCGTAGAAGCAGCTGACGATATCTGCTATAATATTATTGATATGGAAGATGCCCACAGGCTGGGAATTGTATCTACTGCCGACTGTGAAAACCTGTTTTTCGAACTGGTAAAATCTGAAAGTAGTGATACCAAAAGAATAAAAGATAAATTGGCTTCTATCTCCAATGATAATGAAAGAATATCCTATTTAAGGGCAAAAGTGATCAATGCTTTAATTAATAAATCAATAGAAACCTATAAACAGCATTTTGAAACAATCCGTCATGGCAATTTAGAACACGCGCTTTTGGATATGTATAAATCTGAAAATACGGCATTGCAGGAAATTGAAAAGTTCTCTATTGCCAAGATTTACAATCATAAAGCCGTTGTAGAGATAGAAAATGCCGGATACAACGTAATGTACGAATTGCTGGATCATTTTATACCATCTGTTCTGAAGTCCGGAGATCAAAGAAAGTCATATGATAAAATGGCTTTAAAACTCCTTCCGATTCAGTTTCTGTATGAACAGGGAACTGATTATGAGAAGGTATTAGGGGTTATTGATTTTGTATCAGGAATGACAGATAATTATGCCACCGACTTATACCGAAAAATAAAGGGAATAGACATTGGAATGACGGTATAGTAGTTTCGTCCTCTTATTTATAAAGAATTAAACACATAAAAAAATTAAACTATGGCGTACTTAGGTATTATTATTTTCATTGGTCTTGTGACCTTATTTGCTTCGTTTTTTACTGTGAAGCAGGAGACCGCAGCAATTGTAGAACGGTTGGGTAAATTTCACTCGGTCCGTCACGCAGGACTTCAATTGAAAATTCCTTATTTAGATAAAATTTCAAAAAGAATGAATCTTAGGATCCAGCAGCTGGATGTGATGATTGATACCAAAACTTTGGATAATGTTTTTGTGAAAATGAAAATTTCTGTGCAGTTTCAGGTGATCAGAAGCCAGGTGGCTGATGCTTTTTATAGATTGGAAAGTCCGCACGATCAGATTACCTCTTATGTTTTTGATGTCGTAAGAGCGGAAGTTCCTAAATTAAAGCTGGATGATGTTTTCCTGAAAAAAGATGATATTGCCGTTGCCGTAAAAGCAGAACTTCAGGAAGCGATGCAAAGTTACGGATACGATATTATCAAAGCCCTGGTAACAGATATTGATCCCGATGAGCAGGTAAAACATGCGATGAATAGAATCAATGCTGCAGAAAGAGAAAAAACAGCCGCTGAATATGAATCTGAAGCCCAGAGAATCCGGATTGTGGCCGTAGCAAAAGCAGAAGCGGAATCTAAAAAATTACAGGGACAGGGGATTGCCGATCAGAGAAGAGAGATCGCAAAAGGTCTTGAAGAATCGGTAAGAATGCTGAATAATGTGGATATTAATTCTCATGAAGCATCAGCGCTTATCGTGGTTACTCAGCATTATGATACTTTACACTCTATTGGAGCAACAAACAGAAGCAGTTTAGTATTGCTTCCGAATTCACCAACGGCAGCAAGCGGTATGCTGAATGATCTTGTGGTTGCCATGACTACTGCAAATACGGTAGGAGAGGCGACAAAAGGACATATTGATCCTCCGAAGGATCATCAACACTAACTTCTGTAAGATTTTAGATTACAAATAATTCCGGCGCCCCTTGGGGCGCCGGAATTATTATCTGTATTATTTTTTTGTTTTAGAAACCTGCTGTACCAATGTGTACTTTATAGAAGAGGCATCAGCGGGTGGATTGTCAATTTTTTCTGTTTTTACCTTTAATACATATTCATAACCCGGTTCATAGGTAAACCCTTCGATATTGCTGTAGAAATTCGTCCAGTTTTCTGAAGCTTTTTCTTTTACCTGAAGGCATTTCATTGGTGCAACACCCGTACAATCTGCAGTTTGGGGTCCTACGATGAATGTTTTTTCATCACCTTTACCTGCATTAGCTGAAGTTGTGCACTGGGTCATTGCAAATAAGGCTACTGCAGGAACTGCTCCTTTCAAAATGGTTGCTATACTTTTCATAAGTCTGATTTTATCCTTACCCGACAATTATTATGCCGAACTGATTTATAGAAATTGTCGTGGTTCTACTCTTGTTTTTTATTTTTTAATTAATTAATTTGAACCCCCTTAATGAGTGAAACCAAATAAATATATAGTAAGATATAATATGGATAATCAAATTCAAACTGAAAATTATAAAATCCAACAACCTGAAGCGTGGGCGGGAATAATTGAAGATCAGGAAATTATAAATAGGATAAAAGATTCTGAATTTGCAAAAAAACAGATTGATGAAGGAAGAGATTACTGCTATTTTTTAGATAAAAAATATTACACCAGCAATACAGAAAACAGTGAATACGCCTGCATGGCATATACACTCAATGAACCGGGAAATTTAGAGCGTGCATCAGCAACTGATGTGGTGGTTGAGGAAAATGAAGTGTACAGCATCCACAGAATCAGTGTGCTGAGAGATGGCGTATTGATTGATAAAATTCCCGATACAAAAATTAAAGTACTGGACAGTGAAAACCAGAGCAGCGGGGGAGTATTAAGCAGCAATAAAAAGATCAATATCACCATAAAAGACCTGCGGCTGTATGATGTTCTGATCATGGAAGATTCCAGAGTGAAAGCTTTTACGGACCGCGATTTTCTTAGAAAAGAATTCTCCAAATACGTTTGGGTAAGTCCGGATAATTATTGGGCCTATGGAAGCTTTAAATTTACGATGATTAACGACCGTGAGCAGACGATCGCGTATAAAAAAACATTTTTTAGGGATGAAAACGGAAATGTTTTAGAACCGGAAATCAGCTATTTGAAAAAAGGGGAACAGTTTGTTATTGAAGAAGAAAATTATATCAATCCTGTGGATGCAGGCCGTGAAATTTTCCCTTATATAGACTTCGCTACAGACAGCAATTGGAAAGATCTTTCCAATTATATTGCTCCTATGTATGAAGAAATTTTCAGCAAATCTTCGTTGCAGGAATTTGCTCCGAACTTAGTGGAAAAGCTTGATGCCATCGCCAGTCAGGATGAAAAACTTCAGTTTGCCATAGAATATGTTCAGAACCATATTTATTATGTGTTCAATGCAGATGAAATGAATGGCCATAAACCGCAGGAACCAGCCGTAACCTATGAAAATAAGCAGGGAGACTGTAAAGCGAAATCTGTTTTGTTAAAAGTAATCCTGGACTATATCGGAGTGGATGCTTCCGTGGTTTTGGTGAATTTCCACACCGATTTTTATATTAAATATTACCTGCCTTCCTTATTGAATTTTAATCATGTCGTGGTAAAAGTAAATTATAAAGGTGAGGAATATTTTATTGACGCGACTATCCGTGATGAGTTTGGACTCATTGAAAATCGTGGATTTATTTATTTTATGCATTACCTGGAAATAAAACCTAATCAGGAACTTCAGGTAAGAAAGCCCTATAAATTCCCATATTATTGTGTGGATGAAAAAATTGAATTTAATGCTGATAAGAACATTGGAACTTTAAAACTGACCACAGTGTACAGAGGAAATCGTGCAAATGCCATGAGAAGATATTTTAAAAGCACGAATAAAAGAGAGATTGTCGACAGCTGGAACAACTTCCTGTTTTATGGGTTAAATTATTCCAGTGATAGAAACGGAACGGATATCAGAAATGTATTCAAGGATGCATCCATAGATATTATAAAGGATGATAAACAGCAGAATGAATTCACCATTCATTACCATACCACTGTTGAGAACCCATACTATAAAGATCCGCAGAACAACCGTTTCTTAATGTATTTTGACCGTAATGTAGTAAAAGCAAGTGCCCGGGATTTCATTCATAAAGATCTTTCTTTCTGGCATAATTTCGACAGCGAAAAATATGAGATTAGCCTGTATACCGATCAGAAAATTGATACTGAAGAAAAATATACGGTTCAGGAAAGTACCATAACCAATCCGTATTTTGATTATAAAAGCCGTAAGAAAGTAACTAAAAACGGAGCAACAGTTTTCATTGAGTATAATCCGCTCGTTAATCTGGAAATTCCCCAAAAAGACTTTGAAACATTCAGAACAGACCATCATACTATAGCAGACAGTAATTTTGGATTGGGTGTTGATATTATAGAACCCGGATTAATGAATATGCTTAAATTTAATTTTAAAAAGAGATTTAAATAGGATACTAGTTTTAAATTTTAAAAAATATACTATTGTTCATGATTTCGGCGGCCAAAGGCCGCCGAAATCATTTTTAAACATCAGGACTTTCCGTTTCCTTTGGTTTGGGTGCAGTTCCTCTGAACTTCTGCTTACCAATTAATAGCTCAAAAAATAATCTGAAATCAGATATTAAGGACCAAAGTGGATAGGTAAAAGTAGCTGGTTTATTTTTTTCAATAACGGCGTGGCTGAACCAGGCGAAGCCATATCCGAAGATTGGAACGTACCATAAAAATCGTTCTTTTCCTGAACTTATCACATACCAGATCACCCCAAATACCAAAAGGGTTCCTATAAAATGAAAAATTCTGGTTCCTGTTTTACTATGCTCTGTAAGATAGAACTGATAAAATTCCCGATATGTTTTTATTCTTTCAGACATGGAAGTATTAGTTTATGATTGTTGAAATTAATGCAATAATTCCGCCAATCTGAAAAAGCAAAAAGGCGAATTTGCTCTTCTGCAAACCCGCCTTTATATTTTATGCTTAATAATTTTCTTTAAACAGACTGATTCCTAAGCTTACTGTTTTTGTAACCGTAGAAGAAATAGATCACCAGACCTACCGCAAACCACATTCCGAACCAGAACCAGTTTTCGTGGCTCATTCCGGTAAGCAGGTATAAACAAGAGCTTAAGCCGATTAAAGGAATTAAAGAGAAGTTTTTGATAAAAGTTACTACACACAATACCAGATTGATAAGGATGAAGACAACGATAGAAGCTCTGAACTCCCCTTCTTTAGGATCTTTCCAATCCATTAAAGTATTAAAAAATCCAGGCTGCCACAGATAGAAACCAATTAATCCTCCTATAAATATAACCGGAAAAATGATTTTACCGTTGATATAAGGAAGGTGAAATCTGCCTTTGATTTTTTCTTTGGCAGGGAGCATTAATACTCCGGCACACACCAAAACAAAAGCGAAAATAGTTCCGATACTTGTAAAATCCAGGATGAAAGTTTTATCTGTAAATAAGATAGGAACTCCTACGGCAATACCGGTTACGATCGTTGCGAATGAAGGTGTTTTATATTTTGGATGTACAGTTTTGAATTTTTCAGGCATCAATCCGTCACGGCTCATCGCGTACCAAATTCTGGGCTGTCCCATCTGGAATACTAACAATACGGTGGTAATCGCCACAATCGCTACAAATGAAACCACCAGTTCCATCCATGCAACATTGGCATTCGTTTTTTCAAAAATGAAGGAAAGCGGATCTCCGATACCGTCAAATTTTCGGTAATCAACCATTCCGGTAAGCACCAATGTTAATGCAATATAAATGA
>Ga0308164_10000291_pt1 | contig 105308 bp, 78 predicted proteins | sample PhyTR2_FD_201031 | JGI IMG/M metagenome (GOLD analysis project Ga0308164, IMG submission 201031) | Phyllosphere microbial communities from UC Gill Tract Community Farm, Albany, California, United States - DLSLT.R2 | ecosystem: Host-associated > Plants > Phyllosphere > Unclassified | place... | reverse complement strand
GAATGGCGCGAATTCGATCTCGATGGCGCCGCGTGGCGCATCCCGGCCGCCAAGATGAAAATGCGCATGGAGCACATGGTGCCGCTGTCCACGCAGGCGCTGGAGATCCTGCGCCATCTGCGCCGCATCACGGGCCAGGGCAAGTACGTGTTCCCCAGCCTGCGCACCGAGCAAGCCTGCATGAGCGAGAACACCATCAACGCGGCCTTGCGCGGCATGGGCTTTGCCAAAGAGGTGATGACAGCGCACGGCTTCCGCGCCACGGCGCGCACGATCATGGACGAAGTATTGGGCGAGCGCGTGGACCTGATCGAGCATCAACTGGCGCACCGCGTGATCGACCCGAACGGCCGCGCCTACAACCGCACCGCGCACCTGCCAGCACGCGCCGCGATGATGCAGCGCTGGGCCGATTACCTGGACAAGCTGCGTACCGGTGCGGATGTCATTTCGCTTCGCGCGGTGACTGGTCCTGGTCCCGGTCCGCAGTAGCAGCATCCTCCATCGCCGCGCGCGGGTTTCGGTGCGGCGCAGCGTCATACGCCGGTCCGCGCTGGGCAATGCGCGCCTCAAGCCACTGCGCCACATCTTCCTGCAACCACCCCACCGACCGCGCCGACAGCTTGACCGGGGCAGGGAAGGCGTGCAGCTTGATCTCGCGGTACAGCGTGGCGCGCGACAGTCCGCACAGTTGCAGCACCTCGCGGATACGCAGCAGGCGAGAAGTGCCGGGCGGGATGTCGGTGTGGCTGGTGTTCATGCGGTGTCTCCTGGTCGCGGCAGGTCTAACGACAAAGTAGGGCGCTGACTGCCAGCGGTGTTTGTCGCAGCGCCAGCTTGTAGCGACTTGCGCCGGAAAGATGGCGCACGCTTGAGTTTGCCCAATGCTGCGAAAAGGAAACTGGTGTTTTAACTTCCTGCCTGAATCTTTTACCCACGGCATCATCCGCCGACCCTCCTGCGCTTCGCCGGCACAGTCCGGCTGCCGATGCGGCTCAGTTCGCTGAGCCGCGCTCATCCAGAACAAAGCTGGGGCCGTCTCAGTTCCGCAGTAATAGTAATAATAAGAATAATAAGAATAATAGTATTATTATTACTATTTGATGAGCCCGGAAGCTGCGACGTGGCAAGACGACATTGCCGCGAGGCCGGGCGATCATGAGCGCGGACATTGGCCGTACGCACAGCATCGTCCACGTTGCCGATACGGGGCATGAGCAGGGCGGCGGCACCCAGTTGCTGACGGTGGGTGCGGTGCGCCAGCGGGCACGCGCAGCATGAACAACGTCGGCGCCGTTATGCAGCACCGGCGCCGCACGCACCTGGCAGGTCGGCAACTGGAGCCGGTTCAGTCCTCAATAATCTGAAATCCATACCTGCGGATTTATTTGTTGCCTGAGTTTCGGTCAGAACCCTGCCAAAACCGCGCAAAAACGCGCTCAAACCGGCCAGGCTACCGGACACTTTCGTGAATCAATCGATGCTGAGAGCCGGGCAGGATAGGTGAAGTAGGCCTACACGCGAGCGTGTATTCCTCCATCACAACTCCTTATTCGCACTTCGTGCTCAACGGAATCCTGCTCTGCGAGGCCGGGTGGCCGGAACGACAGCAATGCTCAGCGCGTGCGCGACCAGATGCAGATCGTCACCGGCATGGTGGGCGGTGATCAGCACGTGCCGGTCAGCACCGATCGCGGCAAGCCGCAGTGACGACAGCAACTTTCGGCACCTTGCCGCCTGAGGCCGCCGCGTGACCAGTGCGGGCGATTTGCTTGAGCAGCGGCAGGCCCGCCACCTCTGCGGCTGATTCTCCCTGGCATTAACCTGATTCGCAGAGGGCCGGTTCGTGTTAACGCGAAAATCGGGCGCAAAGCGAGTGCTGGTGCGGGTTTGCGGTTTAATCAGGGGGAGGCTTGTACAACAGAGAGCTGAGACACGTAAACGCGCAAAGCCAGTGCTGGCGCGGGTTTGCGGCCCAACCGGAGGTTGCGTGATGTGTGATAGATTGGCAGGGGCGCGGGGAAGCCCCGCACCAGGCCAGGAAGACGGTTTCCAGAGGCTGGAATGCCCCTGCGGTATTTTCGGCAGGACACGAACGGGCACAAATAGGCTACGCGCAGGCTACGAATGAGCTACGGATAGGCTACGGATGAGCTACGGATAGGCTACGGATGAGCTACGGATAGGCTACGGATGATCTACGCATACCCAAGGCACATGACGAGGTGGCGCTCACCGACGGCGTGTACCTGCACCGGCGCCTGAAGGTTGACGGCCAGCCCGAATGTGCGGTCTGAAGCGCTTGACGGCCGAGGAACTGGCCATCGATATCGAGCGCGAGCCAGCGCACGCGAAGCGCACCCTGGAGGTGTTGGTGAAGGCTGGCCTTGCGCAAACCCACGGCATCAAGCATGGCCGCACCTATACGCTTACAGCCGGCGTTTATCAGGCTGAAAGAGGCAATGCTGCTTTCACGCGGCAGATGGATTTTAGCAGTCTCCAGCATGAGCAGCCGGTGCTGAGCTATGCCCGCCAGCATGGCGCAATTCGACGCGCCGAAGTGATTGAACTTTGCCGTTTATCCGAGGGGCAAGCAAAAGCCCTGCTCAAGCGGATGAAAATGAATGAACCGCTGTGGCTGGAAGGGGCGGGCCGCACCGCCTCCTGCCGGCTCGGTTCCAAGGTATGAACCGCGCCTAAACGGATGGAATCGGATGGTTTTGGATGGTTTTGGACGTCCCCATTTTCTATGGCCCCAATGAAATCAATGGCTTAGCGATTTCATTGGATATTTATGCATTGGGAATTGGACGACGTCCAATGTCCATTTGTTGAGCAGTTAACCGCGATAGGCTGGTGCAATGTGGCGGGTGACCTGGACTACCCCCCAAGACCGGCCGCGCCAGTTTCGCCGAGGTGGTGCAGGGAAGGCACGCTGCGCCGCCCGCAATGAACGCCCTCAATAGAGCCGGACGAGTGCAGAAAAAAATGGCGCAGGTTTTACGCTGCGCCATTGTGTTTAGTAGTAGAAGCGGCAGGCGACGATGTGAAGCGTGCCTTCTAGCATCGCGTACACCAGACGGTGCTCTCGATCAATCCGCCGAGACCAAAGTCCTGTTAAATTGCCCTTCAGTGGTTCCGGCTTGCCGATGCCTTTGAAGGGATCAGATTTGCAGGCGTCAATCAGTTGATTGACCTTCTCGGCCAGCAGCGGATCGGTTTTCTGCAAGTGCTGATAGTCTTCCCAGCCATTGTCCGTAAATGATAGTGCGGACTGTTTAGCCTGTTCTTTGTTGCTTGCTTTCGTGTTTTTCATGCCGGATCAGCTCCCGTTTTCGGGCCTTACCAGCTTTCAGCTGTTCCATAGACTCCAGCAGCCGGTTGGCGTTTTTCGGTGAACCGAGAAGATACAGCGTTTCCTCGATGCTATTGAAATCGGCCAGCGACAGCATCACCACGGCCTCACCGCTTTGACGGGTGATGATGGTAGGGCTGTGGTCGGTGCAAACGTCGTCCATCACAGCTTTAAGCCCGGCGCGTGCCTCGCTGAAAGTTAAGATGTTCATTCGATCTTTGCCTTTCTCGACCGGGGTTCGCGACCAGCGACGGCCTCCCCTGGTCCTGCGTGTAATTCCTCGAGGGGAAATATGAGTGTCTTCCAACTTCTTGCTGGAGAGTGATACTGAGGATGACGCTAACGATAAACAAGGCGGTGATTTCGCTGGTTACTCATTTCTCACCGCTTTGGAACATTGTACGTATATCTGTACCACTGGTCAACATGGTACGGATTTCTGTACAACTGTGTTCTCAGGCAATGGTGGTAGCCGGTAGGCGTAGTCACCGTTAGGGACGGGCGCAGCGGAATGATCGTGGCCCGCGCCGGTGCCTGAATGCCGACGGCCAGCCCGATGCGTGGCGATGTTGCCGCATAATCCCGCCAGCCGCGCCACCACGTTCGGTCCGGTGGATGCTTCTGCCCACGCGGTGGCCGGCGCCAAGCTCAGTGACCTGGACTCGCTGGAGCGTGAACGACTGCGCCAGAGCGTGCAGCAATATGGCGGCGACCCTATCCTGCTTGAACTCGATGACGAAGCGCTAATGGTGCGCTTGGACTGACCGCACGCCAGAGCGATAGCACGCGTGTGCCCACGCTGACGGGCCTGCTGTTGCTGGGCAAAGAGCAGGCGCAGCGCGAACAGGTTGACACGCATGGCGTAATTCGACGCGCCGAAGTGATTGAACTTTGCCGTTTATCTGAGGGGTAAGCAGAAGATCTGCTCAATCGGATGAAGATGAATGATCTGCTGTTGCTGGAAGGGGCGGGCCGCACCGCCGCCCACCGCCGGTCCCAAGGTATGAACCGCGCGTAAACGGATTTAATCGGATAGTTTTGGATGTCGATATTTTTATAGTTCCAATGAAATCAATGGCTTAACGTTAGGGAGATATTGATGCATGGGGTATTCGATGAAGTGAAATGTCCATTTGTTGAGCAGTTGACGGCGATGGGCGGGCGCTATTGGCCGGTGACCTGGACACTCCGATGGGCGCCAAGATATCGAAGGTCCGGTAACGCCCGAGGCTATGTGAAAACGCAGAAAAATTCGGATCCTTCAAAAAACGGCCTCTCAGAATGCGTGCTACGCCGTTTTCTCGGTGTTGGGAATGGTAACCCTACCCACGGATATTTTGAGATATAGAGTTTTCACACAGCCTGGCCCCATTTCAGACCTTCGAACTCAGAGCGCAGACAATTGCACTTCTTTAAAGACCAGTCCGCGCTTGGAGTCCGAATCCGCGAATCTTGCGGCATCGCGCCGATTCTCTCTTGCTTCAACCAGGAAAGTGCATTCTCAACAACAGCGAATGGAGCATCGAATGGTAAGGGCGCCCCCGACGTCAACCGTTCAGTTCCGTTGTGTTTTCTTACGGGAACATGTATTGTTTCGGTATTGTCAACTAAAAGACGCTGTGGCGAATTCGCCTTATTCTTTCAATATAGAAACAATCACGAATGACGACATCTAATTCCATAGCCAGTCTTGCAATTTTAAAGGTCAACTACGACGAACATGGCACTGATTACGTGGAGAATTTCGTACCATTCGTCGCTGAAGGACTACGTCGCCAACCTCATGACGTAATCAGTTTAAAAGAATTGCAAACCACCATCGAATCTTCCTTCGGCATTCGTATTCCACAAGGCGCTCTTCAAACTATACTGACCCGTGCAAAAAAAAAGGGCTATATAACCAACTCCCAAGGTGTACTGTATAGAAATTTAGCTGCGATTCCCGATGACTTCGAGCACAACAGCCATCAGACGCAGGCAATCCAGCGATCAATTATTTCCCGCCTAATAAAATATGCTAAAGGGTTTCACTCGTATGAATTAAACGAGGCTGAGGCAGAAAAATCAATGCTATCTTATCTTCAAGATAAGATAGTTCCTATTTTACAGACTGCACTTGATGGAAAACCACTTGCGATAGAAACCAAGGACGTACCTTATCGCGAGTATATTCTTGGGAACTTCTTAATTCATTTGGAGCAAGAAGATCCCGTCGGCTTCTCGCAAATAGAGACGATAACGAAAGGGCAAATGCTGGCCTCGTTATTGTTTCTCCCAGATTTAAATAAAATATCGCAGAAATTCAATGACCTGACCATCTTTCTTGATACAAAAATAATTTTGCGTGCACTCGGTCTGGAAGGTCTAGGATTTCAGGAGCCTTGCCTTGAATTAATTAGCGTCCTTAATGGCATGGGCGTAAACATAGCCTGTTTCAAACAGACATTCGACGAATTGAACGGAATTCTAGATGCATTAGAATATTCTTTAAAAAATAAGTCTGACGTTAGGTCCAAAGCATTTTCGGTTATGGAGTATGCACTTTCCCAAAGATTGCGAGCCAGCGATATTCAGATTATTAGAGGTGAGCTTGAAATTAATCTCAAGAAATTGCGAATTTATGTCCGCGAAAAGCCAGATCACTCAATTCCTCTTGGTGTCAATGAAAAAAAATTCGCCGCGACGATAGAAAAGTATTTAGTAGGTCAAAACCAAGAAGCACAACGTCATGATTTGGATTGCTGTACGTCCATTCATAGGCTGAGAGGCGGGCAATCTAAATATGAATTTGAGACATGCCGTTTTATTTTCGTGACGACAAACAGCAAGCTAGTCCGTGCCACCTCTGAATTCTTTATTGATGAATATGAGCGTTTTACAATACCTCTGTGCATAACCGATCATAATTTGGCTACATTGGCATGGGTAAAGAATCCCCAAGTATCTACCGAACTCTCGAAGAAAATAATTATCGCGGACAGTTATGCGGCAATTCGTCCGGGGCGCGATTTATGGAAGAAATATCTGGCAGAAATCAATAGGCAACGCGACGCGGGAGCAATAACTGACGATCAATTCCAGTTACTGAGATTTAATTTGGTGGCACGGAATGCATTATTAGAAACGACGCATGGATCGGCGGATGCCTTTACTGAAGGCACCGTTCCTGAGGTGTTGGAACGAGTTCAGAAAAACCTCACAAAAGACCTTAAGGATCAACTCGAGGATCAGACTAAATTTGCTAAAAAGACTACTGAAGAGTTTGCGCTGCATAAGGAAGCTTTACGTAACCGAGCTGTCTTCGCCGGCAAGATCACGGGGAAGTTGGCCTATTGGCTGGCCGTTGGCCTGACTACTAGTATTTGTGGCTTTGGATTATTTCTCACCTTACCCTCCTCGTTGACCGGAATCGATATAAACGCCCTCAGTGGAAATATCATGTGGATGAAATTTGTTATAGGCATTTTTTCCGCAATGACGATGTTCGGTTTGATATTCGGCTTAACATTTTTTTCTATTGGGCAGAAAGTTCAGGATAGCGTTGCCCAATGTTGCGAACGATTAGCACTGAAGTTATTTATGGTATCTTGAAAGTGTGGTCCTAGATTGCAACTAGACAAGGAGCTGTTATGGCGCTTTACAAAAATGGTGATCTTCTTGAGTTTTCTAAACATGTTAACTTTGACAAGACACATCCGCCGGGCGCTCCAGCACCGGATCCAGGAATTTACAGATGTGCAGGTTGCGGTGACGAGATAAGCATTGCTGGAGGACATATTCTTCCTCCACAAAATCATCATCAGCACGCTGATCTCAGCCCTATTCGTTGGCAACTCATAGTCTGCGCAGTGAGTTCGAAGTAACGTTTCTGAGCGAATGTTTCCTAGCAAGCTGCTGAAGTAATTATTGACACTTTTGCCGCTTATTTGTGTCAGGCTGGACATGGCACCAAAGCGAAGTGTGAGGTGTGCTGTCGATAGTGGGAGCTTCTTTTTCAACTAGTCAGCGCTTGTTTGCTGAGGAGGTTCTTAGCGAAGCTTGCCAGCGATTCGTAGCCAAGGCACGAATGACGCTGCTGTCTGTTGGTAGCCGAATCCGGCCGATTGTACTCGACAGCGAACTGGCGGCCGGCCATCTCCGTCGCTGCCGCCCAGCGCCGAAAGGCGTCCGCTGGATTTAATGATTAGCGACTAATCGAACGATTCCAGCAGCACAGGCTCCACTCCTTCAAGCGCTAATAGTTTATTGGATAGTTCTTGTTCGGCAAGGTACGGTGCCAGCATGCCTTGCCAACGGAAGAACGTAGAGGCATACCCGCCCACTGCGTGGCTGACCGCAAGAAGGAGGTCTTCAAGCTGTTTTCCAGTGGCGTCCTTGAAGTCCACCACTGTCGGGGTGGGAGGTATATGCGCTTGATAGAAATACTTCACCCCATAAGGGGAGCCATGAATAATTTCGGACGAGAGAGAATAGACCAGAGCGTAAGCGGCGAGGAATCGACTACCTGCCTTACGTCCAGCCAGTTCTCCTACTTTCCTGAAACGGCTTGGCACATCGAGCTTTGTCCAAACGCCGTTTCCACTTCCCGCAAACTCAGGGAACTCGGAAATCGTGGCGTCTTGCACCAGAGGTGACGTTGAAAGCTTCATGGAAAAATCGCCGCTTCCTACCTGCCGGTTAGTCTGCTTCCACGATGCAAAGGCCACGTACTTCGCTGCGCGCTCCGCGACTGCATCCGATTCCACCAGTATGTAAGCCGCGTTAATGAACGATTCAATCGCGCTCCGGGCGATTGGGTAGAGGTCTCGCACTGGAATCCCTCTCCAGTCAGCGCACCGCAGGATTGTCGTCACGGATTGCCCAGCACACATGGCAATGTGCTGAGAAGTCTTGAGCTTAAGTTCACCAAGGTGGCACTCCAATGCCTCACCCCGGAAAGATGTTGGCCCTTGTGTAGCGACATACAGGCTCAGCGTAACGAGTTCAAGTTGTTGGTTTATAATTTCTCGTAGCGATGCCAAGCGATTTTGTTCTTCGGTCACTTGTTTTTTCCTCGTTTGCACAGCTTTGCAAGGGCGCCCAACGTCGGCTCTTGGCCGCTTGTGGCCGCTTGTGGCCGAACTCGGCCGACAGCGTTCAGCATAGCAGCTTGCCAAACTGCAAAACTCACGAATTCCCACTCTCGACTGAAGCAGCCCCGTAGCGGAAGTTGCGGCAACGCCTCGAATGACAACTACTAGAGCCTTGCAAATTTCACACGAGGTCCGGACCTAGCTTGTCCTAGCCTTATCGGCTAAAGGAATTGCTTAGCCCATTCATAAGCTTTTGTAATACCGCCAGCCAACTCCGCGACACTGGTTATCCCTGAGATGCTGTCGCTCGCCTGCTTCAGGTATGTAACCAAACTGGTCTTCTCCGGTGACTCCTTCTTCGCTTCAGCAATTGCCTCTAAAATCAAAGTACGAATCTTGCTTTCGAGTAGCTCGTCGATTTTCTGCACGTCGGCAGCTCTTTTTAGTTCGGATTTTAATAAATCTAATTGTCGAATAAGATCATCTTTGGTTACAGCGGATTCAAAGTTAATGTTTCCTGCGGCGTTGTACTGATAGTTTACCTGTTGGTTGCGTTGATCGAAGATAGTAGGGTTATTATTATTTGAACCTGCATTTACCGTTGCGCCCGGACTGTTGGTAAGTATGATAATGTTTGCGGGAAAATGGGCAGTAGGCCGCTGCACTAAAGCATCTTCCACTTCTTTGATACCCCAGTGAGTTATTGTTCCATAGCCGCCCAAGGCCATCCATTTTACAAGGCCTTCGCCTTTAAGGTATTCAAAAGTGTTTAAGGCAAGATCGGACGTCATGCCTAGCTCAATTCCGATTTCACGGATATCAATCGTATGACGCTCAGCAAGGCCATCAGTAAGCTCATAAAGCTTCTGCAGTAAAATAAACCTGTTCTTTTGTTTTTGCAATAAGGTGTCACTCATAATTATGGTTCCATATCTTGAATAAACGACTGATAGTAAAGCGCCACTGTTGCGACTAACGTGACTATTAGTAGAATCCACGGGAGTATTCGCGGACTAGCCTCAGAGATCGAAGTAAATGCCCAATTCCCGAATACTCCAGCAAACAAACTAGCAATCATCGCGCCAAGTTGCAAAAGATGTTTTTGTTTCTTTCGCGCATATAAACGTTGAAAATCAATCCGTACTGCTGCACGCTCTACGTCTTTCCCGCTGAAGATTTGGACTAGCGCGTTTTCTTGGCGTGATATGGATTCGCGCCGTGTGCCTGTGTAAAGATCGTTTTGAAATTCTATTATCTTTTCTTCAAATAATTGCCATCCGCTATCATCAAATTCCCTTTGGCTTCGCGATGCAAAATTTGTGAATTGTTCACCTAGAGAGGCCGGCACTAGATTCGGAGGGGCTTGATCTGCATTGCCTTCCATAATTTTAAAGATCTCCAATTGAATGTGACTGGATCGACAGCTCTCTTCTCCTAATTCCTAGCGATAAACGCATAACTTAAAAACGGGGACGGTCAGCTAGGAAGGAGGCTCACTGGGAGCACAATTAACGCCCAAGGAGCAGCTGATGCACATCATACTTCCTTCGTTTGCCGATCCAAAGCATTAGCCCCCCCCAAAAAAAAAGACGAACCTTATCCATTTTTCCTCTATCGACCGGCTGCTTGTGGCCGCCATCGGCCAATTGGTTCTACCGAAATAACACTAGCACGTAAAGCTTTGAAGCCGCCGGAGAGACCATAGCAGTGGTTTATCTCGACGGCAAGCGTAGGTGTGCCGTTACCTGCGCTATGCGGCAAACTAAAGTCCAATCCCGAAATCACGTTTTGATGGTCTAGACCATCCAGCTCTAGGTCGCTGACATGTTTTCGAACTGAAAATGAACGAGGGAATCATTTTCCAACCGATACGGACTCCCTTCGGCATCATCACGAGTCATGTTCCAACCCCGCACGTACAAATCTATAATTGGATAATATGTTCCATTGGGTAGCTGGCGCGTGCGGTCAAGTAAAATTTTGTAGACCTCGCCGTCCTGAAAGCTAGGCCAGCGACTGAAGACGTCTAGCACGAGTTCATGGCTTTCAATAAATTTGTAGGTGTCCATATTAATTTATGCCCTAAGGCGCGTGAAGGGCTACTCATGGCCGACAGCTGCATTCACGACTGATTTTGCAAAATAGCGGCAAACTGCTCTGGTTCCCATTTTTTTCTATCCGAAACCTGCCCGTCGCCCAGTTCGATCAGCCTCAATTCGCCGGATTTGGCCATGACTGTGTCGACGGAAAGGAAAGGACTTGAAATTTTCTTGACTACCTCATGAACAAGACTTGGAACAGCGCCATCCCTGGAAAACGGTTTTCCGTTAAGCACAAAGTAGCGCTCCTCTGTTTCAGGCAGAAGCTCTTCAAACTTTCGAATACATACGCCGCCCTCCAACGAGCCACGGTACTGCTCGATTAGAGCAACCACTTCCGCGATGCCCTCAGGTGATTCGGCGACAGACCCACGCTGTGTGGTTAGCGATTTGACGTAGTCTTTTACGAAGTAGGCGGGCCATTGCTTCCCCCTGTACTAGCTTCAAAAAATCAGCGTCCTTATCCGCAAAGATGGTCTCAGGCGTCCACTCTACACAAAGTGAATACCACCCCGGCAAATAGTGGCACTCACGATATGCATCAGCCTGGGTAATTAGATGCGCGCCTTTAGCTGCAACGGCTTCAACCAGCTGCACATACACGTCGGGCGTCATCATCCAACTGCGATAAATCACATCACTCTCTGTTGGCAGCGCGGGCTTCGCACGAAACTCATTGTTTTCAAAATCTTCAAACGAGAACAAGGAACAAGGAAGTCCAAGTGCGCTCACAGCGGCATACTCTTCGGCCTAGGCTTCGTCTACGGCGGTCTTCTTAAATGGGGTAGACGGGTATAGTAAGTGCATCTAGAAAATTCCGGTTAACTCATTCGAAAAGGCAATGTCTGGTTGTGGCCGCTTGTGGCCGTTGTCGGTCGGATGCTCTATTTTTTGCTATTCATAATAGGGATAAAGAAACCAGCAACAAAGGCAATAGTTAATATTCCCGCGACAGCTGTCACCAGCGGAACTAATATAATGGCGGACGTCAACGCAGCCTTACCACCCACCACTATTCCGAGCACTGCCCATACAACTAGGCAGCAGATTGCCCCGCCCAAAAACTGCGATATTCCAGACCTATTTCGATATCCCAACACCAGCGAAACCAAGAGGCCCGTTACAAATCCTGCCGGTACGCTATCAGTAACCGGTGTAGTCCAAGCGAACGCACCAAAGGCAATCAAACCTGATGCAAATGGGGAAGTTAGTTTTCGTAGTTTCACTGAGCAGTTCCTTTAGCTTGAACGTCGCCTTCTCTCCTGGCCGCAAACGGAGGTTACTTGGTCTTGTTTCCGGCTCTCAACCTGAAGCGTTCAATTAGCACAGGAATCAAACCAAACGGGACAAACGCCAGAAAAAATCCGCCGCACGAAATCAACAACGTATCGCCTATTGTCGTCCAGTCGAACAGCGCTGCTGCATTGTATTCACTGTTAACCGAGAAAGTGCAGGCTGCGAGAACTATCCCCAACACGGCTCCTACCACAGCAGGTCCGGTCAACGTCTCCCGCTCACCTTGTGAAAATTTCATGTAGGTATCTCGAAGTTGCAGGTTGATCCCAATTGCAGCACAGAGGAGCCATTTCGGTCTGCCTCCGGTCCGCATAAACAAGTTAGCTTTCAGGATATCATCTTTGCATCTATGAAATATTCACCGAATATCACCTTATGCGAGCTGAAGCGAAAAAAATTTGAACTTTCCCTAGGTCCCTCAGTCCAACGCCCAAGCAGCTCGGAAATTGGCCACGTTCAATTGCTCCAGAGCACGCCGGGAACCACACTGGCGAACAAGAGTCCGCCTGAGGGACAAGCGAGGGACATTTGGTCTCTGGGAGAGGTGCGCCATAGCGGAATGTGATTCCGGCAAGCGCACCAAGTATTAAGCAGTAACATACATCTGCATTCTCGAAAGCAGGTTAGCAACCCAGCCTACGAAACGAAGTTCAGATGCACAAACGACCTGGCCGCAATGCTTAAATCTGAATCTCAAATCCCTGTGCCCACGGCGCCAGTGTTGCACTGCGCGCCGATCAACAGGCGAAATCGAGGAGGGCGTGACGAATACCGGCAGAGGCCGCAGAGTGCGTGTAGCACCGGGAGCCGCCCAAAAATCGGCAGTATCGAGACAGCGCTCCTGACAGAATCTGGCACGAGGCGTGGCTATAGTGATCGCGTAGCAACCCACTATTCAACGCACACAAGGAACTCTCCATGTCGATTCGTACCGTCACCCACCTCAACTTCCGCGGCAATGCCCGCGCTGCGCTGGCGTTTTATCACGATGTATTCAAAGGCCAGCAGACCCTCGTGACCTATGCCCAAACCGGCCGGGCAGACGACGCTGTCAACCCGGACGACATCATCTGGGGCCAAGTCACGAGCGAAGACGGCTTCGCCGTGATGGCTTTTGACGTCCAGGCAGATCTCGACTGGAACGCGGGCAGCAATGCGTTCTTCATCTCGCTGCGCGGCGACGATGCGGAGGCGATCCGCGTGTTGTGGAAAGGTCTGCAGGATGGCGGCATGGTCCTGCAAGAGCTCAGCCCCAGCGCGTGGTCGCCGTTGTACGGCATGCTGCGCGACCGCTTCGGCGTGACCTGGGTGGTGGACGTGGCGGTGCCGCACGCACCGGCCTGACAGGGGAAACGCAGGGCCGGGCGCCAACGCGTGCCCGCGCCCCGGTCTATAATGTCGGCGCATCTTCCCCACGACATTCCATGGTTCCCAATACATTACGCGCACGGCTGCTGGCCCTGGGCCCGCTGCTGTTCCTGCTGGCGTCCGCGCCTTCCATCTGCCCTGCTGCCACGCCTTCGTCGGCGGCTCTGGCGCAACCCGGACGGCAACCGAACCTTCAACCGAACCTGCAACCTAACCTGCTACCGAGCCTGCAGCACGTCGCCTGGCGCAAGCGCGATGGCGCGCCGTCCGGCGCCATCGGCATCGCGCAGGACAGCAAGGGCATGCTGTGGTTTGCCACCTTCGAAGGGCTGTACCGTTTTGACGGCGTGCGTTTCGATCGCATGGATGCCATTGACGGCCACCAGTTGCTGGCGACCGACGTCGCTGCCGTTGCCGCGTATGGCGATGCGCTGTGGGTCGGCTACCGGTTCGGCGGCGTGAGCGTGTTCGAACATGGCGCGGTTACGCATTACCAGGCGCCGCAAGGTCTGCCGCAACGCACCGCGCAGGCCATCGCCCGTACCGCCGACGGCGTGATGTGGGCCGGTACCTATGTGGGCGTGTACCGGCGCGATGGCCAGCGCTGGTCGCTGGTGGGGGAGGGCGACGGTCTGCCGGCGGCAAACGTGACGTCGTTGAATGTGGCGCCCAATGGCGCGCTGCTCGCGTATCTGCCCGATGGCGTCTATCTGAAGCAGCCGGGTAGCCGGCGCTTCCGGCGCATCGCCGGTGTGCCGGTGATCGAAAGCGGCGAGGTGCGTGGCGACGGCGCCGTGTTGCTCAAGTCGCGCGATCGGCAGCTGTTCGTGCTGGACCCTGCCACCGAAGTGGCGCGTGCGCTCGCGCTGCCGCAGTTCACGCAGCGCCGGCTCGACGTCATGCAGGAAAAGAACGGCACCATGTGGGTGCTGTCGCCGCAAGGCCTGCATTTGTTCGATCCGTCGCTCACGCTGCAAAAAACGTATTCGATGGAGACCGGTTTCAGTGGCCGCATTGTCCACTCGTTCATGGAAGACCGCGAAGGCAATGCCTGGTTTTCCACGGAAAACGGTATCGATCGCATCAGCGTGGGCCGCATCAACAAGCTCGAACCGCTGGCCGGGCAATCGCTGCATATGAGCGTGCTGGCCGGCGACCATGGCGAAGTCTGGATCGGCAGCAGTCCCTACATGGCGGGGTATGACGATACCGTGTACCGGGTGGCGCGCGATGGCCGCCGCGTGGTCACGCCGATCCACCACCCCACGGCCAGCACCCGCGGCCCCGATGGCAGTGTATGGTTGGCGGGGCGCGGCTTGCTGTGGCGTGCGCAGGGCACGAACTACCAGCACTGGCCGTTGCCCGACAAGGTGCGCAGCTTCGATGTGCAGGCCATGGCGGTCGATGCGCGCGGGCTGCTCTGGCTGTCGATCGTGGGCAACGGCATTTACACGTTCAAGAACGGCGCCTGGGTGCGTCCCGCTGATGCGCAACTGGCGCAGCGCACCGCCATTTCGCTGCACTGCGATGCGCGCGGGCAGATCTGGTTCGGCTATCCGCAAAACGCCATGGCCATGCTGGCGGCGGACGGCGCGCTGCATCGGCTCGACGCCAGCCACGGTCTGGCCGTGGGCAATGTGCTGGCGTTGGCCAGTCGCGGCCAGCGCTTGTGGATCGGTGGCGACCATGGTTTCGGCTACTGGGACGGCGCCCGTTTCCACAGCCTGCGCGACCGCGATAGTCCCGCGTTCTTTGGCGTATCGGGCATCGTGGAAACGGCTGCCGGCGATGTGTGGTTGCACGGTACCGGTGGCCTGGTGCACATCGCGGCGCGCGCGCTGACCGCTGCCGTGGCCGGCCAGTCGGGCGCGGTGCCGGTGGAACGCTTCGACTACCTCGATGGCTACGAAGGCGTGGCTGCGCAACTGCGTCCGATACCCACGCTCACCGAAACCACCGATGGCCGCATCTGGTACGCCACCACCGCCCACACCGGGTGGATCGATCCGCGCCGCATCAGCCGCAATCCGCTGGCGCCCACGCCGCAGATTACGGCCGTGCAGACTGCGCAGCGGCCGTACCCAGTGACCGGCCCCGTGCACCTGCCGGCGGGCACCGAGGACATTCAACTCGATTTCACGGCAGCCGTGCTTACCATTCCCGAACGCGCGCGTTTCCGCTACCGGCTGGCGGGGCTGGAGACGGCGTGGCGCGAAGCGGGCGCACGGCGCCAGGCGTTTTATACCAATATGCGGCCCGGCGATTACCGCTTCGAAGTGCAGGCCTCGAACGAGGACGGCGTGTGGAGCAAGCAGACGGCGTACCTCGACGTGGGCATCGCGCCCACGTTCGTGCAAACCGCGTGGTTCAAGCTGCTGTGTGTGATGGCGCTGGCTCTTGGCGTCTATGGCTGGATGCGCTGGCGCGTGCAGCTGGCCACCACGCGCGCCACGGAACGGTTGCGCGAACGCCTCAACGAGCGTACCCGCATTGCCCGCACGCTGCACGACAGTTTCCTGCAAAGCGTGCACGCGCTGATCATGCGCTTCGAGCGTATCAAGCGCGGCCTCGCGCCCGACGATCCGTTACAGCGCGAAATCGACAGCGCTTTGAATGCAGCAGACGCCGTGCTGCTCGAAGGCCGCGACCAGGTGTGGGCGCTGCGTTCGGGCGACGCTGCACCGGTCGACCTGGAGCCGGACCTGCGCCAGGCGGCCGGCGCCTGCGGCGTGCAGTACGGCGTGAGCGTGACGGTGGCAACGCACGGCGCGCCGGCGCTGCTGCCCGAGCCGGTGCGCGACGAGGCGCTGGCGATCGTGCTCGAAGCGCTGCATAACGCCTGTCGTCACTCCGGCGTGGCCGACGTTCACATCGCGCTGCGCTACCTGCAAGACAGCTTCGAGCTGCGCGTGACCGATGCCGGCTGCGGCATCGCCGAGCAGGTTCTGGCGGAAGGCGCACCGCCCGGCCACTGGGGTCTGGCCGGCATGCGCGAGCGCGCGCAGCTGATCGGCGCCACGCTGCATATCGGCCGGGGAATGGCGGGCGGCACCGAGGTATGCCTGATGGTGCCGCTGCATGGTGTGGCCGCGCGGTAGGATTATAATTGTTCCCGTTATCTTGACGCGGCAAGAAAGGACCGGGAAATGTTGAACAACTTCGCAGTCCTGCCGGTGGACCACGAAAGCCATGGAAGCCATGCAACCGACAGGTCGAACTTCGCACTGGAAGAACGGGTGCAGGAACGTACGGCCGAACTGACCCTGGCGCTGGCCATGGTTGAAGCGCAAAAAATCGAACTGGAACATGCATTGCGCGCGCGCGACGAAGTCCAGCACCAGCTCGAAACCGAACTGGCCGACGCCCGCCTGCTGCACGGCATCAGCGCGGCCCTCGTCGACGAAGACTCCGAGTCCGAGCTTTATCAAAAGCTGGTCGATGCCGCCACCGTGGTGATGCGCTCCGAATTCGGCAGCATGCAGCGCTACGATCCCGAACGCGGCGCGCTGCAACTGATCGCCCATCATGGCCTCGACGACGAAGCACTGGCGTTCTGGGGCTGGGTCGATCCCGGGCGCGCCACTTCCTGCGGCAAGGCGCTGGAAGCAGGGCGGCGCGTGATCGTGTCCGATTTCGAAGCGTGTGATTTCATGGCCGGCACCGCCGACCTGCAAGCATTCCGCCGGGCCGGCGTGCGCGCGGCGCAATCGACGCCGCTGCTCACGCGCAATGGCCGGCTGGTGGGCATGATCACCACGCACTGGACCCGCGCCTGCCAGCCGCGCGAACGCGACCTGCGCCTGCTCGACATCATCGCCCGCCAGGCGGCCGACCTTATCGAACGCAATATCTCTGCGCACGCCTTGCGCCAGCAGGCGCAGCACCTGATCGAGGCAGACCGCTACAAGAACGAATTCCTGGCCACGCTGGCGCACGAATTACGCAACCCGCTGGCGCCGATCCGCAACGGCCTGGTGGTGCTCAAGATCGGGCGCCCCGAGCAGGCGCCGCCGGTGCTGGCCATGATGGAACGCCAGGTGGGGCACATGGTGCGGCTCATCGACGATTTGCTCGACGTCTCGCGCATCAGCCGGGGTACGGTCACGTTGCGGCGCGCGCGCATGGCATTGAGCGCTGCCATCGACAGCGCGGTCGAAACCAGCCGGCCGCTGATCAACGCGGCCGGCCACCATTTCACGGTGGCGGCGCCGGCCGAACCGGTGTGGCTCGATGCCGACCTCACGCGGGTGGCGCAAATCATCAGCAACCTGCTCAACAACGCCGCCAAGTATACGCCACCGGGCGGACGCATCGACCTGGCGGTCAGCGTGGCCGGCGGCATGGTAGCGATCCGCATCAGCGACACTGGCATTGGCATCGCGGCGTCGATGTTGCCCCGTATCTTCGAATTGTTTACGCAAGTCGATGGCGCGGCCGCGCGGTCGCAGGGCGGGCTGGGCGTGGGCCTGGCGTTGTCGCGGCAGCTGGCGCAAATGCATGGCGGCGATATCGTGGTGGAGAGTCCGGGCCCCGACGGTGGCGCCGTGTTCACGCTGCATTTGCCGGTGGGGACCGCTTAGTAGCGACGAGTGCGCTACAGGCGCGGAAAATCAGCTAAGATCATTTTGATAATGTCATTAAGATATCTTTCCTTTTCCCGTCAGGAGACCGCCGCATGAACCGTTCCGCCCTCGTTGTCCCGTTGATCCTGGTTGCGCTGCTGGGCGCCTGCAAGAAGCGCGAGCCGGAGCCGGTCGCGCCTGCCGCACCGGCCGCCGAAGCGCCAGCGGCGGCAACCGCGCAGCCCGCCGCTGCCGCAGAGCCGACGGCAGAGCAGCGCGAACTGGCGCACAAGCAGGCGCTGCTGGCATTCGCCACCCGCGAGGACAAGTTCATCAACGATCCGCGCGCCCAGTGGGCGGCCGAGGCCAAGGCCAGCTCGGTCTTCGGCGACAAGGATAAAAGCGTGTCCGACTCCAACAAGCCGCAAAGCGTGGTCGGCCCGGCCGATGGCCGCAACTGGACCAACGATAATATCGACAAGGGCTTCGACTGGCTCGAAACCACTTACGCCAACCCGGTCAACGCCACCGAGGTGCGGGTCGTGATCACCAGCGGCCAGGGCGTGGAAGCCATCAGCAAAGTGGAATTGCAGGATACCGAGGCCAAGTGGCACACGGTATGGGAAGGGCTGAGTGACGTCAAGAAAGAAGAAAATGGCAACCGCACGTGGTTCGTGCGCACCTTCGACAAAACCGCCTACAAGGCCAAGGCCGTCAAGGTAACGTTTGCCAACAATTTGCAGCACGACTACAAGACCGTCGATGCCGTGCAGCTGGTGGGCGACCAGTAATTAACACGAGGTCAGAGCAAGTCGTCGAGGTCGGGCAGGCGGCGCCGGTGCGGCTCGTTCAGCACGCGGGCAATCACCGATAACGGCACGCCGGCGTCTTCCATGAAAGCGGCGGCCGCTGCGCGGCCTTCAGTCTTCATCAGGTCGAGGCCGGCCTCGACGGCAATGGCCTTGGTGCGGTCGGGGCGTGAATCGGGGTCCGGGGTGCTCATGGTGGCTCCAGCCTGTGTACCATGTTCAGACAGTATCACAAATGATTCCGCGCGCGGAGTTGCCTTTAGGCGTGGCGGGCGGCGGTGCCGGAACGGCTGGTGCACGCAATGGCAATGATGCCCAGGATTTCCTCCAGGCTGGCGGGCTTGGTCAGGTGCTGGTCGAAACCGGCCGCTTGCGTGCGCTGGCGGGTCGCGGGATCGCCCCACGCGGAAAACGCCACGATCGCCACGTCACGCAGCGCCGGGCGCGCCCGCACTGCGGCAGCCACCTGGAACCCATCCATGCCAGGCATGCCGAGGTCGAGCAGGATGACGTCGGGCGCGAACACCTCGGCGGTCTGCAATCCTTGCTGGCCGCCATAGGCCACCGCCGTCTGGTAACCATATAGATCGAGCAATTCCGAGGCGACATCGGCCGCTTGCGCGTTGTCGTCAACGATCAGGATGCGTTTGCTGGGTGAGGGCTGGTCCATGGTGGGCAATCGAAACGTGAGCAACCGGTGTGGTCGCGATCTTTCGGCTGGGGCCAGGCCGGAGAATGACATGCGCGCGGGAAATGGGCGCGCAAGATAAGGTTTTTTCCTACAGGCAAATTATAGACTGGAACTGCCAAGCGTGCCGGTAACCACCGATATATGTTGATTTAAATCGATTCGTCGCCACATGGTTGGCCTGACCGGACACCAATGAAAAGGAACGATGATGAGCGCAACTGATAAAGCAATTCTGGCGGGCGGCTGTTTCTGGGGCATGCAGGATTTGATCCGCAAGATGCCGGGCGTGGTGGCCACCCGCGTGGGGTACAGCGGCGGCGACGTGGCCAATGCCACGTATCGTAACCATGGCACGCATGCCGAGGCGATCGAGATCGAATACGATCCGGCCGTCATCTCGTATCGCAAATTGCTGGAATTCTTTTTCCAGATTCACGATCCCAGCACCGCCAACCGCCAGGGCAACGACCTCGGCACCAGTTACCGTTCAGCCATTTATTATGCTGATGAGCAACAGAAGCAGACGGCGCTCGATACCATTGCCGACGTCGATGCATCGGGCCTGTGGCCGGGCAAGGTGGTGACCGAGCTGGCGCCGGCGGGCCCGTTCTGGCAAGCCGAACCCGAGCACCAAGACTACCTCGAGCGGATTCCCAACGGGTACACCTGCCACTACGTGCGGCCCGACTGGCAATTGCCAAAACGATAAAGGCTTTAAAAACAACTACTTGGCTTTCCGGAAGGTAGTCAGAAGGACGGCGGCGACCGGCGCGGCTACAGTTCGATCCTGTTTTTAGCATTCTTAAGGGAAAGATCATGAGTCAGCTGTTTACCGCCGTGTACGAAATCAACAGTGCCATCGATGGCCACCCCACCTTGCGCCTGAACCTGGTAGTCGATGGCGGCAACGACACCATTGTCGGCAATGCTCAACTCGACGGTGAGCGGGGTATCCCGGTGCGCGGTCACCACGTCGAGATCGGCGGCGACCAGCCGGTGCAGGCGATATTGCTCGCCGGCACTCCTCCGATTTTCAGCGGCGGCGATGAGCAGCCCAGCGCATTCCAGTTGCTGATGGTTTTGCCCACCGCGTGGAAGGCGGGCCAGGTGTGCTACAAGATGAGCTTTGGCCAGCACCAGGCGCGCATCCTGGAAATCCGCGACGGTGTCGCGCACGCGGTGTTGCCTAAGCAACTACACTAAATAACAATCACTGCGATTTACCGCTCAGCCGGGCCGTGCCGCGCGTCAAAACGCTGTAAATGTTGCTATCATGCGTTTTTGCCCATTCCTGTTTGTTGCCCATGCCCGAGGCTACCTCCGCCGACATCGCCACCTGCGAAAGCGAGCCGATCCGCATTCCCGGCGCGGTTCAACCGCACGGCTTCCTGCTGTCTCTCGACCGTCGCCAACTGGCCACGGGCGCTGCCGACGCGCCCGTGGTCCAGGTGAGCGACAACTTGCACGCTTTCATTGGCATGGAACCGGCGGCGGCGCTCGGCCAGCCGCTGCGTAACGTCATCGGCGGGGCTGCCGATTTGCTGGCGCCGCTGCTGCACCGCGACCAGCCACGCCATCGGGCCGGCTTCCTGGCCACCCTGACCCTGGGCGCCGGCGCCGACCGCCGCCACGACGGCGCTGCCGGGCGCTCCCAGTTCGACGTGCTGGTGCATGAATCCGACGGTTTGCTGGTGCTCGAATTCGAACCGGCGGCGGGCAGCGTCGATGCCAGCCTGCATCACCTGTATCCGCTGGTGGGCGATTTCCTCAATAAAATCAACGACGCCGACTCCATCGTCGAGATGAGCCAGTTGGCGGTCAATGAAATTGCCGCACTGACCGGTTTCGGCCGCGTGATGGTGTACAGCTTCGACAAGGAAGGCCATGGCACCGTGCTGGCCGAATGCCTGCAGGACGGTTACGACGGTTACCTCGGCCAGCGTTTCCCGGCCGGCGACATTCCGCGCCAGGCCCGCGAGTTGTACCTGCTTAACCGCATTCGCCTGATCCAGGACGCCGGCTACGCGCCAGCCGCACTCTTGCCGCCGGACAATCCTTTGACGGGGCAGCCCACCGATTTGTCGCTGGCGGCGCTGCGCAGCGTGTCGCCGGTGCACCTGCAATACATGCGCAACATGGGCACGCTGGCGTCGATGTCGGTGTCGCTGGTGGTGGACGGCAAGTTGTGGGGACTGTTGTCGTGTCACCATGCCGCGCCACGCCGCCTCAGCTACCACCAGCGCACCGTGTGCGAACAGTTGGGGCAAATCCTGGCGCTGCGCATCCGCAACCGCGCCGATGCGGACGAACTGCAATTCCGCCTCGACGTGCGGCGCGTGATGGTGGGGCTGCTGGGCGGCCTGACCCAGGGCACCGATTTTATCGAAAACCTGCGCAGCGTCATGCCGGACTTGCTGCGCTTTGCGCGCGCCGGCGGCGTGGCCATTGTCATCGACGATCGCCTGATCAGCTTTGGCGACACGCCCGACGACCAGCAGATCCGCGACCTGGCAGGCTGGCTCAGCCTGCATTCGCACGAGGACTTGTTCCACAGTAATCACCTGAGCGCCATGTACCCGCCGGCCGCCGCCTACATCGGCAGCGCCAGCGGCTTGCTGGCCATGCCGATTTCGCGCATTCACCAGCATTACCTGCTCTGGTTCCGTCCCGAGCTGGTGTACACCATCGACTGGGCCGGGCGGCCGCCGAACAAGCAGGGCGGGGACCGCGCCGCGCTCACGCCGCGCACCAGCTTTGACATCTGGCACGAAGCGGTGCACGGCACCAGCGTGCCGTGGCACGATGCCGAACTGGAGCTGGCGCTGGAGTTTCGCACCACGCTGCTGGGCATAGCGCTCGAGCGCGCCGAGCAGATGGCCGACCTGGCCGAAGAGCTGGGGCGCGCCAACAAGGAGCTGGAAGCGTTTTCGTACTCGGTGTCGCACGACTTGCGCGCGCCGCTGCGTCACATCGTCGGATTTTCCGATTTGTTGATGGAAACGGCGGGCAATGACAATCCTGAACGGCGCCTGCGGTTCCTTGCCAATATCAAGAATGCGGCGCGGCTGGCCGGCAAGCTGGTGGACGACCTGCTCAGTTTTTCGCAGATGGGCCGGGCAGCGCTGCGGCCGGTACGGATCCGCATGGGCGAGATGGTGAACGGCTGTATCGAGCGGCTGGGACCGGATACGTTGTCGCGGCGCATCGAGTGGCGCGTGGATCCCTTGCCCGATGTGATTGCCGACCCTGCTTTTCTGCAACTGGCGTTGTACAATCTCTTATCTAACGCCGTGAAGTTTACGGCGCAAAGCGATCCTGCCGTGATCCGCATTACCAGCGAGCGGTTGCCGCACGAAGTCGTGTTCCATATTGCCGACAATGGCGTCGGTTTTAACATGGATTACGTCCATAAATTGTTTGGCGTGTTCCAGCGCCTGCACCGCATGGAAGACTTCAATGGCACCGGCATCGGCCTGGCCAATGTCCGGCGGATCGTCGAGCGCCACGGCGGTCGGGCCTGGGCGCATTCCACCCCGGGCGAAGGCGCGATTTTTTCGTTTAGCATCCCCAATAATCCCCCACCTGATCGAGAATGACTGAGGTACCTGTATGTTAAAGCCCATCCTGCTAGTCGAGGACAATCCACACGACCTGGAGCTGACGCTGATCGCGCTCGAACGCAGCCAGTTGGCCAATGAAGTGATCGTGGTCAGGGATGGCGCCGATGCGCTCGACTACCTGCACATGCGCGGCGCGTTTGCCGATCGCGAACAAGGCAACCCGGCCGTGGTGTTGCTGGACCTGAAATTGCCCAAGGTGGATGGCCTCGAAGTGCTGGCCGAGATTCGCGGCCAGATGGCGCTCAAAAGTTTGCCGGTGGTAATGCTGACATCGTCGCGCGAAGAGCAGGACCTGATCCGCAGCTACGAGCTGGGCGTGAACGCTTACGTGGTCAAGCCGGTGGACTTCCAGGAATTCGTGCGCGCCATTTCAGACCTCGGCATCTTCTGGGCCGTGCTCAACGAACCGCCGCCAGGCTCGCAGCGGTACGTCAAGCCGCAATAAGAGACTCACCCCCGCCATCCCTGCTGCGGCGGGCGGGGGGGAATAACCACCATCACGCCACCGTATTGGCCGGATTGATGACTCCGCCAGCGGGCGTGCGCTGGCGCAATACCTGGCGCACCCGCGCGCTCAGCGTTTCCACCGTATAGGGTTTGGCCAGCAGGCTCACGCCAGCCGGCAGCTTGCCGTCGTGCGCCAGCAGCCCTTCGGCATAACCGGACGTAAACAACACTTGCGCCTGCGGCTGGTCGCGCCTGACCAGCTCGCTCAGTTGCAGGCTGGTGAGGCGGCCCGGCATGATCACGTCGGAAAACAGCAGGTCGATGCGGGCGCCATCGTTCAGCAACTGCGCGGCATGGTCGGCATCGGGACTGGACAGCACCTGGTAGCCGAGGCCCGACAACATGGCCACGGTGGCGCTGCGTACCGCTTCTTCGTCTTCCACCACCAGGATGGTTTCGGCGCCGCCCGTGAGCGCGTCGGTATCGGCCGGCTGGTCGGCAGCGGGGGCGGCTTCGTTGCGCGGCAGGTAGATTTGCACGCACGTGCCTTCGCCGGGGCGGCTTTGCAGCGTGATTTCGCCACCCGACTGCTTGACGAAACCATAGGCCATCGACAGGCCCAGGCCCGTGCCCTGGCCGGTGGGTTTGGTGGTGAAGAACGGTTCGAACGCGCGCTCCATCACCGCGGCGCTCATGCCCATGCCGGTATCGACGATTTCGATCAGGACGTAATCGACGGCGGCGCCGGCATGAACCTGGTGCAGGCGCGCAGCCTCGGCATCGAGATTGCGGGCGCGGATGGTCAGCGTGCCTTCGCCGTTCATGGCGTCGCGCGCGTTGATGGCCAGGTTGAGAATGACGTTGTTGAGCTGGCCGACGTCGACGTCGATATTCCACAGGTGAGCGCCGATGTCGGTGACGACCCTGGCGCGCGGACCGAGCACGTGGCCGAGCATGTCGTCCATGTCCGACAGCATGGGCGTGAGGTCGACCACCGCGCTTTGCAGCGGCTGGCGGCGGGCAAAGGCCAGCAGGTGCGCGGCCAGGCGGGCGCCGCGCTCCACGCCATTGAGGGCGTTTTCGACGCGCAGCATGCCTTGCGGGGCAACATGGCCCAGCATTTTCAGCAGGTGCAGGTTGCCGCTGATAATTTGCAGCACGTTGTTGAAATCGTGGGCCACGCCGCCCGTGAGCTGGCCGATCGCTTCCATTTTTTGCGCCTGGTGCAGGGCCGCATGGCTGGCGCGCAGTTCTTCCTCGCGCTGGCGCAACTCGATGAATGCGGCATCGCGCTGGCGCCGCGCCTGGTAGGCCGCGCAGTGGTAGCGTATGCGCGCTTCGAGCTCGCGCGCCTCGGGCCACTTGACCAGGTAGTCGTTGGCGCCCAGTGCAAACGCGCGCGCCTTGGTTTCGGCATCGTCTTCCGACGACAGCAGGATGATGGGCACGTGGGCGTGATCGGGATCGGCACGCAGCGCGCGGATCACGTCGAAACCGTCGGCGCCCGGCATGCGCAGGTCGACCAGCACGACGTCGGCCGCGGTGTCGCGGCATAGCTCGACGGCGCGTTCGGAGTGCTGGTCGTAACGCAGGCGGATGCCGGGCTGGCGGCCGAGATGGTCGCCGATCAGGTCCTGGGCGATGCTCTCGTCATCGATGAGCAGCACGGAACAGTTGTTGGAAAGATTGTCGCTCATGGGAATCGTAGACGTTGTTGACAGATTTTACCTCACCCCCCGTGCTGTCATGGCCGCGAATCGTACGGTGCGCACGCAGCGGCTGGCCTGTGTAGAATCGTGGGCTCCCAAGAAAGGAATTATTTTGCTGGAAACTACGGAACAAGACGTACTGTCCGCTTTGCGCGCCGCTACTGCCGCCCGCCACGCCGAGCTGGACGCCCACACGCCGCTGGCAGCAGCGCAGGTCGATCTGGCGGCCTACGGCGCCCACCTGCGTCTGCTGGAACAGTGGCTGGCGCCGGTGCCGCAGTGGCTGGACGGTTTTGCCGACGGCCCGCGCCTGCCCGACTACCTGGCCGCCATACGCGCCGATCTGGCGCACGACACCGTGCCGGCGCCGGCGGCACCGGCTGGCGTGCAGCCGGCGTGGCCGGCGCAGGCCAGTGCCGCCTACCGGTGGGGTGTGTGTTATGTGGTGGAGGGATCGCAGCTGGGCGGCGCGGTGCTGTACAAGCGGCTGGCGCCGGTGCTGGCGCCCCATCCGCTCGCCTATCTGCGCGGCAGCGGCTCGCCCGGTCCGCGCTGGCAGCAGTTCCTGGCCGCGCTGCGCGCCCACGTCACCGAGCCGCAGCAGATCGACGATGCGTGCCGGGGTGCGCGCGAGGCGTTCGATCGCCTGATTGCCTTGAACCGCGCGCGCTCCTGAGGAGTGACGCCCCGGTGCTGGTGGCGTGCCGCTACCAGCAGGGGAGTGTTGGCTCAGTAGCTGCCCAGTGGCACCGGTTGGCCATTTTTGAACGTATAAATCGTGACCGGCGATTGCTTCATGTCGCCGCGTGCGTCAAACGCGTAGTTGCCGGCCACGCCCTGGTAGGCGCCGGCGCGGATGGCCGCGCCCACTTTTTGCGGATCGGTCGAGGCCGATTTTTGCATGGCCTGCGCGTATAGCATGGTGGCGTCGTAGTAGGCGGCCGCGTACACGTCGGGATCCTTGTTGAAGCGCGCCTTGAAGCGGGTCTTGAAGGCCGCGCCGGCGCTGGCCTTGTCGAGGATGGCGCCGCCCTGCGAGCACAGCACGTTATCGGCGACCGCTTCACCGCCCAGTTTGCCCATTTCGGCGGTGCAGATCGTATCGCCACCGAGCAATTTAGCGTTGATGCCAAGCTGCTTCATCTGGCGCGCCATCGGTGCGCCCTGCGGCGCGTAGCCGCCAAAGAAAATTGCCTCGACCTTCTTGTTTTTCAGCTTGGTGAGAATGGCGTTGAAGTCGAACGCGCGGTCGTTGGTGAACTCGTGGCCCGCCACGGTCATGCCCGAGGCCCGGGCCTGCTTCTTGAATTCCTCGGCCACGCCCTGGCCAAAGGCGGTGCGGTCGTCGATCACGGCCACGTTTTTCAGTTTTAACACGTTGGCCGCATACAGCGCCATCCGGGAGCCGAGCTGGGTGTCGCTGGCGTTGACGCGGAACAGGCCCTGGTAACCCTGCTGCGTGATCTTGGGATTGGTGGCCACCGTGGCGACCAGCGCGCCGCCGTCGTTGTACGTGCGCGAGGCGGGTATCGTCACGCCCGAGTTGTACGGCCCCACGATGTAGCGCACGCCGTTGTCGACCAGCTTTTGGGCCGCTGCCACGCCCGCCTTGGGATCGCCCTGGTCGTCCTCGGACAGCAGTTCGAACCGGAGTTTTTTGCCGGCCACGGTGAGCAGCTTGGCATTGAGTTCCTCGACCGCCAGGCGGGCGCCGTTTTCATTGTCCTTGCCGGAAAACGCCTGGGCGCCCGATAACGGGCCGCTGTGGCCGATCTTGATCACGCTCTCTTGTGCCTGGCTCTGCGCGGCGGCAGCCAGCAGGGCAATGATGGCGGCGTACCTGGCGTTGTCCTTCAAACTCATGCGAACTCCCGTATGTCGATGGTGATGAAAAAGCGATCGCTGATTATCGCTAAATACCGGACATATTATCGTGCGAGTTGCATGCTGGCGGCAGGGATTTTGGCGCTACAACGGCGATAGCTCCGCCACGGTTCCGAATTAAATTCGGAACGCGCGGCGACCGGGCGCCGGCATTGCAGCGCCGGTGCCCGTGCCGGTATGTGCGGCATCAGGCGCCGACGCCGCGCGTGCCGCTCGTGGCCGTCACCGCACCCACCCGCGCCACGGCAGGGTTGGCCGATTGGGCGGCGCGGGCCGTGGCATTGCCCAGTGCCGGGTCGTTGATGTTGTAGGCAGCAATGGCGGCAGCCAGTGCCGGGTTGCCCTGCAACGGATTGGCCTGCACTGCGGCTGCCTGCGCCGCTGCCGCCTGGGCGGCGCGCGCTTGCTGGGCGGCGTCCGCCGCTGCCGCATTGGCTGCTGCGGAATTGGCAGCAGCGGTCTCGGCTGCGCTGGTCTGTTGTGCGGCCACGGCGGCAGCGCTGGCTGCTGCCTGCGACGAGCCGGCTTGCGCCAGCGCCGCCCGGGCCGACGCCGCGGCTGCGGCAGCATCGGCGCTTTGCGAGGACAGCGCGTCGGCCGCGCTTTGCGCTGCCTGCGCCTGGGCCAGCGCGCTGGACGCGGCCGACGTGGCAGCAGCCAGGCTCGACGCGGCAATTTGCGCCGCCTGCGCCTGCTGTTCGGGGCTGGCGTTGGCCGGGTTGTTGGCGGCAGCGGTGGCGGCGGCATTTTGCGCTGCCTGCGCCTGGGCAGCCGCCTGGGTGCTGGCGGCCGTGGCCGCATTCAGGCCGGCGGTGGTCTGCTGGCGGGCGGCCTGGGCCTGGGCACTGGTTTGTGCGGCCTCGGAGGCTGCCTGGTTGGCGTCCGCCTCGGCATCGGCGTCGGTGGCCTGCTGCGCTTGGGTTGCCTGCTGCGTTTGCTGCGCTTGCTGCGCCCCGGTGGCATTCGCTTGTTGCGTGGCCTGCTCGGTGGCTTGCTCAGTGGCCTGCTGCGCCGCATTGGTGGCGGCGATCTGCGATTGCAGCAGGTTGGCCGCTTGCAGGTCTTGCTGGACCTGGGCAGCGTTGACGGTTTGCGTATTTTGCCGCGCTTGCGCCAGCTGGGCATTGGTGGCGGCCTGCTGGGCCTGTGCCAACTGCTGTGCCACCGTTTGCTGTGCCTGCGTTGTTTGCTGTGCTTGCAGTGCATTGTCGGCCAGCAGATTTTGCTGGGCCTGCGCTGCCTGCTGCGCCTGCGTGGATTGCTGCGCCTGCAGTGCGGCGTTGGCCTGCTGCACCTGTTGCGCCTGGGCGGCCTGCTGTGCTTGCTGGGTCTGTTGCGCCTGCGTCGCCTGCTGTGCCTGCAGCGCGGCGTTGGCCTGCTGGGTTTGCTGCGCCTGCTGGATTTGCTGGGCCTGCTGCTGCGCCGGCGTCAGGTTGTTCGCTGCGGCATTTTGCTGCGCATTGTCGAGCGCCTGTTGCTGTTGCGCGGCGTTGTTTGCCTGCACCGTTTGCTGCGCCTGCGCTGCCTGTTGCGCCTGGTCGGTTTGCTGCGCCTGCAGCGCATTCGCCGCCTGTGTGGCTTGCTGGGCCTGGTTGATGGTGTCGGTGTTCTGCTGCTGCAACTGGGCGGCGGTCGTGGCCTGCACATCCTGCTGTGCTTGTTGCTGGGCCAGCGTCAGGTTGGCCTGCTGGTTAGCCTGCACCGCGTTCTGCTGCGCCAGCGCGTTTTGCGCGGCAATCGCTTCCGGGGTGGTGGCCAGCAACGGGTTGACGATCGGCGACTCGGGGGCGGTGGCCAGCGGCGTGCCCGGCAGTTCGAGCGCGGCCCGCTGCGCCGCCAGGCGGTCGGCCGCGGTTTCGTTGAGCGGGTTTTGCGACAGCAGGTCGAGCTGCGACCGGGCAAAATCGAGGCGGGCGTTGAGCGCCTGGTCGGCCGGCGTGAGCGCCGCCTGGTCGGGCAGCAGCTGGTTGAACGACGTGGTGCCGGTGGCGCTGAGTTGTTCGGCGTACTCGGTGGCCAGGTTGCGGAAATTGGTAAGCGTGTCCTGCAAGGTACTGGTGGTGTTCTGTTCGTTGCTATTGAACGCCGCACGCAGGATTTCGTTATCGAGCGACAGGCCGCCGGTGGGGTCGGACAACAGCGCCGGCTGCAGGGTAACGCCCAGCTGGGCCAGGCTTTGTGCCCCCGATTGCTGCCCCTGTATCTGCTGGTTCAGGTTGTTGACCAGGTTGTTCAGCAGGGTGGCGCCCTGCGGTTGCGCCTGGTTGAAATCGACACCGGGCAACTGGTTGAACGCGTCTACCACGTCCTGGGTGGCGTCATTGAGCAGGGTGGCGCGCAATGCCGCGTCTTGCGCGGCCTGGGTGCCGCCCGCTTGCAGTTGTGTAATTTGCTGCTGCGAGCGCGCTACCGTCATCAGGAAACTGGCCACCGGCGATAAATCGATGGTGACCGACGCCAGCGGCGCATCGGTTGCCGACCCCACCGCCTGGGTCGACGAATTGACCGAGTTGACGGCCGCAGCTTGCGTCGCGGGATTGACCACCGGGAAATTTACCGGCGTGGACTGGGTGGACGAGATCGGAAACATGACGCACTCCTCAAGGGACAACACCTGGAAACTCTAGCATCCTCCTGCCCGGCGCCCCCGTCCGTGTGCCAGTTCACATAAGGATTGCTTAAGTGTATGGATGGCGCGATGGTTAGATTGCGCACGGTGGCGTGTCACAAATCGGCCTATCGTTGATCTTGCAGTTTCGCAAACTAACGAAAAGGAACGATCATGGATAACAATCTGCAAAACAACACGCAAAACAAGATTGACAACAAAATCGATAACGTTGCCAACAAAATCGAAAACGCCCGTGATGGCGTAACGAAAATCAACAAAGACCTGCGTGCCGATGCCCACGCCACCATCGACCGCGTGGCCGACAAGGTACCGCCAACCACCGACCGCCTGGCGCAAAGCGCCCACGACAGCGTAGACAAGGTGGCCGACACGGTCAACAGCGTCAACAGCAAATGGGACGGCACCGTCGAGCGCCTGTCGGCCGGTTCCAAGCAACTGAGCGCCAACGCCAAGGTCTGGGCCGAATCGGGCCGCACCCAGGTGCGTTCGCATCCTGCGCTGTCGGTGCTGATCGCTGCTGCTGCCGGCTACGGCATCTCCAAGCTGCTGGGCGCGCGCAAGTAAATCATCCGAGTTCTACACCGGCGGTCCCGCCGGTCCTGCTGCCGGTGCGCCGGCAGCCCGCGCGGGCGCCGACTTTCGAGGGATACCCAATGAGCAATGCTAAGAAAACACCGGCTTCCGTAATGGGAGCCGGTTCCGTTTTGAGTACCGTGTCAACACCGTCCGCGCCGCCGCCAGCCAGTCTCGGTGGTGTGCCGCAAGAAGCAGCCTTGCTCGACAAGGTGGCCGCGGCGCAGGATGCCGCCGCCGCCATGCCGTTCAACTCGAACAAAGCCGGCGAGCACGGTGACGCTGCCCGCACGCCGCAAGCGGGCGCCACCTGCCCGATGAAGCACCTGTTCGGCGGCGCCAGCACCACCACCGAGACCAACGCCTCGGACAAGGTGGGCGACGGCGTGCCGCCGCAGGGCGTCAATCCCGGCAGCGATCCGCTCGACCGCGTGCGCGTCGACTCCACCGGCCAGCGCCTCACCACCAACCAGGGCGTGCCGGTTGCCGACAACCAGAATTCGCTCAAGGTGGGCCTGCGCGGTCCGACCGCGATGGAAGACTTCATCCTGCGCGAAAAAATCACGCACTTCGACCATGAGCGCATTCCCGAGCGCGTGGTGCACGCGCGCGGTTCGGCCGCCCACGGCTATTTCGAAAGCTACGGTAATTTCTCCGACCTCACGCGCGCCGCGCCGTTTGCCGACAAGGGCAAACGCACGCCGGTGTTTACGCGCTTTTCCACCGTGGCCGGCGAACGCGGTTCGGCCGACACCGTGCGCGATGTGCGCGGTTTCGCCGTCAAGTTCTACACCGATGAAGGCAACTGGGACCTGGTAGGCAACAACATGCCGGTGTTCTTCATCCAGGATGCGATGAAGTTCCCGGACCTGATCCACTCGGTCAAGCCGGAACCGAATAACGGCATTCCGCAGGCTGCCAGCGCGCATGACACGTTCTGGGACTTCGTCACGCTGATGCCGGAATCGACCCACATGCTGATGTGGCACCTGTCCGACCGCGCCATCCCGCGCAGCTATCGCACCATGCAGGGCTTCGGCGTGCACACGTTCCGCCTGGTCAATGCGCAGGGCGCTTCCGTGTTCTGCAAATTCCACTGGAATCCGGTGGGCGGCACGCACTCGCTGGTGTGGGACGAAGCCGTCAAAATCTGCGGCGCCGATGCCGACTTCCACCGCCGCGACCTGTGGGAAGCGATCGAAGCGGGCAACTACCCCGAGTGGGAACTGGGCGTGCAGGTGTTTACCGAAGAACAGGCCGAGCAATTCCCGTTCGACGTGCTTGACGCCACCAAGATCGTGCCCGAAGAACTGGTGCCGGTGCAGCCGCTGGGCAAGATGGTCCTGAACCGCAACCCGGACAACTTCTTTGCCGAGACCGAGCAGGTGGCGTTCTGCACCGCGCACGTCGTGCCGGGCATCGACTTCACCAACGACCCGCTGCTGCAAGGACGCATCCACTCGTACGTGGACACGCAAATCAGCCGCCTGGGTGGCCCCAACTTCCACGAGATTCCGATCAATGCGCCGGTCGCTCCCGTGCACAACAACCAGCGCGACGGCATGCACCGCCAGGCCATCCCGCGCGGTCGCGTGTCGTACGAGCCCAATTCGCTCGGCGGCGGCTGCCCGTTCCAGGCCGGCATGGCCGGCTTTACCACGGCGTTTTCCAGCATCGACCAGAAGCTGCAAAAGCCCGAGGACAAGGTGCGCGGCAAGCCCGAACTGTTTGCCGACCATTACTCGCAGGCGCGCCTGTTCTGGATCAGCCAGACGCCGTCCGAGCAAACCCACATCGTCAACGCCTACCGCTTCGAGTTGAGCCGGGTGCAGGTGCCGGCCATCCGCGTGCGCCTGCTGTCGATGCTGGCCAATGTGGATCCGGTGCTGGCCGCCGGCGTGGCCGATGGCTTGGGTCTCGACGTACCGCCGCCGATGCCGCTGGCCACCGAAGCGCCGCAGCCGCACTATGAGCCGTCGCCGGCCCTGTCGCTGCTGGCGCGCCCCGGTTCCGACGGCGTCAAGGGCCGCAAGGTGGCCATTATTGCGTCGCACGGCGTCGATGCCGCCGGCGTGCAGGCCGTGTACGCGGACCTGCTGGCAGCAGGCGCCGTGCCGCGCGTGGTCGGTCCGCACCTGGGCCAGCTGAAGGCAGCCGATGGCGGCAAGCTCGATGTGGAAATCTCGTTCGAGGCCGGTCCTGCCGTGCTGTACGACGCCATCATCGTGGCCGACGGCGCCGCCAGCGCCAAGGCGCTGCAGGGCGAGGCGATTGCGCTCGACTTCGTGCGTCAGCAGTACAACCACTGCAAGCCGATCCTGGCGATCGGCGCCGGTGCCGACGTGCTGAAAAAACTGGGCCTGCCGGCCAAGCTGCCGAGCGGCCAGGCTGATCCGTCGCTGTGGGTGGTCGATGCCGGTTCGGTGACGGCGGCGCTGCAGGAGTTCAAGGCGGCGCTGGGTTCGCACCGTAACTTCCAGCGCGAGGCCGAGGGTTCGATGCTGTAAACGACGCAACCGGGAACGCCACCGTCGCAATACGGTGGCGTTTTTTTTTGCCCGGCCCGTGCGATGGCCTTTACCTCTGGACAGTCCCCAAAGTGCGCGCTGCCGCGCATCATAGTAAGATGCTTAACACTGGCTGTTGAAGTTCCGTTTTTCCGTCAAAATTATTAAAAGAACTGGCATCGATGGACGTTTACGCCCCTCAGGTCTGGCAACCGCACGAGCGCCCCACGTTACCGGGGTCGCCATCCACTCCCCACCACGACTTCCCGCGCCGGGTAGCGTTTTTCGTTATTGGCTTCATTGTCGCCATTACCGGTGGCCTGGGCAATGCGCTGGTGATCGTCAACCTGCCGTACCTGCAAGGATCGCTGGGCGTGTACTCGGCCGAAATCCAGTGGCTGCCGGCTGCCTACGTCATGGCCAACATCTCGATGAACCTGCTGCTGGTGAAATTCCGCCAGCAATACGGCCTGCGGTTGTTTACCGAATTGTTCCTGGTGCTGTACGCGCTGGCCACGGTGGCCCACCTTTTCGTGCATGGGCTGGCGTCGGCCATCGCCGTGCGTGCCGCGCACGGCATGAGCGGCGCCGCGCTCACCACCCTGGGCCTGTACTACGTGCTGCAGGCATTCCCCGCCCAGCACCGGGTGAAAGGCGTGGTGCTGGGCATCGGCTTCTCGCAACTGGCCACGCCGATGGCTCGGCTGTTCTCGTCGGACCTGATGGAAATTGGCGAGTGGCGCGGGCTGTATTTTTTCGAGCTGGGACTGGCGCTGCTGTCGCTCGGCTGCGTGCTGTACCTGAAGCTGCCGCCGGGCGACCGCATCAAGGCGTTCGAGAAAATGGACTTCGTCACGTTCGGCCTGTTCGCGCCCGGCGTGGCGCTGCTGTCGGCAGTGCTGGCGCTGGGCCGCACCGTGTGGTGGTTCGAGTCGCGCTGGCTGGGCCTGTGCCTGGTGGGCGCCATCGTGCTGATCTCGGCGGCGCTGCTGATCGAGCATAACCGCGCGCGGCCCCTGATCAACACCCGCTGGCTCACCACCGGCAACATGACGCGCCTGGCGCTGTCGGTGCTGCTGATCCGCATCGTGCAGTCCGAAGCCAACGGCACCGTGGGCTTCCTGCAAACGCTGGGCCTCAACAACGACCAGATGCAGCTGCTGTGGATCGTGGTGATGGCCGGCGCCGTGCTGGGCATGCTGGTCAGTGCGTGGACCATCACGCCGGCGCGGATTCCCGCGCAGCTGATGTTCTCGCTGGTGGTGATGGCAATCGGCGCATACATGGATTCGCGCGCCACCAACCTCACGCGCCCGGCCGACATGTACATCAGCCAGTTCTTGCTCGGTTTTGGCGGCGCGTTCTTCATCGGCCCCACGTTCGTGTCGGGCTTCGGCGCCGTGGTGGCCGCCCCCAACAACCTGGTGAGCTTTTCGGTGATGTTCTCGATCACGCAAACCCTGGGCAGCCTGCTGGGCAGCGCCATCGTGGGCACGTTCCAGGTGGTGCGCGAAAAATACCATTCCGCCATCCTGACCGAGCACCTGACATTACTTAATCCGCTGGTGGCCGCGCGCATCCAGGGCACCGGCACCACGCTGGGCGGCGTGGTGGGCGACCCCGCCATCCGCACTGCGCAGGGCGTGGCGTCGCTGGGCGCGGCGGCCACGCGCGAAGCCAATATCCTGGCGTACAACGACGTGTTCCTGATGGTGACCATCGTTGCGCTGCTCACGCTGGCATGGATGCTGGGCCGCTACTTGTGGAGCATCTGCGTGATTTGCCCGCCACGGCTGCTGCAGAATGCGCAGACCGGCATGGCGGCCGTCTCTCTTACCAATTCAGAATCACGATAAAACTTTTTGTTCACGACCATGGCCGACAATACTACTGATAATCCTACGCCTTCCGACAAACACGTGGCCGAAGTGGCGGCCGCCGCCGCAACTGCGGCCGTGGCCAGCGCCCAGCAGGCGCCGCCGCAGGACCGGCGCGTGCAGATCGTCTCCACGCTGGCCTTCGCGCTGGTGGCGCTGGTGGGCGTGCTGGTGGTGCTGTACGCGTGGCGCCTGCCGCCGTTCACCACGCCCATCGTCTCGACCGAGAACGCGCTGGTGCGCGGCCAGGTGACGCTGATCGGCACCCAGATCGCCGGCTATGTCACCGAGGTGCACGTGCAGGACTTCCAGGTCGTCAAAAAGGACGACCTGCTGGCCACCATCGACAATCGCACCTACCAGCAGCGCTACGACCAGGCCGAGGCCCAGCTGGCCGCGCAGCAGGCGGCGCTGGCCAACTGGGAGCAGTCGCACCGCACGGCCGAAGCAGGCGTGGTGCTGAACCAGGCGGTGCTGGCCAATGCCCAGGCCCAGGCGCTGCGGTCGCAGGCGGATTTGAAGCGTGTCGATTCGCTGGCCGAAGACGGTTCGTTGTCGCTGCGCGAGCAGGATTCGTCGCGCGCGGCGCAGGCGCAGACGGCGGCCGCCGTGGCGCAGGCCCGCGCCAACCTCGATATCGCCAAACAGCAGGTGCGCTCGGTCACCGTGAACAAGGCCTCGCTGCAAGCGGCGGTGGCAAATGCCGCCGCCGCGCTGAAGGCGGCCAGGGTGGATCTCGATAACACCCGCATCGTGGCGCCGGAAGACGGCCAGCTGGGACAGGTGACGGTGCGCAAGGGCGCATACGTGAACACCGGCGCGCAGCTGATGGGACTGGTGCCGCGCCAGCTGTGGATCATCGCCAACCTGAAGGAGACGCAGATGAACAACGTGCGCGTGGGACAAAGCGCCACGTTCAAGGTCGATGCGCTCGATGGCGCGCAGCTGACGGGCCAGGTGGAGCGCATCTCGCCGGCCACGGGCTCGGAGTTTTCCGTGCTGCCGGCCGATAACGCCACCGGCAACTATGTCAAGATCGCCCAGCGCATCCCGGTGCGGATCCGGATTGACGCCGGCCAGGCGAAAGCGCAGCGGCTGGCGCCCGGCATGTCGGTGATCGTCAGCATCGACACGTCGGCAGTACTGAACGACGCGGACGACGGAGCGCGGCCATGAGGCGCTGTCGGCTGACGACGGCGGTATCGGCGGCCGTGGCAGCGCTGGCGCTGGCCGGCTGCGCTGCCACCGTGGCGCCGCCGCCCGCGTCCACGCTGGAAACGCCGGCCGCATGGCGCACTGCTGTCGATAGCGCGGGCGGACCGGTGGCGCAGCAGTGGTGGCAGGCGTTTGGCGATCCGGTACTGAGCCAGCTGGTGACGCGCGCGCTCGAACACAACGGCGACCTGCGCGTGGCCCGCGCCCGCGTGGCGCAGTACCGCGCGCTGGTGGGCGTGACGGCGGCCGGGCAGCAACCGGTATTAGCGGCCGATACGTCTGCCACCCGGGTGCGCCAGCTCTCTGGCGCCGGCGCGCCGTACGTGACCAATAGCTACCAGGCCGAAGTGCAGGCCAGTTACGAAGTCGATCTGTGGGGCCGGCTCGCTGCCGCCACCGACGCCGCCACCGCCACGTTCCAGTCGGAACAGGCGAACGCCGATGCGGTGGCGCTGTCGATTGCGGCCACCGTGGCGACCGGCTATCTGAATTTGCGCGGTCTCGATGCGCAGTTGGCGCTCACCGAAGCGACGTTGACGCTGCGCGAGCAGTCGCGCGACCTGGCCAAGCGCCAGTTCGACGTCGGCTACAGCTCGCGCCTGGAATGGCTGCAGGCGCAGGCCGAATACCAGACCACCGCCGAGACGGTGCCGCAACTGAAGCGCCAGATCTTCGAGCAGGAAAACGCGCTGTCCATCCTCACCGGCGGCAATCCCGGACCGGTGACGCGCGGCGTGGAATTGACGGCGTTGCAGGCGCCGCCCGTGCCGGAAGGGCTGCCGTCGGAACTGCTGCGGCGCCGGCCCGACATTGCGCGCGCCGAATACAACCTGGTGGCGGTCAACGCCAATTTGCGGGCCACGCGCGACCAGCTACTGCCATCGTTCAAGCTCACCGCCGTGGGCGGCATCCAGAGTTTGAAGATGCACGATTTTTTGAATGCGCCCACGCGGTTGTGGCACTTGACCGGTGCGCTGGCGGCGCCGCTGTTCGACGGTGGCCGGGTACAAGGCCAGACCGATTCGGTGGCCGCGCAGCGCGACCAGTTGATCGTGGCGTACGAGAGCGCGGTGCGCAGCGCATTGGCCGAAACCGACAACGGCCTGGGCGCCATCGCCCGCCTGCAGGAGCAGGCGGTACAAAACGACGCACGCCGCGCCACGGCAGCCGAAACGCTGCGCATCGCCCACAACCGCTACCGCAACGGCTATGCGTCGTACCTGGAAGAGCTGGACGCGCAGCGCACGCTGTACAGCGCGGACGTGGGCAGCTTGCAGCTGCGCACGCGGCGGTTGACGGCGTCGGTGGATTTGTATCGGGCGATGGGGGGAGGGTGGGATGCGGGTGGGCAGCGGGATTGAAATTTACCGTTGCCGTGCGCTCCGTCATTCCCGCCTGCGCGAGAATGACGGAGCAAGCGATAGAGGTGTTTATTTCACCGGTACGCACAACTCCGCGTTGAATTCGCCCGTCACCGGATCGGGCACGCCGTCCGCAGCATAGCGCTCGAAGCATACGCCGTCCGCAGCCAGGCCCGCGCCGTGCAGTTGGCCCATCAGCTCACCCCAGGCGGCGGGCATGTGCTGGGCAGTGCCGTGGAAGCGGGCCACCGCGTAGCGGCCGGCCGGCAGTGCCGATTCGATGGCGGGCGCGGCGATCGGGTAATCGGCCGCCACTTCCACGCCGGCGTCGTAGCGGGTTTCGCTCGGCGGCGTGGTATCCGGGTTGTCCAGCGCCACGCCGTAGGTGGCGCGGTCCACCAGGTTGTACGCCTTTTGCCATGGCGTGAATACTTCGCGCCAGAATTCGCCGATGCCGGGACCGAACGGTCCCTTGTAGCGCAGGCACGCCAGGCGCACGGCCGGTAAATCCTTGATGTCATAGTCCATGATGGTCTCCTTGAGTGACAGTGGTGAGCGGCGCAGGCGCCGGCTCGCGCCGTAATTTTCGCATCATACGCTGCAACCAGTGTTCGAAATCGTCCACGTACGTGAAGACGGCCGGCACCACCAGCAAGCTCAGTAAGGTGGACGTGATCAGGCCGCCGATCACGGTGATCGCCATCGGCGAACGGAAGCTCGGGTCCGCGCCCCAGCCCAGCGCCAGCGGCATCATGCCGGCGCCCATCGCAATGGTGGTCATCAGGATCGGGCGGCTACGCTTGTGGCATGCGTCCACCAGCGCGTCGAAGCGGTTCATGCCGGCTTGGCGCGCCAGGATCGCGTAGTCCACCAGCAGGATCGAGTTCTTGGTAACGATCCCCATCAGCATGATCAGGCCGATCATCGACGGCATCGACAGCGCCCGGCCCGTGATCAGGAGCGCGACAAACGCGCCGCCGATCGAGAGCGGCAGCGCTGCCAGGATGGTCATCGGTTGCATGAAGTCCTTGAACAGCAGCACCAGCACGCAGTAGATGCAGAGCACCCCGATCAGCATCGCCAGACCGAAGCTGCTGAACAGCGCGGCCATTTCCTGGGCGTCGCCCAGTTCCGCGATCTTGACCGACTTGGGCAGGTTCTTCATGGTGGGCAGGGCGCGCGCTTCGTCGTTCACTTCACCGAGCGTGCGCTTGCCCAGTTCCACCTCGAACGTGACGTTGCGGCTGCGATTCAGGCGGTTGATCTGCGCCGGTCCGCTTTCCATGGTGATGGTAGCCACCGTGGCCAGCAGCACCGGGCCGTTCTTGCCCGGCACGGTCAGGCGGCCGATGGCGTCCAGGTCCGCGCGCACGGCGTCGGGCAGCTTGACGCGGATCGGCACCTGGCGCTCGGGCAGGTTCATCTTGGTCAGATCGGTGTCGTAGTCGCCGGCGGTGGCCACGCGCACGGTCTGGCCGATGGCGTTGGCGGTCACGCCCAGATCCGCCGCCCTGGCGAAGTCCGGGGTGACGATGATCTCGGGGCGCACCAGCGACGCCGTGGAACGCACATTGCCCACGCCTTGCAGGGTGCGCATTTCGCGCTCGACCTTTTGCGCGGTTTCCTGCAGCGCCACCGGGTCGTCGCTGCGCAGCACCAGCTGCATCTTGACGCCGCTGTCGGGCGGGCCCACCTTGAAGCGGGCGCCGGGAATGGCGTTCAGCTTGTCGCGGATCGACGATTCCAGGTCGGCCATCGATTCCTTGCGGTCGGTGCGGTGCACGGTGGACAGCGTGAGCACCGCGCTGCGGGCCTCGGCTGCCGCGCCGGGCGCAAATGCGTCGCCGCTGGAACCGCCGCCGATGGAACTGAACACGGCCTTGATGCCGGGTACCGACATTGCCGCCACGCGCGCGCGCTCGGCCACCACGCGGGTTTCCGCCAGCGTGGAGCCGGGCGGCAGTTCCAGGTTGATCTGGGTTTGCGAGCGGTCCGCTGCCGGCACGAAGCCGGTGGGCAGCAGGCCCACGAGCGCGATCGATCCCACAAAGAACACCAGCGAGGCAATCGCCGTCTTGCCGCGGTTGCGCAGGCACCACTGCATGGTGCGCATGTAGCGCGTCATCAGCCAGCCGTCCTTTTCTTCCTTGTGAACGGCGGGTTTCAGCAGGTATGCCGCCATCATCGGCGTGAGCAGCCGCGCCACCACCAGCGACGCCAGCACCGCGATCACGGCGGTCCAGCCGAACTGCTTGAAGAACAGGCCCGGCACGCCGCTCATGAACGCGGTAGGCAGGAACACGGCCACCAGCGCAAACGTGGTGGCGATGACCGCCATGCCGATTTCGTCGGCCGCTTCCAGCGCCGCTTCCATCGGGGTTTTACCCATGCGCAGGTGGCGTTCGATGTTTTCAATTTCGACGATGGCATCGTCCACCAGCACGCCGACGACCAGCGCCAGCGACAGCAAGGTGACGATGTTGAGCGTATAGCCGAACAGCCAGATGCCGAGGAACGCCGGCATCACCGACAGCGGCAGCGCGGCGGCGGCCACCAGCGTGGCGCGCCAGTCGCGCAGGAACCACCACACCACCAGTACCGCCAGCAGCGCGCCTTCGTACAGCAGGTGCATCGAGCCGTCGAAGTCCTCTTCCACTGGAATGGCGTTGTCGATCACCTGTTGCAGCACCACTTTCGGGTTGTCGGCATTGAGTTCCGTGATGGCGTCGCGCGCGCCGCGGGCGACCGCCACTTCGCTGGCGCCCTTGGTGCGGAACAGTTCGAACGCCACCACTTCGTGGCCGTCCTGCATGGCAACCGCCCGTGGCTCGGATACCGTGTCGGCAATGGTGGCCACCTGGTCGAGGCGCACGCGGCGCCCGTCGGTGAGCGGCAGTTCGATGGCGGCCAGTTCGGCCGCGCTCTTGACGGTGGCAATCGTGCGCACCGACTGCTCGGCGCCGCTGACGTCGCCGCGTCCGCCCGGTGCTTCGCGCTGCACCAGGCGCAGCTGGCGCGAGACGTCGAGCGCGGACACGCGCAGCGCCGCCATGCGCTGGTCGTCGAGTTCCACCCGGATCTCGCGGAACACGCCGCCCACGCGCTTGACGGCGCCCACGCCGGGCACTGCCAGCAGGCGCTTGGCCACCGTGTTGTCCACGAACCAGCTCAGCTCCTGCATGTCCATTTTTTCGCCGGGCCGGTTGGCGGCCATGGCGGTGAAGGTCTGCACCACGCGGCCGGCCGTGGCGGCCTTGGTCACGGTGGGGTCGCGCAGCTCGGCCGGCATGTCGGCTTTGACGCGCGCCACCGCATCGCGCACGTCGTTGACGGCGTCCGAGATCGGCTTTTCCAGGATGAATTCGATGGTGGTGGTGGATACGCCGTCGAGCACCGTGGTGTGGATGTTCTTGACGCCTTGCAGCGTGGCCACCGAATCTTCGATCTTGCGCGAGACTTCGGTTTCCAGCTGCGCCGGCGCCGTGCCCTCCAGCGTTGCGGTAACGGTGACGATGGGCAGTTCGATATCCGGAAAATCCTGCACCGGATTGGCTTTATACGCCATCAGCCCGGCCAGCGTGAGCAGCACGAACAGCATGATGGCCGGGATCGGATTCTTGATCGATAACGCGGAAAAATTCATGGCGGTCCTTACTTGGCCGAGCGCGGCGCGGTGGCCGGCGCGGTGGCCGGCGCGGTGGCTTGCTCGGCCACCACGTGAACCAGGTCGCCGTCGTTGAGGAAGCCGGCGCCGCGCAGCACCACCTGCGTGCTGGCATCGAGGCCGCCCACCACCTCGATGCGATCGCCCAGGCGGCGGCCCGGCTGCACCTTCACTTGCGCCACGTGGCTGTCGGCGCCGAGACGGAACACGAAACTGAACCCGTCGCGCACCACGATTGCCTGCTGCGGCACCGTCAATGCGGCGGACGACCCCAGCTCGAACTGGCCGCTGGCAAACATGCCGGCCTTGAAGGGGGCGTCGCCGTTCTTGCCGGCGGTGCCGGCGCCCGGCGGCAGGTCCACGTACACCAGCGCGGACCGCGTTTGCAGGTCCACGGTGGGGGCGATCATGCGCACCTTGCCCGTCACCTCGCTGCCGTTGGCTGCCTTCACCAGCGCGGTGGAGCCGGGCTTGATGCTGCGCAGATCCTGCGCCACGACTTCGGCACGCCACTCCAGGCGCCCCTGGCGGATCATGCGGAACAGCTCCGTGCCCGGCGCCGATACGGCGCCCACGGTGGCCGTGCGCGCCGAAATGATGCCGCTGTCGGGCGCCACCACCCTGGTGTATTTCAGCCGCAGCTGCTGCGTGGCCAGCGCCGCCTGGGCGGAGGCGATGCGGGCGTTGGCGGTTTGTTCGGCGGTGTTGTACTGGCTGATTTGCTGTGCGCTGAGTGCGCCGGAATCCTGCAGCGTGCGGGCGCGCGCCGCGTTGGCGACGGCGTCGGCGGCATTGGCCTGCGCTTCGAGCAGCGCCGCCTTGGCCTGCGCCACGTCGGCGTTGACGGTATCGGCCGAGAATACGGCCAGCACGTCGCCGGCCTTGACCATGTCGCCCACATTCACCCGCACTTCGGTCAGGCGCAAGCCGTTCGATTCGCTGCTCACGCTGGCCTCCTGCCAGGCGGCGACGTTGCCGTTGGCGGTAAGGCGGATCGGCAGGCTGGCACTGGCCGGCTTGACCACGGTGACCGTCAGGGCCGGCTTCGGTGCGGCGGCCTTCTTGTCGTCGGCCGCCTGCGTGGCGGGGGAGTACAGTGCCAGGCCGGTGCCGGCCAGGGCAAATACCGCCAGCAGGGCCAGGGCGACAGGCTTCAGATGCGATTTCAGAATTTTCATTGTTGGGTCGTCGAAGTGTGATTGGCGGCGGCAGCAGCCGCCGAGGATGCGGTGCCGGGAGCGGTCCAGCCGCCGCCGGCGGCGCGGTACAGCGCCACCCAGGCGGCGCTGCGTTCGCGGTCCAGGTTGATGACGGTTTGTTCCGCGTTCAGGCGCGTGCGGCGCGCGTCTTCCAGTTCGAACAGGCTGGCCATGCCGTTCTTGTACCGCTGGTCCACGGCGTTGAAGCTGGCGCGGTAGCCTTGCAGCGCCGTGTCGGCAGCGGTGGCGCGCTGCGCGGTGCTGTCCAGGTTGACCAGCGCCTGTTCCACTTCGCTCACAGCCTGGCGCACGCTGGCGCGGTAGCTGACGACGGCGGCGTCGTAGCGGGCGCTGGCCGCGTCGACGTTGGCGCGCCGCCGGCCGGCATCGAAGATCGGCACCGAAACCGCCAGCGGACCGATGGTCCAGGTATCGGTCTTGGTGTTTTCGCCGCCGCTGCGGAAGTTGGCGATGCCCACCGCGCCCGATAGGGTCAGGCGCGGATAGCGCTGCGCCCGGGCGCCGCCTACTTCTGCGCTGGCCGCCGCCACTTCGCGTTCGGCCGTAAACACGTCGGGACGCTGGGCCAGCGTTTGCGCGGGCAGCGCGGTAACGCCGGACGACGCGCCGACGAGGTTGGCGTTTGCGGCGCCGCTGGCCAGGCGCTGGCGCAGTTCCGGTTCCGGCATGGCGGTAAGCGCCACCAGTGCCTTGACGTTGACATCGCAGGTGGCGCGCTGGGACAGGTAGCGACTGCTGCCCTCGGCGGCGCTGGCGCGCGCCAGCGCCAGGTTGGCTGGCGATTCGAAGCCGGCGCCGGCGGACAGCTCCGTCAGGCGCGCGGTATCGGCGCGCGAGGCGGCATCCTGCTGCGCCACGTCCAGCAGCTGTTGGCACGCGCGCAGGCTGAAATACTGGTTCGCGGTTTCTGCCGCCACCGACACGCGGGCATCGTGCCAGCCTGCCTGGGCGCTGTCGTAGCGGGCCTGCGCGGCGTCGCGCGCGGCGCGGTTGGCGCCGAACAGGTCGATCTCCCACGACGCCTGCAGCGCCGCCTGCGACGTGGTCCCGCCGGGCGTCAGCGATTGCTGGTTGGCGCGGCTTAGGCTGCCGGTGCCATCGAGTGCGGGCACCAGCGCGGCGCCGGCGGCCACGCGGTCGGCCCGCGACTGGGCGATGCGCGATGCGGCGCTCGACACCGTGGGGCTCACCGTCTGCGCCGCGTCGATCAAGTCGGCCAGCAGCCGGTCGGTCTGGCTGCGCCACCAGGTGGTCAGGTCGGCGCGGCTGCCGTTGTGGGGCAGCGGCGCCTGCCACTGCGCGGGCGCCTGCGCGTCCACTTGCGGCGCCGGCGCCTTGACGGCGCAGGCGCTCAAGGTGGCGCCCAGCATCGCGGCCGTGGCACACGCCACGGCCGCCCGTAAAGTCTTGTTCATGCTGTCCTTTGTTGTAGTTTGGTTTTTTCGACCTGCACCAGCGCTTCGGCGTAATCGACCAGCTGCTCGCCCCACGCCGCAAAGGCGGCCGGGGAGGCTACCAGTTGCGGCGTAATGGCGGCGATCACGTCGCGCGCGATCAGCAGCGTCACGCACAGGCTGGGTATCGCGTGCGCCAGGCGCTGCAGGTCGTCGGTGACCTCCTGCGTGCCCAGGTGGCGGCACAGCACCCGCAGCAGCGCCGCGTGTTCGGGCTTGATGTTGTTTTCGATTTCGAGCTGCCAGAGGCCGGTGGGTTCGAGCATCTCGCGGTAAAACAGCCGTAACAGCACATCGGCGTTCTCGTGCTGGAGCAACGGCGCCAGCATTTGCCGGTAGTAGCCTTGCAGCGACTGGCGCAGCGTGAAGTGCGGTTGCTCGAACGCGGCGATGTTGCCGCCAGGGGTGCTGCACATGAAGCTGAAGCACGCCTGGTACAACCCCGACTTGTCGCCGAAGTAGTAGCTGATGGCCGCGACGTTGGTGCCGGCCGCCTGGGCGATTTCGCGGGTGGAGGTCTTGGAAAAGCCCTGCTGCCCGAACAGGTGCATGGCCGCGTGCAGCAGCCGCTCGCGCGACTGTTCGCCGTCCGAACGCGGCTTGCGGGCGTCGTCGGCTGGCGGGCTGGGGGAGGTGGAGGGCGGGATGGATTTGGCGTTCATGGCGCCGATTACACCACATAAACTAAACAATTGATATAACTAAATCGATTGTTTAGTTTATGAGTGAAGTTGTATGTTGCAAGGCACAACGCGCCAACCGACAGCCTCTGCCAGCGATGCGGATGCCGTACCACGTGGGGTGGGACCCGGGCCCTGGTAGCGCGGGCCGAAATTAACGGCCAAAAAAAATGCCCGCGACCTCGAAGGTGGCGGGCTTAATTCCAATGTTCAGCGAACGGTTGGAGGAGACAGTTCCAATATATCCGCTTTTATGTTGCGCTGCAATACCGTAGAACTACGGTGTCTAAAAATAAATTACTTGCTGCGGCTGGGTAGTGCCAGGGTAAACACGCTGCCCTGGCCGAAATCGCTCTTGAAGAACAGCGAGCCGCCGATCAGGTTGGCCAGGTTCTGGCACAGGTACAGGCCCAGGCCCGCGCCTTCGGCGTGGCGGGTGGACGTGGAATCGAGCTGCGAGAACGCCTGGAACAGCTTGGCCTGGTCTTCCTCGCGGATGCCGGCGCCGCTGTCGGCCACCGAGAATTCGATCATGTGCTGGCCCTCGCCCTGGCGTTGCGTGAGCGCGACACGCACCGAACCGGTCTCGGTGAACTTGATGGCGTTGTTGCCCAGGTTGAGCAGGATTTGCGTCAGTGCGCGCTGGTCGGTTTCCAGCACGATGGGCGTGTCGGCCAGGTCGAGTTCGAGCGTGAGGTTTTTTTGCAGCGCCAGCGGACGCAAGGTGTCCACCACGTCGCGCACCACGCTCTGGCACTGCACTTTCTGTACTTCCAGCGTGACCTTGCCCGCTTCGATCTTGGCCACATCGAGAATGTCGTTGATCAGCGAGAGCAGGTGGCGCGCGCTGGTGCGAATGGTGTTGAGCTGCTTGTCCTGTTCCGTGGTGAGGGGGCCGGGAAGCTTCATCAGGAGTGCGCCGGTAAAGCCGATGATGGCGTTCAACGGCGTGCGCAGCTCGTGCGACATATTGGCGATGAAGGCCGACTTCATGCGGCTCGCTTCGGCCAGTTCCAGGTTCTTGAGGGCGATTTCGCGGTTGATGGTTTCCAGCTCGCCCGCGTGGTTGGCGAGCCGCATATTGAGCTCGATGACCTGCCGCTCGCGCGCCTGCAGTTCGCTGTTGACCTGCACTGCCTGCTCGTACGTGGAGATCAGCAAATCGAGGATTTGCTGGCGCTCGGCGTTGATGAAGTGCTTTTGCTCGCCCAGGTACAGGGCGATGCCGATTTCCATGTTCTGGTTGCGGCGCAGCTTCTGGTTCATCAGCATGTGGCCGATGCGGTTGAGCAGGTAGTCTTCGGCGTACGGTTTGCGGATGAAATTGTCGGCGCCGCATTCGATGCCGCGGATGATGTCCTTGGGGTCCATCAGCGACGTGACCAGGATCACCGGGATGTCGCGCAGTTCGGGGTCGGACTTGATGGCGCGGCACAGGGTGTAACCGTCCATTTCGGGCATCACGATGTCGGACAGGACCAGGTGCGGCTTGGTCTGGCGGATGGCCTCCAGTGCCAGGCGGCCGTTGCCCGCCACGCGGGCGCGGTAGCGCATCGACTGGATCAGCCGGCGCAAACGTTCGGCCTGGGTAGGACTGTCTTCGACGATCAGTATTTCGACTTCATCGGGCTGTATCTCATAGCTGGCGTCCACGGACCACCCTCCTGAATGCTTGAATTTTCTGGTGTGACTATAGCGGATTTACCCCGTTACAGGGGTTTTTCCTCGCCCTGGAATCCTCCGGTGCGCCAGGTGAGCACCAGCGTATCGCGATGTCCGTACACGTGCAGCGGCTGGATCGGCGTCGATTCGTGGATCACCCTGGCGTCGTCGAGCAGCAGCAGGGTCCACGGTTCGGTCATGGTGAACCGCTTGCCGTTGGGGCCATCGGCTTCGAACACGCGGGTCTCGCCGCCCTTGATCAAATCACGCGCCACCAGCACCACCGCGACGAAATCGACGCCGTCGCGGTGCGCGCCTTCCGGGGTAGGGCGGCCGATGCCGTCGGTGGTGTCGATGCGGAACTGGTGCGCTTCCACGTACCATGGCGCCGACGTGGCGGCATCGAGCCCGCGCGCCGCGCTGCACACCTGGCCGATGGCGGTAATCAGCGCCTGCCACGCCGGCTGCGCCACGGTAGCCGGCAGCACCGGTTCGAACAGGCGGTGCATGCCGCCATGCAGGGCGTTGTATTCGAGCGGCTGCCAGTGCGCGCGGTGCGTGGTTTGCGTGAGCTGCGCGCCTTGCTGGACAAAGCACGAGTGGCGCCGGCGCCGGTAACGGCCACCATCCTTCAGGTACTGGTCGGGGGCCAGCGCGTCCCAGCTCGGGGCCAGCGCGTCGAGTGCATCGATCGGGGTGCCGGCCAGCGCTGCCACGTCCTGCGGCGATAACAGGGCATACCCCTGCGTGCGCAGGGCTTCAACCGCCTCGAGACGCGGCGTGTAGATCGGATTGAAAGGCTTCATGACAGTATATGGGTAGGTTAGCCGGCGGCCATCAGGCTGGCGCGCAAGTCGTCGAGTTGCTGTTTCATCCCCACCACCTGCTCCACCGAGCAGCGCGTGGCTTGCAGGATGGATGGCGGCAGCTTGGCCGCCTCCAGCCGCAGGGCGTCGCCGTGCGCGGTGAGCTTGATGATCACCTGCCGTTCGTCCACGGCGGCGCGGGTGCGGGTGAGCAGTTGGGCCACTTCCATGCGCTTGAGCAGCGGCGTGAGCGTGGCCGAATCGAGGAACAGGCGCTCGCCCACTTCCGACACGGTTTGCTCGTCTTTTTCCCACAGCACCAGCATCACCAGGTATTGCGAATAGGTGAGACCCAGGCCGCGCAGCAGCTTGCGGTAGATTTTGCTCATCGCCAGCGACGTCGAATACAGCGCAAAGCACAGCTGCTGGTCGAGCTGCGGCGCCTGGGCCGGCGCCGGCGTTGTGGCATGGGCAGGGGGAGTTTTGGTGTTCATGGTCTTATTATGGGTAGCGCGCTATATAATTGCAAGCGATGGCCTGCAAATTGTCGCCCGCGACGCGGTATGATGTGAACATGTTGCCATGAGCTAATTTTCAGGAGTGCGGTAGATGAATGCCAAAAGAGCCATCGTGCTGATCGTCGACGAGGCTTCGGACAATCTGATCGGGATGAACAGCCTGCTCCAGGACCGCTACGAGGTGCGCCTGGCCAACAGCGGCCGCGCCGCCCTGATGGTGATGGAACATGTGCCGCGTCCCGACCTGGTGGTACTCGACGCCGCGCTGCCCGACATCGACGGCTACAGCGTGTGCCAGCAGCTCAAGTCCAGTCCCGATACCGCCGATATCCCGCTGATTTTCCTGCAGTCCGAACCCGACGAGGCGCGCGCCATCTGCGTGGGGGCGGTGGACATCATTCCCAAGCCGTTCGTGGCCGAGGTGCTGCGCGCGCGGGTGGACACCCACTTGCAGCTGCGCCACTCGCGCGAGCTGCTCAAGCAGCAGCGCAACCTGCTCGAACACGTGGTGGAAGAAGTGACGGCGGAACTGAGCCAGATGCTCGACGCCATGATCTGGGCGCTGGCCTCGCTGGCCGAAACGCGCGAATACGAAACCGCCAACCACCTGCGCCGCGTGCAGCATTATGTGGCGGCGCTGGCGCGCCAGTTGCAGGGTCACCCGCGCTTTTCCGAAGAGCTCAGCGACGCCAACATCAAGTCGCTGTACAAGGCCGCGCCGCTGCACGATATCGGCAAGGTGTCGATTCCCGATGCGATCCTGCTCAAGCCGGGGCCTTTGACGCCGGCCGAATTCTCGGTCATGAAGATGCACACCGTGTATGGCCGCGACGCCATCGTCAACGTGGAAAACCACCTCGGCTACACCAACACCTTCCTGCGCTACGCGCGCGAAATCACGTACTCGCACCAGGAAAAATACGACGGCACCGGCTATCCCGACGGCCTGGCCGGAGACGCGATCCCGATGGCGGCGCGGCTGATGGCAGTGGCCGACGTGTACGACGCGCTGATTTCCAAGCGCGTGTACAAGCCCGCCTTTACCCACGAAACCGCGATGGAAATGATACGCCAGGTCAGCGGCGAGCATTTCGATCCCGACGTGGTGGATGCCATGCTGGCGGCCGAGGAGGAGTTCCGCACCATCGCCGAGCAGTACGCCGACCATGTGCAGGATGCCGCGCAAGGCATCGGCACGCTGCTGTCGCAGTATCCCTGACCCCACGCCATGCGCGCCCGCAGCCTCGTCGTTTTCGTTGTCGGACTGTGCCTCACCGGCACCGCGTGCTACCTGGTGCATGACGACCAGCGCGCGCACGTGCAGGACAGCTTCCAGCGCGACACCGAGAAGGTGGCGCGCGATACCGAGGTGCGGCTGCAAACCTATTTCGACATGCTGCTCAGCGTGAAGGGCATGTACGCGCTCGACGGCCGCATCGACCGCGTGCGCTTTCACCGCTTCATCGCCGAACTGCGGCTCGAGCGGCGCTATCCCGGCTTCCAGGCGTTGCAGTTCGTGCGCGCCGTGCCGGCAGCGGAACTCGACGCCTTTACCGGTGCGGTGCGCGCCGATACCGGCATCGAGCCGGCCGGCTATCCCAATTTCCGCGTCCACCCGGTGACCCACGCGGCGGTCCACTACGTGATCGAATATACCGAGCCGATGAAGGGCAACGAAAGCGCGTTCGGTCTCGACCTGGCGGCGCTGCCGCCGCATCTGCGCTCGGTGCAGCTGGGCCGCGATACCGGCGAAATCATCGCCACCGAGCCGATCCTGCTGGTGCAGGACGTCAGCGGCGAAGCCGGTTTTGTCACGCGCGCACCGGTGTACCGGCTGGGCGCCCCGGTCGACACGGCCGCGCAGCGTACCGAGGCGCTGGTCGGTTTTGTCGCCATCGTGTTCCGGGTCAATGCGCTGATGCGCGAGGTGATCGACGGCGCGCTGCTCGAACACCTGCACGTCCGGATCGAGGACGGCGGCTATGTCAGCGGCGCGATGGCGCCGCGGACCGGCAACGACAATTTGCTGTACGACAGCGCCAGCAAGGCCGGCGCCGCGGCCGGCGACAATGCGCCGGCCGCTCTGGTATCGGAAAAAGTGCTGGAGGTGGGGCAGCGGCGCTGGGTATTGCGCTTCGAGAGTCGCCCCGGTACGCGCTATGGCGACGGCGGCGGGTGGCTGCTGGTGGGCGTCATCGCCATCGCCGGCGCCATCATCAGCGCGTTGACGGCAGCCCTGCTGGAAGCCACCCGCAACAAGGGCTAACCATATCGCTGGCGCAGCAGGTGCAGCATGGCCACGTTCAGGTCCCACGCATTCGACACCGCCGCCCCTGTGTAGGGCAAGGTGGGCGTGTACGGCACCGGTCCGAATTCGGGCGTCATCGTCAGTACCTTGTCGCCGGCGGCGCGGCGCAGCCGCACCACTTCATCCCACCACGCCAGGTGCGCGGCCAGCGCGGGCTGCGCTTCGGGCGCGCGGAAGTCGGCCACCTGCGGTCCCTGCTCATGGCCCACGCGGGCGTGGATGTGGCGCACCCGTGGCAGCGTCGCGGCCAGCGTGTGCGGCTGGTCGGCCAGCAGCGACTCGCAAGCGCAGCACCAGTGCGACAGGTCGGCCGTCAGGCTCACGGCGGACAGCTGGCGCAGGTAGGGCAAGGCCAGCGCCGGGTGCGCGCTCCAGCGGCTACGGTGGGTTTCGTGGTAGATCGGCACGCCGTGCTGGAGCGCAATCGACTCGGCCAGCTCCAGCAGCTCGCAGTTCTGCTCGAACGTAAAATAATCCTTGCCGGTTTGCGAGTTGATGTGCAGCGGACGGGCGGCGCACGCGTTGTGCAGCAGTTCGGCCAGCGCGGCGCGGTGGGCGTCGAACTGCGGCACCAGCGCGGTCTCCCACTGGCCCACGATCAGGTCCAGGCCGGCGGCGGCAATGCGCCCGGTCCAGTCGTCGCGCGCCGCCGCATCGAGCGGCAGCGAGAGTTCGATGCCGTCGAAGCCGGCCGCCTTTACCCGTGCGATGAACACGTCGGCCGGCAGTTCGTTATTGCCCCAGTGGGCGGCGAAGATTTTTACCTGCATCAGATGAAACCCCGTACCGGCAGGCGCTCGTCGCGCTGGATCCAGTTTTGCGGGGAATACGCGGTGGCGCCATCGGTCACGTGCAGCGTGTAGGCATGGCGCGAGAACGCCGAGCGGTTGGGCGCGCTGTAGTGCGGCAGCAGGCCGTGGAACATCACCAGGCTGCCGGCCTTGCATTCGAGCGGCACCGCGGTGCTGTTGTCGGGCCAGGCCAGGTCGCTCAGTTTTTCCATGCGCACCTGGTCGCCGTTGCGCAGGAAGCGCTCGCGCATCGGGCCGCGATGGCCGCCCGGTTCGGCCCACATGCAGCCGTTGTCCAGGGTGGCGTCTTCCAGCGCGAACCAGAACGTGGTCACGCTCACCGGATCGGTGTCGAAATACGTGGCGTCCTGGTGCCAGCGCACTTCGCCGCCGATGCCGGGCTGTTTGAAGATGTACATCGATTGCCATACCTTGGGATCCAGCAGGCCGATATCGCGCGCCACTTCGTTCAGCCGTTCGTCGGCGGTAAACGCGCGGAACGCGGGGTCGAGGTCGTGCATCGCGTGGCCGATCTTGTTGATCGACAGCGCCTTGTCCTGCTTTAACCGGCCGTCGGCGCCGAACGCTTCTTCCTCGAAGAAGCAGCGCACCGTGTTGTCGGAGCCGAGGAAGTAATCGTCGGTGGTTTTTTCCTGCTCGATGGTGCTGAAGATGCCCGACTGCGCGGCCGGATCGAAATCGTTGACAATCTGCGCGGCGCGCGTCCGCAGCGCGGCAATCTCGGCGGCGCTTTTAAAATCGGGCACCACCAGGTAGCCATCGCGTTGATATTGCAGTTTTTGGGCGTCGGTCAGCATGTGCGGCTCCAGGCTCTGGGTAGGGAAAGGGCGATTGTAGGCTGCCGGCGCTGGCGCCACAATCGCCTCGCGGTTGACACATTGTCGCCAAAGTGGAGACAATGAGCGCATGGACCAATTACGCGCAATGGAGATTTTCATCGAGGTGGCGCGCCAGCGCAGCTTCAGCGAAGCGGGCCGGCGCCTGGGCCTCACGCGCGCCATGGTCAGCAAGCACGTGCTGCAACTGGAGGAGCGCCTGAACGCGCGGCTGCTGCACCGGTCCACGCGCGAAGTGAGCCTCACCGATGCCGGCCAGGCCTACCTGGCACCGTGCACGGCCACCGTGGCGCAGGCGCGCGACGCGGCGCGCGCGGTGGCAAGTGCCGGCGCCGGGGCCGAGCTGGCCGGCCCGCTGCGCATCCAGGCGCCGTCGAGCTTTGGCAGCGAATGGCTCGCTGGCGCCGTGGCGCGCTTCAATTTGCTGCATCCGCAACTGGCGCCGTCGCTGCACGTGGACGACGCGCTGCTCGATCCGATCGAGCACGGGTTCGACCTGTCGATCCGGGTGGGGGGGATACCCGACGTGCACGCGCTGGCGATCCGGCCGCTGGCGCCGTGCCGCGCGGTGCTGTGCGCCAGCCCCGATTACCTGGCGCGCCATGGCACGCCGCGCACGCCGCACGATTTGCTCCAGCATCGGTGCCTGCATTTCAGTCACCTGACCGCCGGCACCGCGTGGCATTTTTCAAAGGGAGCCGAGCGCGAAACCGTGCGGGTGCAGGCCGCGTTTACGGCCAATAACGGGCTGGTGCTGCAGCAGGCGGCGCAGCAAGGGTTGGGCATCGTGTACAACACCACGTTCCTGGCCTGGCGCAGTCTGCTCGATGGCTCGCTGTTGCCGGTGCTGGGCGACTGGGACCTGCCGCTCAACCACCTGAGCGCACTGTACCCGGCCAGCCGCCAGCCGTCGCCCAAGGTGCGGGCGCTGATCGACTTCCTGGTGGCCGAGTACCACCCGGTGCCGCCGTGGGACCTGGCGCTGCAGTCCTAGTCTGTCACCGTCCAGGCGCCATCGGCATACACGCGCTGGTCATCGAGATACACGGCATCGGTGACGGCAAACACGTCCACGTGGTAGCGCGTGTCCTTGCGCTTGAATTGCGGCTTGGTGTACACGCCGTGCTTGGCGCCCAGCGACAGGTGGATGCCGCACATGCGCTCGTAAGTGCCGATGTCGTCCACCATGCGCGTGCGCGAAAACGCCCGGTTCATGCCGAAACCGAGTTCGCGCACCCATACTTCGCCTTCGTGGGCGCGGATGATGGCCAGCATGTTGTCGAATTCCGGCGTGCTGTTTTCGGTGCCGGTGATGCGGCCGCGTTCGATGATCATGGTGACCGGCGTGGCCGGCTGGTTGACATGGAACGACGTGTCGCCAAACACGAAGATGCGCGCGGTGCCGTTCACCGCTTCCAGGTCCTGCGCCTCGGTAAACACTTCGCCCAGCGGGAACTGGCCGCCCACGTTGTTCATGCCGGTGTAGTCGCCGATATTGAGCTTGGCGCCCTCGAACGGCGAGGCGAAGACCAGCCGCGCGCCGTCGCCGCTGTCCACCACGCCGTGGCGCGCGCGGTCGATACGGGCCTTGAGCGCATGGCCCACGCCACGATAGTAGGCCGGGTCGTAGGCCAGCGAGGCGATGTAATGCAGTCCCTGTTCGCCGGGCATGCGCGCCAGGTGCACATGCTCGATCACTTTCAGGCCGCGCTTGAACAGTTCGATGCGGATGCGGAACGCCTCCAGGCGGAAGCTGGTGGACTGGATCAGCACTACCAGGTCGCCGGCGGCCAGGTCGGCAAAGGCGGCCAGCACCTGTTCCGGGGTGACGGCGTCGAAGTCGATGAACCGGGCGTCGGGCACCACGCGCCGGTACGCCTCCGTGAGCGCGCCATTGAGGTCGGTGCGGGTATCGTGGACGATCAGCGCCGCGTGCGGCGGTGCATGCGCGATGGCGATGGTAAGCGTGTCGCGCAGGTGGCGCTCGGCCGCGTCGACCGCGGCGTCGGGAATCGCGCCGAAACGCGGGGCAGGGGAGGGCAGCATGGAAGACCGCATGGTTGGCAGCAGAAGCGGGCATTATAGGGTACGACAGCCGGAGCGCATTCGCATGCGCGCCACGCCCGCGCGGTTGGCGGCAGGTTTCTGCCGCCTTTTCCTTGTCTTGCCCCTGAGCGCGATATAAAATCCAGAATATAGCCTACCAGCAACTCCTTGGCGAAAACAACAGGATGCGTATGACCGTATTGATGGGACAGGATTTGCCGCTGGAGCGCCCCGACAGTGCCACCGGGCGGGCCGCGTTGTTCGTGCCGACTGCGCAGATCAAGGACGATGTGCTCGACACCGTGCGCCGTGGCTCGGCCATTGTCGGTTTTGGCAACCATGACAGGACGCTCACGATCTACTACGAGAGCAATCGTTTTAACGAACCGAACCTGGTCAAGTGGGAGCAAAAGGCGCGCAAGGCGTTCGACCGCCTGGCCGACAACCTGCCCACCGTGTCGAAAATGATCAGCAAGCCCGAGAACTTCGAGCAGGTCGGCTATATCAACAGCAAGGGCATCCTGATCCGGCGCATGGAAAAGCTGCTCAACTGGCTGGAGTCGTCGGACGCGCTGGCGTCGGCGCCGCAGTCGGAAAACATCGTTTTCACACCCCCGCCGCCGCCGAAAAAAATCGATACCTAGGCTGGCGCCCCCGGGGCGCCAGTCGTGCGCTGCTGGCGTGCATCTCGCAGTATGCTATTGGCAACAATACATTCTCGAGGAGATGACCATGAAGACAATCACGACGATGCGTGCGGCCGGTGCAGTACTGGTGATGGCAGCGCTGCTGGGCGGCTGCCAGAAGAAAGACGACGGCGTGGGCGCCGGGCCGGCCGAAACGGCAGGCCGCAAGATCGACCAGGCCAGCGAACGCGCGGGCCAGGAGCTGAACCAGGCCTCGCGCCAGGCCAGCGAACAAATGAGCGAAGCGGCCAAGGATACCAGCCAGAAGCTCGACCGCGCCGCTGGCGAGGCCAGTCAGAAGTTCAACCAGGCCACCGAAACCGCGGGCCGCAAACTGGAGCAGGCCGGCGAAAAGATGCAGCAGAAGGCGGCCGAGCGCGAAGCGGCGAAGTAAGCGCTAACCGGCTGTCAGTCCCTCAGGCGCCGGCGTGCCGGAACCGCACCACGTTGTCGTGCGCGGGCGGCGGCGCTTCCGGCGCCCCGCCCAGCACCACGCTCAGTTCCACGTAGCCGTCGCGCCAGGCGCGCTCGAGGTCCTGTTCGATGGCCTCCATCGACGTCCGGTCGAAATTGGCGAAACCGCGCACGCCGTAAGCCCGGTTGCGGCCATGGGCCTTGGCCAGGTACAGCGCCATGTCCACCAGATTTACCGCCCGCTCCCATGCCAGCGGCGTGGCCCCCGGCATCAGCGGATACGGCGCAAACCCCACCGACACATTGACTGCGATGTCGTGCTCCTGGTAGCGCACACGCTGGGCCGCGATGCCTTGCAGGATGCGGTGCGCGATTTCATCGATGCCGTCGCGCGGTATCGCCGGCAGGAAGGCGAGAAACTCCTCGCCGCCCCAGCGCACGATCATGTCGGTTTCGCGCAGCGCGATGCGCAGGTTTTCGGCGATCATTTTCAGCACGGCGTCGCCGGCCGCGTGGCCATAGCTGTCGTTGATATGCTTGAAGTGGTCCACGTCGAGCAGGAATAGGGCGCCGACCAGATCGTCGCCGCGCGCGCTGCGTTGTTCCACCAGCGGCGCCGTCGCAGGCGGCGGCATCAGCGCGCGCATGTAGTCCTGGAAGTGGCGGCGGTTGTACAGCAGCGTCAATGGATCGAGCGTCGACTGCGCCTTCAGTTCCAGGTTCTTTTCCTCGAGCTGGGCATTGGTCTGGCGCACCTTGCGGTACAACAGGCCCACCACCACCGCAGCCAGCGCGAACACCAGCGCCAGCAGCCACCATACGCGCTGCTGCAGCAGGCGGTTGTCCAGTTCCGCCGTCTGCAACTGGTTCTCGCGCGACAGCAGTTCGATCTGGCGTTCCTTTTTGTCGGTCTCGTACTTTTCCTGCAGCTCCAGCATGGCCTTCTGGCGCTGGTGCTCGAACAGTTCATCGGACAGCGCGCGTTCGCGGTGATAGGCCTGCAAGGCGCCGGCCAGGTCGCCGGCGTTCTCCAGCGCCACGCCGTATTCGCGCAGCACCAGTTGCAGTTCCGGCTTGTTGTTTTCCTTTTCGTAGCGCTCCATGCCCGCCTCGTACTGGCGCTTGCCGTCGGCAATGCGGCCCATGGCCAGGTACGCGTTGCCCAGGTTGACGCGGGCGGTGGCTTCCGTCGAGTAGTCGTTGCTCTTTTGCGTGGAGCGCAGCGCTTCCAGCGCGTACTGCACCGCGCGCGGGTAGTCGTGCAGCTTGAGGTGGATGTCGGCCAGGTTGACCAGCGTTTTGGCGGCCATGCGATCGGCGCCCATCTTGCGCTCCTGCTCCAGGCTCGATTGCAGGGCGCGCATGGCGCGCTGCATCTGGCCGGTGTCGCTGGCCAGCCAGTATTCGGCATTTTTGGCAATCGCCATGCGCCCCGGCGAATTGAGCCTGGTCGTTTCGCGCAGCAGTTCGTCGAGAGTGGCGGAGGCCTTGTCGAACTCCTTCATCTGGGTGAGCAGCTTGGTCAGCGCATTGAGCGCGGCGGGCAGCATGGTGGGGTCGCTGGTGGCGCCGCGCGCCATCTCCACGGCTTGCTGCAACTTGACCAGCGCGGCCGGGAAGTTGCCCTGCTCGGCGTGGGTCTGGCCGGCGGTGATGGTGGCTTGCGCACGCACGGCCGCATCGCGGGTGCGCATGGCCAGCTTTTCGGTGTCGAATGCCAGCTGGTGGGCGGCCTCGATATCGGCGCGCGCGAACAGGATGTACACCTTGGTCAGCTGGCCCTTGGCGACGATGGCGTCATCGTGCAGGTCGCGTCCCAGCGCGATCGCCTGTTCGGCGGAGGCCATGGCCTGGTCGTAGTGGCCCAGCCGCATGCGGGCATCGGCCTGGGTGGTGAGCACCTCGGCCTGCAGGGCGCCCGAGGCGCCGACCAGCTCCGGCGCCAGCTGGTCCAGCGCGGCCAGTGCTTTTTCGGGCACGAAGCGGCTCAGTTCGCTAACTTCCAGTAGGCGCGCCAGCAGGATGTCGTCGTCGGTCTGGGCCTGGGCGGCGCCGGTCGTCAGCGTCAGCGCGAGCGCCAGCAGCAAGGCGATCCTGGCTGCCTTGCCACGTTTTTCACTGTAGTCGGATCCTGCCAACGCTTCACTCCCACGATCACGGCTGTACGCCACTTTCATTATAGAGGTATTGCATCGGGGTAATCTCCGCGACCCTGCATTTTTCCGCGAAAATGCACAGTCGCGTGTCCACCCCTTCCAGCTGCTGCTGCCTGACCCCGGCACTGGCCGTGCAAGGTCAGGCCGGAACGCTGAGTTGCTGCAACAGGTACAGCCGCTGATACAGGCCGCCCTCGATCTGCATCAGCGCATCGTGCGGGCCGGTTTCGGTGATGCGGCCGTGATTGAGCACGATGATGCGGTCCGCATCGCGGATGGTGGACAGGCGGTGGGCAATCGCAATCACCGTCACCTTGCCGCGTAATTCGTCGAGCGCCACCTGCACGATTTGCTCGGTTTGCGAATCGATGTGCGACGTTGCCTCGTCCAGCAGCAGGATGCGCGGCTGGCCGGCCAGCGCGCGGGCAATCGCGATCAGCTGCTTCTGGCCCACCGACAGGCGCGAGCCGCCTTCGCCCAACTCGGTGGCGTAGCCCTGGTCGAGCGCCATGATGAAGTCGTGGGCATGGGCCGCGCGCGCCGCCGTTTCGATCTGCTCCTGCGTGAGGCCGCGCCCCATGTCGATGTTCTCGCGCGCCGAGGCGGCCAGCAGGAACGGGTCTTGCGGCACCAGGCCCACGTCGGCGCGGAAGCGTTCGTTGTCGATGTCGTCGAGCGCCATGCCGTGCAGCGTGATGCTGCCGTGCGGCGCCGGATAAAACCGCAGCAGCAGCGACAGCAGGGTGGACTTGCCGCTGCCGGTGTGGCCCACCACGCCGATGAACGCGCCGTTCGGAATCTCGAGCGACAGGTCGTGCAGCACCGGCTGGCCTTCGTTGTAGGCAAAGTCCAGGTGGCGGATCGCCACCGCCGGCGCCGTGTCATCGCCAATTTGGCCGACGGAGGCGGCCTGGCCGATGCCCGCCGTCGTGTGCTCCTTCGCTTCCGCCTCGCCGAGCAGCGTGGCCACCCGCGCGCTGGCCACGACGGCCTGCTGCAACTGGCTGAACTGCATGGTGATCTGGATCAGCGGTTCGATCACGCGCGCCAGGTAGCTGATGAACGCATACAGCACGCCCACCTCGGTGGCCGTCATCTGGCGCTGGCCGAAGACGAAAATTACCACCGCCAGCAGGATCACGTTGAACAAATCGAGCGCGGGGCGCAGCAGCCACGCGTTGGCGCGCAACTCGGCCTGGCGCGCCGTGTAATGGTGCTCGTTGGTGACGGCAAAGCGGGCCGCGAAACGGGTTTGCGCATTGTTCGCCTGCAGCACGCTCATGCCGCCGATCGATTCGGCCATCTGGCCGTTGATGTCGCTGCGCAGCGCGCGGGCGCGGGTGACGGCCGGCGCGCTCCAGCGTTGGTACAGCCACACGATGACCAGCACCGCCGGCAGCAGCGCCAGCACCATGCCCATCAGCCGCAGGTCGAGCCACGCCATGGCGGCAATCGTTCCCACCAGCACGATGGTGCTGTCGAGGATAACGAACAGCACCTGGATGTACAGATTCTTGACGGCTTCGGTATCGTTGGTCACGCGCGATACCAGCTGGCCGGTGATGGCGCGGTCGAAAAACGACATCGGCAGCAGCAGCACGTGGCTGTACACCATTTCGCGCAGCCGCATCACCGAGCGCATGGCCAGACCGGACAAACGCACCAGTTGCAGGTAGCGCAGGCCGCTGGCGATCCAGCCGGTGAGCAGCAGGCCGGCCAGCAGCAGCGCCATGCGCGGCCAGTCCAGATGGCGCGGCAGCAGGTGTTCGTCGATCAGCGCCTTGCCCATGATGGGGCCCATGACTTCGAACAGGGCGGCCAGCATCAGCCACAGGACGGCCCAGCCCAGGTGGTGCTGGTCGGGGCGGGCGGCGCGCCGCAGCAGGGTAAACGCCTGGCGCGACTGGGCGCCGATCGAGGTGGTGTCGGGATTGGTGAGCATGGAATCAGAGGGCATCGAGACTGGCCTCCAGTTGTTGGTAGCGCCATTGGCTGGCGTACCAGCCATCTTGCGCCAGCAGTTGTTCGTGGCTGCCGGTTTCGCTGATGCGGCCATCGCGCAGCACCAGGATCACGTCGGCGTTGACCACGGCGCTCAGGCGGTGGCTGGCAATCACCGCGCTGCGGCCCGGGCGCGCCTGGCGCAGTTCTTCGAGGTGGTCGAGGATGCGCGTTTCCGTGCCCGTATCGACTGCCGACAGGGCGTCGTCGAGCAGCAGCAAATCGTTATCGGCCAGCAGGGCGCGGGCGATCGCCACGCGCTGGCGCTGGCCGCCGGACAGCGTGATGCCTTTTTCGCCCACCTCGGTCTCGTACCCGTGCTGGAATTTCAGGATGTCGTCGTGCACGGCGGCCAGGTTGGCGGCGTGCTCCACCTGGGCGCGGGTGGCGTCGGGACGGGCCAGCGCGATATTGTCGGCAATCGACGCCGAGAACAGGAACGACTCCTGCGGCACCCAGCTGATGGCCGCGCGCAGCGTGTGCAGCGTGTACTGGTCGAGCGCGTGGCCACTCCAGGTCACCGTGCCGGCCTGCGGTGTGAGCTGGCGCATCAGCACCCGCAGCAGCGTCGACTTGCCGCTGCCGGTAGGGCCCACCAGGCCCAGGGTCTGGCCCGGCGCCAGCACCAGCGAAATATCCTGCAGCGCCGGCGTGGTCTGCTCGGCGTAGGCGTAGCGCACGTGGTCGAGCGTGAGTGCGCCGGGCGCAATCGCCGTCAGGGTGCCATGATCGTCGATGGCGAGCGGCGCAGCGAGCATCGGTTGCAGGCGCTGCCAGGCGGCGCGCCCGCGCTCGATCAGCGACAGCACCCAGCCGGCCGCGAACATCGGCCAGATCAACTGGCCCAGGTACATGGTGAACGCGGTGAGCGAACCGATGGTGAGCTGGTCATGCCACACCAGGTACCCACCGAGGCCCAGCGTCAGGGTGCTGGCGGCCGAGAGTGTCAGACCCACGGCCGGCTCGTACGCCGCTTCCCACACCTGCGCGCGCAGGCTGGCATCGGCCGCGTGCTGGGCGAGGGTGGAAAACTGGACCGCGCTGCGCTGCTCCAGGCCCAGCGCGCGCAAGGTGCGCACGCCGGACAGGGTTTCCTGCACATGATCGTTGAGGTCCGAGAAGCGCTTGAGCGAATCGGTGGACGCGGTGTGGATGTGGCCCGAGATGTACCAGAACGCCCACGCCATGAGGGGGAACGGCAGCAGCGCGATGCACGCCAGGCGCCAGTCCACGCCGAGCAGCATCACGCACAGCACCATCAGCAGCGTGAGCGCGCCGTCGAAACCGGCCAGCATCGCTTCGCCGGCCACCATTTCGATGGCGTCGATGTCGTTGGTGGCCAGCGCCATCAAGTCGCCGGTGCGCTGGCGCTGGTAAAACGCGGAACCCTGTTCGGCCAGGCGGCCGTACAGGCGCGTGCGCAGCGACACGCCCAGTTTATAGGCAGCGCCGAACAGCAGCTGGCGCCACGCCACGCGCAGAAAATAAATCGCCAGGCCGACCAGCAGCAGCGAACCGATTTCCAGCAGCAGGGCATTGCCGGACAGGGTGTGGCTGGCCAGGCCGTCGATCATGGCGCCGACCTTGCGCGGCACCCAGATGCTGAGCGCGGCCACGCCCGCCAGCATCACGCCGGACAGGGCATAGGCGCGCTTGTGCTGGCGGACGAAGCCGCCCAGCAGCGCGGAGAGAGTAGACATGTAACCTCGGAATAGCGTTGGGCTGGCAGCGCACTGCCAGCGCGTAGTCCGCTAGGATACAGCAAGGCCAACAATTGCGTGGGTAGGGTGCGCCGCCCCGGACAGGGCGGCAGCGTGGTCGAGCGATGACTTTATTTTTTCTGCTTGCCGACCGGGACCTCGGCCTGTTTGGCCTTGGGCGGCACGGCTTTCAGCTTGGACGTCTTGTTGTCGGCAGCGACCGGAATCGCCTTTGGCGCCGGGAACGACGGCTTGATGCCGGGCTTGATATCGGCCGCTGGCGTGGGGGCGACGGTGGCGGCCAGCGGTGTTGGCGGCGCTGCTGGCTCTGCCTCGGCGGCATGCACGGTGGAGGCGACCGCATCGTGGATATTGGTGGCGACCGGCGCTGGTTCCGCTACCGGTGCCGGTTCAGTTACCGGCGCGGCCACGGGCGCCGCTTCAGGGACTGCTGCCACCACAGCGGCCGGCGGCGCGGCTACCGGCGTCGCGCCTCCCGCAGCGGCGGTCGCTGCCGCTGGCGCGGCGGCAACGGCGGCGACGGCCTTGGCCACCGGTGGCGCCACGTCCTGCGGCACGGGCAGCAGCGGCAGCAGCGGCGCGCGGGTGCTCTTGATCAGCTCGGCCTGGGCGCCGCTGGCAATCGCGAACAGTTCGCGGCTGTACGCCAGCAGGCTGTCGAGACTGGTAGGGGTGTCGCGCGTGATGTTGAACAACTGGGTCGGATCCTTGACTTCCAGCAGCTGTTTGGCAGCTGCCGACGATTTTTCCACCGACGCCTTGCTGGCGCTCAGGTGCAGGGCGATCAACTTTTCCGCACTGTCGACGGCGGTGTGGGCCAAGGTGTTGAAAATCTGGAACTGGGCTTCAAGCTGCGACTTGGTGACGGCGGAAAACTGTTCGGTAATCGAAGACATGGTTTCTCCTGGAAGACGCTCGGCGTCTGTTGCGATGCAATATCGGACCATTCTAGCCACGAACTTGTGGCTTGAAAAGTTATTTTTTACGCTATGGGACAGGAATGGTGGCGTAAGAGTGCCATAAGGAAAAATGCGGTGTCCAGCTTACATCGCGCAAATTTGATCTAACGCAAAATTCCCTGAAAATAAGTGGTTATAAGGTGGCGCAACGCAACATTGGTGGAAAGCGTGGAAACTCTCTACAATCGTCTTACGATCAAACAAGAGGGGTACGCCGTGGATGTGGTCATACGCAATGCCAACCTGGCCGATGGCCGAGCCGGGGTCGATATCGCCATCGCCGACGGTCGCATCGCCGCCATCGCGCCCCGGCTGGCCGTGACTGCCGGGCGCGAGATCGATGCCGAGGGCGACCTGGTGACCGCGCCGTTTGTCGATGCCCACTTTCACATGGACGCCACGCTCAGCTACGGTCTGCCGCGTGTCAACGCGTCCGGCACTTTGCTCGAAGGCATAGCGCTGTGGGGTGAACTGAAGCCGGACCTGACCCAGCAGGCATTGGTCGCGCGCGCCCTGCAGTATTGCGACTGGGCCGTGGCGCGCGGCCTGCTGGCGATCCGCTCGCATGTTGACGTGTGCGACGACCGCCTGCTGGCGGTCGAAGCGCTGCTCGACGTCAAGCGCCAGGTGGCGCCTTACCTCGATTTGCAGCTGGTGGCGTTTCCGCAGGACGGCGTATTGCGCAGTCCCACCGCGTTCGGCAACCTCCAGCGCGCCATCGGCATGGGCGTGGACGTGGTGGGCGGCATCCCGCACTTCGAGCGCACCATGGCAGACGGCGCCGAATCGGTGCGCCTGCTGTGCGAATTTGCCGCCGACCGCGGCTTGCGGGTGGACATGCATTGCGACGAGTCGGACGACCCCATGTCGCGCCACATCGAAACGCTGGCTTACCACAGCAACCGGCTGGGCCTGCACGGCCGGGTGACCGGCTCGCACCTGACCTCGATGCATTCGATGGACAACTATTACGTGAGCAAATTGCTGCCGCTGATCCGCGAGGGCGGTGTCGCGGCGATTGCCAATCCGCTCATCAATATCACCTTGCAGGGACGCCACGACAGCTACCCCAAGCGGCGCGGCATGACGCGCGTGCCGGAAATGCTGGCCGCCGGCATCGACGTCGCGTTCGGCCACGACTGCGTGATGGACCCGTGGTACAGCCTCGGTTCGGGCGATATGCTGGAAGTGGCGCACATGGGCCTGCACGTCGCGCAAATGACGGGGCAGGACGCCATGCGCGCATGCTTTACGGCCGTGACCGACACTCCGGCCCGGATTCTCGGCCTCGATGGTTATGGGGTGGCGGTGGGCTGCCATGCCGACCTGGTGCTGCTCGACGCCGCCGATCCGGTGGAAGCGTTGCGACTGCGCGCGGCGCGCCGGCTGGTGATGCGTCGTGGAAAAGTGGTGGCCGAGTCGCCGCGCGTCCGCGCCCGGCTGGACTTGCCCGGCCGGCCCGACCACGTCGATTTCCGTCTCGGCCGCTGAGCCGGTCTTTGCTGCAGCGTGCGTGCTGGACTTGGCGGCGGAAATCCATGACAATAAAACACCGCCGCCACTGCCTGGAGCTGTTTTGAAAGAAATCGCCATCCGCCCCGCCACGGAAGCCGACTTCGGCACCATGTGGACCATCTTCCAGGAACTGATCGCGACCGGCGACACGTATTATTTTGCCGCCGATACCAGCCGCGAAGATTGCCATGCCTATTGGTTTGGCGCCGGCATCGACAGTTTCGTGGCCGAACTCAACGGCGAGCGCTTGCTGGGCATGTACCGCCTGACATCGAACCAGCGCGACCGGGGCGCCCATGTGGCCAACGCGTCGTTCATGGTGGCGCCGGCAGCGCAGGGCGTGGGCGTGGGCACCATGCTCGGCCGCGACAGCCTGGCCCGGGCCCGCCAGCGCGGCTACCTGGCGATGCAGTTCAATTACGTGGTCAGTTCCAATATGCCGGCCGTGCTGCTGTGGAAAAAGCTCGGTTTTTCCATCGTCGGCACCTTGCCGCGCGCCTACTATCACCAGTACCTCGGCTATGTCGACGTGTACGTGATGTACCAGTTGCTGGAGGACCCGTCGCACTGGCCCGACGCATGATCGTTGCCGAAACGGCGCGGCTGCGGCTGCGCACCATCGGCACCGCCGACGCCGCGTTTTATTACGAACTGGTCAACGATCCCAGCTGGCTCGAATTCATCGGCGACAAGGGTATCCGCACGGTCGCGCAGGCGCGTGCCGCCATCATTGATGGCCCGGTGGCGATGCAAACCCGGCATGGCCACTCGCTGTACGTGATGGAGCGCAAGCGCGACGGCCTGGCCCTGGGCCTGTGCGGCCTGATCCGGCGCGATTTCCTGCCCGATGTCGATATCGGTTACGCCATCCGGCCCGCGCATGCTGGTCAGGGCTATACCTACGAGGCCGCTGTGGCGGTGCTGGCGCTGGCGCGCGGGCCGCTGGGTTTGAGGCGTCTGCTGGGGATTACCGATCCGGGCAATCACGGCTCGATACACTTGTTATACAAGCTCGGTTTACGCTTTGTCGAGGCCAAAGCGCTACCGCCCCATGGCCGGCCCACAAATATTTACGCGGTTACCTTTTCGATTTGATCACAGCTGAGTAGAGCGGCACGGCAATAATTCGGCATACTTATTTACTAACGATGGTAAAATAATGAGGTTTAATTGTTGATATTTGCTAAAAATCGAAGCCGTCGGTGAAAGTGGCGGCCTGCTCATGTATCATGCGGGCGACGCGCCCCCTGGAGCACGGTGTTACCTGATGATACATAACGGGGCGCCATGCCTCTGTTCTAGTATAAATTCCACCTCTAGCTTGCTGTGCTCCCGATACCGAAGGAAGTAGCGAATTAGGAGTATTTTTTTGGATAGTTGGATTTGTTAAGCGCGCTTAGAAAATCAGTGAAATACACCTGGTGTGGATGCCTGATCCTGGTTGGCCAGGATGGCATTGCCGCGACGCCGAGCAACAACGGCCAGTCCGGATACATCAATACGCCTAGTGCGGTTGTCGAGCAGGACGGCACCTTCAGCTTGGGCTATGCGTATGATAGTCCTTATGGGCAGCTATGGGTTACTTCCACCATCCTGCCGTTCGTCCAGGTCACTGGCCGCTACGTGTCCATCACCGGCATTCCTCCCTTCGGCGGTTCGGAATCACAGCTTGAGTATGGCAAAAACTACGGGCGCTACAAGGACAAAGTTATCGATGGCAAGGTCCAGCTATGGGCAGAAAAAGACTGGTTACCCGCCGTGGCGCTTGGCGCCAGCGACCTGGTAGGGGGGACGCAGTTATTCAAGAGCCAATACGCGGTGGCGACCAAAATCCTGGGGAATGCCCGTAATCTGGAACTGAGCGTCGGCTACGGCAACAAGCGGATCGACGGAGTGTTTGCCGGTGCGCGCTGGACCCCGCTCAATCACCCGCGCTGGTCTGTTGTTGCTGAATATAATTCCATCGATTACAAGCAGGACTTGATGCCTGAGTTGTCGGGCGCCGCCAAACGCCGCAAGGGTCCTGCGGTAGGACTCGAGTATCGCTGGGGCTGGCTTGGCCTGCAGGCAGCGCGCGGTCGCGACAACTTCAGCATTAACGCTTTTGTCAGCATTCCGTTTGGCGAGCGCGAGTACATTCCCAAGATTTACGAGCCGCCGTTCTTCCAGGATAAAGACCCGATCCAGCCGCCGTCCATACCCGAGTGGCGCGAAGACCCCGGTTATCATGCCGATCTGGTCAGGGCCCTGGCTGGCCAGGACTTCAAGAATATCCGTGTCAACATCACCGGCAACAGCCTCAATTTAACGCTGACCAACAGCCGTATTTCCAATATGGGACGGGCGATCGGCCGCGCCATGCGCACGGTGCTGGCGTTTGTTCCCGCTGGCGTGACCACTGTCAAGATTACCTATACCAAGCTGGATCAACCACTGACGACCTACGAATTCTTCGATCTGCCCAAGCTGCAAGATTATCTGGCCGGGAGAATTGATCGCCAGACATTCAATGAAGCAGTCCTGGTACGCTATCCCAACCAGGACGATATGATCCCCGACGAGCAGAAAAGCTGGTTTGCGGGCCTGGTCGATGCGCCTGCCGAGACAGCAACTACGGCGTCGGCAGCGGCAGTGCGTTTGCAGCCTGGCGCACAATCCACTGCGGACAGTGCGCCCGCGTCAGTGGTAGCACCTGCCCTTGCTCGTACGGCGCCCGTGGTGGCAGCAACTTCGTCGGTATCGCCCGCCGCTACGCCCGACCAGGTTGCGCGGGTAGAGGCCGATGGAAAACTGCGCCTCGCCGTGGGACATGAGGGCGATATGGTCCAGGTCACCTCGGAAGATCGCGAAAGCAACCGCTTTAAGATTGCACCAAAACTCGGTTTCTTCTTCAACGATCCGAGTGGTGCTTTCCGTTACTCGCTGTCAGCGGCTGCCAATTACGATCGCCGCCTGAGCGATGGATTATATTTGAATACGGCAGCCACCCTGTCTATCCTGGAAACGGTGTCGGGCGTTAAACAGCCGTCGAACAGTTCGCTTCCTCACGTGCGTACCGATATCGCCAAATACCTGGGAGAACAGCGCTTTGCCCTGAGCCGCGTGCTGCTCAACAAATATGCCAATCCGGCAGAGCGCTGGTATGTGCGCGGTTCCGCCGGTCTGTACGAGGACATGTACCGTGGCGTCGGCGGCCAGGTGTTGTATCTGCCCAAGGATAGCCGCTGGGCCGTCGATCTGTCGGTCGACGCGCTGCAGCAGCGCGGCTACAAACGCATGTTTGATTCGCTTGACTATAAAACAGTCACTGCGATCGGCTCCTTGCATTACAAGCTGCCGCGCGGGATCACGGTGACGGCACGCGCAGGCCGCTTCCTGGCCAAGGATGAGGGCGTACGCGTGGAGTTCAAACGGCGCTTCCAATCAGGTATCGAAGTGGGCGCTTGGTACACCCATACCAACGGTAACGATATTACGTCGCCGGGTTCGCCAAGCAAACCGTATCAGGATCGCGGGGTGTTCCTCTCGATACCATTGTTCAGCGTGCTGCCGATGGACTCGCAAAACACCATGGGCTTTTCGCTCTCGCCGTGGACGCGCGACGTGGGCCAGATGGTTGCCTCGCCTGGTGATCTGTATGACATGGTGGAACAGCCGCGCCGCGACATGAACAGCTACGACGGTCTGGGCAATTTTGCCGAGCGTCCGGATGAGCAGCAATTGCCGGCGGTGGCGGTGCCTGATGTGCCGTTCGAAAACCCAGTGCCGGTGGTGCGTGAGCGCGTCAACCAGTCGCTCGATATCTTGCCGGCCCCTCGCCAGTGGCTGCAACCGGCCAGCGTGGCAATCGGTGCGGTGCTGGTCTCGGCGCTGGCCGACAAGCCGATGGACCGCCAGATGAAGAAATACCAGGACAAGAAAGTTGTGCGCGCCTGGAATACCTATGGGAATGCGCTGCCCTATGCACTGGTAGGCGCCGCCGGCGCCGCGTTTGCGCTGGGCGATGAGCGTATGCAAAACACTGGATTGATCGCGATGCAGTCGATTGCTGCCGCCGCCGGTATGTCGGTGGTGGGGAAATACGCGGTTGGCCGTGCGCGGCCGCAGTCCGAGCAGGGACCATGGTCCCAGGTAGGCGATGGCCAGTCTCGCTCCAACGCTTCGTTCCCGTCTGGACATTCCGCCGTGGCATTTGCCGCGATCACGCCTTTTGCCAAAGAGTATGATGCTCCCTGGCTGTATGGCGTGGCGGCGCTGGGCGCGGGCGGGCGGATCGCGGGCCGCAAGCACTGGGTTTCCGACACGGTAGCTGGCAGCGTCATCGGCTACGCGGTTGGTAACTGGTTGTGGCATGCGCAGCGCAATGACAGCAAGTCTAACCTGATGGTCCTTCCCGGCCCCAGATCGGTCAGCGTCACCTGGCAAAAATCGTATTAATCCATTCCTGAATAACGTTGCACCATACACCTAAGAAGATCAGTATGAAAATGAAACTTTGCCCAGCCACCCCCAGCTTGAAAAAGCTCATGCTCAGCGCCGGCGTCATGTTGGCGTTGTCGCCCACCGTGTTCGCACAGAACATGTTCAATAACAGCGGCAGTACCAGCACCAGTACCAGCGCCAACAACGGCAACGGCAACGCGATGAAAGCGCAGATCGACGACGGCGAGGTGGAGCCGACAACCCGTAAAAGCTCATCGAGCCTGCCGCGTATTACGTCGGGCCGGACTGGCGCCACGGCCGCCATGGCGCCCGAGCGCAATGTATCCCAGGTGCGCCGCGAGCCTGGCGAGTTTGAAAAATATATCAAAACCGTCACCGGCAAAGAACTGCCGATTTTCGGCGCCAATCTTTTTGCCGACGTACCCTCTACCTTCGCGCCTGGCGATGCTGCGCAAGTGAACCAGGATTACGTGTTGGGCGCTGGCGACTCGGTGCAAATTCGCGGTTGGGGCATGATCGATATCGATGTCAATGCCACTGTGGATCGCAGTGGTGCGATCTACATTCCGCGCGTGGGCAATGTGAATGTCAGCGGCGTCAAATATCGTGATTTGCAAGGGTATCTGAAGCAGGCGGTCAGCAAGGTTTTCACTAACTTCGAGCTGACTGCAAGTATTTCTCAGGTACGCTCGGTGCAGATTTACGTCGTTGGCCATGCGGTCCGTCCCGGCACCTATACCTTGAGCGCCATGAGCACCTTGCTCAACGCCCTGTTCACTTCGGGCGGCCCCGACGTTACGGGCTCAATGCGCAATATCGAGGTCAAACGCGGTAACCAGACGATTACCCGCTTTGACATGTACGACATGCTGGTCAAGGGTGACAAGTCGCGCGACGTGACCCTGCAAGACGGCGATGTCGTGTATATCCCTGAAGTTGGCCCACTGGTCGGCCTGGTAGGGAATGTCAAAAAGCCGGCGATCTTCGAGTTGAAGTCGGCCAGTGCGAATGCCGCCGAGTTGGTGGGCTGGGCCGGAGGATTTGAATCTGCAGCGCAGACCAAGCAGGTCGTGGTTGAAAAAAATACCAACAACGATTTCCAAACGGTTGCCACCCTGACTGCAGACCAGGCATCGATCGACGGCAATCTGGCGCAGATTCCGGTAGCGCCGGCCGATGTGATCCGCGTCTATGCCCCGGGCGCCGTACCGATCGAGGCTCTGGTGAGCAATGGATACGTGCGGGTGTCGGGAGCGGTCAAGCAAAGTGGCGTGTTCAAACTCAATCCGGGCGAGACCTTGCGCTCGTTTATTTCGCGCCTTGGTGGAACGCGTGAAAATGCCTACGTTTACGGGACCGAACTGAATCGCGAGTCGGTACGCGAGATGCAGCAGGAAAAGCTCAATCAAGTGGCGGAGCGGTTCAGCCGCGATCTGGAAACCAGCGCCAGGCAGCAACTGTCGTCCACATCCGATGCTGGCAATGTGACCATCATCATGGCGGCGGTAGAACGCCAGCGCGCCATCGCGCAACGCATGGCGACCATCAAGGCCAAGGGCCGCATCGTACTTGAGATGGAAGACGGCAACGCGCAGGTGAAGAATCTGCCTGAGGTGGCATTGCGCGATGGTGACTCCATTTTTGTTCCGGTGCGGCCAGACACGGTGGAAGTTCTGGGGGCGGTATTCCAGCAAAATACCTTTATTTATCGTCCAAGCCGCCAGGTTGGCGATTACCTGACCTTGGCCGGCGGCGCCAGCCAAACTTCAGACGTATCGCAAATGTACGTCATCCGCGCCGATGGTACTGCCGTCAGCCGGGACAGCAGCGGCTGGTTCAGTGGCTTGAAATCCACGAAAGTCAACCCGGGCGACACCATCGTCGTACCTGAGGAAGTGGTCCATACCTCGTGGGCGCAGAGCCTGAAAGAGTGGACCTCGATCTTTTACCAGTTTGGTTTGGGCGCAGCGGGCTTGAAAGTACTCAAGGACTAATCCCCGCCGTAGCACGGCGAAGTGCAACGCTTCGCCGGGTTCATCAATTGACTCAGTGCGCCACTTTCGCCGCTCTGCGAGGGTTGCTGGTAGCAGCCGCGCAGGGCAGTCTCCTTCCTGTACTTTCTCAATCTGGCAGGCGTAAGTTAACCGCGCAACGGCCAAGTTCGGAAGCTGGCTGTCGAGAACGATTCATCCCAGCAAAAAGCAGCGATGGTGGACTTCCACCAATCGGTGAGCGCACTCGATATCTTGAATTCCGGCTTGCAAATAGTCGGCGTGATGAGGACATCGTTCAAACGCAAGGACTACCCTCATTAGCCACCTGAATGGGTCGATGCGCTGAACGCTTACGACGCGACCATTGCGAAAAGCGCTGATTGATGAGCGGCTGTAGCCGGTCAAATTATCCCACGCATCTGCTATCGCCAGCCAGTCTTCACCGTTAGAACACGACGTCTCGGTGTAGTCACGCCCATTCAGAGAACACGAGGTTGGTCGTGATGACCATGCTCTTGCGTTCGTAACGTTCGGCCCGCAGCGTAAAGAGCACTTCCATTTCGTCCCGGTCGTGCTGGACGTAACCAATGTCGTCGAGGATCTGCGGTAGTTAATCAACCACAGAGTATTCCCTAGCCAAATTCGTCAAGTTTTCTGATTCGACCTTGCCAGCCGTTCATTGTGCGTGCGACATGCCAGCAAGGCGGTGGGGTGGCAAGCTGGTGACACCAGCGTCAGGCTTTATGCTGGCTTGGGCACCTTTTGATAGCTTCCCTTCATTTGCAGAGCCCGCCTTTCTACCAAATGCCAAGACAGGTAGGCGCAGATGAAGATTAGCAGCAAAGACAGCCCAAAATTCCAGTACCACTCCTGATGATCAGGTAGCAGGTATGTCAGCATTTGCTGAATCGGGAACGCGTAAATATACAGGCAATAGGAAAAGTCACCATAACGCGAAAACCCGTGGAATTTCAGCCACGGCGCGAACGCGAGATAGAGGATCACGTAACCACCGAAAAGTGCAAAAGTAACAACGAATGCTTTTTGTGAAATCGTGCCACCGTACACCGCTGCAAGCAGCAGCAAAACACTCGCGCAAGCGGCATAGCGACTGCGCAAGACGATGCTGTCGCGATATAAATAAAGCAACATCCCCGATGCGAAAAACATCAGGAAATAGATAAGTGGATGACCGGTTTTTTTAGCAAGCAATACTTCTGCCAGGCATATTTAAAAGATTGCCAGCGTCGATTTTTTCCCCAGTTTTCCGAAATAACCTAGCAAGCACACCACGATGTAGCACGTAAACTCATATTTCAGTGTCCACAGTGATCCATTTACCACCCCGGGAGGAGGATTGAACTGGAACAGCCCAGGCAGACTTTCCGTAGAGAAATACAAAGCGATGTTGGACAGGTACTTCCACGTCCCCATTCTTGCAAAGTACTCGGCGGCGGAGTAGGTGGAGACAATGGGGCCCATGACCAAAACGGTGAGCAAGACCAGCACTGCCAGCCCGGGAAATATGCGCAGGCACCGATTTTTGATGTATATCCACATCGTGGGCGATCGCTGATGGCTCATGGTGATGAGATAGCCGCTAATGACGAAAAACACCAGCACGCCCAGATTCACGATCGAGAGCTGGCCATGTGATAGCCAAAGCAGGGGCTCAGACTGCAGGGCCGACGAGTTCACATTCCATATCTCATAACCATATGATATTTGATATGCATGTGATAAAACCACAAGAGTGGATGCAAACACCCTAAGAAAGTCAAAATTATTTTTTTTGCATATAGCATCCGGTTTTTTATGGTTAAAAATGGCTATCGAAATCGGAGCCGAGACACGAAACTTAACAGGCTGATTATGATGATGGCCAAGATCACTACCACGGTGGCCACGTCGTTAATAAAACCTGCAGAGATTGCAATAAAAGGATATTGATAAAGCAGACAGAAAATAATAAGCGACGTTTGTTTCTGATTGGAGCTGATCATTAGCGATTGCAAGGCCATCATGGTCAGATACATAAATATTCCAAGAATAACCGCGCCAGCAATGAAACCGAAATTCAGATAAGATTCCGCAAAAGCGCTAAACGTTAATGCGATACCGTCAGCAAACAAATCTGGCCGGAATTGTTGTGTCATCTCGGATGTAAAATTATTTGGCTTGTTTTCCCAAAGAAAACGGGGAATTGGCTGGGAGATAAAATCGAAGAACGACTGCATATAATGGAAAGACGTGGGACCTTTTTCCACGACGCGTACAAAATTGTCGAAGGCATCAAACCGATGCAAAAACAGCGGCAGAAATTCAACGGATGATGAATTAAACGCGTTCATGAAAAAATCGATGGTTTCACTGAATGTCAGGCTGCTGCCCCGGACCGCATCTCGATACATGCCGAAAGCCACGACAAAAGGGACAAACACCAGGCCCAACATCGCCAACGTGAACTTTGGAACTCGGTTACGCATGACCACGAACACCAGGATGGGGAGAATTGCTATCTCGACCACCCGACCGCGCAAACCGCTATTGAGCGTAACATACATTGCGAGTGCGTATGAAACAATGAAGCCTGCACTTAACAGTCGCGCGTTGTTGATGGCATTTTGCGAAGTGACACTCAGTCCAGAAATGAGACAAAAAAAGATAATATATTCAACATAAAACATGCCATTTTTCTGCATGAATATCCGGAATTCGATCGGGTTCTGCAAGCCATAGAGCGGCGATCCGCCAGCAATGGTGGCAAACAAACCATTAAGCGCGAAGCCGCAGCAGATCAGAAAAAATGCATTCCGGGGGCTGATTACCAGAGAAAACGATTTGATCTTCTGTTGCGGGTCAAAGATGTAACTATCCGGTATGAAAAGACAAAGATACAGGGTCAGCAGGAATATGTCGATAAATAGCAATGAGTAAGTAAACGGCAAGCCGATGGGATCAAGCGGGGATCCCAGGATTACCCAAAGATACTTGGTGATAAATTCAAAGCCTACCGTAAGCAATATGATATTTATAGGGTGGAAAATTGTGTAATGCCGCCCCTTCTTGATAAATATCAGAACAAGAAGAAAGATCGAAAATCCACAAAAAAACAAATCAATATAATTCATCAATCATCCGCCCTAATTGTTCGGATCGGGTTTCCCAACCGACGCTTAACGCGCCGGCATAGTTATCGAATCCAATCTCCTGCACTCGCAGAATCGCCTGTGTAATAGCCGTAACGTTATTTTCGCAAAAAACAATCGGGTAATCGGAAAATTTCACTTCGTGCACTGGTGACAAAGGGGACACGCCAATACATATAATTGGTCGACCGGTCGCAACGTATTCAAATAGTTTTCCAGGCAATTGAGCACTGTTGAGGTTATCAACAAAGATCAGGCCGGCAGCACTACGTTGCACCCTTTTGACGTCTTGTTCGCCGAGATTGCCAATAAACGATATATGACTGGTCGCATCGTGGGGGCGGAATACAGGATCAATATTGCCAGCGACCACAAGCTTGCAAGCGTTCGACTGGAAGGCTTTGAACAAGGCGTGCGGTTCACGAATGTCCTTGTAAAACGTACCCGTGTACACGAACTCTGGTGTGGCACCGGCCAAAAATGGCGCCTGAGAGCGATTGTCATCGGCGCCCTGATAAATCACACTCACACGCGAGGGATCGATCTTTAACATCTGCAGATAAACCGCCCTGGTGCGTTCGTTGGTTACGATGATCTTGTCTGCGGATGCGATAATTTTTTTCTCTGCAAACTCCACCAGATACTTCATGACAGGACCGAGTTGGCGGTCGGAAGCAAAGCTCCACGGATCGCCGAGATCACATATCCACTTGATTCTGTCCCGGTAATGTCTTTTTGCCATCCACGCCAGTACCATGGCGCCGAATGGGGGCGCGCTGCTGATGATCACGTCAGTTTCATTTTTTTCGAGAAAATCAATGAACGTGGTGCGCGATTGTATCGCCCAGATAAAGGATTTATCGAGGGGGAGACGTTTTTTTACGGCATGTTTGAATTGCTTGAACAAGGAAGCCGCACGACCAGGTTGTGCTGCAGGGACGCGAGCAGGACGTCGTGCTGCCTCCACTGGTGCAGAAAAAATAGTCTTTTCATAGCTGGAAGTGAAATTTTTATCGTAAAACGGATTTTCTGCAGACACTGGTGGATTAAATACACTAATGCTGACTGCGCGCGTGCTCGCCAGATGCGTAAAAATCTTCTGCCACCGCAGCGACTGTGGCGTTTTAATCGGTTGATATTCATATGAGACAAAACTGATCTTCAATTTACAAGCCTGCGGTATAGTTGATCGAACTTGTTTCCAAAAATTTTGGGCGAAAATTTATTTTTTACGGAATCGGCTGAGGGCGTATCGCTACTGGCGAGGCAATCTGAAATTTTTTGCGCCAGGTCCGCCGCATTTTCCGCATCGTAGAAAAATACCGCCGGGGCGCCCCCCAGGTTTTCACGAAAGGCCGGTATGTCGGATGCCACAATCTTTGCATTACAAAGATAGGCCTCAACGGGAACATATCCGAACGATTCTGCCCTCGAGGGACATACAATTACGTCGCTCAAGCGATAGAAACTGTTGACGTCAACATCGTCGCCCCACATGACGATCGATGGATGGTTGAACAGTGCGGTGTTTTTCGCCACGTAGTCCTGATCCGGATTGCCGACAAAATAAACTATCCAGGACGAACCGGATTGTGCAAGCGCTTTTGCCACAATATCGTGACCTTTGATTTCGCGTATCCTGCCTACCACCGTGATGATTTTAAATCCTTGATCGCGCTTGCGCTGAAATTCATCACGTAATGATATTGATACCTCATCGCTTTTCTCTTCCACGCAATTTGCAATGATATTGATTTTTTTCTCTTCCGTATCCACTGCGCGGGAGAAAATGCTTTTCGCGAAGTTGCTTTCGAAGACAAAGGCCGAGGTCAGCCGCGCCAGGAAGCGTTCCAGTCCAAGAATCAGAAATTTCAGCGATCCCTGATTTGCTGAATGAAACGAGCCACCATGCGGACTGTATACGACTTGCAACTTCCATAACACAAGTTTTGCTAAGCGTGCATATAGTCCTGCCTTGGCACCATGGGCGTGGACCAAGGTAATGGAGTTGGCGCGTAGTAGCTTTATAATCGACAGCAAGGCCGCGATGTCACGCAGGCCAAGACTTTTTTCGACGCGAATTCCATGCCAGTGATGGACACGCGCAGCGGCGTCAAACAATCCATCAGTTTGATTTTCCGGGTAGATCACCAAGTTGCAATTTTCTTTTACAAAATTGCTTTCTGCAATTAAATCGAAGACATGTTTTCGTATGCCTCCCTCTGCCGCAGAAAGTATTAATGCCATCATAAAGATCGTTCCAAATTAACTAAGTCATGACCTTGAGAGTCAATTTTTACACCTGGCGCTCTGCTTCAGCTAGCAGAGCGGGTTTGGTTCAAAAATGATTTGATTTTATTGAACTGCACGGTAGGAGTGTATTGTTCAATCACCTTGGTGCGCCCGGCATCCCTGATCGTCTGGCGTTGATGATCAGATAGCAGCATCGTTTCCGTAATTATTTTGCACAAGCTGCCTGCGTCGCCGGGACGATAGAGAAATCCAGTTACTTTATCATCGATAACGTCGACTACCCCTTCTACTGCTGCGGAAACCGGGATCACCCGGGCAGCCATACTCTCTGCGACGGACAGTCCGAACCCCTCCCACTTGGTGGGAAGGATGGATATATCGTAGGCAGGCAGTAACGAATAGATTTGGTTGGTATGGCCCTTTAAAGTCACATAGCTGCTCAGTTGGAGCTGTGCGATGGATGCTTCAATCTTCGCCAAATCTTCTCCGGTGCCGTATATATCGACCATGATGGAGGTGGTACCGGATGTCACGAGTTCCGAAATTGCCAGCAGCAAGGTTTCAAAATCCTTTTGCCGGTAATCGATTCTTGAAATAACTGCCATCTTGAATGTGTTGCCCGGTACTTGGTCTTCCGCAGCCGGCGTAATTTTTTGCCAGTTAACCCAATTGCTGATCACGCAAAAATTGGTGGCCTTGATATTCAAATTCTGACGCAGCCAGTCCAGACTGCTTTGCGCGGGACTGATCACGCCAGCGAATCTCGGCAGCATGCTGGTGATAATCCTCTTGGGCTTTAGAAAGGTTTTTTGGGGACCATGTTCCCAAAAAACATGCGTTTTCGAGGCATGGCGCAAAGTGTGCGCCATCAGAATCGCTGGAATAATCCCCGAATAGACAATGACATCATATTTTTTTTTACCCACCAGCCTGCGGATATCATTTAATCCAGCAATCCAGGCCCCGATGCGCAAAGCAATATTTTTGCTTGTGGACCTCAGCGCTACATTATATTCCTGTCCCCCTGCATCGGCAGCGGGCATCCCTTCGCGTCCTTCCCCGATGCGGATAATTGTACTGTCGATGCTCTCGTCGGCGCGAAAGAAAGCGTGCAGGTCAGAAGTAACACGGTTAATACCGCCATCAAGACCGTGGGAGATAAGTAAGAGCTTGAGCATTTGTTGTTTGTGTAGTGAGATTGATGCCGGAATGATCATGACCTCGTCGAGCAATAACGAGAAATAGTGCATCCCTGCCTCTCTGTCACATTAATAAAAGGAGTTCAGGCAGCAGCGGTAGCGCGCTCCGGCGACAGCTGGCGCAACGAGTAAATACCTGTCCAGATCGAATGGAAAAAATAGGCGATTCCCATTGCTGCCACTATTCCGGTGGCTCCATAGCTGGTCAGGGCATAAGCTCCGCCAAGGTAGATCGCGGCCCAGCCCAGATTCATGCCGGCCGCCAGCCACATGCGATCGGCAGCCGCCAAGATCTGTCCTGCTGGTAGTGCCGAAACGTACAGCACGGCCACCAAACCGATCAGGGCGAGGGCGCTAGTGCCGCTGCGAAAGTCCGCGCCATACGTATTCATAATGTAAGGGCTGATGATGGCGATAACGATGGCCACCGGTGCTGCTGCGATGATGTTGGAGATCATGGCCAGTTTGATGACCTTTGCCGACTGACCGCGATGTCCGCTGACAAAATGTTCAGTCAATATCGGTAAGACGACACGCCCGGCCAGCGATGGCAGAAAAATCATGACATTGAACCATTGCATGGCCACGCCCAGTACAGCCAGCTCGGCATAACCATTCGGTAGTCCGGTCAATAGTGCCTGGCATACCCAATGTGCAGGAGCGACCAAAATACCGCCGAAGAGGGCGGGGAGGGTAAAATCGCGCAAGACACGCCACTCACCGCCGCAGCCGCGCGCAGGGCGTTCGATATTCAGCATGGCCAGCACCCGGTTCATTTGTCGACGGCTTACCAGAAACTGTATCAATGCTACCGCCACCAGGGCTGTGGCTACGCCATTGAGGCCGTATTGCATCGCGGAGACGATCAGGATGGGCACGCTCGCGACCGCACCGATCATCGAGCCAATGGCAAATGCGCGCATCGCTTCCGCACCGATCAACACGCTTTTTTGATAATTGTCCATCGCGGAAAAAAATACCGATGCCGCAGCCAGGGCAAGCGGCACCGCAATGGCCGGCGCATGTAATGGGCCTTTTGCGATCAAGGACGAAGCCAACGCCAGGAGCAAGGCGGCGGCAAGTCCGAACACCAGGACAGTGCGCTCGGCGAGGACCAAGATTTTCCCTAACCGGGGACGATCGGAATGCTTGAGTTGGGCAACATAGCGGGTCGCGGTAGTCCCGATGGCAACGCCGGAAAACACGGCGATCATTGCCAATGTACTTTGGATGACGATGAACTGACCATAGGTTTGCTTGCCGAGTGTCCGCGCGATGTACATCATCGTCGCCAGCGTCAGAACATTGGTAAACACCGATCCGACCACGCTCCACCAAGCGCCAGCCAGGAAGCGGCGCGCCAGCGGAGAGTTGTCTATCCGCGAACGGATGTTATTTACAGCTGCAAACATTTACCGCTCGATGATATGCGAAACGATACGCTCTGAAGCCTTGCCGTCGCCGTAAGGATTATGTGCACGCGACATCTTCAGATATTCAGATTCGTCATTGAGTAGCAGGTTGGCCGAGTCGATGATGACCTGTTTGTCGGTGCCGACCAGTTTTACAGTACCTGCAGCAACAGCCTCCGGACGTTCGGTGGTGTCGCGCATGACCAACACGGGCTTGCCCAACGACGGCGCTTCTTCCTGGACGCCGCCGGAATCGGTCAAGATCAGATGCGAGCGATTCATCAGATACACGAAGGGCAAATAATCCTGCGGCGCGATCAGATGAATGGCTGGATTATTTCCAAGGATTTCGTTGACCGGTCCCTGGACATTCGGATTCAAGTGCACGGGGAAGACCACTTCTACGTCGTTTGTCGAGCAGATTTCCTTGATTGCATTGCAGATATTTTCGAAACCACCACCGAAGTTTTCCCGGCGATGGCCAGTGACGAGCAGCAGGCGCTTGGAGCCATCCAGGAAAGCGAAATCGCTATCCAGTCGGGATTTCAGTTCGACATCGGTATTGACGCGCTCGATGACGTCAAGCAGGGCATCGATGACGGTATTGCCGGTCACTAGGATGTTGTCGGCCGAAACTCCCTCACGCAGCAAATTTTGTTGCGCCAAGGTGGTGGGGGAGAAATGTACCGAGGTAATGGAGCCTGTAATGCGACGGTTCATTTCCTCTGGCCAGGGCGAGTAGATATTGCCGGTTCTCAGTCCAGCTTCGACATGTCCAACTTCGATTTTCTCGTAGTACGCTGCCAGGCTGGCAGCCAGCGTGGTGGTGGTGTCGCCGTGCACCAGCACCAGGTCGGGACGCCAGGTGCGAAATACTTCCCGCATGCCCAGCAAAACGTTGGTGGTGATGTCGGTCAAATCCTGGCCGGGCTTCATCAGGTTCAGGTCGAAGTCCGGTTTGATCTGAAACAATTCCAGTACCTGGTCAAGCATTTGCCGATGTTGAGCAGTCACACAGATCTTCGATTCAATGCTGGAACAAGCGCTCAGTTTTTTGAGAATCGGCGCCATTTTAATGGCTTCTGGTCGGGTACCAAAAACAGACAAAATTTTCATGAGAGGCAAATATTCATAAGGAGGGGTAAAACAAGGCCGATTTTGCGGATCAGGGCGATATAGAGCGCCCGGCAAGCTGCGTACAGGCTCGCCCGGCAGCTTAACAGTTATTTACCGGTTTTCCAGGCAGCGGCCACCGAGTTCCAACGGCTGCTTTCGTCCTTGTTATTTTTAATTCGTCGATAGGCGGTCATCATAAATGCCAGGGCAATACCAAAAATGGCGCCGCCCAGGAAACCGCTGATGGTCATGAACAAACGTTTTGGGCCGGACTTAAGCTCTGCCGGAATCGCAGGGTCTATGATCTGGACCGAAGGTGGATCCTTGGCTTCGTCCACCTTTGCCAATTCAAATTGCTTGGCGATCATCTCGAACATGGTTTCGTAATATTTCACGTCGCGCAGACGGCGGACATATTCGACGCCCAGTTCAGGGATCTGCTTGGTTGAGATCGTGGAATCATTGGCGGCCGCGCGCTGGGTGCTCTCGAGCTTGGACAACTGTGCGCGCAATCCGCGCAGCTCTTCTTCGAGTAAACGCAGTTCGGGGTTGCGCGTGGAGGCAAACGTCTTCATGCCGCCCAGTTCCACTTCTTTGGCCGCGATTGATGCCTTCACGCGCGTCACGCTGCCCAGGATGGCGCCAACCTGTGCCTCGGGCAATACGATCCCGGTTTTTTCCTGCGTCTGGGCCAGTGCCACTTCAGCATTGGCCAGTTGTTCTTTCACTGTGACGAGTTGTTTCTCAAAAAACACCCGGCGCTGCGACGCTTCGGTCAAAGCCAGGGTTTGCGTCAGCTTGGACAGTTCGTCGATGTAAGCATTACCGAGGTCGGCCGCGAATTGCGGATTTTTATCGTTCGTGGTGATGGTCAGGAACCCATCTTTTTTTGCATTCGACACCGAGCTCATGGCGGCGAGCTTTTTGCGCGTCTCTTCCATGGACGACGTGTCGTAATACTCTTTCAATTTGAAGCGCGTGATCAAGCGGTCCGAAATGGTCCGGCTTTCAAGCAAACCGACGTAAATTTCCGCCGAGCTCTTGGCACCGCCACCCATGGCGCCGGCCAAGCCACCCAGTTGGCCCAGCATTGCAGCGATACCGCTCGACTGCGGCTGTTGTGGCGGCATTATTTTCACGGTACTACTGAAAACTGGTGGCATCAACATGCTCAGGCAAAACATGCCGGTCGCGGCCAGAACCGGTGCGCCGATGACCAACTTTTTATTGCGGCCGAAAACCAGCAGTAAATCGCTTAGATATAATTCGCGAGGTTTGGTGTAGTTCGCGGCTTCATCTTCGCGAAAAATATGTTCTGACATTGTGCGCTTTCAAATGGTAGTAATAAGGCTAAGTGAGGACGTATTACATCTACGTTTCATCATCGCCCCAGGCGCTTCAGCAGCTGATCACTATCGCGGATCGCTGTTTGAAGTCCTCAGATAACAACGGCGGTACAAAAATTCTGACGGTGGCAGCAGCAATCCGGGTGGAGCCGGTCTTGCCGCGTGCATTATACAAAGCTACGGCCGGCCCGCGCTACCAGTGGAAGTCGATGCGAACAGTCTCAGCTGAAATGGTATACGGAGACGGGCTGAATCTTTATCGAACTATTCGGCCTCGAGGTTGACGGGGTGTAACGTGACTAGACCAGCGGATAGGAAGCGCGATCATGCCGCATTACCAGGCAGTCGCGCCGACCAGCACGGCACCATTTTCTCAAGTTAGTAAGCGCCATCCTTGACAAGCAAAACCTTGACAGTGCGGAACAGGATAACGATATCGGTAAACAGCGACCAGTTCTTTACATACCAGGCATCGAGATAAACCCGTGTTTCGTAGCTGACATCGTTACGGCCGCTGGTTTGCCATAAGCCGGTGATGCCCGGCCGGGCTTCCAGATAATAATTAACCTGATTGCCATACCGTTCAAGTTCGTCATGGACCACAGGTCGGGGGCCGACCAAACTCATTTGTCCCTTGAGCACATTCCACAGTTGCGGCAGTTCATCCAAGCTGGTTTTACGCAGGAAACCGCCGATTCTGGTGATGCGCGGATCATTTTTGAGTTTGAAATCGCGGTCCCATTCCTCGCGCGCCTTGGGATCATTGGCCAGTAACTCCCTGAGCAGCACGTCGGCGTTCGGCGCCATGGTCCGGAACTTGTAGCAGGGAAATGGTACGCCGTTTTGTCCGATGCGCTGGTGGCCAAAGAATACGGCGCCGCCACTGGCGCGTACCTGTACTGCCACCCATAGGAACAACGGTGCGGTCAGGGCCAACAATATGGCGGAGCAGACGACATCGAAGGCACGTTTGAGCAACTGTGAACCGGTCTGCGCGAGATTGTTACGCATTCCCAGCACCATTACGTCGTGTGCGAAGAAATGGTTGATCGACATACCCTGCAATGGCAATCCGCGCAGCGATGGAACGATCTGAAGGTCGGCACAGTTGCGGCTGAGTTGTTGGATCAGGAATTGCGACGACTCCATCCCGCCCTGATCGAGGGCCAGGACCACGTGAGGAGATCCGAGCTGTTTCAGGGTGATGTCAATTTGCGGTCCCAGATGCAGGCATGGTACCGAACGGCCTCGGCGATCAAGATATTGGGTGGCCGGAGCGGGGCTGCCTGGCAGATCCAGAAAAGCAATCAGGTGGTAGCCCATCAAGCGCTCTGCCTCGAATACGCGCGCGGTTTCGCGCGCATTATCCCCGGTACCCACGATTACCATCGGCCGGCTCCAGCTATCCTTTTGCAGCATGCTGAATTTCAAAGCAGCACGCATGGCGAGCAGGGCAACCGGAGTCAGCAGCCATTGCAGCAGCAGCGACATGCGTGGTATGTCCCAACCGCTGAAAAACGCCAAGGCCACGTGGGCTAGAAATAACCCCGCACAGGCACGTAATACTTCGCGCACTTCACGTGCATATGGCTTGCGTTTATTGTAATGGCCCTGGTTCCAAAACGTGATCAGACCGCCCGAAATCAGTGCAATTGCTGCAATTGCTGTCTGGTCTGCGGCAGCGCGATGTAAGCCGGACGACGGTAGCAATGTATAAGCAACAACGACTGTGAGGATGAGCGCCAGAAGATCGCTGGCGATGAGCAAGCCACGTTCAACGGCTTTGTTGGTATGCCAAGCTTTGGTAGGTAGTAGAAATGCGTCAATGGGTTTCATGCGTGCCGCTCCCTTGAGCAAAGAAATCGAACGCAAAAATACCGAACATCGACAAGTCGTGCAGTATGCGGCCGCTACGGGAACCGTTTATGGTTGGTATCACAATGTCAAATGCGGTCGGTTGACCGCTTCATTTTGTAGTTTAAAAAGGCAAATCTGGTCACGCCATTGTACTGGTCTCTAGCATTCCTTGCAATTTCACTGGGGAAACATAGCTGATTATTACAGTTAAATGTCGCAGTGCAGCAAATAGTATCATGCCAGAAAAACATCATACAAAAAACACATGAATAAGGTGAGTCCAGTAAAGCTAAGTACGAGCACGGAGCCGGCTGCACAATCTTTGGCCAGTCCGATGGCCGGATGTGGTGATGGATGCAGGTGATCGAGCGCATTTTCCAGCGCACTGTTAAATAGTTCTGCGGCTAATACCAAGCCACAATTGAGCAGCAGCAGTGCCCACCATACGGGCGCTGGGCGTAACCATAGCAGTGTGAGCAGTACACCGACTGCTGCCACAGATTGCTGGCGCAGGCTCGTTTCCGTCCGCCATGCGCTGATAATGCCGTGCCACGCAAAGCCAAGGCGTTTATAAAACGGCTGGTTTTTCATGGAAGAAAACGAGGAATTGCGACCCGTCGACAGGCGGGCCGCGTCTTACGACCATACACGTATTTGTAACAAATATGTGGTGGCCGAAGGATTAGTGGTGCGTAGAGGCAGCGTGGTGGGTGGTGCCGGAGTTCGAATCCGAAGCAGCAGCGCCAACAGCAGCTACGGCGGCGCCGATAGCAACCAGGGCACCGGTGCTCAGGCCAGCGGCTGCACCAACGCCAGCAGCGGTGCCAGCACCAGCACCAGCACCAGCAGCGGTAGTGGTAGTGGTAGTGCCAGCAGCAGCAGGAGCTGGAGCGGTTTGAGCGAAAGCTTGGCCGGCGGCGAAGGCCAGGACAGCGGCGGTGATAGCGATTTTTTTCATGAGGGGATCCTTTTTGTGAAGTAAAGAGACATCTTAACTACGATAACCATTGTACCGGCTTTTATTAATCAATCAATTGGAACAGTTAAATAATTTCTAAATTGCAAGTGATTATTGATCTTTTGACGCGGTTTTACGTCCACAGTGATATTCGTGCGACAAGATTAGATTGGCAAAGCCGAGTTGACACTCATCAAGATCCGGGGTGAAGCCATCTCAGGGCGGGATAGTATCACCTACTATGTTTTCTTCCCCGTTGTCCCGGACGAAGAGGGCCCGCATGACATTATTATTGACGACATTGGCTGCTGCCGTATCGTGCCTGTTGTCGCTGTGGTACGGCGCCAGTCGCAATCTGGCGCTGGTACGCCGCTGTGCGCAACTGCAGGCGGAACTGGCCAATCACTGCGCTGCCGAAAAACGGCTCGATTTCATCGCCCACCACGACAGCCTCACCGGCCTGCCCAACCGGCTGCAATTGCAGTTGCGGCTCGAGCACGGGATTGCCTGGGCGCGGCGCCACGAGGGCCGGCTGGCGATATTATTCATCGACATCGACCGCTTCAAGGAAATCAACGATACGCTGGGTCACGACGCCGGCGACCAGGTGCTGGCGCAGTTTGCCCAGCGCCTGCGCCAGTGCGTGCGCGAAGTCGATACCGTGGCGCGCCAGGGCGGCGACGAATTCATCGTGTTGCTGGCCGAGTTGCGCAGCGCCCACGATGCGCAACAGGTGGCCGACAAGATTATTGCGGCCATCGGCGCGCCGTTCGCGGTCCACGGCCAAGCGCTGGACGTGTCCGCCAGCGTAGGCGTGGCCGTCTATCCTGACGACGAGGTCGACCTGGACCATCTGGTGGAGAAGGCAGACCTGGCCATGTACGCCGCCAAGCAGCGCGGCCGGGGCGCCAGCGTGCGCTTCGTGCCCAGCATGCAGGTGAAAGCCTACTCGCGCCTGATCCTGGAAACCGCGCTGCGCCACGCGCTCGAGCACCGCGAATTCGTGCTGGCCTACCAGCCCAAGCTCGATCTGCACGAGCAGCGCATCACGGGCGTCAAGGCGCTGTTGCGCTGGCAGCACCCCGAGCTGGGCCTGGTAATGCCGCTCGATTTCTTGCCGGTGCTCGAAGAGAGTTCGCTGATCTTGCCGGTAGGCGACTGGGTGCTGGCCACGGCGGTCGAGCAGGCGCGCCAGTGGCACGCGGGCGGCATGCCGCTGCGGGTGTCGGTCCACCTGTCGGTGCGCCAGTTGTATCAGAAGGACCTGGCAGCCACGCTGGGTGCACTGCTGGCGCGGGCGGGTGTGCCGGGCGCGCAGCTCGAAATTGAAGTCGCCGAGGCGGCGCTGATCGACCGCGGCCAGCACGGCGAGGACGTGCTGCGCCAGCTCAAGCAACTCGGGGTGCGCCTCGCGGTGACTGATTTCGGCACCGGTTACGCATCGCTCAACTACCTGCGCCGCTTCCCGGTGGACATGGTCAAGCTCGACAAGCGTTTCGTCGACGCGCTGCGTGCGCCGGGCGATGGTCATGCCGGCAGCAGCGCCATGGTCCGCTCAATTATCGCCATGGCGCACGCCCAACAGGTCGAAGTGCTGGCGGGTGGCGTGGAAACTGCCGCCCAGATGGCGCTGCTGACGGCGATGGGGTGCGACGAGGCGTTCGGCTTTTGTCTGGGCGCTGCCGTCACCCCGGCCGAGATCGAGGCCATGCTGGCCCGCGACTGGCGTCACGGGGCGGCGCTCGCCTGAGTTAGCGCGCCGGCGGCAACGGCATGGGCATCACTCGCACTCCATGAATATCGAAGCGGTTCGACGGTCCCTGCACGCCGCCGGCATCGCTGTACGTCGTATTGCTTTGCAGGTAGCTCATATTGTAAAAATCGTGCAACTGCAGGCGGTAACTGCCCGCCTTCAGGCTGGCGCGCAGCGGCGTCGAATACGACGTTCCCGCGTCCGCAGGCGAGTGCGGCAGTTGCACCACGCCGGCCGCCACGACCGTGCCCGCGCGATCGCGCACCGACAGCCATTTGACCCCGCCGCTGATGCCCAGGTTGACCTGGTGCGCGGTGTTGCGGTAACGCAGTTGCAGCGCGTAGTCGCCGTCGTGGCCGATGCGCACGTCGCGCACCGCAAAGGTGTCGCTTGGCGCGCCCCAATTGGCGATGCGGCCGGCGGCAGCCTTGATGCTGGAGGTCACGCGGGCGTCGCCGGCGCCGATGTCCTGGCCCGGCACCACGCACACGGGCGCGCTGTGATGGCTGCGGTTGCCGGAGCTGGCGTACTGCGCTTCCACGGCGTAGCACGCATTACCTGCCGGGCGCGGCGTGCGGTCGGTCCAGCCGGTAGCAGTGAGGCCGCGCGCCTCCAGCTGGCCGTTGCGGTAGATGTTGTACACCACGCCCTCGGACTTGCCCACCGGCGCGATGCGCAGCGTAGGCGCGCCGCCCGGCTTGCCGGTCAGCGCCAGACGTGGCTCGGCCGGTCCGAACAGCGCCGGGTCGACGTCGTACGGCTTGCCGGCCACGCGCCGTATTTCTTGCTGGCCGGGCAGCAGTGTGCCGAGGCGGATGTCGATCCGGTTGTCGGCGCCCAGCGCGTCCCAGTCCAGGGTGCTGGCGGCTGGCTGGCCATTCAAGGTGATGGCGTCGATCGTGTAATAGCCGTCGCGGTCCGGCGTGGCGGCCGGCAATAGCAGGCGCACGCGCAGGCGCTTGCCGCGCAGTTGCAGGTGGTCGAGCGTGACGGTATCGCTGCCGGCAAAAGCGTCGCGGCGTAATTTGGCGGTGACGAACGGGTGCAGGACAATGCCGGTGTCGGTGGTGCGCACGCCGAAGATCTCGCCCACCACCATGCCCAGGTAGCCACCGATCGACCACAGCATCTGGCGCGAATTGACGACCGGGCCGCTCAGGTCCGCGTACGGCTGGCGGTCGTCGAGCATGGGCTGGCCCGACAGCCACTCGAAGTTTTCCATGTTCGATAAATTCAGTGCGGCGCCGCGCAGCAGCGTGTCGTAGGCGGCATCGACAACAGCCACGTTGCCGGTCATGGCGGCGGCGCGCAGGCCGTGGGCGGTGACGAACGGCCACATGGCGCGGTTGTGGTACACGGCCACGCCCGGTTGCTGCGGGAAGATCACGGGCGCGCCCAGCGGGCCGTGCGGGTAGTGCGCCAGGATGCTGCGCGCCTGGCGCTCATCGGCAATGCCGTGGATGATCGCCAGTGACTGGCCGAGCCAGTCGTATTTGTAGAGCGCGGCGCCGTCGAAGTGGCCGGCCGTCAGGCTGCTGTACATGCCGGCGTCTTCCTGCCAGAAGCGGCGGTTGATGGCTGCTTTCAGGTCCGCCGCCCAGCCGGCGTAGCGCGCGGCAAGCCCCGGCTCGTTCTGTTCGCGCGCCAGTTTGGCTGCCAGCATCAGCGCCTGGTAGTGGCCCACGTTGGTGGATAGCGCCTTGGACGTGGCCATGCTGGCCAGGTCGCCCGGAATCCACGCCGCATAGCTTTGTTCGCGCCAGTCGAGGAACGATTGCTCGCCGTTGTACAGGCCATCGACGGCGTCGTAGGCAGCCAGGCGGTCGTTGTCGAGCGTGGTGCGCAACGCTTGCAGGGCGGTGGTGGCGAACGCCCGGCGGGCGTCCGGCGCCAGCGCTTTCAATGTTTCATCGGCGCCGAAGGCCCAGCTCATGCGGTCGGTGCTGACCGGCCAGCTGCCGCCGCTGCCGGTGTCCTGGACGATTTGCAGTCCGTCGGCCGCGCCGGCCACGTCGGGGCCGGGCGTAACGCCCGCGCGGTAGCCGGCCAGCTTGAATTCGAGCGAGTTGCGCACGCGGTCGGGGTCCAGCATGGCCAGGCTCAGCGCGGCTGCGTACGACAGGTCGCGGGTCCACACGTAGTGCCACAGTTCGCCGGTCTTGAAGCAGTTGCAGGCGATCGGCTGACCGCCGTTGTAGCTGCCGTCCTGGATGTGCGCGACCGCGTCGCGTTGCATTTCCACGATTGCCAGCGCGAACAGCGCGTCAAAGGCCAGGCTGCCGCTGCGCACGATGGGCAGTTGCGCGGTTTCGGCGTAGCTGGTTTGCTGCGGGGCATCCATGGTCACGCCCCGGCGCACGCGCGCCGTGGTGGACTGCGTGTAGTGGCGCTGTGCGGCGCCGGTATCCGGGGTGGCGTAGCGCACCGTTTCCTGCTGGCTGTCCCAGGTGGGGTAGTGGACGGTGGCGCTGGCGGCGACCGCGGTGGTTGCCTGGGCCAGCGCGGGCAGTGCCAGGGACAAGGCGGCGCACAGCGCCTTCGATCGGGTGGTCATGCGGTTCTCCGGTGATGCTTGTAGGTACGCGCGTAGTCGTACTACAGAGCGTTTTTCTTGGTCAATTTGATGCTAACGCATTGATCTGCAATGACAATAGCGTCATAGTCCGGCATTTTCAAGCGGCAGCTCCCGTGCCAATTTGAGCGCGAATACAGCATCGCTGCGGGCCGTTCCTGCTAAAGGTTGCAAAACAGCAGTTTTCTGACGTTTGATTTCAAAAATACGTACTTTTCACAACAAATATGTAGTTCTACTACAGATTGTTGGCTAGGGCATTGTAGCTGAAATACAACGAGAAACGCAGCTTCGCGGGCTACGCCCCGCAGGGCGGCGCCTGCAAACAAGGGCCGGGTGGAAGTTCAATTGACATTGAATCTAGTTTTAGTACAAAATTCCCCGCAGAACGTCTTTAGAACGTTGTTTTTCTAGGTTCCCATGTAGTCGATGTCGTCCACGCAGCGGACCGATGCCTACGGGAAATTATTATGTATGTCGTGTTGAGGGGACATTGATGAGTATCTTCGCAAATAAGCGCAGCCCAGCTGCCTTCCAATTGAATCCGGTGGCAGCGGGGTGCGCGTTGTTTGTCGCCGCCTTGGCCATGCCGGCCAGCGCCCAGAGCGTGCCCGCCGAGGAGGCTGCCGCCGCCCCGGCGCCGATCGCATCGGTGGTCGTGTCCGGCATCCGCCGCGGCATCGAAGACGCCATCTCGGTCAAGAAAGATTCCAACTCCATCGTGGAAGCAATTTCTGCCGAAGACATCGGCAAATTGCCGGACGTTAGTATCGCCGAGTCGATCTCGCGCCTGCCCGGTCTGTCGGCCCAGCGCGTGGCCGGTCGTGCCCAGGTGATCAGCGTGCGCGGCCTGTCGCCCGATTTCTCCACCACGTTGCTGAACGGCCGCGAGCAAGTCTCGACCGGCGACAACCGCAGCGTCGAGTTCGACCAGTATCCATCGGAGCTGATGGCGGGCGTGACCGTCTACAAAACCCCGGATGCCGGTTTGGTCGGCCAGGGCCTGTCGGGCACGATCGACATGCAGACCGTGCGTCCGCTGTCGTTCGCGGGCCGCACCGTGGCGCTGAACGCGCGTGGCGAGAAAAATTCGCTGGGCAAGATCGGTAATGCCAAAGACACCGGCACCCGCTTCTCGGCCAGCTACATCGACCAGTTTGCCGACCGCACCATCGGTATCGCACTTGGTTACGCGCGCCTGGAAACCCCGATCCTGTCGAACGAGACCGGCTTGTACGAGCCATGGAAGCGCGATGCGCGCAACGGCCTGCCAGCTGGCACCTTCGCCTCGAACGGTATCAAGGCCGTGGCTCGCAGCGGCCGCAACGAGCGCGATGGCCTGATGGGCGTGCTGCAATACCGTCCGAACAAGCAGTGGACCAGCATTGTCGACGTGTATGCGTCGCGCTTCAAGGCGGAAGAAACTGCCAATCAGTTGGAAATTTCGCTGGAGCAGGCCGAGTCCAACTATAACCCGGTTACCGTCAACAACGGCACCATTGCCGGCGGCACGCTCAACAACGTGCGCCCGCTGGTACGCGGCATGTACAACAAGCGCAAGGACGATATCCGCGCCGTGGGCTGGAGCAACGAATACAAGGCAAACGACTGGACCATCTTTGCCGACCTGAATTACTCGAAGGCCAAGCGCAACGAGACCGGCCTGGAAAACAACCTGCAATATAGCAATGGCGGCGCTTCGGCCGTGCTGGACAAGGTCAACCTTGGCTACGGCAACGGCGGCTTCTCGCAGCTGACCCCGGGCCTCGACTACAGCAATGCCAACAACCTGTACGTCGGTAACACGATCTACGGTTCCGGTTACGGCAAGGTGCCAAGCGTGGAAGACGAATTGAAGGGCTTCAAGCTGACCGCCAACGTGCGCGCGTCCGGCGCCCTGGAAAAAGCTTTCTCAAGCTTTGACTTCGGCGTCAACTATGCCGACCGCAGCAAGAGCAAGAAGCAGGCCGAAGGCGCCATCAACCTGGTCGGCTCGCCAATGGCGGTTCCTGGCAATCTGCAGTACGGTACGGTGGACCTCGGCTTTGCCGGCGCCGGCTCGATCCCGACCTGGAATGTGCCGGCGTTCGTCAGCCAGTACATGTCGTTCTTGCCGAGCGAAGACCTGACTTACCTGATCCCGAAAGCCTGGACCGTCAACGAGAAGGTCACCACTGCGTTTGCCAAGGCCAACATCGAGGCGGAACTGTCGCCAGCGGTGAGCCTGCGCGGTAACATCGGCCTGCAAATGCAGCACACCCAGCAGTCGTCCGACTCGCGCTACCTCGATAACACCAAGGTCGGCGCCGACCAGATCCAGCCTATCCACGACGGCAAGAGCTACAACGATTACCTGCCAAGCATGAACCTGGCGTTCGGCTTCGACGGTCAGCAAACCGTGCGCGTGGCCCTGGCCAAGCAACTGGCGCGTCCGCGCGTCGATCAGCTGCGTTCGGCGCTGGAAATCAACGTCGATACCACCAAGGGCGAACCGAACGCCAGCGGCGGCAATGCGAAACTCGATCCATGGCGCGCCAAGGCATTCGACATTTCGTACGAGAAGTACTTCGACAAGAAGGCCTACTTTGCCGCAGCGGCGTTCTTCAAAAAGCTCGACACGTACATCTTCACCCAGACCCGTCGTTTCGATTTCTCCAACTATTTCCCTGCCGATTTCTTGGACAGCAATAAAAATCCTCTGAAGTCGCGTACCGGCGACTACAGCGCTGCCTACAACGGCAACGGCGGCATCCTGAAGGGTGTGGAATTGTCGGGTTCGATGCCTCTGAACATGCTGACGCCAACCCTGGACGGCTTCGGTGTCTCGGCCAGCGCCACGTACACTGATAGCAAGATCACGATCGAAGATCCGAGCGGCAGCATCGGCAACAACATCCCGCTGCCGGGCCTGTCGAAGCGCACGACCAACCTGACCGCGTATTACGAGAAAAATGGTTTTGAAACCCGCATCAGCCAGCGTCGTCGTTCCGACTTCGTGGGCGAGATCGGCAACTTCTCGAACGACCGCGCACTGCGCTACGTGGTGGGTGAAAACATCGTCGACTTCCAGATCGGTTACACCTTCAATACCGGTGCGATGAAGGGTGTAGGCCTGGTGCTGCAGGTGAACAACCTGCGCAACGCCGCGTACGAAACCTATAACGGCGACCGTGCCCAGCAACTGGAATACGCCAAGTATGGCCGTACCGTTATCGCCGGCGTGAACTACAAGTTCTAAGCTGCCGTCTCCTGCAGTGTATTTGCGCCTCCGCCGGGATACCGGCGGAGGGTTTTTTATGGCCGGTTATTTTTGCCTGGCTTCAAACGCTGCGTTCTGCTGGTCGAGCCATACCTTCAGCGGCGCAAAATATTCGAGCAGGGCCCCACCGTCGATCTTGTCCTCGTTGGAGTCCACCCAGGCGGCGCGCGCCTGTTCGTTGTTGAGCTTATTGAGGCGCTTCGGTGTTGGTCAAAAACCGCAGCGCTTCGGTGGTGGCAGGCTTCTTTTCGGCTGCGGCGTGCGCGGTAACGCTGGCCGCCATGGCCACTGCGGTCAGTAGCGTGCCGATGGTACGTGATGTCATTGCATTTGCCTGGTGGACATTTGTCAGGCCACCGGGCTGTTGACCGATGGCCCGCAAATGATACACGGCTACAGAGTGATGGCAATGCTCCGGGCAGTCGCCACATTGGCGGCAAGTTTGACGGTGAGCAGGCCGGTCGCGGCGTCCCACGCGAACGCAGCTGGTTTGCCGTCCACCCGCACGCTGGTGGGCTTGTTGGCGACGTTATGCACGCTCACGTCCAACGCGCGCGGCTGGCGGGTGTGCTGCTTGCCTGCTTCGGATGTGACGTTCAGCGTCAAGGTGCGCCCCTTGAACACACTGGCGAAATGCAGCAGTTCGTACTTGCCCTGTTCATACGCTTGCGCGGTGAGACCATCGTCGTCGTACAGTTGGCCCATGCCCGCCGCCACCGAGGCGTCGTGGTAGTAGTGCAGGGCGATACGGCGCGTGTTGTAGTCGCGCGTGGTTTGCACCACGTCGGTCATAGGAATGAAGGCGCCGGCGCGCACATACACGGGAATGTGGTCGGCAGCCAGCGCCACGGTTTTGGCGCCGCCGCCGGCGTGGCGTTCACCCGTGTAAAAATCGAACCACGCAGCCGTGGCCGGGAAGTAGACGTCTGCCGTGGCAGCGCCCTTGGCCATCACCGGCGTCACCAGGAAGTCCTTGCCCCACAGGTAGGTGGACGACATGGCCTGCGCCTGCGGATTGCCCGGTTCCTCGTACACCATGGGGCGCATCAGCGGCAGGCCGCGCTGGTGATTCTCGAAGCCCAGCGTGTAGTTATAGGGCAGCAGCGCATAGCGCAGGCGGATCGCCTGGCGCGCCAGGGCCTTGGTGGCGGCGTTGCGGTACACCGGTTCGGACGGCACTTCTTCCTGTGCGTGCGGGCGGAACACGGGCTGGAACACGCCGTACTGCAGCCAGCGCGCATACAGCTCGTCGTCTTGCACCGGGTTGGCAAAGCCGCCCAGGTCCGAGTGCATATAGCCGGCGCCCTGCATGCCCATCTGCAGCGCGATCTCGGGCTGCGATTGCAGTCCGCCCCAGCTGCGATCGACGTCGCCCGACCACGGGATGATGCCGTAGCGCTGCGTGCCCGAGTAACCGGCGCGCATCAGGATGAACGGCCGCTCGGTGGGGAAGTCCTTTTGATAGCCTTCGGCCACCAGGCGCGCCCACTGGTGGCCGTAAATGTTGTGCACTGCGTCGGCGCTGCCGGTGGCGTGGCGCATCGCGGTGGGGTGCAGTTCCGGTTCGCCCAGGTCGCCCCACACGCCTTTCACGCCCTGCTGGCGCAAGCCCTTGTAGATGTCCCACAGCCAGTCGCGGCCCGGCGCACCGAAAATGTCGATCAGGCCCGTGTGGCCGAAGAAGAAATCGTACGACAGCGGTTTGCCGTCCGGGCCGGTGCCGAGGATGTTCTTGTCGACCGCGTCCTGCCAGCGGCTCGACGTGTTCACCACGAACGGCTCGGAAATCACCACTGTCTGCACGCCTTGCTGCTGAAAGTCGGCAATCATCTTGACCGGGTTGGGGAAGTTATCTTTGTCCCAGGCCAGGTTGCCCATCGTGCCTTTGACTTCCTTGCCGAACCAGTACAGGTCGAGCACGATGGCATCGAGCGGGATGTCGTCGAGCAGGAACTGCTTGACGGTCTTACGCGCCTCGGCTTCGGTGTGATAACCGAAGCGCATGGCGAAATTGCCGAAGGCCCAGCGCGGCGGCAATGGCTGCCTGCCGGTCAGGCTGGTGTAGTTGCCCACCACGTCGGCCCAGCTGTCGCCGGCCACCACCTGGTACGTTTTGCGGCCGCCGATGGTTTCCCAGGTGAGGCGGTTGTCCTTCCTGCTGTCGAAATCGAGGTAGCCGGTTTGGGCGTTGTCGAAGTGGACCGCGTACAGTTTCGACGACATGGCAATTGGCATGCCGTAATTGAGCTGCTTCGACGTGGCGCCGTAACCGTAGTCGGCCTTGTTGTACAAGGTAAAGCGGTTGCCGCGGCGGTTCATGCCCACGGCGCGTGCACCGGCGCCGTACAGCGCTTCGTCGGCGTCGAGCGAAAATTCAATCGCTTCCAGTTCACGCGGGGCCCCCTTGTTGATATCGTGGCTGCCGGTGGCGACATCGTCGCGCACCTTGATATACCCGCGCTGTTCCGCCAGCAGCGGCTTGCCCTTGTAGGCGTAAGCGATACGAAACGGCGACCGGGTGATGGTCACCACGATGCCCGGCGTGGCGTACTCGATGCGGTCGCCATGGTCGGTGACCGTGGTCTTGACGGCGCCGGGCGCCAGCACCACCGCGTGCGAGGCGGGATCGATGGCTTCGCCGTTGGGCACAAATGTGGTCTCGACGATGGCGGCGGAATACGGCTTGACGATGTAACGGCCATCGCTGGTGCGGATGTCGAGCTGGCCGGGGGCGGCGGTGTAACTGTCGAACTGGCGGTCGGCGTTTTGCGCCAGCGCCGGGTGGGGCACGCATGCCAGCAGGGACAGGCTGACGGCCAGTTGGGTACGGGATAGGGGTATCATCGAGCAGTGCATCTCCGGGTTTTGTTGTTTGGCTACATTCGTCTGCAAAAAACAGGGTTGGAATGACGGTTTTCCCTCATTTTACCGGGGAAAACTTCATTTGACACACCTGTGTCTGCATGTTATTTTGCTACAAATTTTAAATACTCGGGACGCGCAGCATGCACGCACACATCAAGAAGCCCATACTGTCTTTCTGGCAGTTGTGGAACATGAGCTTCGGCTTCTTCGGCATCCAGTTCGGCTTTGCCCTGCAAAACGCCAACACCAGCCGGATTTTCTCCACGCTCGGTGCCGATCCCGATAATTTATCGCTGTACTGGCTGGCCGCACCGGTCACTGGCTTGCTGGTGCAACCGGTGATCGGCTACCTGAGCGACAACACCTGGCACCCCACCTGGGGGCGCCGGCGGCCGTTCTTCTTCCTGGGCGCCGTGTTCGCGTCGCTGGCCTTGTTCCTGATGCCCAATTCGTCGGCGCTGTGGATGGCCGTGGCCGTGCTGTGGATGCTCGACGGCGCCATCAACGTTTCGATGGAACCGTTCCGCGCGTTCGTGGGCGACAAGCTGGGCCCGTCGCAGCAAACCGCCGGCTTCGCCATGCAGACGTTCTTCATCGGCTGGGGCGCGGTGATCGCCTCGCTGCTGCCTACCATTTTTGCCGACTACCTGCACGTGTCCAACGCATCGGTGGCCGGTTCCATTCCCGACACCGTGCGCTACTCGTTCTATGCCGGCGGCGCCATTTATATGAGCGCGGTATTGTGGACCGTGCTCACGGCCAAGGAACTGCCGCCGGAAGATATCGACGCCTTCCGCGCCGAGCAGCTGCGCAACAAGGGCCTGCTGCATGCGTTGCGTGAAATTTTCGCCGGCTTCGGCAGCATGCCCAAGACCATGGTGCAGCTGGCGGCGGTGCAGTTCTTTACCTGGATCGGCCTGTTCGCGATGTGGATCTACACCACCAATGCCGTGAGCGAAAACGTGTTCGGCACCACCGACGCGCAATCGGCCGCGTTCCAGCAGGCGGGCAACCACGTGGGCGTGATGTTTGCCGTGTACAGCGGCGTGGCCGCGCTGGCGGCGTTCGTGTTGCCGGTACTGGCGCGCCATACCAGCCGCAAGTTTACCCACATGGTATGCCTGGCCATCGGCGGCGTGAGCCTGATCTGCATGTTTGCGATCCACGACCTGAAGTTGCTGTTCGTGCCGATGATCGGCGTGGGCGTGGCCTGGGCCAGCATTCTCACCATGCCGTACGCGATCCTGGCGGGTGCGCTGCCGGCCAAGCGCATGGGTTACTACATGGGCGTGTTCAATTTCTTCATCGTGATTCCGCAAATCGTCAGCGGCCTGCTGCTCGGCTTTGTGACCAAGCACCTGTTCATGGGCGCGGCGGTGAAGACCCTGATGCTCGGTGGCGTGTGCATGCTGGTGGCGGCGATTTTGACGCTCGCCGTACAAGATAACGCGGCTCCTGAACGTTAATAATGTAATATTGTTCGTGAGACAAGGATATGTGCGACAAGAATTTGCCGGAACAGGTAGAACGTCGCCAGCTGTCAAATTAATCCACCGCGGAGCGAACATGAGCATTCAAACGATCACCACCCAACCCATCGCCGGTCAACGTCCCGGCACGTCGGGCCTGCGCAAGAAAGTCACGGTCTTCCAGCAGGCCGGCTACCTTGAGAATTTCGTGCAAAGCGTGTTCGACACGCTGGGCGACGTCACCGGCCAGACGCTGGTGGTGGGTGGCGATGGCCGCTACCATAACCGCGAAGCGATCCAGGTCATCCTGCGCATGGCGGCCGCCCATGGCTACGCCAAGGTGCTGGTGGGGCAGGGCGGCGTGCTGTCCACGCCGGCCGTGAGCTGCGTGATCCGCAAGCACGGCGCTGCCGGCGGCATCGTGCTGTCGGCCAGCCACAATCCGGGCGGTCCGGACGGCGACTTCGGCATCAAGTACAACATCGGCAACGGCGGCCCGGCCCCCGAGTCGATCACCGAAGCGATATACGCCCGCACCGAAACCATTACCCAATACCGCATCAGCGATGCCGCTGCCGTCGATCTGAACCTGCTGGGCGCCTCGCGCATCGAGCAGACCGAGATCGTGGTGATCGATTCGGTGGCCGACTACGCGGAACTGATGCAGGAACTGTTCGATTTCGACGCCATCCGCAAGCTGTTCGGCGGTGGCTTCCGCATGTGCTTTGACGGCATGTCCGCCGTCTCCGGTCCGTATGCCAAGGCGATTATCGAAGGCCTGCTGGGCGCACCAAGCGGCACCGTGATCAACGGCGAGCCGCTGGAAGATTTTGGCGGTCTGCACCCGGACCCGAATCCGGTCAACGCCGCGCAGCTGATCGAGATCATGGCGGCCGACGATGCGCCGGACTTTGGCGCCGCGTCCGACGGCGACGGCGACCGCAACATGATCGTCGGCCGCAAGTTCGACGTCACGCCATCGGACAGCCTGGCCGTACTGGCCGCCAACGCCACGCTGGCACCGGGCTACCGCGCCGGCCTGAAAGGCATCGCCCGATCGATGCCCACGTCGCAGGCGGCTGACCGCGTGGCCGAGGCGCTCGGCATTCCAAGTTTCGAAACCCCTACCGGCTGGAAGTTCTTCGGCAATCTGCTCGACGCCGGCCAGGCCACGCTGTGCGGCGAAGAGAGCTATGGCACCGGTTCCGACCATATCCGCGAAAAAGATGGTCTGTGGGCCGTGCTGTTCTGGCTTAACCTGCTGGCCGTCACCGGCAAGTCGGTGGAGCAGCTCGTGGGCGAGCACTGGGCGCGCTTCGGCCGCAACTATTATTCGCGCCACGACTACGAGGCGGTGGAAACCAAGGGCGCCAACGAGTTGATGGATTCGCTGCGCATCAAGCTGGCCACCTTGCAAGGCGCGGACCTGGGCGCCTACGTGGTCGATTTTGCCGACGATTTCGAATACACCGATCCGATCGACGGTTCCGTGTCGAAAAAACAGGGTATCCGCATCGTGATGACCAACGGCTCGCGCATCGTGTTCCGCCTGTCGGGCACCGGCACCGAGGGCGCCACCCTGCGCGTGTACCTCGAGCGCTACGAAGCCGATCCCGAACTGCATCACCTGCCTACCCAGCAGGCCTTGTCCGCCCTGATCCTGCTGGCCGAACAGGTGGCCGGCATCGAAGGCTGGACCGGACGCGCGCGTCCGACCGTTACCACGTAAAACCATAAAGGAAGACAGCATGACAGCTACACGGTGGACCACGATTTCCCTGGCAGTTGCGACCGCGTTGGCGCTCGTTGGCAATGCGGCCCACAGCGCCGAGGCACAGCCCACCGGCGTCAAGAAAAAAGGTCCGCCACCGCTGGTGGCAGCGCAGACCGCAAAATCTGCCCAGCCTTTTTTGTGGGAAAACGCCACCGTGTATTTCGTGCTGACCGACCGTTTCAGTAACGCCTTCACGGGCAACGACCAGGCGTATGGCCGCCAGAAAGATGCCGCGCCACTGCGTGGCTTCATGGGCGGCGACCTGGCCGGCATCATCAACAAGATCAACGACGGTTACTTCAACGACCTCGGTGTGACTGCCATCTGGCTCACGCCGCCGGTGGAACAGATCCACGAAGGCACCGACGAAGGCACCGGCAGGTCGTACGGCTTCCACGGCTACTGGGCCAAGGACTTCACCACGGTGGACGCCAACCTTGGTACCGAGACCGACTTTCGCAACCTGGTGGATGCGGCGCACGCGCACGGCATCCGTGTGATTCTCGACGTGGTGATGAACCATACCGGCCCCGTTACCGCCATCGACACCGTGTGGCCGCCGGAGTGGGTGCGCACCGAACCGGCCTGCACCCACAAGGATGCGAAATCCACCATCGAATGCACGCTGGTGAAGAACCTGCCCGACCTGCGCACCGACAGCAATGCGGAAGTGGAGCTGCCGCCGCAACTGGTGGAAAAATGGCGCCGCGAAGGGCGCTACACGCAGGAAGTGAAGGAGCTTGACGCGTTCTTTGCCAAGACCGGCTACCCGCGCGCGCCGCGTTACTACCTGATGAAATGGCACACCGACTGGATCCGTAAATTCGGCGTGGACGGCTTCCGTGCCGACACCGTCAAGCACGTGGAGCCGGGCGTATGGAAAGAGCTGCGCACCGTAGCCGATGCGGCTTACGAAGACTGGAAGCGCGCCAACCCGGACAAAAAACTGGGCGACAAGTTTTACATGACGGCCGAAGTCTATAACTACGACATCGCCCACGGCCAGACCCACGACCTCGGTGGCGGCACGGTTGCCAACTATTACCAGAACGGCTTCGACAGCCTGATCAACTTCGGCCTGGTGCGCGATGCGAACAAGGATTACGAAGCGCTGTTTTCCAGCTATTCCAATGCCCTGCATGGCGGCGCCCTGGATGGCTACTCGGTGCTGAACTATGTCGACTCGCACGACTACGATCCGCCGTTCGACGCCGCGCGCCAGCGCCCGTTCGAGAGCGCCACCAAGCTGCTGCTGGCGCCGGGCGCCGCGCAGATCTACTACGGCGACGAAACCGCGCGCAAGCTCGACATCGCCGAGGCTACCGGCGACGCCAAGCTGCGGTCGTTCATGAACTGGGACGAGCTGGCGCAAAACACCGCACGCGACGGCTACCGGGTGGGTGACGTGCACACGCACTGGAGCAAGCTGGGCCAGTTCCGCCGCGCCCACGTGGCGGTGGGCGCCGGCGTGCACCAGCAATTGCAGGCCAAGCCTTACATCTTCAAACGCTCCTACGATAAAAACGGGGTGCGCGACAAGGTGGTGGTGGCGCTCGACCAGCCCACCGACAAGCCCGGCAAGATCAAGGTGTTCGGCGTGTTCGCCAATGGCCAGAAGGTGCGCGATTATTACTCGGGCAAGACGGCCGTGGTACGCGCCGGCGCCGTGGACTTCGGCACCCGCAACGCCACGGTGCTGATCGGCCAGGCCGATTAACGCCCCAGGGTTCGACGCCGGCCCGCGAGCATGATGGCGCGCGGCGACGGCGTGGTGCACAGCACGCGTGGTGCGCGCATGGCAAATGCGCGTTCCACGGCGGCCAGCGCACCGTCCACATCGAGCACCGTGCCCATGGCGTCGGCATGGCTGCCGCGATGCCAGCGGGCGAAGTCCGCCACTTCCAGCGGCCGCGCAAACAGGTAGCCTTGCGCCTCGTCGCAACCGGCCGCGCGCAGGAAGGCCAGCACCGCGCCGTTCTCCACGCCTTCGGCCACCACCCGGTGGCCCAGATCCTGCGACAGTGAAATCATGGCCCGCACCAGCCCTTGCTGGCGCTGGTCGTGTTCGAGTCCGCGCACGAACGACTGGTCAATCTTGACGACGTCGGCCGGCATCTGCTGCAGATACGCCAGGCTGCTGTAGCCGGTGCCGAAATCGTCGATGGCCAGGTGAATGCCGGCGCGCGCCAGGGTTTCGAGCGTGGCATGGGCCTTGACCGGTTGCTCCATGATGGCGCTCTCGGTGATTTCCAGCTCCAGGCATTGATGCGGCAGTCCGCGCAGGCGCAGCCCATCGACCACGCGGTCGGCAAAATCGATTTCCAGCAAATTGGTGGCGGATACGTTGAGCGACAGTTGCAGCAGCATGCCAGCTTCGCGCCAGGCCACCTGCTGGTCCAGCGCCGTGTTCAGCACCCACGTGGTGGCCGCTTGCGCCAGGCGCGAACGTTCGACGATGGGCATGAATTCGGCCGGGCCGATGGCGCCCAGCGTGGGATGGTTCCAGCGCAGCAGCGCTTCCGCGCCCACGCATTCGCCGCTGGCGATATCGATCCGCGGCTGGAAGACCAGCCGCAACTGGTCGCGGCTTTCCAGTGCGGCGCCGAAGTCGTTGAGCAGGTTGAAACGGCGCCGATAGACCAGGTCTTCGTCGGCCGAATAAATTGCCACGTTGGCGCCCGATTCGATGGCGTCGTGTACGGCGCTCTGGGCGCGCCGCAGCACGTTCAGGGCATCGGCATTGCCAATCTCGAACGGCGCCACGCCGATGGAGGGCGTCGCCACGAAGCGGGTCTTGATGGTGGCAATTGCCCGCGCCAGCTTGGCCTCCAGCAGCGGCGTGTAAATGTCCACCGTCACGCCGGGGGCGGCCAGCATCGCGAACTGGGTGGTGGCCACGTGGTACACCTTGCGGCCGGCGCCGATTTCGGCGCGGATCCAGCCGGCGGCATCGGTCACCAGTTCGTCGAGGTAGCGCGGGTGCATGGCGCGCGCGGCGTGCGCCAGCTGGCCCGGCGTGGCCAGGTTAATCAGCACCGCCATGCGCTGGGCGCCTGGCTCGCCGTCGCGCTGCATGTCCAGGAAGTCTTCCATGAACTGGTTGCGGTTGGGCAGGCCGCTGATCGGATCGATGCGCCCCAGTGCGTGCATCAGTTCGATCTGCGCCATCACCATGCCGGCCAGGTCGCACAGGATGGTCAGTTCTTCGGGCGTGGTGTCGCGCGGCTCGGTGCCCAGCACGCACATGGCGCCCAGGCAGTGACCGTCGGTCGTGACCAGCGGCGCGCCGGCGTAGTAGCGCACGCCGCTGGCGGCCAGCGGACTGTCGCGGAAGTACGTGTCGGCCTGCAGGTCGGGTATCACCAGCAGGTCCGCGCTGTCGGCCACGCTACCGCACGGCGCCATCATGCGCGGGATGGTCGTGTGTTCCACGCCCACGCGCGACTTGAACCATTGGCGGTCGGTGTCGGTGAGCGACACCGCGGCAATCGGCAGGTTGAACAGGCGCGCGGCCATGCGCGTGATGCGATCGAACGCCTCGCTGGGCGCGGTGTCGAGGATGTTGAGTTTATAGAGCGCTTCGAGGCGCCGTGCTTCCCTGGTCTGGCAAGAAATAGTCATGGTCGGTTCAATGTTCGGGTCCTGCAGGCGGTGTCTTGCCCTGTGCGGGACATGCGTTGACAACGTGCTATTCAATGCGGGGCGGGGCACTGGCAGAGCGCCGGTTCGCGCTCCGGCAGCGGGTGAAAGCGGGGTAACGGCTTCCTTGTTTGCAATTTAGAAAACATTATTGCGTTGGCGTAACTCATAGTAACATGATTTACGGAAACGCTCGGCGCACGCGGCAAGCGTGCGCGCACTGGCTGTTACTCGACAAACACCACGGCGCTGCGCGGCGGCACCGTGAAGCTGCCGGTGGCGGCGTCGTAGCGCGCATCGCTGGCGATGCGCCGGTCGGCCGCGCCGGCGCGCAGGTGCACCGGGTGCAGCGCATAGCGCCGGCCCTTTTCAGCGTCCACGGTCACTTGCTGCGCCACCTTGTCCACGTTGATCACATAGGTGATGGCCTTGAAGCCGGCGCCCGGATAGCCCGCGCCGTTCAAGTGACCGACGATCACGGTCGGTACCTGCTGCGTCCCCGTATTGTAGAACCGCAGGCGCTGTTCCACGTCCTTTGCGGTACGCAGGCGGAACAGCGTGCTGCTGGAACGGATCGCCAGCAGGTCGCGGAACGCGTCGCGCGACCAGGCGATGTCCTTCGGTGTGGGTTTGATGCCGGCCGCTTGCGCCAGCAGGGGGCGCATCAGGGCGTAGTCCTTGCCATTGTCTTCTTCACGCGGCAGGCCGGTGCCGAAGTAGTTATCGCGGTAGGTCCAGTCCAGGCGGTTGAACCAGTCGCCCGATTCGAAGCTGTTGCGGTCCAGCGATTTGGACCGCAGGATGTCGAAGCCCGCGTGGAAGTAGGGCACGCCCTGGCTGAAGGCATTGATGGCTGCCCCCAGCATTTGCACCTGCGCCCGTTCGGCCGTGGTGGTGCCCAGCGGCAGCTTGAATGCATTGATGTCGAACAGCGTCTGGTTGTCGTGGTTTTCCACGTAGTTGACGGTCTCTCCCGGTTCGCTGGCGTAACCGGCCGGCTGGTTGCCGCCGTAGACGATGTCCTGCAGCCGCCTGGTTTCGCCGTCGCGGGTTTGCATCGCAAAGCCGCGCAGCGAACCGGCCAGGCCCACTTTCACCATGTCGGCCGCGTCCATCAAATCTTCCCTGGTGCGCGGCGCGGCATGGGCGTTGGCGTCGTACACCAGCCCGTTGATCCAGCCCTGGGCGCTGGCGATCTGGGCGCTGCCGTCGGCCGCGCCGCCGCCGCGCATGGCGTCGCGCGCACGGTCGCTGAAGGTGCCGATGCCGCTGCCGTTCAAGGACAGCTGCGACGCCTGCACGAAGCGCGCGCCGTCCGCCACCTCGCCAAAATTCCAGCCCTCGCCGATCAGGTTGATGTGGCGGCCGGTGGCGCGATTGACGCGCGCTTGCAGTGCCTCCATCGCGGCGCGCGGCTGGTGACCCATCAGGTCGAAGCGGAACGAATCGATTTTATAGTGCACCGCCCACAGCTCGGCCGAATCGATCATCAGCTTGGCCATCATCAGGTGTTCGGTGGCGGTGTTGTCGCAGCAGGTGGAACGCTCGATGGCGCCCTTGGCATCGAGCCGGTGATAGTAGCCCGGCACCACGCGGTCGAGCACCGATTGCGGGTTCTGGCCGGCGATGAAAGTGTGGTTGTACACCACGTCCATGCCCACCCGCAGACCCGCCTGGTGCAGCGCCTGCACCATCTGGCGCAATTCCACGATGCGCGTGGCGCCGTCGGCGGCATTGGTGGCGTAGCTGCCTTCGGGCGCGCTGTAGTGGTACGGATCGTAGCCCCAGTTGTAGCAGTCGGTGAATTTGACGGCCGTTACCGCCGCCTGCTGTTCCAGGCCGTCGGGTTTCAGATCGGGCAGGGCGGCGATATTGGGCGATACACAACCCTTTTCCGGCACGGTGGCGATGTCGTACACGGGCAGCAGGTGCACATCGGTCATGCCGGCGCGGCTCAGGGCCTGCAGGTGGCGCATGCCGTTGGAGCCGGTGTGCGTGAACGCCGTGTACTTGCCGCGCGCGGCCGCCGGTACCGTGGCGTCGTTGATCGAAAAGTCGCGCACGTGCAATTCGTAGATCGCCATATCCGGCTGCGCGGTCACGCGTTTCGGAATCGGCGTTTTATCCCAGCCGGCCGGTTTCAGATTGGCGGCATGCAGGTCGGCGATGTAGCTGCGTCGGGAATCGGTGGTGAGGCTGATCGAATACGGATCGGTGACCAGGTTGCGCACCAGGCCTGCCGTGGGCGCCACCACGTCCACCAGGTACTGGTAGTACTGGCCCGCGTGGGGGCCGGGCAGTTGCGCGGACCAGACGCCGGTGGCGGCGTCGCGCGTCATGGGCGTCATGGCGGCGGCCTTCGACGAGCCGGTGGCGTAACTGCACACAGCCACGCGCTGCGCGGTAGGGGCCCACAGTTTGAAGCCGGCAGCGTTGGCCTTCACGGTCACGCCTAGGTTGGCGGTGCTGGCGGCGCTGGCGTACAGATCGTCCAGCGCGCCCGGTAGCTGCGCGGTGGTGGCGTCCAGCACCGTACCATCGGCCGCTTCGTGCACCAGCAGCAACTGGCCGGTGAGCAGGTGCGGAATGCGGGCAGCATCGGGCGCGGCAACCGTCAGCAGCGGGCCTTTGCCGATAAACGTGAAGCGCTGGGCCAGTGCCGCCGGAGCCGGCGCCGTTGCGGCGGCCAGCAGCAGGGCGCCATCGGCTCCTGTCACGCGCCCGCCGGTGGTGGCCCGCGCTTGCGCGGTGGCGGAGTAGTACAGTTTGAAAACGCCTTGGCTGGTCTCCATGCCCGCCATTGGCCACTGGATCAGCTGGCGATCGAGCCAGTAGGCGCGGGCATCGCTCCCGGCGCCGGCGTGCAGCACGGTGGCGAACGCTCCATCGCAGTCGGCGATGGAGGCAGCAGGGGCAGCAGGGGCAGCGGTCGCGGTTGCGCAGGCCAGCGCCAGGGCGGCGCCGGTAAGGATCTTGGCCATTCGTGTCTCCAAACTATAGATTTAGGTAGTGCAATTACAAAAGCCGGTAACTTGTGGGTAAATTAAGGGCTAAATTGCCGGCTATGGTAATCCAAAATCTGTAGTTTTGATACGAGGTGGCTGCGGGAGTTACGCCTTCCTGTAGTTGTCCACCATCTTGTACCTGGTTGCATACAGTGCGAACAGACCCGCGCACACCAGCGCGAAGGCGGCAAAGAAGAACATCTGGAATGCCGCTTCGGACAGGCCCGTGCTGGCGATGCTGGCGCTCACTGCATCGTTTTTCACGCCTTCATTGACGATCAGCACCCACAAATTGCCGATGGTGGTGCCCAGGTACCAGAAGCTCAGGATGATGCCTTTCATGGGCGCGGGGGCCTGGCTGTACGCAAATTCAAGACCGGTGGCCGACACCAGCACTTCACCGAGCGTGAGCAGCGCATACGGCAGCAGTTGCCAGAAGATGCTCACGTGGTCGCCCGCATCCATGTTCAGCTGGATCGCGCCGACGGCAATCCAGGACAGGCCGGACAGGGCGATACCCGCGCCCATGCGGCGCAGCGGCGTGGGCGTGATGCCGATCGCGCGCAGCAGCGGGAACAGCGCGATGTTATTCAACGGGATCAGGAGCATTACCAGGATCGGGTTGATCGCCTGCATTTGCGCCGGCAGCAGCGTGAAGTCCCAGCCGAACAGCGACAGCTGCGGGCTGTGCATGGCATTGGCCTGGACGATCCAGGTGGACGCCTTCTGGTCGAACAGCGACCAGAACGGCGTGATCAGCGCGAACACGATCAGGATGCGCAGCACCGCGCGCACGCCTTCCACCGCTTCGGCCGTATGCAGGCCTCGCGCCCGGTCCAGCTGCATCGACACGCCGAAGCAGCCAAACGCCAGCAGCACCACCAGCGCCGTGCAGAATGCGATCACGAAGCCGGAATAAAACGGAATCGCCACCAGGGCCACCAGGGCGATGGCGGCACCGATGCCGGCTACCACCAGGCCCGGACGCGACTGCCCCCCAGCATGCGCCAGCAGCGCGGTACGGGCCACGCTGCTGAACGAATCGGGGTTCGGCGCGGCCGGCGGCACGTGCACGTATTTTTTGCGGCCCATCCAGAACACCATGGTGGCAATCGCCATCAGCAGGCCGGGAATGCCGAACGCTACCGACGGACCGTAGTCGCGCAGCAGCACCGGCATCAAGAGCGACGCAAAGAACGAGCCAAAGTTGATGATCCAGTAGAACGCATCGAACACCAGCCGCGCGCGGTTCTTGTTGGTCTGGTCGAACTGGTCGCCCACGAACGCCACCACCAGCGGCTTGATGCCGCCCGAGCCGAACGCGATCAGCGCCAGTCCGAAATAGAAGCCGTTGATGTCATGCTCGAAGATCGCCAGGCAGGCATGGCCGGCCACGTAAATCAGCGAGAACCAGAACACCGTGTTGTACTTGCCCCAGTAGCGGTCGGCCAGCCAGCCGCCCAGCAGCGGGAAGAAGTACACGCCGATGACGAAGGTGTGGAACACGTGCTTGGCTTCGCTGGTGCGGTGTTCGGCGGGAATGAACAGCAGCAGGGTGCTCAGTAAAAACGGCGTCAGGATGTTGCGCATGCCGTAAAAACTGAAACGTTCACAGCCTTCGTTGGCAATAATGTAAGGAATTTGCCGGGGCAAGGGCCCGTTGCCGGCTGTGGTATCGACGCTGCTGGCGTTGCTGCTCACTATGCTTTCTCCTGATTTTATGTAGTTTGACTACTGTTTTGCAGCTTAGAAATTCCGGTTAAAATTTCTAAGTATTTGATTTTGAAGAATTAAATGTGATAATTCCCCAGCGGTAAGCGCATTGAAAAAAACATGTTCGTCATGTATATTCTGTACAAATTCTTTTCTATTGCCCAGCCAACCCCGGATTCTCTTATGACTCAACAACTAACTCAAGTGTCGCCGCATGCCCAGGACTGGTATCGCGAGTCCATCATTTACCAGGTGTATCCGCGCAGCTACAACGACACCAACGGCGATGGCATCGGCGATTTGCCGGGGATTACGGCAAAGCTGGACTATATCGCATCGCTGGGCGTGGACATCGTGTGGATTTCGCCGTTCTTTACGTCGCCGATGAAGGATTTCGGTTACGACATCGCCGACTACTGCGACGTCGATCCGATGTTCGGCACGCTGGCCGATTTCGATGCGCTGATCGCCAGGGCGCACAGCCTGGGCCTGAAAATCATGATCGACCAGGTGATGGCGCACACGGCGGAAGATCACCCGTGGTTCAAGGAGAGCCGTTCCAGCCGCGACAACCCCAAGGCCGACTGGTACGTGTGGTCCAACCCGAAGGACGACGGCAATCCGCCGAATAACTGGCTGTCGGTGTTCGGCGGTTCGGCGTGGCAGTGGGATACCCGCCGCCGTCAATACTATATGCATAATTTCCTGGCCAGCCAGCCGCAGCTGAACTTCCACAATCCCGCAGTACAGCAGGCGCATCTGGATGCGCTGCGCTTCTGGCTCGAACGCGGCGTGGACGGCATCCGTCTCGACGCGTCGAACTACCACTTCCACGACCAGCAGCTGCGCAGCAATCCGCCGGCCACCAATCGCGATTCGATCACCGTCACCGACGTCAACCCGTACGGCATGCAGGCGCACGACTACGACAAGACGCGTCCGGAAAACCTGGCCTTCCTGCAAAAGCTGCGCGCGCTGCTCAATGAATACCAGGCGA